>SWCD01021050.1_pt1 | contig 31526 bp, 27 predicted proteins | sample 4693011 | NCBI WGS metagenome assembly SWCD01 (sample SAMN10267278, study PRJNA491770) | bioreactor metagenome | isolation source: DHS bioreactor inoculated with marine | place: Japan: Omine Ridge, Nankai Trough | reverse complement strand
CCGATATTCGACATCGATCCTGTTGTTATAAATATTGTTCTTGTCTGTGCCTCGGGCAACGTTCTGGCCAAATCCGTCACACATGATACCGCGGCCATTATCCGTAACGATCTGATTATTATAGATATTAACATTGCGTGTCTTCGCCAACTGGATACCATAAGGCGCCTTGGTACCAGGAATACGGTGATGCTGAATATAATTATTGTATATATTCGATTTTTGAGGTGATTCGGTGCTCAAACCAACAAAGGTCAGGCTGATACCGAGATGACTGCCCAAGATGATATTGTCGTTAAAAGTAAATCCTGCCGTGGTACGGTGGTCTGCGTGAATACCCCTCGGAGAGTAAGAAGTATCGCTGGTATCACCATTATTTTCAATAAAGACATGGTCAACAGTGGTTTTAGCTGAATACGTCTCAACACCGGCCGCATAATTGTCCTGGCCAGCAACATGACCATCAACTTTAATACCCAGATACGAAATGGTGTTACTTGAACCACTACCTGTTACCATAACAGCGGGGGATGTGCCTGAGCGATTAGCCCCCTGAACAATGTAACCGTTTGTAATCGTATTATTGCTGCCGCTGACGACGATTCCAGGACCGGCCGTCGTATTGTTATAAGTGATGGTATTGCCATTAAGGTCGAAAGTAATATTATTCCCACTCACAGTAAAAGCCGTACCATTCGAAGTTATATTTTGTAACAGTGTATAAGTCTCACCATCCTTATTTAGTGTTCCCGCAGAACTAACGTTGGTGGCGGCCTGCAACGGGCTCAGGAAACTTGCCAGAATGAATAATATTAATAGTCTCATTAATTTTTCTCCGATAGAAATATAACTTGAGAGGCAACTCTAAACAATCAACACACAAAATTTGATAGTGTTATGGGTTCAAGGTTTGATTTACGAACAAACCAACTGCAATTTCGGAATTCTTTTACCATCGTGAGAACCACGATAGACATTTATGGATAACAGGTAAATAAACTGTTTCAACACTGGGTAGTCTAGCAATTTTATATCGGATTTGTCAAAATTTCGACAAATCACATAACATGTTGATATTTAGATAAAAAAGGTGTCGAGTAATGGACAAAGCCGATGACAGGACTGTTTTTATTTCATTTACAGCGAAATTTCGTCAAACTTACAGTCCTGTCCATCCATATCTACGTCCTTCACAAGCCCATTTTCATAACTAATAGTGACACGCGTTATATTGTCGCCGGTTATATGCAGCATCTTTTTATTTTTGACACTTATTCGCGTATCCACCTCCGGCTGATGCATTTTCAATATCACGCGCTCGTCAGAATAAGACACTAATGTATAAGCCTTGTTTACATGTATCTTTTTATTAGCTGGCTCTTTTATCTGATAATTACGATATTCATTAGGGTTGCCCGTCAACCCGGCTTCAGCCGCTTTAATGATGTTGTAAGCCTCTCTAGCGGTAACATAATGAAGCCTGTAATCTTGATTTTGCGTAAATGCTTTGTCCACACCCTCACAGAGTTCTCTGAAGTTTCCGCCTTCATAAACATCTCTGCTCTGCATACCATGCGTGTGAAGTTTTACAAATATCCATTCGGGGCGCCCTTTTACATGGACGTGGGCATTTTGCCAATATTGCAATCTTTCACTTATGTAATGCTCGAAAAATTCTACCGCGCCAGACTCGAGGTAGCTCTTTTTAGCGTTCAAAAAAATCGGCCCCTGCACGATCATCAAGTCGCCCGACTCTTCACCGCCAACCTTCACGTCGACGCCCGTGTTATAGGATTTAGGCTTTTGCGGGTCATCCGTCGCATAATAGATGGCGTTTACTTTTTCCGGCTGAGCACTGCAACCGATAGCGGGAAATGTGAAATCGGCATAGCAACCGTTACGACTTAATATACCTATCTCATTATTAACACCGCTAAACTGTGGATCATTTCGACCATTATCCAGGGCCCAGTTTCCCGCGATATATGCAAACCGCTGTTCAGGTTGTGCTTCAGCACTGATCATTGCACCTGCTGAATTAAACCATTGCACGCCCTGTTCAATCTTTTCATTAAATGTCTCAGAGGTATCGAAACCATGATGCAGATGAAACTCTATCTCGCCATAGCCTTCATAAACATAACGGCTTATCGTGTTTAATATATTGAAATCCGGAAAATCATAACGATAGAACCAGGAATGCTGAGGACAAACACCATCGGAGTCGACGAAATCTTTGGACACTTCTCTGTAGTTGTCACACCAGCTTACAACCGTATCTACAGCCTTTGCTCCGTCTCTCTTTGCAGGCTCATAATGATCAACCAGCAATAAGATAATATCCACCGGCTTGCCTAATGTTAATTTCGAACTAGCCCTGATATGCTGCTTATAATCCTTATACCAGATATAGCCCTTCCAGTTCATCGCCATCCGTAACAGCGTTCCTAATCGATTTCTTAACAAATGATAATCCTCAACTTATAACAAATAATAAAACTGCGAGCGAAGCATTCATCCGTCGCAATAGATAACCTGCTTTAATCACAGGTTTACCGGTTTCGCGACAGTTGCTCTTGATCAATCCAGATAGACATTGTCAATATAAATAGTTTTCGGCGCATTCAAGTTTATAACAAAAATACCGATAGACTGCATGTTGTGAATGTTATTCACTCTTTCTGCAGGCGCATTTTTAATATCGTCAACCGAGAATACCAGGTGATTCCAGCCTTTGGTCAACTTTATTATTTTATTATATCGGTCGTTATAGATGTTCTCTTTAAGGTGCGGAAAGTCGTTGATACGCACATTCGCAGTAAAGACATCCTCATCTGGATTGTAAACACTAACATGAAGTTTGTCTTTTCCACGCCAGTCTCGATGCATATATTTCAGTGTTATCCCGCTGTAGTAGTCAGTATTGAAAACCACTCTTAAGGATTGCTTGCCTTCGATTACTTGTTCCGTGCTCAGTTGATATGAACTATTGCCTTTCCACCTCGTGTCTTCATACATACCTTCCAGATTAGACAGCACGGTATCCGATTGCAAAATAGCATACTCATCTACCAGAATCTTCGCTAACGGCCTCAATTCAACGATGAGCAACAGCATGGCTGCGGAGATAAACAGTGGATAGATACGTCCGCGAATACCCCTTCTCGTCAACATGATGACCGTACCAATCAGAGCGCCGACCAGGTCTCGGCGCACATCCAGTAACTCCGGTGTTCTGCTGGTGCCCGTTTGCGCCAATTCCGTAGCTATCGCAAAAAAAATAACCACGGCGAATACCAGCAGGAGCTGTTGCCACAGCCCCTTATTACGGATATAGCGCAATTCAAACAGGTAGGCGGTAAAGGTTATAAAAAGCAGGACATGACCAAGGTCCCATACGCTTCTGTAAATCCGGTTTGAATAATGCCCCGGTCCGCCTACAAACAACAAAATGACCAACGTGGTGAGCAACAACGGTAGAGAAAATTTAATGACTGACTTCATTATTCGCTCACTGATATTAACCGCTACTGTCATCGATATGATGATTGGTCAATACATCCAAACCGGCTCATCCAGTTAACTTTTGACACCCAGATCCATGAAATTTATGTCTGATTTTACATAGCTGTATTTGCCCGATGGATCTCTCTGGATCTCATCAACATATTCGATTTCAACAGATATCCTGTCACCAAGAATTTCCTGACACTGTGTAACAAGATCGCTAGTATCGATCGGCTCTTCTGATTTTTTTACGACACGGATCAATACACGATTTTTTTCGGGCTGATACACCTGTATCTGCGCGTTAAGATTCAGGTTCTTAATTATTTCCACAAAGAGATAACCGGGCCGTGGATTGTGTTCCGAATCAACCAGTATGTCCCGCGTTCTGCCGAGATAACTTTTCAGCATTGGCAAGGCAGAGCCACACTGACAAATTTTGTCGCCTGCAGAAATTGCCATATCGCCAATCTCATATCGGATCAGCGGCATAACCTTATTGAACAGATCAGTGATGACAACTTTTCCCATCTCACCTTCACCTGCCAGTGATCCATCCTGCTTTATCAGTTCCAGGTAGACGCCTTCGGTAAATATATGCAGCCCCTCATGCTCTCTACATTCACAGGCAAAAACACCCGACTCTCTTGTCCCTACTTTTTCAAAAACCTTACCCTTGAATACTTCTTCAAACTGCTCTTTCTGTTGCTTGTAAAGTGTTTCACCGGTACATGAGATTACTTTTACAGGCGCAATTTCATGGTTGTTTTTCTTTACAAAATGTACGAAAGGAGCGAGTGCATTGGGAAAACACTTGATCATCTCGGGCCGATGACTATTAAACTCTGCCAGAAAAGACTCCATGTACCCCTCGGTTATGTCGTGCGGATCAAAACTGACCATCCTGTTGGTGAGAGCATTTCTTATCTTGAACTTTAACTCTGACATGCGGCCATCAAAATGTGAACCGGCAACAAAATAGCCCAGCTTTTTTCCAATCTCGTAGCCCATCCAGCGATCAAAAAACAATTCCTGTCCGCGCCTCATATACAGACATTCCTTGTCGCGCAAAAAATACATCGGTACACCGGTTGATCCACCGGTAGACGCTTTTGTTATCTCGCTGGCTGGAACATTTTTTGCTGTCAACGCATCATAGTTATCCTTTACGATTTTTTTAGTGAGCAATGGTAGCTTTTCAAACCTCTCTACAAAATCCTCGGTGTCGACATCCAGGTCATTATCATCGAACAGAGCTCTATAGTATTCAGTATTCTCATATGCATGCTGAAGTATGCTTTGTAGCCGATCTTTCTGACTCGCAAGCAGTGCATCACGGTCCATCTTCTCGATATAATTAAAATAATTCAGATATTTCACAGCGCGGCCATTCCCGTCATAGTATAAAAATAACGGATACGTTATATGCCTGATAAACCACTGCAGGATGTTCATTTATCTTTTCGCCGCCTTGATTAATGATTCTGTGATTATCTGCTCCAGATCCAGCGATTGCTCTAGAGGTAAATCAATATTGTAATCATCCTTGTAAACAAAGTTAGGTTTTTCCTTGTACCTGTAGTGATGCCATACCGGTGAAAATTCGCTGATGAGAAATTTTCCTTCACTGAGAGATAGATCGATGTTTATCCATTGTGCTTTGAGTGCTTTAGCTAATTCGACAGAGACATCCAATGCTTCCTGATCGACAAAACTCCATTCACCGATACCGCCGCCATCAATGTTCACTTTCCACATACTCTCATCAGTCTGCACCCGCCAATGTGCTTCCACTACTTCATAATCACCTGTCACGGTTTTCAGATCTCGCTCCATTTTTATAAAACGCTGACCGATAAGAGGGTATGAGAAAAAGGGGTATTTAATTTTTTTCTCTTTTACCAGATGATAATAAAACTCACGGCTCAATAAATTTTTGAATACTTCTTTCAGCCCGCCAGAATGAAAATAGTTCAGCTTCGATAGCTTGAAATAATTCATCACCTCTTCTTCCGTATTCGCCATAAATACAGAATCGCCGCCTGCGCCGTATCTATTCTTGATAACCACCGGAAAACCAAACTCATCTATCGCTTTCTTTACACTTGCTTCAGAATATAGAGGAATAGTATCCGGGATCGGAAAGCTATTTTTCTGTAAGAACAGAAATTGCCGATATTTATCATTGTAATAATTTATTATCGACGGGTCAGGAAACATGACCAGGTGTGGATGACTGTTCTTGATAAACATCAAATTGTCATAGACCTCACTCAGTGCCAGTGGATGACTGGATGTGAACTTGAATGAGGGGAAATAGATAACAATCTGTACAGAAGAGAAATCGAACTCGTACCAGTCGTTGTCAGCGAAATCGAGCACCGTCACTTCGAGCCCTCGTTCTTTCATCTTGCTATGGAAGGAATCAAACCTGTTCCATGATTTAAATAAAACTGCTCTCATAAAATAACCTTTAAGAAATTATTCCTTTAGTACATTCGGATCGACCAGAGAAACTAGTTTACGGGCCAATATCAATGTACTGTCATACAAGGGGACAGCTCTATAAACATTCTCGGTAATCACCAGGGGTATCTCAGTACAACCCAGTATCACTGCACTCACACCACTGGCTATCAGGTCATCAATCCCGGCGAGCAGTTGCTCCCTGGACTTTTCTGTCGTCGGATTTGAGAAAGCTTTTATGCCATATTCTTTATTATAGATAGCATCCTGCACACAGCCATGCTGGATATCAGGCGAAGGATAGACAGGGATCATACCGTTTGCTTCTAGAGAATCACTATAAACTGCTGAAGCGACCGTACCCTCCGTTGCCATTATTCCAACCTTGTTACTTTCAAAACCATCTGACCGCAGCTTTAAACACACCTGATCGATCATATTAACCAGGGTAATATGAGGGAACTCGGCAAGGAGCTTCTCATTCAGAGGCTGCCAGATCCTGTTCGCATGTGACGTGTTACACGGTATTCCAATAATATCGACTGATGCTGAGGCTAGAGACCTCACTACATCGAACAGGCCATCAGCAGGATTGGTAGATCCTCCGCTTATCAGAAACTCAGTGCGGTCAGGTATACTCCCCGGAAAAGAATGGAGCATCACATCGAGATGCTCCTGATCCGTCAATGCATCAGTAGCATCAAATACTTTTTTGAAGAGATCCAGGCCAGCAAATGGGCCAACACCACCAACGATTCCTATCTTTTTAGTTTTCATCTATACGAACAATTAATATGAACTTATTTCCCTGAAGATTTTATTTGCGTCAGCAAATCACTCATAATGCTCACGGCTATTATTTATTTCTGCGCAGCATTCCCAGCACCATTTCCTTCTCTCGCATCGACAAGAGCCCACCAGCCCATAATATTATTGGGTAGAAGGCAAAAGACAATACCGACAAAATCTGATAATAGACGTTATCTGGCTCAATATTAAGAATCAAGGTGGAAATTAAATATACTATTGCCGCACCAATACTAATGAGCAACAGTTTTTTATACTCTAATGCGACCTGATAAAACTTGTTCGACACTGCAAAGTTTATTACCAGGAGTGCAAAGAATGCGATTGACGAACCAATCGCCGCACCGATACCGGCGTATAGTGGGACCAGTATAAAGTCTGCTATGAGAACTACTATAGATGCAGCACAAAAAATAAAGGGCTTATATATGGTCTTTTTCTTGATCAAGATACCGTAATCGGCCATAGAGGCCAGCGCCCAAAATATAGATGCCAGGCAGACATAAGGAATAACCTTATAAGCTGAATGGAACGATTCTTCGGTAATCCATGGGATGACTATCGGTCCGCCAATAGCGACCATCAGCCCTATAGTAAAACCGACCAACGCATTTATAGTAAACACCTTCGAGATCAGCCTGGGGCCATCCGGCGTATCATAATTGTCGAACAAAAATGGCGTCCATATCTTTCCTAATGGCTCCATTACCAACGCCAGACCGAGGAAACCTATCTTGAAGCCAACCGCATAAACACCCACCGCATCCAGATCAGCATATATCGACAGAAAGTACCTGTCGCTATTACTGATAATGTAACCAAAAAACGTCGTTGGCAGATAGGGCAGACCAAACAGAACTAGACTTTTTAACAGGCTCTTGGAAAACTTGAAGTGTGTCCACTTGTATATCTTGATTAAAAAACCTATCCCGATTAAAGCTGAAATCCAGATATTGGTAACAAGAACTCCGAGGATACCCATATCAAAATAATATAGCAGGATAATATTTGAGCTGATAAATGTTACAAATTTGAAGAAGTTAATAATGACATAGGTCAGCGACTTCATCTGAATCTGCAGATGTGTCAGGCCAGTCTGAACAATCAGGTCTAATGGGATCCATATTATGATGTAAGTGAAAAAAACACCGATGATCGGGTCATCGAACAGCACTTCTGCCACCCACTCCTTCATCGGCCAGAAAAGGAGAAGGATAACCGCACTGGAGGCAAGCAAGAAGACGACCGTCGTGCCTAAGACTGTCTGACGCCAATCATCAGTATCATCATCAAAATAAAACCGGATAAATGCCTGTCTAATACCAAGCATAATGATCAATATAAGTACATCCGCAGACCGGTTTAACAGCTCTATGATACCGTACTCACTCGTAGTGAGCATGTGCGTATAAAACGGGATAAGCACGAAACCACCTATGGCAGATAAAGCGTTGCCAAAACCATATATGGCTGAATGTTTACCGAATTCCTTTAATTTTTCTATCATCTTTGATTATTTTCCTTTTTCTTCTTGTACTTTACATAGTACATATGCATAAAACCTCCATGGATGGCGAACATCAGGAACCAGTAATACTTATAGAGAGTATGACTTATCATGCCGTAATACAGGTAGAGGAGGATAACGGTCTGCAGGAATGTCCTTATTTGCATGCTCACATTATCAGCCTGAGGGATGTCAAGTCTACGCAATCTTAATAGATATACCATTATGGTGATCATAAAAATAAAGAATCCTACAAAACCTGACTCAGCCAAAATCTGGCCATACAGATTATGCATCTGTAGATTTAACTCTCTGTCGAACTTTAATTCATCGTTTACCTCTTTTCTCGCCTCCGGTGAGGTGCCCGGCCCATAACCCAGGATGGGCCGCAACAGGGCAAGATCCCAGCCATCATACAGGCCCATCATCCGATCTTCGGCTGAAGTCTTCGAGATCTCATCTGCACGTTCGTCGATCTCAAAGTCATATTTCTTCTCAACGATCATCCCAAAATACCGGTATTGTAAATAATCGGGGAGCGCAAAATACGCAACACTTACAAGAGTCAGCAATAACAATAAAGACTTGAAGACCTGTTTGAACGATTTCATGCTCAGAAATACAAATACGAGCACTCCGAGAAGCGCACCACGTGTACCACTGAAAAACACAGAAGCAAATGTCATTCCTGCATAGATGATTAACAGTCTTTTGACATGCTTTGATTCGCTTGTATTGAACACGAAATAAGCGAATGGCAGTGACAGCATCGAGATCATTCCATAGTAATTTGCCGCGCCAATACCTCCGGTCCATATTCCTACCATACGTTTTATACCCTGCTGGTATACATAGCTTCCACCACGTAGAAAATCCATCCAGGAATGCATCTGATACAAAGCAATTACGATCAGATACCCTGTAATCAGTAGCTTTATATCTTTCTCGTCTTTGATTGCAAAAAATAAGAGAAAGTATACAACTAACAACTTCCAGTAATTCCCTACCCAGTACCTCGCCAGATAATAATCTCCATAAGGCGATAACAGAAAACTCAACATCAGCCAGAAAAAAAACAGGACAACAAGACCGGATATAGTGTCAAACTTGACCTGCATCTTCCCGCTGAGGAAAAGCGTCAACCATGCCAGGATAACCAGAATTTTTTCCAGACGAATTGCGCCGATGAAATCAAATCGCGCCTGAGGGTTAGCGACAAGAACCCACAGGTATACCAGCACGATTAAAATAGTATAATTTCTCTCTTTCATTTTTTACGGAAGAGATTCATCGCCACGCCTTTCAATAAACCTATGCCGAGCGAAAAGTGGGTTACGAGAAAAGCAAAAAATATCTTGAAGGTAAATACAGCACTTTCGTTCGTTCTCAGTTTAACGGCATGATATGACAATAAAATGGCGTATGAAAAAACACAGAATAGATATGCATAGAAAAGATGGTCGTTAATTAATACTGAAACCCAGCCTAAAGTAATCCCAAGAACCAGCACCACTGGTTTCAGGACATCGATATCCATCGCTTCACGATGCTTGAACAAGAAGCTTGCCCGGCCTTCCCCATAACGCATCAACTGAAAAAAAAGACCTGAAAAAGTAGCACGCGGGTAATATTGCAGCGCAATCTTCGGAGTAAAGAAACATTTAAAGCCAGCTTTCTCTACTCGATAGTTAAACTCTACATCTTCGCATGCATCAAAATGCTCATCCAGATACCCGATGGTTTGAAATACCTTCTTGCTATAAGCGCAGCCCATACTTACCGGGCTGAAAAAACCCTCTTCTGCAGAATGTATGAGTGAATTCGCACTATGGCCTAATGATGATGACCTTGCTATTGCAATAGCTCTCTGCGTAGTCTCTTCCTCTGGAATAATAAAAGGTTGTGGTCGCCCCAGACAATCTGCCTGACTACGCGCAAAAGCATCTGCTATATCCTTTAAAAATGATTTATTACTTATTTTGCAGTGCCCATCAACCACCACAAAAAAGTCACCTTTGCCATTTTTAAAACCTACGTTCCTGCCCGAGCTGGGGAAAATGCCAGGGTTTGATAACAGACGAACCTGTTTATTATTTGTCGCAACAGCATTTACTTTTAGTCTGGTCGCATCTGTCGAGAGTCCATCTGCCACTATTATTTCATATCTATCCTCGGGATAATCCTGATCCAATAGTTGCTGCAATGCGTGTTCAATAAAATCTGCTTCATTTCTAACCGGCATCGAAATTGTAATAAAAGGTAGTTTTTCCATAGTATGCTTAATCTATTTTAATTTTCCTGGCGTGCTAAGAATGCATACACTACATACCTGCAAGGCGTGTGAAGTAGTCACCCAGGTGTTTAATCATCACCTGGCATTGAAACATGGCAAACGCTTTCTCACGTGAAACATCTCCATATATTTTCCTCATTTCGTCATCTTCTAGCAATTTCACGATCTGCTTCGCCATCATCACATGGTCCTTATCTGGCACCAGGAAGCCATTTTCGCCTTCTGCGACCATTTCTGCTGCACCTCCCACATCCGTGCAAACCACGGGCAGAGCGGATGCCATATATTCTATGATTGCATTCGACAAACCTTCTGAATGTGAACTTAACACCCCCACATCCGAACCTTTAAGGATCGCATTTACATCCGTTTGCTTACCGACCAATGACACCTGAGAATCGATGTTTAATTTTTTAATCAGCCTTTCCAAATAAGGTCTTTTGTCACCTTCTCCGACTATAACAAAGTGCACATCGCTATACTCAGAAACAACTACCGCAGCAGCTCTTATAAAAACATCTAACCCCTTCACCTCTCGCAAATTTGAAACATTTGTAACTATTTTTGATTGAGGTATACCCTTGAACAACTCAGACTTATTGGCCTCGACCTGCTCATTAAGGACAAACCCATTATAGATCACCTCTACATCTTCCGGGCTTACGCGCTCCTGTATTACTAGTCTGTTCTTAATATCCTTCGCGTTTACCCAATAACTAGTAACAAAGGGCCTCAATGTCTTTAAGATAAGCTCTTCCTTTTTTGTAACCCAGTGGTTTGAATTCCGGCGAGAGAAAACGATGTTCTTTATCCCCGATAGCTTCGCTGCCGGAACTGCAATTTTATTACTGTCCTTAAAAAACGAGACCAGGATATCAAACTGCTGCCGTCTTAAATATTTTACGAAGCTAATAAATGCAAGATAACTTCGCGGTCGCATAAAGGAAGAAAAGTCAAAATAAAAAATCTTATACTCATCCGCATTATCCTCCATCCACTTACTGTACCGAAAAAAACATAGGTGTATGTCATATTTTTCTCGATCAATATGCTTGAGTATCATTAAAATCTGCTTCTCTGTGCCGCCCATCTGGTAATCAATCATATCCAGCAAAAAGGCAACTCTAATTTTTTTTTTCAAATGACACACCTTTTAATCAATAGCGCCTATTCCCAGCCTGGCACGAAGAATCAACAGTATCGCATCTAGAATGTAAAGCTACACCTACTAACGGAGAACGAAAAAAGGCAGGAACAACAACCAGCTTAACTCTTTGCTAACTTTACGTACTAATGACTTTTGCAGGGTTTCCTACCGCAGTCACATTTTCGGGTATACGCTTCACAACAACGCTGCCACCACCGATAATGCTCCTATCCCCAATATCAGCGAGGATTAAAGCGTTCTCTCCAATCCAGCAGTGCGATCCAATATTAATCATCTCGATTTTCAGCGTGTCATCTTTTTTCGCTGCAGTGTCGCCAATGCTGTGCTGATGCCTACCGCTGGGAATGCTAACTTTACTCGCGACAAGCGTGCTCTCACCTATATCAACACTTCCGATAACACAGTAAGCCCCTATTGAGACCTCCTTAGCTATCCTCACATTCCGTTTGGAAAAAAAAGTGCCGAACCCAACAAAACACTCTGGCGATGTCGCTGATGTCGTGAAATGATAAAATGATACTCGGACATAACTTCCAATTTTACCTGGAATCAAACTAAGTGCCTGCGCACAAAAAATATAAGTTTCTTCTATACCTAGATAACTTGAGATCTTAGTGACCAGAATTAGCGGCAATGTGACGAGTGCTGCCAGATAAAAAATGACTTTTTTTAATATTTTCATACGAAGAATACAATTCTTACTAAGCAGACCTTGCCGTTATGCTTGAAATTTACTGCCTCAAATAAGCCTAATCACTCTATAGCTTATTCCAAAAAAACAAACAATCTCTATACCTTTTGACTATAGATTATAATATATCCATATGCAGGATTTCTTTTCAATTCAGCAAAACAGAGACCCTATTTCAACCCGGGTGTTTTTCGCCACAGCCATCCTTAACACTTCTGAGCTGCTATACATTAGTCTTGCAACCAACTATTTACAGGTATCTATAATAGTGCTATTTCGCGTGAGTATAAATATGCATTTTAATTACAGGACATAACATGAGATTTATACACCTCCGCAGATACAAATCTTTCATTCTGACCTGCTTATTCCTTTTTGCTGCGAGCTGTGACAATACCAGCGCAGATGAAAGTCAGATGCTAAATAATGCAAAAGATTACCTTAATAAGGGAGATTTACTAGCCGCGTCCATCGAACTGCGCAACGCACTTCAAAATAATACCAAAAATGCGGAAGCACGTTACCTGCCAGGCAACATTAACCTGAAAATCTGTGATCTCACAGGCGCTGAAAAAGAGCTCAGACGTGCTGCAGAAGCAGGATGGAGCCAGGAAGCCGTGCAGCTACAACTAGCCCGTGTATTGATTGAAAAAAAGCATTTCAGGAGCTACTCGATGAGATTACACCAAATTAACTGACCGAGGAGCGAGCAAATTTCAGCGACAATCGTGCCCTGCAAGCTTGACTACCGAACCTACATCAACCTCAGAGAACGGTGATATTAATCGTAACCGGGGTGAAGGGCTATAGTTGTTTTACTCATACTGCAACTTTAAAGCCAAGATCGTTTAATACATCCCTGGTAGTTGCAAATCGAAAATCTGTCATCAGAGACCGTAAACGAGACTCACACTTATCCAGATTATTATAATGCCTAAAACGCGAAAACCAGCTAGCCGAAATTCGAGGCTGATCCGGATCGACTTCCCATGGGTGCAAATAAAAGATGAACGGCTTTTGCTGATTATTTATCTGTTTCAATCCTGCTTTACTCAACCAGTAAGGATATAGTCGAAAATAGCCGCCGCCCGCAACAGGTAACCGATAGTTGAAAATTTTAGCGGTCGACAGTGGAAACTCTATGATTGAATTCCCCTCTTCAGTTTTCAGGACATATGGGTGCTTCGGTGTATCAGGCATACCATAGCGGTCATGGCGCACAGGAAAAATACTGGAATCGTACACAAAACCGCACTCAGCGAGAATATCAAGTGCCCATTGCGATCTTTCGGTAATCGAATAACTCGCTGCTCTATAGCCCAAAACCGGTTGCTGAATAATATCTTCGATTATAGCTTTAGCCCGGATGGTTTCTTGTTGAAAGACATCCGAGGTCTGTTTATATACCAGTTGATGACTATAACCATGGCAGGCAACCTCATGTCCTCTTTTAGCAATCTCAGTCACCAGCTCCGGTTTTCTCTCCGCCACCCAGCCAAGTATAAAAAACGTGGCTTTCACCTGGTATTCATCAAACAGGTCCAATAATCTATTGGTATTATTTTCAACACGTAGAGGATGCTTATCCCATTCATCAGGATCAATACTGTCAGCGAAGGCTGATACCTGAAAATAATCTTCTACATCAACTGTTAGTGCATTACGAACTGTCATACACTATCGACCATCATGTACAATCACAATAAAGTCAGCTTTTTTTATCATCATCCGAACTGTAGTATCCATAATAGTGCCCTGAACGACCAGATAATCTTTCATTCTTGTTCATTATCAAACCTGTTGCCTGCTCATCAGGGATCATCTCGAGAGCTTCTTCTACGACTGACTGTGGCGTTTTTCCAGTTTCTATAACAAAGACAACCTGCCCGACTAATTTTGCTAAAACTTGCGTTTGTGGTGTTGGCAGTAGTGGAGGACCATCAAATATGATTATACGATCGTTATATCGGTTGGCAATTTCGTCCACCACCTCAAACATACGCTGGCTAGCCAGCAACTCGGTTATATATTCATGATGTTTGCCAGCAGATATAACCCGTAAATTCGGTATATCGGTCTGGAGCATAATGTCACCAATGGTTACATCATCACTTTCCAGCACATCTACCAGTCCGCTCATCTTCTCCAGACCAAGCATTCGGCTTACGCCCTGTTTTTCAACATCACAATCCACCAGCAAGACGGTATTATCCACTTCCTGAGACATGGAAAGCGCCAGATTTACTGATGTATAGGTTTTGCCTTCGCCCGGTAAAGAACTTGTCACAAGAATAAGGTTGCCGCGATTAACCATTTTCTTATCCCGGCCACATGCATTAGATACTAGTGGCCGCTTAATCCTGCGATAATCATCCTGTATCTCCCGATTGATTTTGCTGCCTGGCACCAGCATGTTTTCAGCCAGAAGTCTGTCCAGCAAGTTAACTTTTTTATGCTTTGTGCCAGACGGTCGAGCATCAGGCTCAGACAGCTTATTTTCATCGAGCGTATTATCCAGCTCGACACTATTTCTTGTTTCGTTGCCGCTCGACTCAACCAGCTGTGTGATTGTCGTTGGTGTCTGTTTGTTGTGTATAGTCATATCGTCTAATTAGGTGATTTTACCAGGGCTCGTAACATTTCACTGCCAGATGCGTTAAACACCACAACAATAATAAATAATACTACTAGCAAGGAAAGCACTAGCATGAAGGATGCCAGCTGTAAGCGTCGGCTTTTTTTATGCTCGGCGGTCATATAAAGCCCTACCGAGCCCAGTATCGGACGATTAATCTTATTGTTAATCTGGCTCGAATCGATAAATGTTGGCTGAATTAGATACATGAGAAACCCCCACCCCAATCCTGCACACATAGCCACAAACAGCACTGCAGTCAATAAAAGCACACGTTTTGGGCCTGATGGCTTCGCCGGTACCCTGGGGGTATTGATTATCTCGTAAGCAACATTACCACCGCTCAGCCCGACCTCTTGTGCGAGCCGGGCATTTTCTCTCCTCGAAATCAGATCGAGATAACGGTCGCGCGTAATATCATAATCACGATTCAATGTTGCAAGTTTTGCTTCTACTTCAGGCAGGACGTCTACGGCCTGCTTAAGAGCATCAACACTTTTTGTCTTCTCATCAAGGCTGATCTTTAATGTCTCCACATCAACACTGGCGCGGTTGATATCAGCTTTTAAGTCCTGATAGACAGGGTTGAACTCTACAGAATCACCCGCCCCTATATCAATAATTTCATCGTTCTCACTTCCTTGATTAGCCAGTATATCTGCAATATTGGCTCTCAATGCCTGAACGTCTGGGTGTTGCTCCGTGTATTGCGTTAGTAGAACCTCTAGCTGCTCACGATACTTTCGTAATTTCAGGATTTGCGATGCGCCGTAACTGCTATTGTCCAGTAATGGTGATTCACCCTCTAGCTGTTTTTTCATTTCAGAGAGTTTTCGCTTCGCCAATGTCAACTCTGAGCGCAGCTTGTCCAGTTCACCCTGCTCACGTTGCAGCCTGTCGTAGTAACCCCCTCTTTCATCCGGCATAAAGCCAACATTTGCTCGCTTGAAGTCTGCCAGTTGTTGCTCTGAAGCTGACAGCCTGGCTTCATATTCTGCAATCTGGGTATCAAGAAACTGCTGTGCTGCCGCGGTATCAGTGCGCCCGGAGTTCATGATAGTCTCGATCAGCTTATTCAACAGCTTGGAAGTAACCTGGTAGACAAGTTCAGCAGAACTCCCCTGGTAGGTTAGCTCATATATACTGCTTTTTCTGCCCTTCTCATTTAGAGTAATAGAATTTGTCAGCTGTTTAACACGGTCATCCATAGATTTTGTGTCATAGCCACCTAGATCCAGATCACTTTGCCGGACGACTTCCTCAAGGTTTTTCCTGCTTAACAGTAACTCAGACAGAATCGGAAGCCCGGAATCCACTTCCGAATCTACAGTAAGCCCCTTAAGGAGAGGCTTCATTATTGATTCTGAATCAATGTGTACTACACCTTTCGCAGTATACTGATTAGGCAACAAGTACACTACGCTCCATCCGATTAGCGCGAAAACCCAGCAAACAACTAGTGCAGACCATCTATATCTCCATATACCATATAGATAGCTATATATTAGAATTAATTCATCCCTCATTTCAAAATCGCTCTGATATTACCTTTAACTTTAATGATTACACTCACTGTTGCACTCGCCACTCTTTGGTGACATCCGACTTAAGTATTATAGTCGGCATACACATAAATATTTTTTTAATTTCATAATCCCGACAGCCATAGACAGAAGTTATCGTCGTTGTCATTATGCTAGCCTCAGACTATAAAAAAGCACAAGGAATCACTTGTTATAATCAATCACTCTAGTCAGCTTTGATGCTGTATCTACAATGAACCTATCCAATGTTTCACGCGCATACTCAAGCTCACCATCAACTTCAGTAGCTATTGCGACAACAGAAGCTTGTTGTTTACCTTGAAAAAACCCTAATATCTGAAGCGCTTTAGCTTCATATTTATTTGTAGCGTCTCGTCCTGCCACATGGTACCAGTACCATACCAGGCGCCGCGATCCATCTTTCTTTTCTAACAACTGTTCGAGCACTAGCTTCCCGTCAATATCATGCTGTTTTACCTTGTTGTTACTAGTATACCAAACGTTATTATCGCTAATTCTATTCGAATAGTTAATCAATTCTTTACCTTGTGACTGTTCAAGATATAAGCCGAGGTACAGATATACCTCATGGTTGTTTTCATCCTGAAACATCATTTTATGATCTATCGCACCTTCATAGTGCGGCTCCCAATAATCGGCCTTGCCATCCACCACTGACCATTCTGCTATTTTTGAAAGCGTCTTAGCCTGTAGTGAGTAACCACCATGTTGCGACTGGTTATTTTTCCAAATAATAATTGCCGGGCCGGTAGAAATACACAGGACACATAAAAAACCAGCAACAATAAAATGCGATTTTCCTTGACTACATGCCTGCTGCTTATATATCGCAGCATTTGGCACTTCATTTGCCGCATGTGAACGCGCCTTATACACAAGCCAGTCGACTATCAGCAGAATCGCGACTACACCGCCAAAAAGATACCAGCCAAATGTAAGATGATCTGAAACCAATGGATGCTGCATGTCAGTTGTATAACCGAGATATACTACGATTAACACACGCAGTATATTAGCCAGTATCGCCGCGCTTGCCGACACAAGCAAAACCATCAACCTTGCAGTAAAGCTCGTATAATTCAGGTAGGCAAACAGCGTACCTAAGGTAAGCGCTGCAAGAAAATAGCGCAAACCACTACAGGCCTCTTCTATAGATAATCTGCCTGCTGGTAAAACAATCACATTCTCAATGCGTAGTGCCGGTATGTCTATTAGTCGAATCACCCAGAAGACAACATCTGCTGTCAACTCCTGCAACAAGGGAGACAACGGGAACCAGACAGGAATAGCAAAACCGATATAGAGCATTGGAAGCAAAAGCACTCGCATTACCCCGCTCCCTAACAATGCCCACATCACAGACATCACGATAAATAATTGACTAGCGGCCTGTAGCACCTCGATATTTACAAGCGCTGCAGCGGTCCACAACATGCTAGCAGCCAGTATTGCCAATACAGGCCTGTACTCCGGGCAAGGTGTCAGCGCCATCAGCTTTCGGCGGTTATAGAATATTAGATATCCGCTAATCAGAAGAACAAGATAACCATGCCCATACTCTCCCGCTTCTAACTGATTCCACAAACTTAGCAGGTACGTGAACGTCTGCTGATAAAGAAGGTACAACAGCAACATCAAAGCTGCAAGAATCCCCACGGCGATACGCCATGCCTCGCGTGAACACAAGTTGTTCACTTCCCGGGTTCCGGCATTTCAAATTTCTTTATCAGGCTATACAGGGAGGGACGGCTGATGCCGAGAGCATCAGCTGCATGCGTAACGTTGTTATTGTATATAGATAATGCTCGTTGAATAACCTCCCGCTCCACCTTTTCCCTGGCTTCACGTAAATTTAACGATTGTGAACCACCCTCATCTTCGACAAAACCGAGGTCAGCCGGCATAATTTGATTGCCTTCTGCAAGCACTACAGCACGTTTAATACGGTTTTCAAGCTCACGCACATTACCCGGCCATTCATAGCCATCTATTTGTGCTCGAGCCGCATCAGTGAAACCTCGAAAGCTACGAGCATTTTGCCTGCTATAGTTATCAAGGAAGGTCTGAGCGAGTAGTATTTTGTCTGCTTCGCGGTCACGCAATGCCGGTATTTCGATTACGATTTCACTAATCCGGAAAAACAGGTCCTCCCTGAACGCTCCTTCTTTTATCAGCTCATCAAGTTTACGATGTGTCGCACAGATAATACGTACATCTACTTCGATCGTCTGCCTGCCACCAAGGCGTTCAATTACACGCTCTTGCAAGAAACGTAACATCTTTGCCTGTAAAGGCAGAGGCATATCACCTATCTCATCAAGGAAAAAAGTACCTCCACTCGCCGTTTCAATCTTACCTTTAGTCTGCTTTACAGCGCCGGTAAACGCACCTTTTTCATATCCAAAAAGCTCGCTTTCAAGTAAATTGTCAGGGATAGCCGCACAGTTTAGTGCCACAAAAGGTTTATCTTTACGCGGACTCAAACGATGCAACTCTCGAGCAAAAAGCTCCTTGCCTGTGCCGCTTTCACCCAATACCAGTGAAGTAGCTTCTGATGGACCGACTTTTTCCACCAGCTGGCATGCTGCGAGCATTGGGCCGCTTGCGCCGATAATGCCACTCAATGGAGAACCACTGCACTCTAGAGCTAATCGCCGATTCTCCTCCTCAAGCTCATATAGCTGAAAGGCGCGGTCAACAATTAAACCTAAAACTTCCGGCTCGATAGGCTTTTGGTAAAAATCATAAGCACCATGTGAAACCGCCTCCAGGGCATTTTGCCGGTCATCGTTACCGGTAACCACGATGACTTTGGTATGCGGTGCCAGCTTCAAAATTTCTTTGAGTGCAGCCAATCCCTCACTGGCATTGGCAGGATCTGGTGGTAAACCCAGGTCAAGCGTGACCACTGGCATTTGATGTTTCTGCAATAACTCAATAGCCGATTTACGGTCACTCGCAAGGTGTACCTGATAACCATCAAATGACCATTTTAGTTGTTTCTGTAACCCGGGATTGTCTTCGACAACCAGTAACGGTTTTAACGCTTTATCTGCCATAAGATGCTATTAATTTCCATAAAATTTAAACTTTCAATATTAGCCCATCACTTAAGGCAATTCTAATTCAGTGTCTTCTGCTGTTTGATGGAGAGGAACCTGTAGTGCAATTATAGTCCCTTTTCCTGGATTACTTTGCACATTGATATCACCACCCTGCTGGCGAATGAATTCACGGCTTTCATACATCCCGATGCCCATTCCTGCATTGCCTTTTGTGGTATCAAAGGGCTTGAATAGACGCTGCTGTATGAAGTCATCATCCATACCATGACCATCATCCTTAATTCCTATAATGTGCATGTTCTTTTCTGTAGCCAGTGTCACTTTAATTACACCATCTCTAGTAGTTGCCTGTTGCGCATTATCGATAAGGTGCGCAAGAACATTGATGAAACGATGCTTTTCCAGATACACTTTATAGGACCCTGCAGGCGTTTCGAACTGCGGTTCTGGTCGAAAATGTTTTTTACTGGCCACAACTTCTGTCACAATCTCAGCCAGATCTGCCTGCACCTTCTTCTCGCTTTTAACTATCCTGTTACGTAATTGAGCCAGCAATCGTTTAATATCATCAGCCGCATTTTCAACTGTTTCGAAGGCATCTTTTACAAAATCTGGGTCCCCATTATGTTTTTTTGAGTTAATCGCTGTTAGTTCGAGTTCGGCTGCTATATTTTTCAGATCATGAACCATATAAGCTGACAAACGCGTAAACACCTCAAACTGTTTCGCTTCTGCCAATTGTGCAGATGTCGTCAAAACAGTAAGGTAACTCGTTATTTGTTTGGCTGCCGTCTTTAGAAGATCACGATCTTCCCAATTGATCGAACGCTCAATAAGTGGGTCAGCCAGTATTATAAATCCCTCAAGCATGTCAACACCGTGCAAAGGCACGATCAGCCAGAGCCGGTTAATCTTCAACATCCAGTCTGGGACTGATAAACCGACATATTCGTTAGCACAGCTCTCCAGCTCTTTCGCATTAATAACAAATCCTCTTTCCTCCATAAACTTGATTAATGACGAATCGTTCTCAACCACTATATCCTTCTGCAAGCCCTGCCAGACTTCGACATTTGTATACTGTCCTTTGTCATCTAGTAGCCATAGTGAACCAGAACGTGCATCTACTATATTCGCCATTGCTTCGATGACGGTTTTATACTGCGCCTTATTCTCAACCTCAACTTTTAAATCTTCAGTAAGCCTTAACCATTCAATGCGGTAATCGTATTTATTTTTATAAAAATGCTTACTTAGAAAAACTTTCGCTTTTGCACGTAGCTGTGCCGAGGATACAATAATGAATAAGAACACGACGGCCAGTGTTAGAATCATAACCTGGCCAACTTCCCCCCACTCGCCACCAAACTCTCTCAGATAATATCCCGCACCGGCCATCAACAACAGATAGACACCACCACTAAGAATTGCGGTGGTGTTTAGAATGATATCGCGTGAAACAAATATATTAAGAGACCAGTTTTTATTTCGTGCCGAAGCTATAGCCAATAATGGCACTGCAACCACGTGCACTACTCCACGAGCTGCCCACAAGCCCTCATCAACACTCCAGAACAGCAAGGCATCCGCATATAGAAAAAAATCAAAGACAAAGATTCCGCCGGCACCAAAAAACAAGTACTTGGTTGCCCAGCGATGGCGCGCAGATGTATTGCGATACATTTGCTCAATGATGCCTATACCTACCAGGGCAAGTATGAGATTACCTAGAATGCCAAAGATAAATTGGCCTGGCAGGGTAAAAAAGGCGGTCGTGATTTCATTCAACAATAATACTGCGGCAAAACCAACGCTTAATGGCAGCGCCCAGCGTACAAATTTTCTATAACCCTGTTTTTGACTACTTTGTGATAAAGGGATGCCTGATAGAGCGATATCAAACAGCTTGAATAAAAACACATACCAGGCGATATATCGAAGAATCTCAAATATTCTGTATGTCGAAAGATAAGCCTCGTTATTCAACGCAATCTGTTCCGCTGCCAAAGCCCAGCACGCACTGATAAACATGGTAATAAAGATTAATTTACCTTGTAGACTCTCTCGCCAGCTAAATAAAAGCAGCACTGCGAAAAAACCATAGGCTAGCGCTGCCCCGAGATAACTAAATAATCCTGCAGTCATATCCTGAAGATTCTCTTATCCGATATAGCCATGCTCAGGGTCTCACCTACATTAGCCTATATAGAGTTATTATATGAACTATGGTATTAATGATATTTACCCTTTCAATAGAAAAGCACAATCCTGTATTCAAATCATTGATAGACTATAGACATAAAACATAGCCATTACATTTTTTTACAAAAAAAACAGCTATTCATGGCAGGTCGTTAATGGATTAAGCCATTGAACCATATCTTTTTTTACGATTCACTTTCATAGTGAATAATTTCTGGCCAATACCAAACATTCACCTTATCAATTCACTAGCAAATTTATTAAAGATTTTATAGTAACAGTCAAAATCTTATTTATTATTAACTATAAAAAAACTGTAGTTATCGTACTTGATTATTAGTATATAGATCCCTGGCAGTCATAGATTTAGTCAACGACAAAAATGCTATAAAATAAAAAAGCCCCTCATGGGGCTTTTTTACAAAATTTATCGCCGTAGCATCAATTATTGCTCATGCTTTCATATCTTATTTCAACGCGCCTATCTTACGTAGAAACACACTAGTTCTATGGGCTAAATACAAATCAACAATAAGCTAAAAAGACACTTGTAACTCTGGCTCAGACCAGGGACTTTCTCGTCCAGCTGAATCAATCGTCGTCATGACAATAAAATAATCTCCTTCAGGAATGATACCCTGCACAACAATCTCAGTCACTGTGGGGTCATCTATATCGATACGCTTCGAATATACGTTTGTCCTTTCACCATAATATATTCGATAACCGGCTATTTCAGATAAGCCCAAGGCAGAACCATCAACTCTTTCATATGGTGCTTCCCAAGTCAGTGTAATAGCAGCTGAACCGCCTCCGCCACCACCTCCCGAGCAGGCAGATAGGGACAGAGCAGCCAGCATCTGGAGCAGTAAATATATAAATCCGTTTTTAGTATATTTTCGCACTAAATCAATCATCATCGACCTCCATATACTATGAGCTACAAGCCTAAGTATCGAACTCAATTATCAAAATGGCACTATAATCAGATACCAAATCACTAGACTGACTTTAAAGTGTAACCTAAAACGTATTTAATATAAATTAAACCGTTTATCGATATTGATGCCGGCACCTGCATGGCAAAGCCTGGCCTCTTATTTGTGGATGAAAATGCATATAAAGCCTTTATTGCGCCCCTTTGCCCAACAGTACAACTTCGGCTGTCTGTAATAAAATCAACAAATCTAACAATATAGTATAGTTTTTAACGTAATATAGATCGTATTGTAGCTTCTCTATGCTATCACCCACAGTGTCTCCATAGGAATAGCATACCTGCGCCCAGCCAGTCAGTCCCGGCTTTACCCTATGCCGTTCTTCATAATATGGCACCGCCTTGGCCAGCTTCTCTACAAACTCAGGGCGCTCGGGCCTTGGACCAACAAAGCTCATATCGCCATTAATTACATTATATAATTGCGGCAGTTCATCAAGCCTGCCTTTACGAATGAAACGACCGACGCGTGTTATTCGTGAATCGTTTTTTGATGCCCATTTTGCAACACCATCTTTTTCTGCATCTAATACCATGCTGCGAAACTTATAGATTTTGAACGGCTTACCATCCTGTTTGACGCGAACCTGACTGTAAAGCACACCTCCACGGCCACCACTTTCAATAAAAATGGCTATACTGACAAGAATCGCGAACGGCAAAAGAAATGGTAATAATATAAATGCAGCAAGAAGGTCCAAAGACCTCTTTGCAATGCGGCGAATCGTGCCAGCTTGAAAGCCTTCCGAAAGATACAACCAACTGGGATTCAGCATATCCAGTCGTATTTTACCTGCTCGACGTTCGAAAAAAGTCACCATATCCAGGATGTTAACGCCACTCATCTTACAGTCGATAAGCTCTCTTGTAGGAAAACCGCGTGACCGGCGATCATCGACCGCAATTACTATTTCATCAATATCGAGCTCTTCCACATATGCGACCAGCGGCTTGTCAAATTCATGGGTTACTAACTCTTTGGCTGCGTCCTTATCGCCGGGTAATGGTATGTAGGCTATAATGTTAAGCCCTCGTATCTCTCCGCTCTTGATTGCCTTATCTATCAGTTTTGCATTTTCACCTGCCCCTAAAACCATCACGCGTGTCCATAAATGGCGCTCTGTAACCACTTTCCTAAAAAACAGACGAACAATGCATATAAAAGTAAAACTGAAAAATACTGCGAGGAGTAGAACTCCCCTGCCGAGAAAAAAAGACGGGAAAAAATAGAAACTGACACCGAGAGGAATCAATCCAAGCAGAAGTCCGCTGGCAATACGCAACACCAGCATATTGATAAAACGTCCTGTTTGCCGCTGATATACACCGAATGCCAACAAGCAAAGCTGCATGATAAGGGGATACACAAGCGCTTTTGGCATAAAGTCGCCGAACCCCTGCTGCCACTCTTCATCCCAGAACCTCAACTCAAGCGCGAGATATAGAGAGAACAATAAAACAAAAAATTCGATTACGGCCAGAACGACGAATTCGGTAGGTACGTAATACCTTGATAACTTGGTTGAATGGCGAAAAAATTTGACGGTGCTCATATCAGCGACTAAATACATCCCTAAAAATTAAAACACCGCAAGATTAGATATCGACCGGCATACATGAAAGTAGTCTATGCTGGAAGTCTAGCAGTTCTTGATGACATAACCAGCTTTGTTCTGCAAACGATATATTTCCTATTGCGCCACTAAACCTTTGATACCGCCAACATATTCTCCCAGTGCTTTTTGTGCGACCTGCGTTAACAGTCCTTCTTTGTGTAGCTCAACGATAACATTTAATGCGTAACCACCAGCAAGTTCGTGTTTATCTTTTAAACCAGCATGTAAAAATAATCGATGGCAGATAAGGTTTATTCGTCGTGGCACACCGGCACTGAATTTATGAATAAGACTTAACGACTCATCAGTAAATGACGGGTCATTCTTCCAGCCCACACAACTCAATCGATGGAACACATAGTCGACTGTCTCTTCGAAGGTCAAAGACTCTAATTGTGCAGCTGCAATTAAACGTTGATGAAGCTGTTCCATACCTGGCGATCTTACGATATCCATCAGAGGTTCCTGACCAACCAGGAATATCTGCAACAATAAATTTTCATTATGCTGAAAGTTTGAAAAAAGGCGTAACTCTTCCAGCAATCCAGGTGTCAGACCCTGCGCTTCATCTACTATTAGAATTACACGACGTCCTTTTTCGTACTGATGTCGCAGGTATAATTTAAAACCCTGCATAGCACTGACATTATCTGAACGGTCAATATTCAGAGATAATGAGTCTATGACCATATCTAACAGATTGCTCGAATCAAGTTGCACATTGGTGACAACACCTATCTGGACCTGGTGAATATCCAGTTCTGATATCAATGAAGATATTAGAGTCGTTTTACCGGTACCTGGCGCACCTGTGATAGCAACGACACCCTCACCTTCACTAATTGCATATTTCAAATATGATTTAGCATCTTTATACGATTGATGCTCAAAAGAAAAACGATAATCAGGCCCTAGACGGAATGGCTGCCCATTGAGGTTGTATACTGATTTGTAAACATCGAGCATTGTAAATAACTCCCGGCCAATACCCGAGACAGTAACTCCCATTTGAAGACATATATGTACCCGGCAATGAAGCACAAAGATGCATTAGAAATTACCGCCCCACTGCTAATAGCAGCGAATCTTAGCATATATTTTGACAACTTTATGCGCTATCAAATTATACCAGTGGCGCCAAACCAAACAATGCGATAACAAAAATTGATAAAAATACGACGACAAAAGATAATTTTTTCGTGTCCTCATGTCCTTGCATTTTGTTCGAATTTTGTTTCATTTGAACCTCCCTAAGTTAGTAGAATTAAACACGGTATGCCACTAAAGATAACCACTTAACTCGCCAGATAATAATTATCGTGAGTACATTTTTTGTAAGCACCCTTTTGCAGCACTTACACTAAAAGCAACTTCTATGCCAAAACATGTAAGCGAATGTTTATAAAGAATTAATTGCGAGTAAGGCACTCTTTGCACTCCAACCATAGAAAAAGTGTAATATAAATCGACATTATTTTTGCTATATTTTGTGCGGAAAAAAGCTCTCATCCAAAATTCCATCCATTTTGCTCACTTTATGGGCAAATAAAGCTTCTTATTTATATATAGTGTAAGACAAACCAACTTTTTTTATTGGCTATGCAAAGAAATCTACTCGTCAATCCGTGAATCTGTAAAAAATTATGACACCTGGTGTATTGCTCTAGCACTTCTCCGCACTAGAGAACCCAGCATCAGGAAAAAGCTAATGAATAATAGCCTGAACTCTCTATATTTTTTACTGATTAACCTGAAAGGTGAGACAACGTTGAAAGACGTGCTAGAATCACCCGTCTTTTTATAATGCGCCCGTAGCTCAGTTGGATAGAGTACAGGCCTCCGAAGCCTGTGGTCGGTGGTTCGAATCCACTCGGGCGCGCCATATTTTTTCAGATCACACTTTTATTCGCTCCGGCTCCGGATTGTCACATGCAAGCCAATCGAAACCGTCTTCGAGCACGCTGAAGATCTCTACTTCATAGCCATGCTCCTTCGCCAGCGCCTGATGTATTCTGGCAAGCCGGATAATTTCAGGATGCTTGAGTACAAGCGCTGTTCGAAATTTACCGACGTTAGCGCCTATACCCATGTTTATCTCCGCTATTCGTCGAATATCTGCTTCTGTTACTACTACGCTCTGCACATCATCATCGTAGTATAACTGTGAAAAGCCATCTTTCACTTCACCGACATTTCTACTGTCTATTTGCCAGAATATGCCATTGATAAAACTTTGAGGCTCAATGACGCCACTCATTTTACCGACGATTAATGTACCATCGTTATAGACTTTACTATCAAACATGACTCTACAAATTATTTAATCAAGCATTAACAATATGAAACTCAGTAATTAATAACGGTTGGTCTGAATTTTTTAAAATCTGGCATTGTCATACCCGCAATCGCATTGATATATGTTGGGTCGGTAACCACATAACGCTTACCCTGGTAATCAACACTATCTCCCGACACCGCTTCATTAAAATGAACGGCTGCCGCCACATGGCCTGGATAATCAAGCCCTACCACCTGTAATCCCAACAAACTGTGAACAAGCCAGGTGAAGAGGACAGCTCGATCTTCACAATCTGAGTAAGGATAAAATAATGTTTCCTCCGGGAACAGATAATTTTCTTCGCCAAACTGCTGCTCGTCAGTTTCATACTGTAATGATGTCTGCACAAATCGCAATAAAAAATTCACCGCCTGCTGTTCCGACATACCCTGCATATGAGCAGCTAGCTGCTTCTGAAGTGGCGTTGCTGTTACTTTGTATACTCCTGAACCAAAATAAAGCTTAAGGTTCAGTTGAGGATATGTGCTGAAAAATTTTACACGGCCGCGATCGTAAGCAACATCAATATTATATCTCTTACCTTCAAAATCAAATGACAGGTGACGGCGCTCATCTTTATCATTTGATGCAACCACGGACGTTACCTGCATATCAAATGCCTTACTGGCATCAGGGTATTCTCCATCATAAGTGAACACCTGCCCTAATTTATGCTTTTTGCCATCGAACTCAACAGCATAATATCGAGTTCCGCCGAAAGTGAAATACGATACTTCAAACATCTCATGTTTTGACGGCACCAGGAGATAGACGTTTGAACGATCAAAAGCAACTCGTGCCCTATAGCCTGACTTGGCCAGCAAGAACCAGCTTAACAACGCGCTCTCATTTCGTCGGTTGTTGTCGATAGTCATGGCAAGTTTATGGACCAGAGTAGCGTATGCCCAGTCATTTAACTGCAGTGAGTTTTTCTGTTCATCAAGCTGCTTCAAGAGATCTGGATAATCAGTCCTGCTCAATGTCGACCAGTAAGCACTAACCATGTCTTTATTGATATTCGGACTCAGCCTCTGATTTAATGCAGCATCATAATAAAAGCGAACCATGCGACCATAAAAATCGATATCTACGGCACGCCCTTTTGGAACCACCTTTACAGGTGCAACCACAGGCGGCTTTACCGGCTCGGGCTTAGGTACCGTAACTACCACCGGCTTAGTGGACGGTTTCACCTGTGGCTCCGGGACAGGCTTGGCAACTGGCATCACAACAGGCTTTGGCTCCTCATCGCGAACATCTCCTTTTACGATATCAACCGCTTTCCAGTGTGCCTTCAAGAATGCGGTAAACTCCTTATCACGTTTATCCTTATACTCCTGAAACTCTTTTTTCTGTGCGGACACGCCCTGGGATTGCTGTTGCATCCATTGCTGAAACTCGCTATTAGCGCTTACTGAAACGGATAATAATGATCCAAAAAACGCAAATAAACTGATCCTTACCGGTTTTTTTATTTTCATCATCTATCTCTGATTTATAAACAACACACACAAAAAAGCCGGCACTCAAAGAATGAGGCCGGCTCTAGTTTAGCATTGCACTGCTAAGATTTACTGCTTCATATTAGCAATGGAAGCTGCCAGCTCATCCTGGCCCTTTTGTGCTTTAAACTGCTGCCATAAGGCATTGTCGTTATTCATGCTTGTCTTCAATGCATTCTCTGTAGCCGTTGCCGCTACCGATGCATCCATGCCCAGCAGCACATATAGAGCGCCATTTGGACTGGTGCGTGTTTTAAATATTTTCGTACCGACCAGTGACTCATCAGTAATCTGCTTGGTAACCGATGTGTTCACTTTATCGACCGTTTCAGAATCGGCAGCGCCTGTGGTTTCAGCATATTGTTTGACCATATTCTGAACATGCACCTTCATAGCCTGTGCAAGCTGAACCCGCGCATCGGTGGCTGCCATATTTTTCATGAAACTATGGCCCGCGGCCGATTTTTCAGCAACACCTACTGCCGATACCTCAATACCGTCGACCGGCTCATCACAGATCCAGCCTGGTGCAGAAGCACCTGGTGCATCAGGAAACACACAATCCGGTGCTGCCTGCTTAACATCATCAGAGCCACACGCTGTTAAAAACATGGACATCGCTAGCACGCTAGCACCGAGTAATCCTGTATTCTTATTCATATCATTATCTCCCATAATTCATTATCTCCCATAATAAAATTAGTCTATTTAGTGATCATGTTGACCAAACATAGCCGAGTTTCACATCGGATGCAATTGTAATTTGATATAAAACAGCACTTTATCCCAAAGCTGTTAAGTGCGTCACATTGTCTATATCAGAGAGAGTTATTGCTTTGATTCCTTGGCTACCAGGAAGTCAAGAATTTTTATCAGGTTATCATATGACCCGGACATCGAACCACTGGTCAGGTATTTACCGTTGATCGCAATTGAAGGTACGCCTTGCAGCTTATAACCCGTCTGTTTTTTCTTGGCTTTTCTTACCATCGTATCTACAGAAAACGAGTTATATTGTTCTTCGAATTTTTTTCTGTCGACACCATTTTTAACTACGAAATCGGTGAGTAGTTCTTTTTTATTCAATCTTTGCTTGTCCTTGTGAATCGCAGCAAAAATCTTTTCATGCAGGTCCTCGATGACACCCATATTGCTCAAAGCATAGTATGTACGCGCCTGAACTTCCCAGTCAGGACGAAATATAGCGGGCACGCGCACGAATTCCACGTTTGCCGGTTTTGTTTTTTTCCAGGTCTGTATATAGGGCTCAAAAGTATAGCAATGTGGACAACCATACCAGAAGAATTCCAGTACCTCTATCTTATCACCGCTTTCTGTTGGTTGTGGTGGCAGAACTTTATATTCAACGCCTTCGGTATAACCCGCTGCCTGCAACACCACTGAGTTGATCAACAGCACCAAAAATACCACTAATTTTTTCATAACATCTCCATCATTCTAACTAGATTATTTGCCTCAGGGCACTATCGTATCAATTTCAATATTCAATATAACATCGGCACTTTTATCAGCAACATCTTGCTGCCCGATATAATCACCACTCTGAGCAATAGCGGAACCCGACCTGGAAACTCGTGCAGAGACGACCAGTTGATCGAAAGCACTCAAATTCATCCCCTCAACCATGGCCATAGTGTCATCCAATATAACGCTCGCGGGTAATGCGCCCAGTGTCAGCCGGGCAGCGGCGAGAGGCATACGCGGGCCCTGTTTTGCCTTAGCATAGACAAAGACCACATCACTTTCATTAAATTTCGACCTCACCTCATCTTTGATATCGACCACTACCTGCAGCGTAGTTACTGCAGCTGCAGGATCGGCCGATGCAACTGTAGCTGCTTCAGCAGCCTGGGCATTGGCTTTCATCTGTGCGAGACCTAACATCTCATCAAGTTCAGGAACGTCTTCACCTGCATCAAGCAATGCCTGACGCGACTGGGCAACAATCGTAACGATGGACTTCATAACCTCTTCTTCGCCACCGGCCATCGGTAACAGTTTGACCAGATGCTTAATTGCCTGGTGATAATTACCCTGCTGGAACTCTGCCACACCGATGAACCATAACGAATTAGGGTTCTCTGGCTCCAGCTCATATGCCCTTAGCACAAGCGCTCTGGCCTCTTCAGTGAAGACACGATCATTACTTAATGCCAATACTTCTGCACGCTCCAGCATCAGATGGGCATTATCTACATCCTGTTCCAGTGCTACAGCAAATGCATTCGCTGCTTGCTGGTTATTTCCCAGATATTTGTGAGAGCGGCCAAGCATTATCCACTCATCAACGGTGCCACCTTCCTTCTCGATTTTCTCTTCGAGCCTGCGCATCATCTCTTCGATAGAAGGTTGCTGCGCTGATGCCTCCTGCGATACGACAGAAGCTTTTTCACTGGCATTATGCATTCCCATATCCAGGTACAGTAACAGGGCCAGCATAGGAACAAACACCGAAATAACCAGTGCCAGAGCGGGATGCCTCCTGGCCTCATTGGTATAATGCTGAGCAGCGTTCTCTCTGCTGACATCAGGTATATCTATCAACAACTCCCTGTCCAGCTCTTCACGCGCCATCTTGTAAAAATGCTGGTCGATGCGCCCTTCCTTAAGATCCAGGTCAAGCTCTTTGAGTTTTTCATCGTTGATCTTCAGGTTGCTATCCCTGTATGCGACCGATGAAGACTGCCTCACTCGCAATAGCGGAAATACCAGCAGGACGATCGCCAGCAGCAACATCAGTACGGTCAAAACCCAGAACGTAATATTCATCTCTTATCCTGTTCCGCATGTAAAGTATTTATACGCCTGATATCTTCCTCACTGAGGCTGTCTACCTGCGTATCTGCTTTCTGTGATTTCATAAACCGGACGACAAAGAATATCCCTATGACAAAGATGATCAATGGACCAAACCATAACAGCCAGGTCATGGGCTCGAATGGTGGTCGGTACAGGACGAAGTCACCATATCGTGTCACCATAAAATCTGAGATCTCTTTTTCTGACTTGTTCTGCTTGACCATCTCATAGGTCTTACGGCGCATGTCTTTGGCGAGTTCCGCATTGGATTCAGCGATGTTCTGGTTCTGACAGACCAGGCAACGGAGATCCTGGGTCAACGAATGATAAACCTTTTCCTGTTTTTT
>SWCD01010641.1_pt1 | contig 31540 bp, 24 predicted proteins | sample 4693011 | NCBI WGS metagenome assembly SWCD01 (sample SAMN10267278, study PRJNA491770) | bioreactor metagenome | isolation source: DHS bioreactor inoculated with marine | place: Japan: Omine Ridge, Nankai Trough | reverse complement strand
GAACAGTTGGCGCCGCAAGGCATTGCATTGCTGAATGCGGATGATGACATGACCGAAAGCATTGCCAGCCGGGCGAATGGCAAAGTCGTGACATTCGGACGTGACAAACCTGCCGATTATCGCGCAGTTGCAGTTTCCGCTATTTTGCCCGAATGCCTGTCATTGCAGATCAGGGGGCCGCAGTTTGATCTGGATCTGCATACTCAAATGGTTGGAGAGCATTTCTGGCTGCCGGTAACCGCGGCCGTTGCATGTGCATGCCATCTCGGCGTGCCGGCGCAAACGATCATACGTCAGGTTGCAAGTTTTGTTCCGCCTTTCGGGCGGTGTACACCTATGCAATTACCGGACAATCGCCTGATGGTGGTTGATACCGGCAAGGCGCCGCAGCATTCATTGCACCTGGCTTTCGAGATGGTGCGGACAGCTTCTGCCACCCATAAGAGAATTGTGCTTGGACAATTGTCTGATACAACTGGCGCCAGTCAAAACGCCTATAGGCGAGCTTATCGTCTTGCTCGCGAAGCAGCGGACGAAGTAATTTGCGTTGGCCAACATGCGCACCGGCACAATGCTTCTCACGATGATATTTCAAACGGCAGGGTCCGAGAGTTTCAAGACGTTCACGAAGTTGCCGACTACCTGCGCGATACCGCGGTGGCAGGTGAATTGATCTTGCTGAAGTCGAGTTCCAATTTGCATCTCGAACGCGCGGCGCTGGCCCAGAGTGAAACCGTCAACTGCTGGGAGCGCAACTGTGGAATTAGAGGCGAATGCACGATATGTGAGTTCTACAAACGCCCTCGTCAACAACCGAACATTGATCAGCTCGTATAATTCGTTGCGCAGGCGTTAGGCTGGCGGCAGATTTTTTTCGGCAGCGCCAATATAGACTGCGAGCAGCGCACCGTGTTCCGAATGAGAGAAATGCTGGGTGCCCTTTTTCAACCAGACCAGATCACCCGTCTTGTAGACATAACCGTCATTGTCCGTGAGTTCACCTTCAAGCACCAGGAATTCCTCGTCCTGCGTGTGCTCATGCGGGGTGGTCGTGGTGCCGGGCTGCATTCGGTAAACATGAAATCCGACGCCCAGCCGGTCATGGGAGTTGATTTGCAAGGCGCTTTCATGTGTCGACGGGCCGTTGTCCCCGCTGAACGGTTTGAATTCATCACTGTGAATGTTGACGACACGACGATCGACAGGCTGTATTTTTTGCATCTGCTGTTCTGTTCCGCTTGCAGTATTTACTCGATTGGGCGCAGTCGGCTATTCGGGCGCCAGCGTGGGTTTGCTGGGAGTAGCTTGCCGCAAAACCGGTGATGTTTGCAATCGGAATAGCAAATGCCGCCCGTCGCACACGGTTGGCACTCTGTTTTGGGACAATGTCGGGAATACTGGATCAGGATGATTTTTGCTGACAGGGACCAAAATCCATAAACCTGATTTTTTTTATAGTGTTAGAGGGAGTTTGTGAACTTGAAAGAGCCCCTTCTGGACTAGAAACACCTTGTGATGGACTCCACCGGGAGTTATTCTCATTGATGAATTTTTATTCCACTCATGCAATATGCATCTGTTTGCACCCGAGTGGGGGCTGAGGAAGTTGAACATGCTGGAGGGCACCTATCCGGTTGTCAGAGCGGGACCACCCGTTCCAAGCAATATCATCCAGCCCGGTGTTTTCTCAATGCCGCCGGGTACGGAACGCTATGTGGTGCAGGGTGCCGGTGCCGTGCTGATCCCGATGCAGCAGGGAGACAGGTTTACCGTCGTGAACGACGAAGGCGGCCAGGTCTGCGAAATCGTGGCCGCAGACACGAAGGGTAACATCGACGCTGCCGTGATCGGTAAAAAGCCCAACTCGGATGCTGCCGGACTGAAGGCACTGCTGACTGGAGCGGACCACTCCTTGCGTGGTCTGCGACTGGGGCTGGAAAGCCGAAACATCGATCTCGCCGGTGCCGGCGCAGTCAGCTTTTTCGATGCCCGGTCTCGCCACGGCGAGACGATCGAACTGGCCGTCCAGCGCGATGGCGTGGTCGTCATTGCTGCACCCGGCGGTGCAATGGACATGCAGGCGCAGGACACCTCGACGCCGCTTACCGTGATGGTGACCCGGGTCGTTGTGAAATCCCATGTGAAATTCGAGTTGCCCGATCCGCTGGCTGATCCGGTGCTGGATCTTCGTGTTCACACCAGTACAGCGAAAAGCTATTTTGTGAAGGCGGGTGACTATATTCAAATTCTCGATGTCGATGGCCGCCAGTGCACGGATTTCCAGTGCTTTTCGGCGCGCAAGCTCGACAAGGGAATAGAGCATGCGCTTGATGTGACCACCACGCGAACCCTGATGGGGCATGCCTATCCGATGCCCGGTCTGCACGCCAAATACTACGATCAGGACATGCTGCCGCTGGTCGAGGTGATACAGGATACCGTTGGCAGGCATGATGCCTTCGCGCTGGCCTGTGCCGCCAAATACTACGATGACATCGGCTATCCGGGACATGCAAATTGCTCCGACAATTTCAACGCGATACTGGCCGAGTACGGGGTCAGCGCACGCGCCGGATGGATGGCCATCAATTTCTTCTTCAACACCGGTCTTGATGACCATGGCGTCATGTTCAGCGACGAACCATGGTCGCGGCCTGGCGACTATGTGCTGTTACGGGCACTGACAGACCTGATTTGTGTGAGTTCTGCGTGCCCGGATGACACCACGCCTGCCAACGGATGGAACCTCACGGATATCCACGTACGCACCTATTCCGGCAAAGAGCAATTTCCCCGGGCAATTGCCATGCGCACGACACCAGATTCGGAACCGAAAATGACCAAGCAAACGGCCTTCCATTCCAGCTTCGAAAAGCTCACCCGCAATTTCGTCGAGTACAAGGGCTATTGGCTGGCCAACTGTTATTCAAAGGCTGGCCCGATTGATGAATACTGGGCATGCCGGGAAAAAGCGGTGGTGGTCGATCTGTCTCCATTACGTAAATTCGAGATCACCGGGCCGGACAGCGAAGCCCTGATGCAATATGCCCTGACGCGCAACATCGCCAAGCTGGCTGTTGGAGAGGTTGTTTATTCCGCCATGTGTTATGAGCACGGTGGCATGATCGACGACGGCACGCTTTTGCGCCTGGGCCGAGACAATTTCCGCTGGATCGGGGGCGATGATTACGGTGGCGTATGGTTGCGTGAAGTGGCCGACAAGCTGGATCTGAAAGTCAATATTCGCTCGTCGACCGACCAGATGCACAATGTCGCCGTTCAGGGCCCTGAAAGCCGCGACATACTGAAGAAGTTCGTCTGGACCCCGCCGCATCAGCCCGCGATTGGGGAACTCGAATGGTTTCGCTTTACGATCGGGCGGGTGGGCGACGATCAGGGCGTGCCGATTGTGGTATCACGAACCGGTTATACCGGTGAACTCGGCTATGAAATCTGGTGTCATCCCAAACATGCCGAAACGGTTTTCGACGCACTTTGGGCAGCGGGTGAACCACACGGCCTGACACCAATGGGGCTCGAGGCGCTGGACATGGTGCGCATTGAGGCCGGGCTGATCTTTGCCGGCAATGATTTCTCCGACCAGACCGATCCGTTTGAAGCAGGTATCGGCTTCACGGTTCCGCTGAAGAGCAAGACCGATGATTTCATCGGGCGCGATGCGCTGATCAGGCGCAAGGAAACCCCGTCACGCAAACTGGTCGGTCTGGACATAGACAGTTCGGTGGATGTCGGGCATGGCGATTGCGTGCATGTTGGCCGCGCCCAGATAGGCGAGATTACATCTTCCATGCGATCGCCGATGCTCAAGAAGAACATTGCACTGGCGCGTGTCGACATTGTGCATAGTGAAGTGGGCACCAGGGTTGAAGTCGGCAAGCTCGACGGTCAGCAGAAACGCTTGCCTGCCACCATCGTACCGTTCGCGCATTACGACCCCAGGAAAACACGGCCGCGATCGTAGGCGTTCCGGTCCACTCTATCGGTATTTACGATTGGTGCAGCCGGTGCCACGGGCAGGCAAGAGCGATAAATGCCGCTAAAGCGGTTTGTGTTTGATGTGAAACATTTGGGCTGCTTTAGTCTTGGTTCTGACGCGCTTTTTGGTCCTAAAACCGCTTCACACTTGTCGGAAAGCGCTTTAACCGGCGGCGGACACAGCTTGCTGTGTCCGCCTGGTCATTTCTAGTTCTCCAGGTAAGACTCTAGTGTGTCGTCCAGTGCGTCTTTCCATGGGGTGTGATGCGCCGGCGCCATGGTACCGGTTATCACCGATTTGTAGCTGTTGTCGCGGAACGTCATGATGTTCTTTTTCTTGTGCTTCTTCCACTGGAAGAAGGCTTCATTGGCACCATCGACATCGAAGCTCGGATAGTCGGTTTCCGCGATCAGTTCCTTGACGTAATCGCCCTGATAACGAATGCAGGCATAATCATCCTCATTGGCATCTTCGCGTGCGACACGGTCATCGACATCTGCCTGCATGGCGGCTTTGTCGGGTAGCGCGATGCGTCCCATGATGACGTCACGTGCCCACCAGGCCTGCGCGTCAAACATGTTGAAGGTGAACCACTGGTCCTGCATGCCGATATAGAACAGTGCGGGATTGTGGACGAAGGCAACGCCTTTATAAAGATCAGCCGTGGCCAGCCGGTTGGCCGTATGCAGTTTCAGGTCTTCTGCCATGAATGGGAAATGATGCCGGTAGCCGGTGCACAGGATAATGGCATCGACGTCCTTGGTGGTGCCGTCCTTGAATGTGCATGTATTGCCCTCGACCTTGGTCAGCAGGGGGACTTCGGACCAGTTGTCAGGCCAGTCGTAGCCCATGGCGGCGGTGCGGTGGCTGACGGTGATGGATTTGGCACCGTACTTCCAGCACTGGGACCCGATATCTTCGGCAGAATAGGATGTGCCGATGATTAGGAGGTCCTTGTCCTTGAATTCCACCGCATCGCGGAAGTCATGCGCGTGAAGCACCCGGCCATTGAAGCGGTCAAGGCCGTCGAATTCAGGCACGTTCGGTGTCGAGAAGTGGCCGCTGCAGCACACCACATTGTCGAATGTCTCGGTGGTGACCACGTCGTTTACGAGGTCGTGCGAGGTGACGTTGAACTTGTGGGTTGCTCCGTCCCATGCGACATGACGAACAGGCGTGCGGAACCTGATCCACTTGCGCACATCGGCCTTTTCCACCCGGCCCTGGATATAATCAAACAGGACCGCGCGTGGCGGGTATGAAGCGATCTGCTTGCCGAAATGTTCCTCGAAGGAATAGTCGGCAAATTCCAGACCTTCCTTGGGACCGTTCGACCACAGATAGCGATACATCGAACAGTGTACCGGTTCGCCATATTCATCCAGTCCGGTGCGCCATGTATAATTCCAGAGACCGCCCCAGTTGTCCTGCTTTTCGAAACAGACGATCTCGGGAATTTCGGCACCGGCCTTTGCGGCTGACTGAAACGCTCGCATCTGTGCCAGGCCCGACGGACCGGCACCAATAACGGCTACTCTTTTTGACATTGACTTGGCTCTCCTTAGTTTATGCCCAACTGTTTTTTACGTTCTGCTGCCCAGGCCTGGATAAGCCTGTCGGCGACAATGCCGATAACGGCAATACCGAGACCTGCAATGATACCGCGGCCGGAGTCCGCGGTCGGCAGGGCCCGGTAAATTTCCTGACCCAGGTCGGACGATCCGATCAGTGCCGTGATGGCGGTCATGGCCAGCGCCATCATGATGGTCTGGTTGATGCCGAGCATGATCTCGGGCAGCGCTATTGGCAGCTCGACTTTCCACAGGCGCTGGAACGGGGTGGTTCCATTGGCAATGGCCGCCTCGATGGTCACGTCCGGAATACGCTTGATCCCCAGATAAGTGTAGCGGACTGCCGGTACGGTGGCATACGCCAGGATGGCAATGACATTCGACAGATCGCCAACCTTCAGCAGCATGATGACCGGTATCAGATAGATGAATGACGGGAACGTCTGCAAGGTATCACACGTTGCCATGATGGCTCGGGCAGCGCGGTCTGACCGTGCAGCCCATATGCCGATCGGTACACCAATGAGCACGCACAAGATGACTGCCGACGTCACGAGATAGAGTGTCAGAACACCTTGTTCCCAGTTGCCGGTGATCAGAATGACACTGGCGATCAGGCCTGTGGTCAGCAAGGTGGTGCGTATGCCGCCGAGCCGGTAGGCGGCAAGACCGACAACACCGATGACGGTGCTCCAGGGCAACCACAGGAAAAAGTCGCGGAACGGGATCAGCATGTAAACGGTTATGAAATCACGCACCGGGCTGATGTAGTCATATGCATGTTTGGAAAACGCGCGCAGGGCGAAATCAATGCTGCGACCCAGGGTGAACGTGTAGGCTTTGGGGTACTTTTCCACCATCGGCAGAAACTGCGCCAGCAGGTAGGCGCCGATCGCGACACCCAGGAACAGCCACAGGTGTTTTTTTGCTCTCCAGCCCGTCTCGCGCAATGCCAGGTGGTCGGGCGCGCGGTTTGCATAGGCTTGCGTCATACGGTCGAGCACCACGGCCATCAGCACGATGGCCAGGCCCTGTTCAACCGCCGCGCCAAGGCGCAATTGCTGTAGCGAAAACAGCAATTTGTGGCCGAGCCCCTGAGCCCCGACCATGGAGGCAATCACCACCATTGCAAGGGTTTGCATGACAACCTGGTTCACACCCAGCATCAAGATGCGCTGGGAAGAGGGCAGTGTGACTTTCCACAGCAGTTGTCGCGGCGTACAACCCGACATCCGTCCGGATTCCTCAATATCGCTGGAGACAGTCTGAATGCCCAAAATGGTGCATCGCGCCATAGGCGGCATTGCAAAGATCACCGTCGCGATCATCGCCGGTACCTGACCTGCCCCGAACAACACGACCACCGGCACCAGGTACGCCATGTGGGGCGTTGCCTGCATGATGTCGAACATCGGCGATATCACCGCGGCTGCCCGTTTGGACCGGGTGACCCAAATGCCCAGGCCCAGGCCAATCAGCGCCGCGAAAGGTACCGCAACCACAACGATGGAGAACGTCTTCATGGAGTCTCGCCACAGGCCCATGACAGCCAGGTATCCAATGCATGCAGCAGAAAAGACAGCCAGTTTCCAGCCGCCGATCCAGTGTCCCAGGATTCCGGCGCCTGCAACCATGACGATCCAGGGAAGCGCGTCCAGTTTCTTGACGCCGAGTGCATCTAGAATTGTACGCGGCAGTTCGAAAAGCCCGGCCTGGAACAGCAGGTTGTCAGCCAGTGTGATTGTCCACACGGCCGCAACGGCCAGCAGGCATTGCCACAGCCCGAAACGCTTGTGCAGCAGACACAGGCCGATGACCGGGGCAAACGTCCAGAAGATCGCGGGAAACTGTTTGGCCTTGATGCCCCGGTACAAGATGTATTCTGCCCAATCGAGAGGCTGTTCGAGCAGCCAGGAAATGGATCGGGTGACCATCTTGAACTTGAGTGGACCGATGCCTGCGTCCTTGTCCAGCCAGGTGAAGAATTGTGTCACCCAGGTCTTGATGGGAACGATCCAGTCCTGCGGCCAGACTTTCAGAAAGTCGAGAACCAGGCTCAAAAGGATGGTGACACTGATCATGGCGACCATCTGCACCCGGAATGAAGTCACCCCGGGAATGCCGGACGGCGACGCCTTGTCGGTATCTGCCACCACAGCGTTCATACGATTTTCCCTTTGCCGAACAGGGCTTTCGTAATGCGTTCACGGTCCACGTGGCCCAGCAGGTATCCGTCCTTGTCGGTCACCGGAGTTGGCTTGTCGGACCCGATAACCTGTTCTGCAATCGTGCCGATTTTTGCACTTGCCAGAACACATGCGCCGGTCACTTTCCGGGGCGTTTTTGTCTTGGCTTTTTGCATGATGGCCGCCGCTGACACAATTCGGTCGCGCGGCGCATTTTGCGCGAAGGCCGCCACATAGTCGTCAGCCGGGTTCAGCACCATTTCTTCCGGTGTGCACAGCTGCACCATCTGCCCATCCTTCATGATGCCAATTCGGTCAGCCAGCTTGGTGGCTTCTTCAAAGTCGTGGGTGATGAACACAATGGTTTTCTTGAGCATTTGCTGAAGACGAATGAACTCATCCTGCATTTCTGCCCGAATAAGCGGATCGAGCGCGGAAAACGGTTCATCGAGAAACCAGATGTCCGGCTCCACCGCAAGCGAGCGGGCAATGCCGACACGTTGTTGCTGGCCACCTGAAAGTTCACGTGGGAAGTAGCTCTCCCTGCCGCCCAGTCCAACAAGTTCGATCATCTCCATGGCGCGCTTTTCGCGCTCCATCTGATCGAGGTTTTGCACTTCTAGCGGAAAGGCGACATTGGACAGGACAGTCCGGTGAGGCAGCAGACCAAAGCTCTGGAACACCATGCCCATCTTGTGCCGGCGGATCTCGATCAGTTCCTGCGGTGTGGCCTTGAGCAGGTCGCGTCCTTCATATTCAACTTCCCCGGTCGTCGGGTCGTTCAGCCGGGTTATGCAACGGATGATGGTCGATTTTCCGGATCCCGACAGCCCCATGATGATAAGAATTTCACCCTGATGGACGTCAAAGGAAACATCACGCACAGCACCGATGTAACCTTCCCGCGCAAGGTCACCCGCGGTCGGATTGCCATTGTGGCGCTGCATGAAACCGTCCGGGTCAGCCCCAAACACTTTCCAAATATTACGGCACCTGATTTGCGCGTCGATGGCCATTGTGTCCCCTTCAGCGGTTGCCCCACCGGATCGTCTTGTTATCGTTGCACATATGAAAAGGCCGGGCAAAAGATGTCTTCAGCCCGGCCTCGAAACGCTATTCGCACTTTGATGACGAACCTATTGCTGCCAGCCCGCAACAACGGCTGCATTGTCGGCAATCCACTTGTCGGCGGCGGCTTCCGGGGACAAGCCGTCAACATCGACCATCAGCGCTGCCGCTGCGATCTGGGCGTTGTTGAAGTCCACTTTCTGCAACACGCCCCAGGCCTTCGGATATTTTTCAGCAAGACCTTCCCAAGCAGCCTTTTTCAGCCAACCTGAATGCGGAGCGCCGCAGTCTCCGGTTGCATTCGGGTTTGGACCCCATGCCTTGTCTTCCATGCAGCCTTTTTCAGGCTTCGGGAAGTCGACGAAGCGACCTTTGAATTTGGACTCGATAAAATTGGGCGTCCAGTTGAACAGAACGATAGGCTCCTTGCGGTCGTAGGCAGACTGCAGTTCGGCCCACAAGGTCGCGGCCTGGCCGACATTGATTGCCTTGAAGTTCATCTGCAGGGCATCAATTCTCGCGGCATAATTCTTGCCCCAGTCAGCCGGTGGGCCAACGAAACGGCCTTTCGGTTTGGTCTCGGCTGTGGCAAAAATCTCGGCACACCCGTTCAGCCCTTCCCAGCTTTGAGCGGCAGGGCATTTTTCCAGTACGTAATCCGGGATCCACCATTCTTCACGTGTCAGTGCGGTGTGCGACCCGGCATCAACCATGCCGTCTTCGGCCACGGCCTTTTCAAAGGCTGACTTCATGGAGCCTTCCCAGGCTTCCACCTGGAAATGCATGTCACCATCGGCGATCGCCTTGAACTGCAACTGAGTGTCAGATGGCGAATACTCGACCGTGTAGCCCATTTTTTCCAGTGTCTTGCCAACAACAAACGACAGAACCAACTGGCTGGTCCAGTTGTTTTGCACCATGATAATCGGGTCGTCGGATTCAACTTCCGCATAGGCTGGAAGTGTAAACGCCAGACTGGCGGCAACAATGGCCGATGTGGCCAGCAGCTTTGTGATTCTCATTGTAATTTCTCCCGAATTTGCCTGGTGCGGACATGTTTGTGTGGATGGATTTCCGTCTGCTTGAACATCGCACCTGCCATACTATTGGACGAAAACTCAACCAAAGCAACCCAAAATGGAACCTATTGTGATCCAATTGTTGAAATTGGTCGAGTTTTGATGCCCGTTTCCGGTGTCGCCGCATCTTCCTGTGGGCGTGCCGGGGAACTTCTGGTCACGTGAACTGGTTTTCGAGAGTTTCCTGCCACAGCCGACAGGTTTTTCGATTGTGGATACCTGTCATTGAACACAGGCCTCTTCTGAACTGTCGTGGATTGGTATAGAATTGGTTGTCGCCAATCAGAACAGGATCAAATCGATGCCCAGGAAACTCACAGTGGCCTGTATACAGAATTGCGCCACGCCTGATGTCCGGCACAATATCGAGACAACCCTGCGACTGGCCGGTGCTGCCGCAGCCGATGGTGCCCGGCTGATCGTGACGCCTGAGTACTTTTCAGGTCTCGAAACCAGGGACGGACTTTTTCTTCCCGGCGCGTACGCGGAGGCAGATCACCCGGTGCTGCCGGCGTTTTCCGAGGCTGCCCGCAAGCTCGGTGTCTGGTTCCTGCTGGGTTCGATCGGTGTGCTAAACGATGATGGACGCATTTCCAATCGCTCTTACCTGATCAACGCAGCCGGCGAGTTGGTTGCGCAATACGACAAAATTCACATGTTTGACGTGGATCTCGATGGTGGATCGTATCGTGAGTCTGCAACCATTTCACCGGGACACCAGGCGATCGTGGCTGACACTCCCTGGGCGAGGATCGGGTTGTCGATCTGTTACGACTTGCGGTTTGCCGCCCTTTACCGGCAACTTGCCATGATGGGCGCCGAGGTGCTGGCAACACCTGCTGCATTTACAAAAGTCACAGGTGAGGCTCACTGGCATGTCCTGCAACGCGCCCGCGCAATAGAAAACGGTTGTTTTGTGATCGCGCCTTGCCAGTACGGTGGAATATCAGGGGGCGGTGAATGTTACGGTCATTCACTCATCATTGATCCATGGGGCAAGGTGTTGGCAGACGCCGGCGATGGCGAGGGATACATTGTCGCGACGCTTGACCTTGACGAGGTTGCGGCCGCCAGAAACAGAATTCCGTCACTGCAACACGACCGACCGATACAGTCCGCCGGTCAGGATCAGCGACAAGAGCTTGAAGCAAGCCTTGCTTGACAGGCCCGTATGATACCGGAACCGTGCCAGCGGGCAGGGTGGTTGCTCAGTAGACTGCCTCAGTGCCGACAAGGTCACGATGGGCCAGTTCCATGTGTTTGTTGAGGGCTTCAATTGCAGACTTCACATCACGGTTTCTCAATCCGTCCAGTATGCCCCTGTGATAAATATTGTACTGGCGGATCTTTTCGGGGCTGAGAACCAGTTCCCTGGCCTTTCTCCACTGGGAGTGAGTCCGTACTTCATTGATTTGGTGATATAGTTTCACGATGAGCGGGTTTCCGGATGCTTTTGCCAGCCAGAAATGAAACTCTGAATCCAGTTTGGTGAAGCTGTCACGGTCGTGTTCTGAAGCTTCGAGCTGGATCAACAGGGATTCCATTTTTTCAATGTCCCGGCCTGTCGCATGAACCACCGCCAGGCGTGTCATCTGCCGTTCAAAACCGATACGTGCATCGATCAACTGCAATGGGCTGATCTGCTCGACCACGTTTTCGGTTTCAAGCTCCGCTGGTCCGCCATAGTTCACGAAGGTGCCGCTGCCGACCTTTCGAACGACCAGGCCTGCCTCTTCAAGATTGTTCAGCGCCTTTCTGATTGTGTTGCGGGAAGCTGAGTAGGTATCGGAAAGGTCGCGCTCGGGAGGCAATTGGTCTCCATCAAGATACCGGCCTGTTTCGATGGCCGTCCGCAACTCGGCGGTGATGGACCGGGCTCCGTGGGCGTTCTTGTGTTCGATCGAAATCACTCTATTCGCCTTGCATTGCTACGTGCGCACAGCTGTGCCTGTTGCAGTCGATATAGGAACAAATGTGGTGAATTACCATGTAAATCAACCTTTTGCTGGTGTTTTTCCTGTCCATTCTCGCCGTTTGTCGATTTGCCCGCTACCACAGAATACACACAGAAAACGCGGGCTTGGCAACTGTTCGTGCCCCTGTTTGCCAATGAGGTGGCGTGTGTGGATAAGAATTTTTGCGCGAAAAGCCACGCCAGTTCATTTTGTAGGTTGTCAAAATTGGTATAGCATTGGTATGGTATTGGTCAATTTGGTGCGCAACCAGGGAGAGACAGTGCAATGGCGATGGATATTGAGAATTTTGTTGATGCGCCGGGCAGGGCCGAAAAGGTCAAGGAAGTCCGGAAAATGATCGATGAGTTGGGGATTGAGTATCTCTATCTCCAGTTCATCTCGGTTACCGGCAAGATCATGGGCAAGGGAATACCGTCAGATCACTGGGAAACGGTTGCCAGGAAAGGCTTTCAGCTGGTTTACGGCGCCACCATGAACCTGTTCACCAACCGGGCCGGCGAATATCTCGGTTATGGGCCGGAAGCAGCCGAACTGGTGGGTATTCCCGAGCCTGAAACCTTCATGCAGCTGCCATGGGACAAACGCATTGGCCGCTTCTATTGCACGCTGTTTCGCAACCGCGAGGAAAAGGAAAATCCTGGTGGATACCTGACGGCGGATTGCCGCGGCAACCTGCATCGCCTGCATGACGAGTTTAAGAAAAAGCATGACGGCCTGAGCTTGCGCGTTGGAACCGAGCCGGAAATGATGTGGCTCAAGTACAATGAAGACGGCAAGCCGGAGCACGGCTATTCCAAGCCTTTCTGCTACCATATCGACCAGTTCGAGAGCCTGCGTCCTGTCTACATGAAAGTGATGGAATATTCCCGCGCCATGGGGCTCGATATGATTCAGGGCGATCATGAGGATGCACCGGGTCAGCTGGAACTCAACTGGATGTACGACGACGTGCTGCGCAATGCGGACCGGTTGACAACCTACCGGCAGATTTGTGCCCAGGTGGCCCGTGAATTCGGTATTTTTGCCTGCTTCATGACCAAGCCGTTCGAAGGCGTTTCCGCCTCCGGTTGTCACCACAACATGTCGCTGTGGCGCGGTGGGGAGGATGAATTCTGCCGCACCGGCAATGACCCGGATGCACTGCCGGGCATGAAAGACAACTACATGTATGTCAAAGGCGGGGACAACACCTTCATGCCTGATGGCGACGATGTGCAGATGCCCCAGAAAGCCGGGCTGGAAGCCATCGGGGGCATCGTGCATCACCTGCGCGCACTGACTGCAATCGGGTCATCAACCGTGAATTCATATCGCCGGTTGTGGGATACGGGTTTCTGGGCACCGGTTTTCGCCGACTGGGGATTCCAGAACCGCACTACGGGCTTGCGCGTTTCGGCGCCTGGCCGGTTTGAATACCGCTCAGTGGATTCGATGGTGAATCCGTATCTTATGGGGGCCTGCATCCTGGCTGCTGCCGACGACGGCATCGTCAACAAGCTGGATCCCGGCGAGCCGGAGGAAAGAAACATCTATCAGGCCATCAAGGAAGGCAAGGATGTGAAAAAACTTCCAATGTCTCTTGGTGAAGCGCTTGAAGCTCTCGAGGCAGATGAAGTCGTCCAGCGTGGCCTGCCCGGTGAAATGTACCGGCTCTATCACGAGTACAAGTCGGATGAATGGGCCCGCTTCATGGCATCCGTCACTGATTGGGACAAGGACACCTACATGGAATGTCTGCCGTAAGCCTACGGCCTTCGCAGCAACTGAAATTTCGGCGGGTGATGGTCCGCCGTCCAACCACTCAACAGGAGACATATGCCCATGTGCGGAATTGCAGGGCTGATTCACCGGAAAGGCACGAGCAATGTAGGTCAGGAGATGACCAGCATGCTGCAGGCCCTGAAACACCGGGGGCCGGATTCAACCGGGTTTGCGATGTATGGCAAACCAGTGAAAGATACCTTCATTTTGCGCTTCAAGGTTGCCGAGCAGGAGGATCTGCACGGCGCTTTGAAAATTCACGAAGAGATCAAGCGCCGCAAGGATGCCGTCGACGAGACCCTGAAGGCACTCGGCGTGACCGTTTCCGAGCTGGCTGATGCCACCGAATACGCGTTTCGTTATGCAATTCAGTATGGCGGTGACATGAAGGTGCTGTCAGATCACGTTGAAGATATCGAAGGTGCAGAGATTCTGTCGATTGGCTCGGCACTGGAGCTGATCAAGGATCTGGGCGACGCCAGTGTGGTTTCCAGCGCCTACGGGCTGGGCAACTTTACCGGCACCCACGGTATCGGTCACACCCGTATGGCCACCGAGTCGGATGTCGATATCCGCTCTGCGCATCCCTACTGGGCCTATCCCTACAGCGACATCGCGGTGGTGCATAATGGCCAGATCACCAATTACTGGCTGATGCGCCGTCAGTTCGAACGTGAAGGACAGCGTTTCGTCTCCAACTGCGATTCCGAGCTGCTGGCGGTTTACGTTGCCACCAGCCTGGAGAAAGGCATGACCCTGGAAGACACGCTCAAAAAGTCCATTGACGAGATAGATGGCGTTTTCACCTACCTGGTGACCACCAAGGATCAACTTGGCATGGCCAAGGACTCGATGGCAGCCAAGCCCATGGTTCTCTATGAAACCGACGACATGGTTGCGCTGGCGTCTGAAGAAGTTGCGATCCGCGCAATCGTTCCCCACGAAATCGATACCTGGGACCCTTATGACGAGGAGGTAAGAGTATGGCAGGCGTAGACACATCAGCCGATACAAGCGAAATGATGGGCCTCCATACGGAGCCGTTGAAAGGCCGGGATATCAAGACGATGTTCTCGCTGGAAAACGAGGGCGGCTATGCTTATGCGTTCGCACCGGAAGTGGACTTCAACAAGCGTGGTTCGGTGGATTGCGAAGGCAAGGAAGCGACTGAGATCAATCGTGAAATCCGTGACCTCATCAAATCCGGCCATGGCACGGTGGTGCTTGAAAATCCCGGCGCCAAGCACTCGATCATTGTCGGCATTCTTCACCGGATGAACTTCATCGTGAATGGCTCTCTGGGCTATTTCGGCTGCGGCCTGCTTGATGGACCGACAGTTCGCATATCAGGCCGTGTTGGCTGGTCTTTTGCCGAGAACATGATGGCGGGCGTCTGCGTTGTTGAAAAAAATGCAGGCTCGACCTTCGGTGCGGCCATTCGTGGCGGAGATCTTGTTTGCAAGGGCTCTGTCGGGTCGCGTACCGGCATTGACCAGAAAGGCGGAACCATTCTGGTTGGCGGTGACACGGGTGCGTTTTCCGGCTTCATGATGCAGCGCGGCCGCATGGTGGTGTGCGGCAATGCCGGCAAGAACCTGGGCGATTCAATGTATGACGGCACCATTTTTGTGGGCGGTCAAATAAAGGATCTGGGGGTGGATGCCATTCCTGCTGAACTGACCGATCTGGACAAGGCGTGGCTGACCCGCAAGCTGTCGCAGTACGAAATGATGCCTGAAAAGGGCGTGGACCATTTCACCAAGATCGTCGCCGGAAAGCAGCTGTGGAGCTACGACAACCTCGAACCGTCGGAGAAAAAACTGGTCCTCTAGCGACCGGATTTTCAGGCTCCCACAACACAGAAAGTGAATCCCATGACTGGCAAAACCAAAAAAGAAACCGGCCATTCCAAGCTGCAGGTCGAGAAGAAGTACAAGCTCGGCAAATCGTTCGTGTTCCCGCCGGAGGTGATGAATGATATTCACATCAAGTCCGAACTAGGCCGTTACCGCATGCGCGGGTTCTCGTTGTTCAAGAAAATTCCCCATTGGGATGATCTCACGTTTCTGCCCGGCACGCTGACTCGCTTCGTGATTGAGGGTTATCGGGAAAAGTGTCTGACAAAGACCATCATCGGACCGCGCGCCAAGCGCCCGATTGAACTCGACATTCCGATCTATATTACGGGCATGAGTTTTGGCGCCCTGTCGTTCGAGGCGAAAACCGCACTGGCACGCGGCGCTACCATGGCCGGCACCGCAACATGTTCCGGTGAAGGTGGCATGATCCCGGATGAACGGCGCTATTCGTCGAAATGGTTCTACCAGTGCATCCAGTCACGCTACGGTTTCAATCCGCATCACCTGCAACTTGCCGATGGCTGCGAGTTCTTTATCGGGCAGGGCTGCAAGGTGGGTCTCGGTGGCCATCTGATGGGCCAGAAAGTGACCGACCAGGTTGCTGAAATGCGCTCGCTTCCCGCCGGTATTGACCAGCGCTCGCCAGCCCGGCATCCGGACTGGCTGGGACCAGACGACCTGGCACTGAAGATACAGGAAATTCGCGAAGCGACCGACTGGCAGATCCCGATCCAGCTCAAGCTTGGCGCAGCGCGTGTCTATGATGATGTGCGTATGGCTGCGAAGTGCGATCCGGACTCGATCTACATTGACGGAATGGAAGGCGGCACAGGCGCCGGGCCGCATCTGGCGACAGAAGAGACCGGGGTGCCCGGCATGGCGGCAATTCGCCAGGCCCGTCGTGCCATTGATGATATCGGCAAGCGCGGCGAGATCACGCTGGTTTATGCAGGCGGTATCCGCAACGGTGGCGACGTTGCCAAGGCGCTGGCCCTGGGGGCGGACGCCATCGCTATCGGTCACTCGGCAATGATGGCCCTGAACTGCAACAAGGATATCGAGGAAGCCGACTATCCATCAGAGATGGGTGTGGAAGCAGGCGAGTGTTATCACTGCCATACCGGGCGTTGCCCTGTGGGTGTGGCCACTCAGGATCCGATGTTGCGCAAGCGCCTGGACCCTGATCAGGCAGCAGAGCGGGTCTACAACTTCCTGCACACCCTGACCATGGAAGCCCAGATGATGGCGCGTGCCTGTGGCAAGACCAATATTCACAGTCTTGAGCCGGAAGATCTGGCCGCGTTGACGATGGAGGCTTCCGCCATAGCCCAGGTGCCGCTTGCCGGTACCGATTACACCGTCGGCGTTGCCGATTACCATCACATTTGAAGGAGACGCGAAGATGGCTGGAACAGGCTATAAAGGCGCCGAAATCGGAGACGTCGATCACTTCCTCAAGGGCGGTGGGATCGACTCGGAGCGTGAGCAGATAATCGGGCAGCACATCGGCTATCGATACGATGTGAACCTGTTGCCTGACTACAATCGCATTACCGATTTTCTCAAAGGCTATATCGAGTTCATGGGCTGGGAAGATCTCAACTGGCTGGAAGATATTCACATGGGTTATGACGACGGCAAGCCCGCCGTCTTTGACCGCAACATCAATGGCTGGGTGGCGATCCCTGAAAGCTACAATCTGCCGGACAACCAGCAGGATCGTGACATGATTGCCCGCGAACTTCTGATCAAGTTCCAGATGTCGCCGGACCATCCCATGGTGATACTGAACAAGGCCTACCGAAAGTTCTGAGGCTGTACGCGGTTCAGTGGACCACGTATCGCTCCGGCAGTGCATTGTTTTGAAAACAGGGAGAGGCCATGGCCCGCTCGAAAATCGAGCTGTTCAATCTGGACAGCGTGGAAGGTGGCATTGTCCGCCAGCTTGCAGACGGCATGACCACGACGATTTTTCCCGGCGAGAACGCGATGCTCTCCGTGGTGCGTATCGATCCGCATGCCATGGGGAAAATGCACCAGCACCCCGAAGAACAATGGGGCGTGATGCTGGAGGGTTCTGCTACCCGCTATCAGGATGGCGAGGAATTCCACATCGGCAAGGGTGATATCTGGCGCACGCCGCCCAATGCCATGCACACCATGAAAGCCGGACCCGACGGAGCGGTGGTGCTGGATATATTCTCGCCGGTGCGTAAGGAGTATCTGTCCCCCGGCAGCGGATTTTCGGCGGCGGGTTAACCCCCTGCCTTTGCGGAGCTATCCATCAACGCAACTGCTTCATCCCAGTCGGGTTCAAAACCGACGATATCGATATCGGCACCGATATTCGGATTGAAAACCCGATTATGCCACAACGTTGCCTGGTAGGCTGCTTCGTCGACTGCGAGTAGTCGCGTCCGGCACGGCAATTTGTAGGTCTGCGAAAACTGGTTGAATTCCAGCGTGATTTTTTGGTCCGCGATCATGCGCTCGACCAGTGCAGAGCCTTTGCCGAACAAACCGGTCATTTCGTCGGAAAACTCAGCGGCGCGATGATAGTGAGTGGATTGCAGGAAGATCAGTGACTTTTTATAGACGTCCTGCGGGTCATTGTGCTTCTGCACCTGGAACTTGAGAAACTCGGTGCTTTCAAACGAGTCTTCCCGCACCAGCAATACAATAATGCCGGGCGAAAGCTCGTCACCGTTACCGTCAAGCACACGCGGTCGCATGGCCTGGCTGGGACGACCGTCTGCCTCGCGCATGGCGATTTGTCGGATGCGGCATTGCCAGGTCAGGAAGTGATTGCGCAGATCATCGGGAAGCACGAGGGCGCTCCATTTTAACAAGGTTGATAACCCTTTGGGTTAGATCAGTTTTGACGCCTGTTGGCCAGCCTCATGTGCGCTTTTCAGTAGTCGTTACACGCGGCTGAGGTGAATGAACCCGACCTAGATATCCAGTGTGTTGTCTTTCTCCCACTGCGAGAAATGCGACGCGTATGAATTCCATTCCTGGTGTTTCATTTTAAGGTAAGCGGCCGAGAATTCATTTCCCATGGAAGCCTTGAGGCCCTTGTCCTTGTCGAATTCGCGCAGGGCATCGAGCATGTTCAGCGGCAGCTTGGGTGCACCTTTTACCTTGTGGCCTTCTGCATACATGTCGATGTCATGGCGCTTGCCCGGATCAGCCTGGGTGCGAACCCCGTCAAGGCCTGCTGCGATAATGACTGCCTGTAGCAAATACGGATTGGCCGCGCCGTCTGCCAGGCGAAGCTCAAACCGTCCGGGTCCGGGCACGCGAACCATGTGGGTGCGATTGTTGCCGGTCCATGTCACCGTGTTTGGAGCCCAGGTCGCGCCAGACATGGTGCGCGGCGCGTTGATGCGCTTGTAGGAGTTCACTGTTGGGTTGGTGATCGCCGCCAGGGCTGATGCATGCTTCATGATTCCGCCCAGGAAGTGCCGGCCCTTGGTGGACAGGCCGAGTTCCATGTCATTGTCGGCAAAGATATTGACCTTGCCGGCCATGTCCCAGACCGAAATGTGCGCGTGGCAGCCGTTCCCGGTCAGCCCTTCAACCGGCTTCGGCATGAATGTCGCGCGCAGTCCGTGTTTTTCCGCAACGGACTTTGTCATGAACTTGAAAAACGAATGCTTGTCAGCGGTGTTCAGGGTGTCGTCAAACTCCCAGTTCATTTCGAACTGTCCGTTCGCGTCTTCATGGTCGTTCTGGTAGGGACCCCAGCCGAGTTCAAGCATGTAATCGCATATCTCGGCGATAACGTCATAGCGCCGCATCACCGCCTGCTGATCGTAGCAGGGCTTTGCAGCGGTATCGTATTCATCCGAAATCTGGGAGCCATCCGGCGTCAGCAGGAAGAACTCGGCCTCGACGCCGGTCTTTACGCGCATGCCTTCTTCGGCAGATTCCGCAATCAGCCGGCTGAGCACATTGCGCGGTGCCTGTTCAACGAACTTGTCTTCCATGACACAATTGCCGGCCACCCAGGCCACGTCTTTTTTCCATGGCAGCTGGATCACTGACTCCGGATCAGGCACGGCAAGCATGTCCGGGTGAGCAGGGGTCATGTCGAGCCATGTCGCAAATCCTGCAAACCCGGCACCGTCTTTTTGCATGTCGGCAATGGCTTGCGCTGGAACCAGCTTTGCACGTTGTCCGCCGAACAGATCGGTGAACGAGATCATGAAGTATTTCACGCCGTTGTCTTTGGCGAATTGGGCCAGATCAGTTGCCATGGTTTTGGGTCCTCTCAGAGATTTTCAGGGTCGTCGCCGTTGGCTGTTTCAGTAATTCCCACCGCGCCCGGGAACCCAGTTGGTTCCGGCGAGCGGCACACCTGACATGGCCGATGCCTCCACTGTCAATGCGCACAAGTCTTCCGGTTCCAGGTTGTGAACGTGGTTTTTGCCACACGCTCTTGCGATGGTCTGCGCCTCAAGTGTCATTACCTTGAGGTAGTTGGACAGCCTGCGCCCACCTGCAACCGGGTCGAAATGGGCCATGAGTTCGGGGTCCTGGGTGGTAATACCAGCCGGGTCGCGGCCCTCATGCCAGTCATCATAGGCACCGGCGGTTGTCCCCAACGCATTGTATTCAGCTTCCCAGTGTGGATCATTGTCGCCCAGCGCAACCATGGCGGCCGTCCCGATGGAGACAGCGTCGGCACCCAGCGCCAGGGCCTTGGCAACATCGGCACCGGTTCGAATGCCGCCCGATACGATCAATTGCACTTCACGGTGCATGTCCAGATCCTGCAGCGCCTGTACCGCCGGGCCTATGCAGGCCAGCGTCGGCTGGCCGACATGTTCAATGAAGACATCCTGTGTCGCTGCGGTTCCGCCCTGCATGCCGTCAAGCACGACGACATCGGCCCCTGCCTTGATGGCCAGCGTAGTGTCAAAGTAGGGGCGGGCGCCGCCTACCTTGATATAGATCGGTTTTTCCCAGTTGGTGATCTCGCGCAGTTCCATGATCTTGATTTCCAGATCGTCCGGGCCGGTCCAGTCAGGATGACGGCAGGCCGAGCGCTGGTCGATACCCTTGGGCAGATTGCGCATCTCGGCAACGCGGTCAGAGATCTTCTGGCCCAGCAACATGCCGCCGCCGCCGGGCTTCGCGCCCTGGCCGACGACAATTTCAATGGCGTCGCAGCGTCGCAGATCGTCGGGGTTCATGCCGTAGCGCGACGGCAGGTATTGATAGACCAGGGTTTTTGAGTGGCCGCGCTCTTCTTCCGTCATGCCGCCATCACCGGTCGTCGTCGACGTGCCGGCAGCGGTTGCGCCGCGCCCGAGGGCTTCTTTGGCCGGTCCGGATAACGCGCCGAAGCTCATGCCGGCAATGGTGATGGGAATGTCCAGTTCGATCGGTTTCTTGGCAAACCGGGTGCCGAGCACAACCTTGGTTTCACATTTTTCGCGATACCCTTCCAGCGGATAGCGCGACATTGAGGCACCCAGAAACAGCAGGTCGTCGAAATGCGGCACCTTGCGCTTGGCGCCACCGCCTCGAATATCATAAATGCCGGTAGCGGCTGCGCGGCGGATTTCGGCATTGACGGCGTCAGTGAACGTTGCAGACTTCTGCGGCACTGTGCGTGGAATACCGGCCGCACCTTTGGTCGTGTCATTCATTGTCCAGCCTCAATACGCAGACGCGTTGTCAATGTTGAAATTATACAGTTTTCGGGCAGACCCATAGCGTTTGAACTCTTCCGGCCTGGCGTCTGCGCCGGCACGCTCAAGCAGGTCTGCCAGAATTTCCAGATGTTCGGGTCGCATTTCCTTCTCGATGCAATCCGCGCCCAGGCTCTTGACCTTGCCGCGCACGAAGAGCCGCGCTTCGTACAGCGAGTCGCCCAAGGCATCACCGGCATCGCCCAGCACGACCAGATTGCCCGATTGCGCCATGAAGGCGCTCATGTGACCAATATTTCCGTGCACCACAATGTCGATGCCTTTCATGGAAATACCGCACCGCGAAGAGGCGTTGCCCTTGATCACCAGCAGGCCGCCATTGCCGGTTGCGCCGGCGTACTGGCTGGCGTCGCCGTCAATGATGACGGTTCCCGACATCATGTTTTCTGCAACTCCGGGGCCGGCGGATCCGACAATATGGACGTGCGCCTGCTTGTTCATGCCGGCGCAGTAGTAACCGGTCGAGCCGCGCACGGTAACGTCGATCGGACCGTCGAGGCCGCACGCAATGGCGTGGCTGCCCTTGGGGTTCACGATCTCCCATTGTTTCTCGTTGGTGTCGGCTTTCTGGGCCTGCAGAGTGGAGTTCACCTCGCGCAGCGCGGTGGAGGCCATGTCGATGGTTTGCATGACTTAGTGCTCCCAGAAATAGACAGTTGCAGGCTCAGGTTCCCAGACACGCGCCTGTTCGATACCCGGCAGATTGACCAGCGCCCGGTACTCTGAACCGAACGCCACATACTGATCTGTTTCGGCCATCACGGCGGGCTTGCAGGCGATCGGATCACGCACCACGCCGAAGCCGTCCTTGGTGCCCACGACAAATGTGAAGAACCCGTCAAGGTCATCGAGGCTGGATTCCAGGGCTTCGCCCAGATTGCTGCCCTGGTTCATTTTGTGAGTCAGGTAGGCAGCGCCAACTTCCGTATCATTGTCTGTTTCAAATGCGATACCCTCGCGTATCAGTTTGCGCCGCAAGCTGTTATGGTTGGACAGCGACCCGTTGTGCACCAGGCACTGATCGGGTCCGGTTGAAAACGGATGCGCGCCCATGGTTGTCACCGCGGATTCTGTGGCCATGCGGGTGTGCCCGATGCCGTGGCTGCCGCTCATTTTCGCCAGATCAAAGCGTTCGGCAACGTCTTTCGGCAAGCCCACTTCCTTGTAGATCTCGATAATGTCACCCGCGCTCATGACGCGAATGTCCGGACGCAGTTCGCCCAGTGCCTTGCGCACCGCATCTGCATGCTGGTCGGACATTTCAAGAACGGCATGGGTATCCTTGACCCGCATGGCAACCGGGGTGTTGGCTGCCTCGGACAGTGCTTTGTCCAGGCCTTCAAAATCCACCACAGGATTGCCCGACTGGACGGTCAGCTTGGTATTGGCGTCCACATCCGTGCCGTAAATGGCTATCCCTGCGCTGTCAGGGCCACGGTCGGTCATGGTAATCAGCATATCGGTCAGCATGGCTCCCAGCTTTGGCTCCAGCGACTTGTCCTTGAGGAACAACCCTACGATTCCGCACATTTCTTGTTTTTCCATTTGGATCAGGATGGTTTGTGGCGGCTGCAGCCAGAAGTCATGCCCCCGATCGTTTTCACAGTGCTGGCGCACCTTTTCGGGTTCGGATGAACCCATGCTGCTCCAGCGGTTGCAAGTTGTAAAAAAGCTATCATCAAAGATAGGCACTTTCAACTCACAGGAATGTTTTTTTCTTTACAGGCAAAATAAAAGGGCGGATGCGAGTGCTGCATCCGCCCTTGTCTTAGACAGGTGATCTAATAGCGATCAATACTCTTGTTTGAGTGCTCTGAATTGAAATCACGTTCAGCGTCAGCCAGCTCACTGGCTTCGACTTTTGCCTGCATTACGTGAAATCCGATCCAGAAGATCACTCCCAGGATGACCAGGATCACTTCGGTTCCCTGGAAGGGGTAGATGGCACCGATATCCTTCAGATCGACAGCCCAGCTTTCCATACCGTTGGTAGACATGTTCTATCCTCCTTATTTTTGGGCTGCAGCGAGTTCACGCTCAGCATTGGTGACATCATCAACGGCTGCCTGATAGGCAATCTCGCTGTGGTGATCGAGGCCCTGCAGTTCAGCTTTCGCAGGAATCCGCAATATGCCCATGCCGGCCATGATCTTCGAGACGATGTACGCTGGCAAAAAGCCAAGCACACCGAACATGATGATGGCACCAAGCAACTGACCCAGTGGATTGATTGTAGCATAGTCGGCATATGGCGACGATGGCTGACCCCACAACATGAAGCCGGCAATGACCACACCGATGAAGCCGGCATAGCCGTGCACCGCAACCGCGCCGACTGCATCGTCGATCTTGAACTTGCGTTCGACCCAGTAGTGCAGCTTGTAGGCACAATAGGTGCCGAAACCGGCGATGAACATGGCCTGGATCGGGTGGTACAGATCATTGCCTGCAGATGCGGTAATGATACCTGCAAGACCCCCGGAATATGTCCAGAACGGATCACCCTTGGACACGATGTAGGCAACCAGCAAACCACCAGACAGCGACATCAGGAAGTTGAAGGTGATGGCACCGAGTGTAGTGGGGGCGAGATAGATATTGGTCGCCGTCCAGGTCACGCCGGTAATCTGCCCGTCAATGACTTCAGGCGAGATGATCGGAACGTTACACGCTGCATAAAAGCCCCAGAAGCCCGTATAGATCAGGAACAGGCCGATGGTGACCAGCCATGGATTGTGCGGTGGGATATCGCGCGGTGTGCCGTCGGCGGCAAACTTGCCGAGACGCGGTCCGAGAACCACCAGGACACCGAGGGCATAACCACCTGCGATGGCATGGATGACGCCGGATGCGTAGGCATCGTGATAGCCGAGAACCTTGACCATCCAGCCAGCATAGTGCCAGCCCCAGGATGCATCAATGATCCAGAACACCGAACCGATCAGCACGGCGTGAATCCAGAACGCTGTTGAGCGAATGCGCTCGATAACCGAACCGGAGACAATCGAGGCTGCTGTCCATGAGAACAGCAGGAACGCTGCCCAGAACACGCCGGTGATCCGATCACTCAGGTTTGTCGCCATGGTTGGCGACCACGGTGCGTTGGCCGACCCGTCTTCCAGACCGCCGATGAAGCCCGGGCCATTTGGAAACGCCCAGTAAATCCACCAGCCGAAGAAGAAGAAGGTGATGGTGACCAGCGGGATCAGCATCGTGTTCTTCATAAGCGTGTGCATGTGATTGCGGCGGCGGCTTGCGCCCACCTCATACATGCAGAATCCAACATGGATCAAAAACATGAAAACCACCGTCACCCAGTAGTAAAACTCGGTGAATACGGTGGTGAGTGCTTCTACATTATTCCCCATTTTTCTGCCTCCCTGCAAATTTGTCCTTGGGACAATTATTTTTTTCGATTGAAGTAAAAATATGCCTGTTAGTAAAAAAAGTTGAATGGCGAGGATGCCTGCAAAACCCGCGCGCTGTCAATATGCCGCACCTGATCGCATCAATGTACTTGTGGATGAAACAGAAGCGGCGGGATGGACGAAATCTTGAGTTTTCTGCCGCTGGTGGCAGATGATCGCGGAATCAGCCCGAGCTTTCATGATTGATTTTGCATGGTCACGCTCAGGGCCTGTGCCAAGGTCAGGAGTGACGATTGTTGAATCAACAAAGAATCACAAGCCGGATTTCAGGCATGGATCTGGTCTTGCACGTGCGCTCGAGCAGGCTTCGCCCGCTTCATTTCAGGGTCACTGGAGCAACTTTACGGGTTCAATCGAACCCGTGTCCCTCTACGAGTTTTGCGGATATGAAATGATCGACAGGTAGCGCGCCGGCAGCTTGATATGGGTCTGGGGGCCGTGCGGTGCATCGGCATCAAAGAAGAAGCTGTCTCCGGGCTGCAGGATGAACGTCTTGTTGCCGTGCCGGTACTCAACTTCACCTTCCAGCATATAGATGAATTCCATCCCGTCGTGCTGAAAGTCGGGGAACGTGTCGGATTCCTCCGTCAATGTGATGAGGTAGGGTTCAACAATGACGCCGGATGCGTTGGACCCGATATGGCCAAGCAGATTATACTGGTGGCCGGCTCTCGTTCCGCGCCTGTCGGCTTCGTCGCCTGTGCCTGCCTTGACATGCACAGCCTCGCGCTGTTCCTCGAACCCGCGAAAGAATGAGGTCAGCGGGATGCTCAGGGCATTGGACAATGCCTGCAGGGTGGTGAGTGACGGCGATGTGACCCCGTTCTCGATTTTCGACAACATCCCGATGGACAGGCCTGTGATCTTGGCGAGGTCGGCAACGGTGATGTTGTGCTGGCGGCGAAAGGACCGAACTTCCCGGCCAATGGCAACTTCGAGCACTTTTTCACGCGGCTCGCTGGTCTTGTGGGGGTCTTGAGAAAACACGGGCTTTGTTTTGCTCGGTCCACTGGCAGGCTGATCAAGTGTTTCACTCATGGCGTCCGGGTCTTCCGTCATGCATCGCTACTGCTGGGTGTTCGATGATAAGAAAATTCGTCATTTCACTGAACTCATATAAGCGTGTTGCCGGAAAAATCAAAACACCGTTGTATTCGGGGCCCGTCAGGGGCATGCGCGCGCAGTTTGTTTTTTACGATCTAGTGAAAGTTCCGGCCCTTTGGAAGAACCTGCCGGACGATCTTTGTTTTTGCGAGTTGCGCGTCATCGGCACCGGGGTCTGAGACACCTTGAGCGAACCGGGCGGTTCGCGATGCCGGTTTCAGCTTGCTTTGAATGCTCTGCTGCGGTCGGCGCACCTCGTCGGCATTTGCAAGTCCTCCCATCTGGTCTGCCAGGATGGAGATGTCTGCCAGCAGAAGCGTCAAATCCTCCAGATGGTGTGCAACCACATGAATGACCCCGTCTTGTTTCTGCAATCTGCCGCGCACGCCGATGCACCGGCTGCCCAGTATCACCATGCGGTATTTTTCAAATGCCTTCGGCCATACAATGATGTTGGCCACACCGGTTTCATCCTCGATGGTTGCGAAGATGACACCCTTGGCAGAGCCGGGCCGCTGGCGCACCAGTACAAGACCTGCAACCTTGACCATGCGGTCGCTGGGTGTTGTCTGCAGCGCTTCGCTTTTCACGTAGCGGTCTTTTACAAGACGGCGCCGCAGGAATGACAAGGGGTGTGCTTTCAGGGAATAGGACAGCGATTGGTAATCATTGATGACATGCTCTCCCAAAGGCATCGGGGGCAGGTCAACATCCGGCTCGCGCTGCAGGTCATGTAGATCTGCTGCTGCAAACAAAGGCAGGCGTTCGGTGCTGCTCAGGGGATCAAGTGCTTTTACGGCCCACAACGCATCGCGCCGGTTCAGCCCGATGGAGCGAAAGCAATCGGCATCTGCAAGCTTTTCAATGACCCGGCGTGTCAGCCCTGAACGCATCCACAGGTCACGTACGCTGTCATAGCCGTTTGCGCGATGGGCAATCAGCAATCGTGCATCTTCCTCACCAAACCCCTTGACCTGTTGCAGCCCCAGCCGCACCGCGTGCGTGTTTTTCTGGATGGCCTCCAGCTGCCGGTGCAGCCGGGAAACCGGTAGCCTTTCGGCATCCGGTTCCAGCGTCGACAGCCAGTCTGAATGGTTGATGTCAACATCACGCACTTCCACCCCGTGTTCGCGTGCATCGCGGATCAGTTGAGCCGGTGCATAAAACCCCATGGGTTGCGAGTTCAGGATGGCGGCACAGAACACGTCGGGATAATGACACTTCAGCCAGCACGATACATACACCAGCAGCGCAAAGCTGGCAGCATGGCTTTCGGGAAACCCATACTCGCCAAAGCCTTCAATCTGCTTGAAGCAATGCTCTGAAAACTCCCGGTCATAGCCGTTTGACACCATGCCCTCGACCATTTTCTGCTGGAATGAATTGATGGTGCCGACGCGCCTGAAGGTTGCCATGGCACGGCGCAGCTTGTCAGCTTCACCGGGCGAGAATTTCGCCGCCACAATGGCAATGTTCATCGCCTGCTCCTGAAACAGCGGTACACCCAGCGTCTTGCCCAGTACGTCCCTCAGTTCTTCCTTTGGAAAACTGACATCCTCCTTGCCCTGGCGCCGGCGCAGATAGGGATGCACCATGTCACCCTGAATGGGCCCCGGGCGTACGATGGCAACCTCGATAACCAGGTCGTAATAGCAACGCGGCTTCAGGCGCGGCAGCATGGACATCTGCGCCCGGCTTTCGATCTGGAATACGCCGATCGTGTCTGCCCGGCAGATCATGTCATAGGTTGCGGTGTCTTCGCCCGGTAACGAGGACAGGGTTTCGGTACGTCCGTAACGGGCCTGTAGAAAGCTGAATGCCTTGCGGATGCAGGTCAGCATGCCCAATGCCAGCACGTCGATTTTCAGCATGCCGAGGCTTTCCAGGTCATCCTTGTCCCACTCAACAATGGTGCGGTCCTGCATGGCGGCATTCTCGATGGGAATGAGAGACGACAGCCGGTCACGCGAGATGACGAAGCCACCGACATGTTGTGACAAATGCCGTGGAAACCCGATGATCTGGGAGGCAAGGTCCAGCATTTGCCTCAGATGCTTGTCGGTGAGATCAAGCCCGGCACGCCTGGCGTCGTCCGGGTCGATCTCGCGGGAATAACTGCCCCACTTGGTGGCGGAAATGGCGGTAATGACATCATCCGACAAACCGAACACCTTGCCCACCTCGCGCAGCGCCGAGCGCGACCGGTAGGTAATGACGGTGGCGGCAAGCCCCGCCTTGTCGCGCCCGTACTTGGCATAGATATACTGGATAATTTCTTCGCGTCGCTCATGCTCGAAATCCACGTCGATATCCGGCGGTTCATTGCGTTCTTCCGAGATGAAGCGTTCAAACAGCAGGTTGACCTTGCCGGGATCCACTTCGGTGATGCCAAGACAATAACAGATGCAGGAATTGGCAGCTGATCCGCGGCCCTGGCACAAAATGCCTTGCGAGCGGGCAAAGCGCACGATGTCATAAACGGTGAGAAAGTAGGGCGCGTATTCGAGCTTTGCAATCAGCCGGTTCTCATGAGCGACGGCGGCGGTGACCTTGTGCGGCGCGCCGTCCGGATACCGCTGCTGCAGGCCAATTGCGGTCAGTCTTTCAAGTGCTTCCTGCGAGGCCAGCGGCTGGTTGCCAAGCTCTTCGAACACCGGATCTTCCGGATATTGATGCCGCAACTCGTCAAGCGAGAACTCGATTTTCGCAAACAGATGAGCGGTTTGCTCGACGGCATTTTCATGACCTTTGAACAAGCGCAGCATTTCTTCCGGCCGGCGCAAATGCCGTTCGGCATTGGGTTCAAGCCGCGTGCCGATGGAATGCAGGGTTTCGTGCTCGCGAATGCAGGTCAGCACGTCCTGCAGCGGCCGGCGAACCGGGTGGTGATACAGCACATCGCCAATGGCTATGAGCGGTGCTGCATGCCTGGCTGCAAGTTTTGCAAGGACGGACAATCTGCGTTGATCACCGCTATTGTGATTGCGCATGGCTGCTACATGCACGTGGCCGGGAAAAGCGGCACCTAATTGTTCAAGACAGGTTTGCAGCGTCTCGTCTGCACGATGCGGCACCAGTGCCATCAGCAAGCCGCCGCCATGAGCCAGCAGGTCTTTCAGGTACAGTTCACAGCCACCCTTGGTCGTGCGCCGTTTGCCAAGCGTGAGAAGTTCGCAAAGATGTCCCCAGGCCAGGCGGGTTCTCGGCCAGACCAGGATGTCCGGTGTGGTGTCGGCAAACACCAGCCGGCAGCCCGGTGCGTAGGCCAGCTTCGCCTCCTTTGCAGCCATGTGCGCGCGCACAACACCCGCCACGGAATTGCGGTCGGTGATGGCAAGACCGCTGAGCCCCAGCCGGCTTGCCTGTACAACCAGTTCTTCAGGGTGAGAGGCGCCGCGCAGGAAAGAGAAATTGCTGCTGCAGGCCAGTTCATAATACCAGGTCATGAGAACAGCCCGTGCATATACCAGTCCGGCCTTGTGGTTTCGCGATCGTAAAGCCCGTATCGGAACAGCCAGAAACGGTACCCTTGCGTATCCTCGACACGAAAATAATCCCGGCTCAGACTGGCGCGTCCGTCACGCCACCATTCGCAGGCAATCCGCTCCGGGCCTTCCGAGCGGGCAATTTCATAAACCACCTTGCGCCAGCGGAACCTGCTTGGCGGGCTGTCGGGTACCTGTGCAATTGCGTCGATGGGTTCCGGTCTTTCCAGCAGGACCAGGGGCCGCGTTGGCGCACGGCTGGGGCGGGGCAGCGCAACCTGGTCCGGATCGGTTTTCCCGTCGCGTCCTGAAACCGGCACAAGGGCAAACCGGCGTTCCGGAATATGAGTGTCAGCGAAGGAAAACTGCAAGACCCGGTTCGTACCAAGCCGGGCTCCCAGCCGGTCGATGAGAGCTGCATACCGCTCGCCGGTATGCTTGCGCTCAACCAGATCATGCTGGTCGCCATTGAACGGGTCTGCCTGCAGGATATTGAGCCGCACGATGTCGAACCCGAAGCCTGCATCCAGATCGCTATGCAGCCTGCCCAGGCGCTCGTGAAACAGGCCGGCAATACGGTCTGGATCCCGCAACGGGTTGGCGGCATGAACACCAAGTGACTGGACTTCTCCGTCAACCCGGAACAGTTTCACCTCGCATGTCCTGACGCCCAGATCCCGGCGCTCCAGCAGCGCGATGATGTTGCCGGCCAGAATGCCAATGCAGCGTTTGATGTCGTCTTCATGTACAATCGGTTCAGCAAAGCGTTTTTCCGATGCCAGCGCGGCAACCGGCATGAGCGGTGAAATGATCTCGTCCTGACGACCCGATGCCTGGTCGAACCTGTCGAGCAAATGCCCGCCAAAACGCGCGGTCAAGGGTGCGCGCGGCAGGTCCGCAATGCAGCCAATGGTCTTGAACCCGACCCGGCCCAGGCTCGCCACAACAGAAGTGTCAAGACGCAGTGCTGCCAGCGGCAGGCTGCTTATGGCCTGTATGTGCTGATCGCGCGCGATAATGCGCCCGGTGCCATGGCGCGCCATGGCCCATGCCGCACCGGCTGTGTCTGCAAGGCAGACGCGAACGGTAAACCCCTGTGCGGTAATCCGTGTTTCGACATCGGCAACGAAGCTTGCCTCTCCGCCAAACAGATGCGTGCACCCGGTCACGTCCATGAACAGGGCGTCTTCACCATCCAGTGCAACCAGTGGCGTGTAGCGTTCGCACCATGCCGCGAGCGAGCCAAGCAGGCTGCGCTCTGCGGCCCGGTCTCTCGTGTGACATTCAAGGTCAGGCACAAGAGCGCGTGCATCGCTCAGGCTTTGTCCCTTGAATATACTGAAACGCGCTGCGTATGCCTCATGCGCCACGATACGCACGGCATTCTTTTCCATGTCCGTAACGGCAAGCGGCGGGCTGTCAGCACGCGCGTTCAAAATCCACGACTTGCCCCACTTCAGCCGGGCTATCCGGTCTGTCGGCAGATGCGTGAATGCGACGGACACGATGCGCTGTTTGAGCTTTCGGTGTGCCATCCTCAAAGGTCCGGTTTTCCGGGTTCCATAGTAAAGTCCATTGTCCTGTTCGACCGTGGCGGTTGCGCTCAAGTGTCTGCACATGACGCGCCTGCCCGGGGCCGGGTTCGAAGTCGGGATCAGGCCCTGAAGGCATGATTTCGACATGCCAGCGGGTGGCAGTGGCGCTGGCTTCCTGGTCTCCGCTTTGCCGCAGCACACAGACCAGCACACCGCTCTCGCGTGCCCGCAGCATCAGCCGGCGTGTGGCGGTCATGTCAAAGTGCTTCGGATTGCCTTTGACCTGAAAAATGACGGCAGAAAGATCACTGCATTTGGCTGCCTGGTCAGCCGACCACAAGGCATCGCGCAGGGTGATCGGGCGTGCAAAAACCATCATTTTCGGATCGATGCCGTGTTCGCTCAGCCCGTCCGGAAACGGCAGGCCGGAATCAACCGATGCTGCCGGATCGATCACCCAGAAAATCCTGCCGGCATCAGGTTTGCCGAATTGTGCAGCCAGTCCCAGGGCAAACCCGGCAGCGCAGGCGAAATCACGCGCCAGACTGCACCGCACCTCATGCAGCGCATTTGTCCATATGCCGCCATTCAGATGCCGGTCCAGATCCGGGATGTCAAATGACACACCGGTCTGCCGGGCGTTGTCTCCGGGTCCCGGTGAGGGGCCTTGAGACTGATTGGTTGCAGGTTTTGCAGTGCCGATAGACGCAATCGCGGTCATCTGCCTTGATCCCTTGAAAGCCATGATGTTCTGTATTTGTTCCAATAAAG
>SWCD01011537.1_pt1 | contig 31625 bp, 23 predicted proteins | sample 4693011 | NCBI WGS metagenome assembly SWCD01 (sample SAMN10267278, study PRJNA491770) | bioreactor metagenome | isolation source: DHS bioreactor inoculated with marine | place: Japan: Omine Ridge, Nankai Trough | reverse complement strand
CCATGACGGTGGGGATCGATTGCCTTGGTTGCAATTCATTCATCGTCATGGCGAATTGAGAGAAATGGGGCCAGGAAAAAGAGATCGAGAAAATCCGCATCTAAATCCGCAATCGATTAGTGAAAAACTTTGGTATCGGGCCTTGATCGCCCGGGCTTTTCTAGAAACTCCTAATGGGCTTAAAGAATTTGCATTTATTCCGGAAGACTTGGCAGCTCTTTTACCGAATAAATCTAAGGAAAAAACTGCTGTTTTATTTGGCAGACCTGCCACCAGGACAGAGCGAAGCTTTTCACAACCTGCTAATGATTCAATTGTCGATCATACATGCACTTTGTTGGCTGCTTTAAGGATCGGAATTTCAAGGGAGGAACTGATTGAGATCAGTAATTCTTGGTCGATTAACTTAGATAGTTTTTTGACTCTAATAAGAGAAACCGGACTCATTGATGAACAGGGTCAACCAATCGCAGGATCTACACAAGAATTTTTACAACTCAGTCGGGAAGACTCGATCTTGAAATTATTTCAGGTCTGGAAGGAAAGTTCAAAAATCAATGATCTGCGGGAGTTTCCAAAATTTGAAGTGGATGGAGAACCTTTAAACGACCCGCTTCAAACACGAAAAAATATTTTAATGTATTTGGGGAATCTTGGAAAAAATATATGGTGGAGTATTCCAGCATTTATTAGCACAATTAAAAAACAAGAGGGTGACTTCCAAAGAAAGGCAGGGGATTATGACTCCTGGTTCATCAAGGATCGTCAATCCGGTTCCTATCTTCGAGGAATTGAGAATTGGGATCAGGTTGAAGGGGAATTAATTCGATATTTCCTTACAGGTCCATTACATTGGTTGGGGGTGATTGACCTTGCAAGCAATGAAAAAGACGGAAGACCAAATTCATTTCGGTTTTCAAATAAGGCTGAAAACTTATTAAAAGGAATCCCATCAAAAATTATCTCTCTCCCCGAAGAAAAAGTTCATGCGGATTCTAAATTATTAATCCATGTCCCCAGATTAATCGCAAGTACAATCCGATATCAAATTTCTAGATTTTGTGAATGGGAAGGAATCGTTAAGGAGACTTATCGATACCGAGTCACTGCCAAATCATTGGAATTAGCACGGGAACAAGGATTGCAAGCAAAACAGCTTTTGACCTTACTTCAGAAAAATGCGAGTTCTAAGCTCCCCCCCAATCTGGTACAGGCATTAGAAAGATGGGAACAATTTGGCACTCAAGCAAAAATTGAAGAGTCCTTGATCCTTCGGGTGAACCAACCCGTAATTTTGGAAAAATTAAGGAAGTCTCGTGCCGCCCGATTTTTATTAGAACCTTTGGGGCCTACTTCCGTGATCGTTAAGCCTGGTGCTTGGGAAAAAGTAATGGAGGCATTAGGGGAGATGGGTTATATGAGTGATGGGCCAATCGAAAGATAATTATTTGTGCGTTTTATATTTAATCAAAAACCGGACCCTAAGGCCCGGTTTTTTTAGAATAGTTCGCTTTACTCTGGGGCACCTGCTTCTATCCAGGCCTCTAAAGCTTCAATCTCGTCGTCCAATAATTGACTGTAATGTCCTTCTGGATCAATTTGTTTAGTATATACAAGACTGCCGTCAGGATCTCCCACCACAACACCAGGACCATTCTTTCCGCCTGAGAGGGTGGATTCGTAACTGCTTAAGTCTAGGTCTGCCAATAAGTCATCGCTATTATGGCAAGCAATACATCTCCCATCAAAAATCTCACTAAATGTATTTTCAAAAGTAGTGTTTTCAAAATTCAAATATGGGCTGGTATTTAATAAATGGAACAACTCATTTTCTAACAATGGTTGCATTTCATTTGCACCAAACCCAGCATAAGTCCATATTGAACCATGGCAGGCTTCATTTCCACAAAATGTATTGTCTGCTGCTGGTTTTTCTGTTATCACTTTGGCATTGGCGATCTCACCAGAGACTTCATGGCAAGATTTACATGAGGTGTTATAAGCCTTACTATGAAGCGCAATCCAACTTGTATGGGTATGGGATGGAGGTTCCGGTCCGCTGACCAATTCTATATTGGTTGTAAAATCACCTTCTACAGAAACCGCTGGAATCGAATGGCATAAATTACATTCCAATCGAATCACTTCCCCAGAATAATTGATATGCTTTCCATCATGACATCTGAAACAACCAGGATCATCCACATGGCCGAGGTTATTTGGGTGAGTATCCCAACCAGCCTCTTGTTCAGGGAAAACATTTTGCGAATAAATATCTTGCAAAATGGTTACAGCTTGGCGGATATCTGCTTCACGTTTTGCATAAAGACTAGTATAGTTTTCTAAATAATAATCATGTAAATTTTGCATTTCAATCATTGCTGTCTCACGGTTAGGATATTCTTCCCGCAATAGAATGACAGATTGTTGGACGATATATGGCAAATCAGCAGCGATCAATCCCTTATCAATTGCCTGACTTACTGCGTCTTCTGGTTTCGGTACTTCGTGAGTAATTCGATTATGGCAGGTGATGCAATCCATTTGCTTCAGATAATGACCCTCTACTTCTTCTGTACTGAAATCAGCACTGATATCAATATACTCTGTTATCTCACCTTTTTCATCTACGACCCGCACATAGGGAATCTCTTGTTCCAAAGGATCGTCCGTATAATAATAAACTTCATTCTCGACATGCCAATGGATGCCATACCCAAGCCCCTCTCGTTCTGTACCCCCACCTGTTTTCATGATCAAAAAGATATTTTGGATAGAATTGTTTTCATCAAAACCATAGCTTTTAATTTCTCGGAGGCTATCATCTGAGAATTTTTCTGGGAAATGGCAAGTTTCACAAGCTTCCCGCGCAGGACGCATCTGAACGGATCGAATTGGAAATTCATAGGCACCAGTGATGTTCAAGACCACATGTCTTAGATCCCCTGCTTTTCTAGTAAATTGGGTTGTAAGCCCATCTCGACCGATATGACATTCCACACAATCTACCCGAGCGTGAGGGGATTCTAAATAGGCGCTATATTCTGGAGGCATGGTGTGACATGAAGTGCCGCAAAATACTGAAGAGTTTGTATATGTCCAAACGACATTTGTTCCCGAAATTAATACTCCGGTAAAAATTCCTAAAATTGCATAGGGGAGATTCTTAGCCATAATTTTGTGCCTTCAGGCGGTAAGAAAAAGTTTTTTAGCCATTTGGTTATTTTCGCAAAAGTTTTTTTCAAGATCGCATCCTCGGAATTTGCCAACAGCAGTCATTAGTTGTTCTTATGGGTATTGTTCAATTTTTCACATACAAGATAAATCGGACAATCTTACTCTATGATAATGCTTGACATATTTACTCCACAGGGTCATTTGTCCTCTGTTGAAGTGACATTTGCACTTATTAAAAATATTAGATAATTATTTATAAAATTTGTTTAGGGGGTGTTAAGTGACAAAAAAAGAGGTCGTGTTTCCACGACCTCTTCGGTTGATCATTTTTCTAAAGCGCCATTATCAATCCATTGGCGGAGGGCTGCAAGCTCTCCTGGTGTAAATGTCCCAGGATGATCTCCCCGAGCCGGCCAAATCACTACCGAACTGATTCCCCCAGCATAGGGTCTAATTGCAGGACCAGAATCGCCACCTTCCAGTGCGCTTAGATAACTGGTCAGGTTCAAATTTGATTGTCCAACCTGTTGAGAATGACAAAGCACACAATTATCCTGGAATAGGTCTGCAAATCCATCCTCCCAACTTGTGCCAATATCTGCTACTTCAACGCTTATTGAAGTTGGGATAGCTGTAGGATCAATAGGTGAATAGGAATTGATCTCAACTAGATCGGGGATCTGAGCAGGTGTTACCACTGCAGTTTCTTCTGCTGTAACAAAAATTGCCAGACCAACGATAAGCACTAATGCAAATAATGGAAATGTACTGAGGAAAATCTTTCTGCGAGACTGAAATTCTTTATCGTCAGCGGGAGCTGGTTTCCAAGGATTTTCATCTTCCAAAACCAGGGCATGTTCGTGTTCCATCATTTCGCGACTGACATAGCCATCATACATACTTTTGTTGAAATGCTTGATGAATACATGATACATATGCCAGATCAAAACCGCCAAAACTGCTAATAAAGCTTCCCCAGAATGCGCCGCCTTTGCAATCGGTATAAAACTACTTGGAAAAAGCTTAGTGGAAAGAATAGGGTTCCATAACACGAAACCGGTGATCCCCATGATTATCGTTCCCCAAATCAAGGCCCAATATTCGAATTTTTCTTCAAAAGTATAAAACCCTTGCTTGGGTTCATTTTTCTCATATCCAAAGTTGTATCTTAAACTTTGCCAAGCATTAGTTAGATCTTCTTTTGTTGGAATCATGCTCAAAGGTTTTCGTTGGACAAAAAATCCATAGACAAAGGCGCCAAGATGGTAGATGGAAACCAAAACCAAAAGAATTGCGGAAATTCGATGAATGATCCGAACATTTTCGATACCCCCCAACATTTTTAGAATAAATTGGGAAATATCCGATTCTGAGTATTTTTGAATTAATCCTGTTATCCCTAATGTAATGAAGGAACCTGCATTAATCCAATGTTCAATTCGGCGGAAAATATCAAAACGTAAGATGCGTTCTGTTTTTTCGATCATTTTCCTTCTCCTTGAGTATTATCATCCAGTTGTTTTTTGATAATAAATTTTCGATAAACTTGGGTAAAGATAAAGAACAACATTCCACCGATCGTGCCGGGGATAATGACCCAGTAAAAAACATCGACCAAATATACTGCCGTATTATTTTCTAAATCCGGTTTGTAATGGCTCAACCAAGAATCTGAAAAATCTAGATCAGCTCCAGGATGACATCGTTGGCAGGTAACCCCCAAATTATCCTTCATGACCGAACTATCGATATCATCATGCCGAAGAATATCATGAACACCATGGCAATCAGAGCAAACTGGTTTATTGGTTTCTTGATCGGGGGCAATATTCTCAAAGATCGTCACTGTACTACCATGAAAGTCAGAGACATAAGTGTCGAAAACATCGGCATTGATGCCATATTTTCCCATTAGCTTTTCATCATTATGACATTCCGCACAAATTTGAGGAGAGAAAAGGGTGTATCCAGGGTCATTTGGTCCGGCGTTATTATGGTTGTCATGACAATTTACACAGGTGGGCACGTCAGGATTGAAATTCTCTAATAATGCTTCTCCATGCACACTGGTTTTATAGATATCATAAATTTCTGAATGGCATTTTTCGCAAGTTTGGGCAATGCTGGTATGGGATGTGCCAAATTCTTGAATTGAATGGGCGCTATGGCAATCTACACAAGTGGCAGAATCAGTATTACCCAAAACATATTCCTGGGCATGATGTCCCTTTGAATAATCCTCAGCCGCTCCGCTGTGGCATTCCATACAAGCTTGGCTAATCACTTGGTATGAAAACTCTCTTGCTGATTCAATTGCTAATTCTGGATGGGGATATCCCGTAATTGTAGTGTGGCACTGAACACATGAGTACCCTTCCCTTCCATGGATGGATGTTTTATATCCTATCGGATCTACAGTAAGGTAAAGTTCACTGCCGTCTGGCAAAGTTCTGACCATATCTGGCAATTGATGGCAAGCTAGACAGTCATCATTTGTCATTGGGATAGGTCCTTGAAATGGGGGGAATTCTTCATATGCAAATGCGGCTTTTGGATTTAAAAGAGAACTGAATAAAATTAATGTCAGAACTCCAAAAATCAATAACCATCTTTTATTCATATTTTGGGAAATTTTCATTTTTTAATCCTAGAGGATACAACATAACCAGGCAAGAAATTCCTTGCCCGGTATTCTACCAGCGTTAATTTTTATTAGTTAAGTTGGTTTTCCTGTGACGCTCCAATTTCACTTTTTACCAAATAATTTAATTATTTTTCAATTTAATTATTAAATTATACTTTTTATCGCATAATTCTGTATAGGGCAGGTGTCCTTTAAAACACAGGACACCTGCAACCTAAATTGTACAAATTCTCTCTTATTAGATTTATTTGAATTGGAGGCTCCTGCTTAAACAGTAACAGCCCACTGTTTATTCAAATAAACCTATCTTGAAATTCAGTAAATTATTACGATTGTTATTAGAGATGTGTAATTATTTTTCCCAAGCAGAAATTGGATTCAATTTTACAGGTTCACATTTTGAGTATTTTATTTTCCTAAATATTGAATTTATAGAATTATTTAGAAACCAGTACTTGAATTTATTTTTTTGAATTACACAATTTTAAAAATTACATTATTAAAAGGTCTCATGAAAATTCGTGCCAACTATTATTTGTCTAGATATATTATTTAACTTTTTAAGGACAGTTGTCCCTATATCATTAGGGTCAGATTGCCCACCTAAATGTAAGATTTTTATAGAATCATGTAGTTTATATAGGTTTTACTCAATATTCAATTAAATTTGGATGGGGATAGATTTCAAGCAGGGGTTATTTGTCCCGCGAAGCAAGTGACATAAATCACTAACCAATTTTACGTGCTTTTTGTATACTTTAATGGGTAAAGATTAGTAATCTTAATAGGTAATGGTTTTTTTTGAATATCTATTAATATCCTTGTTCATTTTTTAGATAAAATTCCAAGGAGAATAATAATATTACGGTACTGAGGAGGTAAAACAGCCAAATATTGTACAAGCTAACTTTTTATAGTTTTAAGAACAGAAATATTATAAATTCCCTGGGAAAGGGGAAGGAGCACAAAAGATGTTTTCAAAGAAAACACTCGTAATTATTGGCATTTTGGTCATCGCCGCATTTGCTTTAACAGCATGTGCCGGTGAAGCTGGTCCTGCTGGCCCTGCTGGAGATACTGGCGCTACTGGTCCTGCTGGACCCGAAGGCCCTGCTGGCATGGCCCCATCTGCTGCAGATTTAACTTGTACAGAATGCCATAATGAAGGAACTGCCCTGTATGTTGCTTCACAACAATGGGCGAAATCATTGCATGCTACCGGAACAGCAGCAGCATATGCTGGTGCACGATCTGGTTGTACAGGCTGTCACTCAAGTGAAGGTTTTTCTGATGCAATGGAAATTGGTAGTGTAGAAGAAGCAGCAGCACCTGCAGTTGCTTCCCAACAAAACTGCCGAACTTGTCACGAAATCCACACCTCATATACTGGTGCAGATTGGGCATTGACAACTACCGAACCTGTAACACTTGTTGCTAACGGAGAAACTTTCGATGGTGGTAAGGGTAACTTATGCGCAACATGTCACCAACCTCGCCGAGCTATGGCAGAAGGTGTAGACGGCATGTTCGAAATCACAAGCACTCACTGGGGTCCCCACCATGGCCCACAGAGCACAATGCTTTTAGGTCAGGTTGGCGCAGGCATGGAAGACAAAGCTAGCCGCCACGCTGGTGTAGAAGACACTTGTGTAGCCTGCCATCTTGGTGGAGCAAAAGACCACGATATGGGTGTGAACTATGCCACCTGCGCGGAATGTCACGAAGACGCATCCGCTATGGTAGAAGAACTACAAGCCGAAGTTCAAGTATTGGCCGATGAAGTTGGCGAATTACTGGAAGCAAAGGGCTTGACACATGATGGTCATCCAAACCCTGGCACATATCCAGAAGCTGAAGCTCAAGCTGCTTGGAATTGGATCTATATCGTTCTTGAAGATAAGAGTTTGGGCGTACATAACCCCTCTTACACAATCGATATGCTTGAAGCAGCCTTGGACATCTTGAGATAAGACGGTTCCAAAGTTGATCAGAACAATGTAGCTGAATTCTTATTCAACTATAAAGTTCAAAAAGATTAAAAAAACCGGAGTCTTTTCAGACTCCGGTTTTTTTTTAAAATAAAATTTTCGCGACAAGACAGATTAATAATATAAATCTATAAAATCACTCCAATCTCCAAAATATTACATTTATATCAGGTGATAATTGTCCTATAAAGCGCAGGACAATTATCACTAATGCTTATGATTACCCATAAGTTATACTTATATAATCACAAGAATACCTTACTTTAATTTACTTAAAGAGAGCCATAAATCTGGAATTATTCCAAATAAGTTAATCCTACAACTATCTAGAATTAGGAGGTGTAACTGGAAGAATTTCATCACTGAAATCAATGTTTATGCTTAACGAAAATCAAGGAGTTCACAGAAAATGTCTACGAAAAGAAAATTTATATTATTTAGTATCCTGAGTATCGCCGTAATTGTTTTAGCGGCTTGTGCTGCAGGAGAACCAGGCCCTGTAGGTGCAACTGGTCCTGCTGGTCCTGCTGGACCCGAAGGCCCTGCTGGTATGGCATCTTCTGCTGCAGATCTAACATGTACAGAATGCCATAATGAAGGAACTGCCCTGTATGTTGCTTCACAACAATGGGCGAAATCATTGCATGCTACCGGAACAGCAGCCGCATATGCTGGTTCACGATCTGGTTGTACAGCCTGTCACTCAAGTGAAGGTTTTACAGATGCAGAAGAAATTGGCAGCATCTCTGATGCAGAAGCACCATTGGTTGCTTCCCAACAAAACTGCCGAACCTGTCACGAAATTCATACCACATATACTGGTGCTGATTGGGCATTGACAACTACCGAACCTGTTGTCTTTGAGGCAAACGGAGAAACATTTGATGGTGGAAAGGGCAACTTATGTGCAAGCTGTCACCAACCTCGCCGAGTAATGGCAGAGGGTGTAGACGGCGTGTTCGAAATCACAAGCACTCATTGGGGTCCTCACCATGGTCCACAGAGTACAATGCTCTTAGGTCAGATTGGTGCAGGCATGGAAGAAAATAATCCTAGCCGCCACGCTGGCGTTGAAGATACATGTGTAGCCTGCCATCTTGGTGGAGCAAAAGACCACGATATGGGTGTGAACTACGCTACCTGTGTCGCATGCCACGAAGACGCTTCTGCCATGGTAGAAGAACTTCAAGCTGAAGTTCAAGCATTGGCCGACGAAGTTGGCGAATTACTAGAAGCAAAAGGTTTACTCCACGATGGTCACCCCAACAAAGGTACATTCCCAGAAGCGGAAGCTCAAGCTGCTTGGAATTGGATCTATATCGTTCTCGAAGATAAGAGTATGGGCGTACATAACCCCTCTTACACGATCGATATGCTTGAAGCAGCCTTGGACGTCTTGAGATAAGACTGTGCCAAAAATGATCTGAGCGATATAGTTGAGTTCGTTTCAACATTAAGGATCAAAAAGTTTATTAAAACCGGAGCCTGAAAAGACTCCGGTTTTTTTTTATTTCTGTCAAATGATTTACTGTGAGGAATGAATACCTTAAATTTGTAGTTGTGCTTCTTCGTTGAGAGCTAATTCAATTGCCTTAGTTTCGTCTACTCTTGCCAACAAATAAATTCCCACTAAAAAGAACAGGATCAACGATAAAAACCCCAACCTGCTGCTCCCCATGATTTGAGATATTAGTCCAAACACAAAGGGACCAATGATCGCACCAAACTTTATCATTACACTCACAAATCCAAAAAATTCTCCGGATTTGCTTTTTGGGATCAATCTTGCTCCCAGAGATCTTGTAAGAGCCGATGTCCCCCCCTGGGCCATGGCAATCGAAATACCGACGCCCCATAAATGGACAGCGGAGGTCATGAAATAAGCCCCGATGGTCGCAACAATATAAATACTTAGGCCAATAATAATTGCTTTTTTAGTGCCGATCTTTTTTGCCAGCCAACCAAATATAATTGCGAATGGAATGCTTACAAATTGGATCACAAGAACCACAAGTACAATAGTCTCTGTTTCAATCCCGATCTCTGTGGCATAAGTCACCCCCATTTTAATAATAGTTCCTATTGCATCTGTATAGATCAACAGTGCAATTAAAAATTTAAACAGCTCACGATATTTTTTTATTTCTTTGAATGTATTCTTTAATCTGAGGAAACTTCCATGAATTGGGGACAAGCCCTGTTCCCCTTCTAGAATATATTTAGGGGGTTCCGGCACATTGCGAAATAATGGAATAGAAAACATTAACCACCATATAGCAACCATCAGGAAGGATATTCGAATCATTGAACTACTTTGATCTTCTGGAACTGAAAGGATCATAACTAGGTTAATTGCCAACATGATGCCCCCCCCAAAATAGCCCATTGCAAATCCTCTGGCGGAGATTTTGTCGACCTCTTTTGGGCTAGCAATATGGGGTAACAGTGCATCATAATAAACATTTGCAACTGCAAAACCTATATTTGCGAGCACAAAATATATTGACCCCTTAAGCCATTCCCCCTCCCCCACAAAGTACAGCAAGGCAGTGCCGGTAACTCCCAATATTACAAAGTAGGCTAAATATCTTTTTTTTGTTCCCCGAAAATCTGCTAGGGCCCCCAGTATCGGACTAAAAATTGCTGCAAGTAGCAATGCAATAGAAAGAGTGTATCCCCAGTATGCAGTTGCCAGGTTGGCTGGCAGATCATTTCCAGCAATACTCGTATAGAAAACGGGCATAAATACGGTCATCACTGTTGTGGCAAAGGTTGAATTTGCCCAATCATACATTACCCAGGATTTAATCGATTTATTTAGTTTGGCGTTTTTCACGGACACCTCAATTAATAGAACCCTACGAGGGAAATTGGGTTTCGGGGTATTGAAAGCAGCCCTTTGAGAATATATAAATTATTGACTGCAATTATTCTTTGCCAACCAAACTTATAATCAAGTCATCGAATTTCCTTCTTGATCTTAGGAAAAAGATTATTTCTCGAAAAGGTAATCTAAATATAGAAAAAATATTTGGAAAGAATATTTTTATGCTTTCAAGTAGATCTTTTAAGGCCAGCGACCTCTTTTTTTCTCCATAAAGATAGAAGGCTTTCATTAATAAAATATCTCCGCGTCTTTTTTGAAGTTCGCTAAGATACTCTGGATATTTTTTTTCAATTAAGTTCAATGTTAGAAAATAACTATCAATTTTTTGGTTCCACATCAAAGTGCGGTTGCTATTATGGCGGCGATATTTCCCAAGCACTTTATCCAAGTATCCAATTTCCCCATTGGACAAAATCAAGAATTCGATCCAAAACAACCAATCTGCCCCGAGATAAATTTCCTGATTAAACTCGACGGGAATAATGCTCATTTTGAACATCGTTGCTGAGGCGGGAATAAAATTTCCGTAACGAATTACGTCTTTTGCAGATCCGGTCCTTTTTCCAAATCGCTGATCCCAAAGAATAATAAATTTATCTTTTTCCGTATTAAATATTTCTGAATTTGTATAAGTTAATTGATATTCAGGATTTGACAACATGAAATCAAGTTGTTCCTCGATTTTTCCCGGCAACATGATATCATCCCCATCAAAATAACATATATACTCTCCCCTACATTGTTGATATGCAAAATTATGATTCCAGGAACTTCCCCGATTTTCTTTGTGCAAATAGATTTCGATTATTCCTGGGTATTTATTATGCAAATCATTTAAGATTAATTGAGAGTTATCGGTTGAACCATCATCACTCACAACAATTTGAATATTTTCGTAATCTTGTTCAGCTGCTGATCTGACCGCTTCCCCAATATAATCCTCTTGGTTATAACTCGTCATAAAAACCGACACTAATGGGGATTCGTTCAATTTTTTTCTCCGTTTATATAGGGTAATTATCGGACAATTATAAACGAATATCATTCTAATTTCGGTAAAATTAGCCGAAATCGGGATGATATAATTGGCTTCTTTTGGAAAATTTTTATACTGAATCTTTGTTTATTTCAAACAATTAGAAAATAAAAATGTCTTAAATAAAGGGAAAAGCATTCTAAAACATATGTGCTATAATTGAATTTCGAATCAATTTTTGAGGAATTTTAATGACTGAAAAAGTAATCCGTATTGTAGGCGCAAAAACCCATAATTTAAAAAATATTACTGTGGAAATCCCCCGAGATAAATTCGTGGTCATTACTGGTTTGTCAGGTTCAGGAAAATCTTCACTCGCGTTTGACACAATATTTGCAGAGGGCCAGAGAAGATATGTGGAGTCTCTTTCAGCCTATGCCCGCCAATTTTTAGGACAAATGGACAAACCTGATGTGGAATATATTGAAGGTCTTTCTCCTGCAGTATCAATTGACCAGAAAGCCACATCACGTAATCCACGTTCAACAGTTGGCACAGTTACTGAAGTTTATGATTATTTACGGTTGCTTTTTGCTAGGGTAGGAATCCCCCATTGTCCAATATGTGGCAAAGAAGTAGTGCGGCAATCTGCTCAGGAGATCGTAGATGCGATCTTAAGATTACCAAAGGGAAATCGTCTGCTACTATTAGCCCCAATTGTTAAACATCGAAAAGGAACACATCAGACAATTTTTGATGAAATAAATAAAGCAGGATTCGTACGAGCTCGCGTAGACGGAAAAGTGATGGGTTTAGATGAAAAGATTGAGCTAGATCGATATAAAAACCATACAATTGAAGCCATAGTAGATCGTCTTGTATTAAATACAGAAGAAAACGAAGAAGAAAAAGAATCCTTCCTAACTAGATTGACAGATTCAGTCGAGACCGCCCTCCAATTTGGTGAGGGAATGATTACTATTCATGATCTCAAAAATGAACTTGATACTTCATTTTCTGAAAACCTTTCTTGCCCAGATCATGACATTAGTATTCCAGAAATTGAACCCCGCACTTTTTCATTTAATACTCCACATGGAGCCTGTCCTGATTGTCAGGGAATCGGTACCAAAATGGAGATTGACCCCGATTTACTGATCCCCGATAAGTCCCGCTCTATAAACGGCGGCGCAATTACTGCCCAAGAATGGAATGGACCACGAGATTTTGGCGGGTATTATTGGCAAATGTTGGTTGGAGCATGTGAAGCATATGACATTGATATGGATGCCCCTTTTGAGTCGCTTTCCGAGAAGCAAATTAAAGTAGTTCTCTATGGCACAGAAGGTGAAGAAGTGACCGTACGCTATCGTCGAAAAAGCGGAAAACTCTCCACCTTTCATGCTGCCTATGAGGGGGGAATCCCAAATTTAGAGCGCCGATTTAAGGAAACAAATTCAAATTATATGCGGGATCGAATCATGCATTTTATGAATGATCGTCCATGTCCCACGTGTAATGGCGCACGACTCCGTCCTGAAGCTCTGGCAGTAACCATTGAGGGGAAGAATATTCTTGACATTACAGACTGGCCCGTAAATGACACGCATAAATGGACGAAATTGCTAAATGGAAAAAATTCTTCTTTAAATAAGAGGGATAAGCTCATTGCAAAAAGAATTCTTAAGGAATTGCAAGAAAGGTTGACCTTTATGGTCGATGTCGGATTAGAATATTTGACTTTAAGCCGTTCAGCAGCCTCCCTCTCTGGGGGTGAAGCCCAACGGATTCGTTTAGCGACACAGATCGGTTCACGGTTAATGGGCGTTTTATATGTACTAGATGAACCATCCATTGGTTTGCATGCTAGAGATAATGCACGGTTATTAACAACATTGGTCGGACTTCGTGATATTGGAAACACAGTGTTGGTTGTAGAGCATGATGATGAAACCATCCGCGCGGCAGATTGGATCCTAGATCTTGGCCCTGGCGCAGGTGAACATGGGGGGAAGGTTGTGGCAGAGGGAACGGTTAAAGATATTCTCAATAATAAAAAATCCTTAACCGGAGATTACCTTTCTGGACGGAAAAAAATTCCTGTGCCAACAGAAAGACGGCCCGGAAATGGAAAAAATATTTTGGTGAAAGGCGCACGACAAAACAATTTAAAAAATATAGATGTGGAAATTCCATTAGGTCGTTTAATCTGTATCACTGGTGTTTCCGGATCTGGAAAATCCTCCTTGATGAATGAGGTTTTATATAAGTCCTTAGCCCGAAACCTAAACCGTGCTCGTACGATTCCTGGTGATCATGATGGTATAGAGGGTCTGGAACATTTGGATAAGATCATCAATATTGATCAGTCGCCAATTGGTCGGACACCGCGGTCTAATCCTGCAACCTATACAAAACTATTTGATGAAATTAGAAAATTATTTACTGAACTCCCGGAAAGCAAGGTACGTGGGTATAAACCCGGTCGTTTTTCTTTCAATGTGAAAGGTGGCCGATGCGAAGCTTGTCAAGGACAAGGCCAGATCAGAATCGAAATGCAATTTTTACCGGATGTGTACGTACCCTGTGAAGTTTGCGGGGGAGCGCGATTTAACCGAGAAACATTACAAGTTAAATTTAAAGATCATAATATTGCTGATATCTTAGATATGCCGATTGACCGGGCATTAGAATTCTTTAAAGCACATCCTTCAATGATCAACAAATTACAAACCCTAGTTGATGTGGGTTTGGGCTATATCCGTATTGGACAGTCAGCACCCACTCTTTCTGGCGGAGAAGCCCAGCGAGTTAAGCTCGCAAGATATTTATCAAAGCGATCTACTGGTCAAACAATATATGTTTTGGATGAACCCTCAGTGGGACTGCATGCCGGGGATGTTCATAAATTGATTGTGGTGCTACAACGGTTAGTAGAGAAAGGTAATACTGTAGTGATCATTGAGCATAATATGGATATTATAAAAATTGCGGATCATATTATCGATCTCGGTCCTGAAGGCGGAGATAGGGGGGGCAAAGTCGTTGCCATTGGAACCCCAGAAGAAGTGGCAAATGTTAAAATGAGCTATACGGGACAATATCTGAGATCTTATTTAGGACTCAACGGTGGAAAGAAAAAGTAATCGTACTTTTTTTTAATTATTAATCATAATATTGTTTAGTGAAAGCCCAGTATTAAATCATTTGGTTTTTAAAATATTAATATCTAAATATTTTGTATTGAAAAGGGAAAAATGAACGAAAATTTAATTTCTAACGCATTTATGACTTTTAAGGAAGAGGCACCAAAACAGGCTGAAGCTTGGGGAAAAATGGTGATGGATCTCGGCCAAGCTAATTCTTTGGACAGCAAGACCGCAGCTTTAGTGTTCATAGGGATCATGGCAGCGAAAAATATCTTCAGTGGAATTCCCTTCCATGTAAAATCTGCGAAAGAAGCAGGGGCATCACGCGAGGAAGTGATTTCAGCAATTTTAATGGGTTTACCCCTGGCGGGTAGCAAGGTAACCCGGGCCTTACCTGTTGCTCTTAAGGCATTTGATCAAGAATAGGGAATAATCCTCAAAATAATTTCCCGTATTTTTCTCATTGAATCAAGTATTAATAATTTCAATAGTTCGCGGAGGTTGGTTAATGAAAGATAAAGCTATCTCAATTTTAGAAAAACAGGGTGTCGAAGAAGCAATCCGATTTCTGAAAGAACAAGAAATGACTGTTGAGACTGGGTCATTGTTCAATGATCTCATGCGTCATGCTTTTTGGAAAAAGCACGATCTTGAATCAACCGTTATTCTTGCCCAAGCAGGGATCTCTTATAATGCTGAACATGCAAAAAGTTCATCTAAAGAAGACGAAGAGAGGTTTTTGACCAATGTGAAGCAAATTAGCTATAACTTAGCTTCATTTACTTGGCCGGGTTGGGATGAAGAGTGGATCGAATCAATACCCAAGAATTATTTAAAGCTAGGATATGAAGCTGCAAAAAGTAATTTACAATATGCAATTGAGCTTGAGAAAGGGGATTTAGGTCTCAGCCGGGGACATTGGATCGTTGCTGCGCATCAACTTGTTTCAGGAGAATATCTCCTAGCTAAAGAAAATTTTATAAAAGCTGTAGAGTTCGCAGTTAATGCAGGGGAAAAGGGAGACGAACTTCTATCTAAAGGATTTATTCATGTAGCTTCTCTTCTGGAGACTCCTGATAATTCCGAATCTACAGAGTCCCTGAATACCTTAAAGGGACAATTGTCTGAATTGGAATATGGAGATTTTTACATCAAGCAATTAGATGATTCATTAAGGATTTTTGGATCATAATAAAATTGCATTTAATAAACATACCAGAGGATAACTGTCCTCTGGTATTAAGAAAGAAAACTAGACAATATATTTTATTTTTTATGTATTTCCCACAAATTACTTAATACTTCTTCTAGCCTATTACCTAATGGATCGCCCCTTTCAGTGGTCACATCATCCTCATTATTGAATACCCCAAATGGCACCCTGGTTCCCTTAATTTCGATATAACTAGTATTATCTCCAACAATTTCCAACCAATCATTTTCCCGATAAAGAATTTCCATCTTTTTGTTACTCAAACCATGTTCCAAAATACTATCCGGTCGATCTGGATTAAACCTGGCTTCATTTTTTCTAAGAGATTCTTCCCACGAGACATCTATGTACAAGATCACAGCACGTTCGATCACAGATTGACTAAGATGATCAAAAGCTCTCGTAAAACCTCCATGTTGTTTACCTCTTGCAAATTCGATCACCGCAGTGTGCGTTTCATGGAATTGGGGAAAATCACGAATTTTTTTATCATATTCTAAACAAATTTTTTCAATTAACAGATCCCACATCTGAAATCCAATAAAATATTGCTTTTTATCTGTGTGTAAGCGGGGGTGCCCCATTTTTTCTAATAATTGATCTTCCTCAAACCATTCCCATAACATGGGAAAATCATCAATTTCCTCAAACTCCCCTATGTGAAAAAGTTCCTTTCTTTCATGAATGGGGGTCCTCTTCAAATAATCAATAATTTCTGATTTTCCAGCCGCAGGTCGGGCAATTAATAAAATTATGTCAAAGGTGTTTTTCTCATTTTGCATCAATGTTTACCTCTCCTCTATTTTACATGAAAAGAAATTCTATGTTTCATTTTGCTCAATATTTAACTAAATTCCTGTTAAAATGTAATTAATAAAAGTATTATCTCTTTTATTTCCAATAACTTTGACAAACATTGTCCTTCATGTTAAAATTTTTGCAGGTGGAATAGACCAACAGGGTCTTATGATAATATTTACAAGATTTTTTTGTTTTCCCCGCACAAAATCAAATAACTTGTAGATTTGCCATCCGGTGTTATCCCACTGGCTTTTTAAGGTGCGTCAAATTTTAAACTTTACAAGACACGATTGTCTTGAATGTAATATAAGGAAAATACATAAAATGAATAAAGAAAAATTAAAAATCATACCCTTAGGCGGTCTCGGAGAGGTCGGCAAGAATATGATGGTATATGAATATGGTGATGATATCCTGATTGTGGATACTGGCATTATGTTCCCAGAAAATGATATGCTCGGAATTGACTACATCATTCCTGATTTCAAATATCTGTTAGACGAAAACAAAAGAAAGAAAGTAAAGGGAATTGTAATCACTCATGGTCATGAAGACCATACTGGGGCAATTACCCATGTACTAGAAGAAATAAATGCGCCAATCTATGCAACCCCCCTTACCCGAGGTCTTATCGAAGTGAAACTTGCCCGAAAGGGAATTATAAAAAACACCAAGATTCATACGATCAACGCTGGTGAAAAAGTGGATATCGGTTGTTTCACGGTTGAATTTGCGCATGTGAGCCATTCAATTCCTGATGGAGTTGCTTTAGGCATCCAAACACCAGAGGGATTGATCGTACATACGAGTGACTATAAATTCGATCATACCCCTGTAGACAATTGGCCTACCGACTATGCAAAATTGGCTGAGTGGGCCGGAAGAGGCGTTCTTGCCCTTTTGGCAGATTCAACCAACGCTGATAAACCAGGATGGACCCCTTCAGAAAGAGTGATTGATCCAGCTTTTGACGAAGCATTTCGTAATGCACCAGGCAGGTTGATCATTGCCTCTTTTGCCTCTAACATTTCGCGTATGCAGCAAGTAGCTAATGCTTGTGAACGCCACGGGCGCAAAATGGCTTTTGTGGGAATGAGTATGCGAGACAATGGGAAAATGGCCCGGAAACTAGGTTATTTGAAAGCTGCTGATAATCTTATTGTTCCTATTGATCAAGCTTTAAAAATGAAGCCAAATGAGATCGTCTTAATGTCTACTGGTACCCAAGGAGAACCCACTTCAATTTTGGGTCGTTTGGCAACTGGTCGCAACCGGCAATTTGATGTCAAGGCGGGGGACACAATTGTCCTTTCATCGCATCCAATTCCTGGAAATGAAGAATTGGTTTATCGTACGATCAATAAGTTATTCCAAAGAGGGGCAAATGTGATCTATGATCCGATTTCTTCTGTTCATGTCTCCGGGCATGCCAGCCAGGAAGAAATAAAATTAATGTTGCATATTGTGAAGCCTAAATATTTGATCCCCATTCATGGTGAATTAAGACATTTGAAGCAACATGCAAGAATGGCAGAAGAAATTGGAGTTCCTGCTGAAAATATTGCTGTTATTCAAAATGGCATGACAGTGGAATTTGAAAATGAAAATATGAAAATTGGAGAGAGGATCCCCGGTGGCTATGTATTTGTGGATGGGTCTAGGGTTGGAGACGTCGGTCCTGCGGTTGTACGTGAACGCGAAGCATTATCTCGAGATGGTTTTGTTTTGGTAAATATTCAATTGGATGAGACTGGGCGTGCATTGATAGAAACTCCTGAAATTATTACACGTGGTTTTATCTATAAATATGATTCAGAAAATTTAATTGAAGGATTAAAAATAAAAATTAATGAAACAATTTCAAATGCAAATGGGACTCTTCAGGCAGACCTAGAAAAAGCGGTTAGAAATTATTTGCAGAAAGAAACGAATCGACGCCCAATGACATTTGTATTGATCAACCAATCCCATTAATTTCTATTAAGATAATATAAATTAAGTGCCAGCAATCGCTGGCACTTTTAATTTAAGGTGTTGGCGTTATTGTTGGAGTTTCTGTGCTATCGGGTGGGCCAAAAGTTGGCGTAATTAACCAATATGGAATTAGTAAAATTTGACCGGGATAGATCAGATAAGAATCAGTGAGCTCATTTTCAGCAATGATCCCTTCTTCGGTGCTCAGGAATTTTTCAGCAATGATCTGGACTGAATCACCAGGTAATACCATATATTCAATCACATCTCCTGAACGAAGCCCAGGGGGAAGCACTGTAGGGGTGGGCAAAATCATATCTGGGTTTGGAATGATTAAGACCTGTCCTGCAGTGAGAAAATCGGACCGTAGACCATTGACTACAATAATTAGAATAATTTCATCAATTCCAAATTTCTCTGCAATTGAACTAAGAGAGTCTCCCGATTCAACTTGATATTCAAATGGCACTGCAGCTGTACCCGTAGGGGTGATCGTTGGGATCAGGGTTTCGGTTGGGGGCAATGTGTTTTGCGGCGTAATTGTAGGTGGAGGCATAGTTGCCGTCACCGTGGGCGTGGGTGTATCAGTTTGGAATAGGGAAAAACCAGTGCCAGTGTCTCCATTTATCCAAAACCAAATCAAAATAACTCCAGCAACGATAAACAAGACCGACATAATTCCATAGATGATCGGGGATCTATTTTTCTTTTTCTTTTGTAACTCTTGATAACTTTGAAAGGGTGGTTTATAAGCCATAATTTAGTACCTTATATTATTTCGTAATTGATTCCCCCATATAATAATGGCAATAGTTTGTAATAGAGCCTCAAAAAACGAGGGGAATCTTGATTAATTCTACCTTCTTTTACTAAAAATGTGTATATCGATTATATCTTTAGAATCTTGTATTTTTCGAGAATTTTACAATATCTCTTAATTTTTGAGGCTAGAATATCCCAAAATATTCGGTATATGTAAATCATTAAATATGGTTCAGCCTATTTTGTCAAAAATAAAATGATCAAAATGATGGTGATAACACTCATACTTATCCACAACCAACCACCGGGGTCAGCAAAGCCACTCCCTATTCCAATTGGTCTAATTCTTAATACAGGGGATTTTTCTAAAGTTTTCTGTAAATGTTTTTCCGTAGCTTTAAAAGGATTATATCCTTCCCAGAATCCAGCAAAACCGGCATTTTTGATCACTTGCCTTACAACCCTAACTTGTTCTACGGGGTCTGTTACTACCTCAGCCTTCCCGAAATGTGCACCACCAGGAAGAATTACTTCAACATCATGATTGGATAATAAATTCAAATACCAATGAGTTTTCGGTCCAAAACCAGCCAAGCAATAAATATTCCCTTTCTCAATGGCATAGTTAACTGGGGCAAATCGGAATTTATTAGTTTTTCGCCCAATAGTTTTCAATACCATGATGTAACCAGTGATAGGATTTCCCATAAATATTCCAAAACCCAAACGAAAAAATGGAATCATGAAAAAATTATTTAGTATTCGGAAAAAATATCTAAGTCCCTTCAAAAGTTCAACTCCAAAGTACCATTTATTTTTTTCTGGCGAAATATTTAGGCAATCAAATCCAAATATTGATCCACATTGAAATGTTTAAGGACTCTCAATACCCTCAATGTGTTCCAACGGCTGGGCCCTCCTGTTTTTTCCATTTCAAAATGTGTTTGTCCTAGATGTCGTGCTTGAACAGGCCATTTGCCGTCTTTCCTTCTCTTTTTCATCAATATATCTATGGCATCTTGCATGCGAGGATCATAGTCGATCCTTGCAATCTGAAAATAGTCCAAAGCCCGCAAAATATCATAGCGCCAACGGGAGGGATACGACAGCATCGTAAATCTCTTATCAATGATCTCACCAGTGTGGTCAGATTTATATAAACGATGTTGAAGAATAAATTCTCTCGAGCTTTCAGCAGCATCCAATAAATCTTCCAATCGATAAAGGTAACCATTTTTTGAATATTCCAATATTCCTTCAAGGATCGTTATCGTTGTATGTAAGGAACTGTGTACTGCTCCACTCTGATTTGACAAACAATTAAATCCGCCATCTGGCATTAGCTCTTTGAGGATGCAATCCACAATGGTTATTAAATATTCTTGGTCGATCCGAAAATATGTTGCATAATTTAAATACATGCCATTAATACATCCATCACTTACCTGTTTTTGACCGATAGGGTTAATCCCACCATCTGGGGCTTTATGTATTTTAGCAACTCGAATTATTTCATTTTTTATAGTCTTACATTCTGGAATTATCTGAAGATTTTTTAGATCTAATAATGAATAATTTGTAGAAATCCATTTGGGTTGATAGAACCGTTGTCCCCAATGCCCTTCCAGTTTCTGAGCACTGAGAAGCTGGAACCCCCAACCTTCTTTTTCTATCTGGTTTTGCAATTCAGGGAGATCTGAATCCAGCAGATCTCGATTGACCTGATATTGAATTGAAACATCACCTTCTAAAATCCAATTGATTAATTTATTCTCGCTCATCTCTTTTTCCCAAGGGGTAAATACGAATCCAAGCAAATTGATTTATTACCATTCTACACTTAAACCCTTCGTTTTTATATTCTTAAGAATATATTTAATTGGAATAAAAAAAAAGCCCAGAGAAAATCTCTGGGCTCAATTTACTATTTTCCAGTATTAAACAAACGGTCTAGTACATTGGAGGTGGAGCTGCAGGCATTGGGGCTTCCTCGGAAGGAAGATCACTGATCAAACATTCTGTGGTCAAGATCATTGCAGCGATAGAAGCCGCATTTTCGAGAGCACCACGGGTAACCTTGGCGGGATCAATCCAGCCAGCTTCAACCATGTCCTTGAAATCTTCAGCTAACACATCATATCCAATGCTGTTGTTTTTGGCTTCAGCTTGTGCACGGCGAACGCTATCCACAATTACAGAACCATCTTTTCCAGCATTCTCAGCGATTTTTCGCATGGGGTGTTCTAAGGAATCTCGAACAATGTTGACACCCACTTGAGCGTCTGCATTGTCCATTTTTACAGCATCTAACACACTCATTGCATTGATCAAAGCCACACCACCACCAGGGACGATGCCTTCTTCAATGGCTGCACGTGTTGCTGATACTGCATCTTCAACACGATGTTTCTTTTCTTTGAGTTCGGTTTCGGTTGCTGCTCCAACTTTGATTACGGCCACGCCACCGGATAATTTTGCTAATCTTTCATTCAGTTTTTCGCGATCATAATCACTTGTGCTTTTGTCTACTTCAACGCGAATTTGTTCAATTCGACCTTTGATTGTTGCCTTATCACCTTTACCGCCAACGATAGTTGTATCGTCTTTGGAGGAGGTAACTTTTTCAGCATTACCAAGATCTTCGATGGTTGCAGTTTCTAACTTGCGTCCGGTCTCTTCTGAGATCACAGTTGCGCCGGTTAGGGCAGCGATATCTTGCAACATAGCTTTACGTCGATCACCAAAACCAGGGGCTTTGATTGCTAAGACGTTGAGCATGCCACGTAATTTGTTCAATACGAGTGTAGCGAGAGCTTCACCATCAATATCTTCGGCCAGGATCACTAGGTCTCGTTTTCCAGTTTGAACCAGGGATTCTAATAGGGGAACCATATCTTGTGCAGCAGAGATCTTCTTATCGTGGATCAAGATCTGAGCATTTTCAATCAGGGCTTCCATTGTTTCTGGGCTGGTGACGAAATATGGGGAAAGGTAGCCACGGTCAAACTGCATACCTTCAACATAATCTGTTTCAAATTGTAAGCCTTGGGAATCTTCAACTGTAATAACACCATCGTTTCCAACTTTATCAAAGACTTCAGCGATCAAGTTACCGATCTCGCGGTCTTGGGCGGAAACAGAAGCAACATTTGCAATATCTTCTTTTGTTTTTACGGGAATAGCTTGCTTGCTAATTTCTTCAGCAATAGCTTTTGTTGCGGACTCAATACCTCTTTTAAGAAGCATCGGATTTGCACCAGCAGCCAAGTTCTTCATTCCTTTTGTTACGATGGAATGAGCAAGAACAGTGGATGTGGTTGTACCATCACCAGCAATATCATTTGTTTTAGTGGCTGCTTCTTTTAGTAATTGAGCACCCATGTTTTCAAATGGATCTTCGAGTTCTACTTCTTTTGCAACGGTGACACCATCATGTGTAATTGTGGGCGCACCGAATTTTCGATCTAAGGCAACATTTCGCCCCTTGGGGCCTAAAGTTGTTGCTACAGCTTTGGCAACAGCATCCACACCATTTAGAAGTTTGCGGCGGGCATCTGCTGAGAAAATCAATTGTTTAGCCATTAAAAATCTCCTTATTTATATAAATAAAACTGACACTATTTTTGTTGAAATCTATTAGTCAACAATTGCCAACAAGTCGGATTCACGTAAGATCAAAAGTTTTTTTCCTTCAACTTTAATCTCGGTGCCAGCATATTTAGCAAATAATACGACATCACCTTCAGCAACATCCATTTCAATCTTGTTGCCATCGTCATCACGCTTACCAGTTCCTACTGCCACAACTTTTCCCTTTTGGGGTTTTTCTTTTGCGGTTTCAGGTAAAACGATTCCACCAGCCGTCATTTCTTCTTGTTCGACGGGTTCAATGACAACACGGTCACTTAGGGGTTTGAGCTTCATAAAATCCTCCGTAAAAATATTTTCGGCCTAAGCCTTTATTGTTATAAATTTCTTTAGCACTCTTTTGAGTAGAGTGCTAAAGGCTAGCAAATGATACCATTTAATTTATTTACGTCAAGAAGTATTTTCATTTATTAACAGAATTCATATATTTCCCCCGAAATTTATACCTTAAACGGGATTTCCCCATAGCGTTTATAACTCATTCGACATTATCGGCAAATAAATAGGCCATCCTCAACAATTCCCATAATGATCTCGTCTGATGCAAATACATCCCCCACCTGATTCAGGACCACATCTGCCCTTTGACATTCATCCAATGCAGCTAAAACGGACCCATATGTATAATAATAAATAACCGTAGAATTTTTTAAATCCTGGCCAACTACTGAAATTTCTTGTTCTTCATTCTCTTCCGCCAAACAACCCTCAACGGCACACTTTAGGACCGGAATTGAACCCTCGTAATTGCGAGATTGAAAATAGATCACCCCAAGCTCACCATATAATTGAGCATTGGTAGGATCAAAGTCTAGCGCTTTTTGCATATTACGAGCTGCAATAAAAAATTCTCCCTGCCTAATATACGTTTTTGCAATCGCTACATATGGGAGGGGGTCTGCTAGCTCTAGTACCTCATTAATTGTTGCTGCTCGATCAAAGTATTCCAAGGCCAGATCATATAAAGGTACGGGAAGCTCTCGGTAATTTTGGCCAATCTTGATATATAAATAGGTGAAATTTGGCATAATCTCTGCGGCCAATTTATATTCTTCAATGGCATTTCTATAATTCACAGACCCTGTGCTTTCATACAAAAATGCGTATACTCGATGGGCATCCATTAGATTGGGATTGGCTGCAACGGCTTCTTCGATTATTTGAAACGCTTGAGTAAGTCGACCCTGATCCCCAAGTATTTCAGCACGATAGACATTTGCCAATACATTAGTTACGTCTAAGGACAATGCTTTTTGAGCACTTTGCTGAGCTTGGGTTAAGAATGAATCACGCTCATCACTTGTTTCCGCATAACCTGCATTCCAATCATTCACAAAGGCATGTACCGCAAATGCATCACTATTTGTATCGTCTAAGGAAATTGCAAGATCAATATTCTCAAGTGCTTCACCTAATATTACAATACTATCCTGGTTGGTTTTAATGGCAGAAAAATAGGTTTGAATGCGTGCTAATTCAATTAACACGGGCACATTATTTGGATCCTTTTCTAGTGCATTTTCGAGAGATTTGATCGATTCATCTAGATCTCCAGAAGCAAGGTGCGCCTGGCTTTCGAGAATAAATGAATCTGAAGTGCGAGTTGATTCCGGGGTAGGTTTGAAAAAAGGCTCGATATACATATTGCCCGTTCCCAAATATTCAGAGTTTAAACCAATATATCCCCCAATTAATATCACTACGATAAGAACAATCCGAATCACAATATTTACGGACCGACCTTGCTGGTTGAAAATTGAACTCTGTTTAGGAACTTTCATGATCTGATTACTCCCGAATTTTTACGGAATTTACCAAACCCTCAAATTTGTTTGCTCTTTTAAAAAACCAGATGCGGAAGGTGTTGTCTCAACCTCTACTGTCGGGGTGATCTCAACTTCACTAATATAACTTTCGCAAATATTGTATATCTCATTGGCATTATCGACTGCAATTTGGTCCCCCGGTACTGCATTTAATATGGCTTGAGCTATGGGGACCGCTTTCGTGCATTGCCGGGTTTCTGCTAAAGAAAATCCATACATATAAAAATAAAATGAGATTTCATTATTTAGCGTTAATCCTGTAACTGCCTGGTTGTCATCTGTCAACCCACCATGGATTGCCAGCTCAAATGCCTCAATTGATTCGGTATATTGAAAATTACTGTAATAGGCTCTTCCCAGATTTCCCCATCGGATTGGGTTTGTAGGGTCTTTTGTTACCGCTTGCTTTGCAAATTGAATTGCTTTGGCATACTCACCAGTGAATAGATAGATAAGTGCGGTGTATGTGACAGGCAATGGATTCGTTGGGTCATAACTATCCGCAAGACCAAATTCATCAATTGCTTGATCTAACAAATTCAAATCTCGATACACTCGTCCTAAAGATAGATGTAAATCTGCAATTTTGTCGCTCATTCCGATTGCAATTTTGTATTCTTCGACTGCTAATTCATAATTTCCCGTGATCCAATAGACATAAGCTCTTGCACTATGTGCTTCTAACAAATTTGGATCTATTTGCAAGGCCTTACTGGCATAATCTTTTGCCTCATCGTATTTTTGACTATCCACTAACCACTCAGCGTAATAAGCATGAGCCTGGGCACTCTCAGGATCGAGGTCTAATGCAGTTAAAATGGATTGTTCTGCTTCGGTGGAATTTCCTAAGAAATTTAATGTCCAGCCCAGGACAGCATGAGCCGAGGGATTGTCTGGATTTAATAGCAGGGCATTGGATGCACTGGTTTGTGCGGCCTCATAGTGGCCGGCTAATACTTGAATACGCGCCAATTCAACATAAATCTGGTCGTTGGTTGGATCTAACTGAATTACTTGTGTATATAATTCGATCGATCTTTGAAGGTTGCCTTGTTCGTAATTTTCTCTGGCATTTTGCCAAATTGATTCAGGATTTAGAGTTGCAGTGGGAGTTGGCGGGGCAATTGATGGGATTTCTGCGACTACGAAACGATCGAAATAGATCACGGCGGCGATTAAACCTAAAAGCAAAAGGATCAAAGCGGGGTTTGAACGCCTTTGCTTTCGACGCCTATTCATTTGCCAATCACTACCTTTTAAATACATAATTTCATCTTACCGCTAGGGTGAAGGGTCGTCAAGGAAATCAATCTGATGATTACCCCACGGCTTCCTTACGCTAAAAATGGAGGATTTTAATCAAATTTTTGATTAATTTAATTTAGAAAATAATAATAATATTCCCAATCGATGATTTATATTATTGTTATTCATTTGGCTTAGGATTTATGAGGTAAAATCCAAATATGCAATTTGAGGTATTCACACTTTTCCCAGAAATCTTTCCTCCATATTTAAATGAAAGCATATTAAAACGCGCCCAATCGGCAAATTTGCTTCAGGTGAATCTTTATAATATTAGAGATTGGGCGACTGATAAACATAATACAGTAGATGCTGAGCCCTACGGGGGTGGTGGGGGAATGGTGATGAAGCCTGGTCCAATTTTTTCTGCTGTTGAGGAAGTAATTGGAAATCCTTCAAATTGCCCAATCATATTACTTACTCCCCAAGGGCGACAATTGACCCAAGAGGTTGTTAAAGAACTATCTCAAAATCAAAAGATCGCCCTAATCTGTGGACGGTATGAAGGAGTTGATGAACGAGTACGACAACATTTGGTCACTGATGAAATATCGATTGGGGATTTTGTGCTCACCGGGGGAGAATTGCCTGCACTGGCGATCATTGATGCTGTTACGCGATTAATGCCCGGGGTTTTAGGGGATCCCACAGCTGCAGAAGATGATTCGCATGCAATGGGATTATTGGAATATCCACATTTTACTCGTCCGCCAGAATTTCGGGAGTGGTCTATTCCCGAGATATTGCGATCTGGAAACCATGGAAAGATTGCCCGATGGCGGCGGGAACAAGCGCTGAAACGGACCTTTGAACGAAGGCCAGAAATGTTAGAAAAATTGAATCTATCGAAAGAAGATAAAAAATTCCTTGATAGTTTATCCTAATAATTTCCAACATAGATTTCAATGAACCCTTCCACATTTTATCCAGAGGTATTCAACCAATTCTTAAAAGCCGATACAACGCGGGGAAATATTAACCGAGATTTTTCAGAATGGCATTTGGGAAGAAATAAATATTTCTTATGGGGAATTTCGATCACATCGGAAAAAATCGACGCCCGATTCGTTTCGGCACGAAAACAACTTTTTGAATATCTATTATCCCCATATTTCCGCCAACCGCATATTACCTTGTTTGTATGTGGTTTTCTAACTGACCAAGTAAAGAATAATGATGATTATAGCCAGGAGCAGTTAGATTTTCAGATTGGAAATCTTGGGTCTAAAAACCTAAAGCCTTTTGAAATCGAAATCGGGGGGATAAATAGTTTCTCGATTTCCCCCTTCTTAGAAGTTAGAGATACTATAAGTGGCATAAATAGAATCCGAAACGCATTATCAATCGATTTTCCCGAAAATCGTCAGGAAAAATTCGTCCCCCATATTACTTTTGGTCTCTATTCTGGAGATTATTCAACCAAACATATTGCCGAAAAATTTGTCGATTTAGGTCCAAGCATAAGCATCAGGATCGAAAGAATTAGTCTCCTTAGCTTTGATCCTACAAAGATAAATGGCGCATTAAAAACCGAAAAGGTGTTTTGGTTAAAATAATAATTAAAATTACTTACATAAATTCAAGATATTAATAATTTGTTAGAAAAAAGAATATGGTTCTATGCATGCTTGACGCAAAAAAAGCCCCATGTTAAAATCGATAGATGGTATTCTTAGCACTCTCGTAACGAGAGTGCTAAATTTTGTATTATGATGAAAAAAAACGAACTTACCGAACGCCAAAAATTGATTCTAGGGTTAGTTGTACAGGAGTATGTCAATACTGCTAAAGCCGTTGGATCAAAAAACTTAGTTAATAAGTACAGTTTGGATATCAGCTCTGCGACAGTGAGAAATGAGATGATGTTCCTTTCGGATTATGGGTATCTCAGACAACAACATACATCAGCTGGACGTATCCCCACAGAAAATGGCTATCGCTTTTTTGTAGGCCAGCTAATGCAAAGAGCCGATCTCTCGTCATCTTTAAAACATACAATTTCTCACCAGTTTTATCAGGCGAGACACGATTCTAATGAATGGATGCGTTTGGCAGCATCAGTGCTCGCTCATCAATCAAATGCTGCTGCTATCGTAACTTCTCCTCATTCAGAACAGGCCCGATTCAAACACTTGCAATTAATTTCTACCACTGGTCGACAAGTATTAATGGTGTTGGTCTTAATGAATGGCAAAGTAAATCAGCAAATGTTGGTTCTTTCAGAACCGGTCAATCAAGATCAACTAAGTTTGGTTGCGGATAAAATGAACTTGATGTTCTTGGGACAAGGGATTGAGGAAGTACGTAATCACCGTGCTGATCTAGATGTTTTAGGTTCTGATATGTACAAGCTTGTCTTGGAAGACATGAAACGCTCAAATGAGATCGTTTCGGGTAAAGTCTATCAAGATGGATGGACCAATGTGTTATCCGAGCCAGAATTTTCTCAATCTGATGCTGCTCGAAGAGCACTTAATATTTTGGAAGAACGCCCATTATTAGAGGATCTTCTCTCGCAGACTGTAATGAAATCTAAAATTGGCGGAGTACAAGTACTGATAGGGGGCGAGGGAAATTGGGAAGAACTTAGCGAATGCAGTTTGGTCCTGGCCCGTTATGGAGTTCCTGAGCTTGGCGGGATCTTAGGTGTATTAGGTCCAATCCGAATGCCGTACGATCATACAATATCCACAGTTAATTATGTTGCTGGTCTATTAAGTAATATGGTCAGCGATTCAATGGGCAATACATTGCCCTCAGAAGAGTGAAATAAGAGGTTAATACTCAAAAATTCTAACTTTTCAAAAGGTCAAAATGAAAAACAAAGAAAAAAAAATCGAAGAATCAAATGAAGAAGAAACCAATTTAGAAGAGGAGGGCAAGCTTGATGATCCATTGGAAAAACTTCAACAAGAATTTGATGAAGCTCAAAGAGAGATCTCCTCTACTCTAGATGGATGGCAACGAACTCAGGCCGAATTCATTAATTATAAAAAACGAATGGAGCGAGAACAAATTCGGATGAATGAAAATGCTTCCATTCGTGTAATCAAAAGCTTTTTAGGGGTAATTGACGATCTAGATCGGGCAATAGCTAACCGCCCCTCCGAGGGTGAAGGGGCTGATTGGGCGGAAGGCATTGATCTGGTTTTCCGGAAAATGCTTACTGCTATTGATAATGAAGGCGTGAAACCAATGGACCCCATTGGAGAACAGTTTGACCCAAATTTGCATGAAGCAATTATGCAGGCAGAAAGCGAAGACCACAAAAGTGGCGAAATCATTGAAGTTATACAAAAAGGCTATTTGATTGGTGAACGCATTTTGCGCCCTGCCATGGTCAAAGTTGCCAGCTAGGAGAATTTAGGAATTATGTCAAAAATCATAGGTATCGATCTTGGAACCACAAATTCTGTTGTTGCTGTAATGGAGGGCGGAGAACCAACGGTGATCCCCTCAGCCGAGGGTGAGCGTTTAGTTCCCTCGGTGGTGGCAATAAATAAGAATGGGGAGCGTTTGGTAGGCCGCCCAGCTCGCAATCAAGCGGTTATAAACCCAGAGAATACGATTTACTCGATCAAACGCTTTATTGGTAGAAAATATGGTGACGCTGAAACCCAACATGCAATCAGCCATGTGCCTTATAAAATCACGAAAGCCGATAATGGCGATGTGCGAGTGGTGATGGGTGAAAAAGAACATTCAGCTCCCGAAGTTTCTGCCATGATCTTGTCCAAACTTAAAGCAGATGCTGAAGCTTACCTTGGGGAGACGGTTACACAAGCGGTGATTACCGTCCCTGCATACTTCAATGACAGCCAAAGAAATGCAACCAAAGATGCTGGCAAGATCGCTGGGCTAGAAGTATTAAGAATCATCAATGAACCCACAGCTTCATCATTGGCCTATGGATTGGATAAGAAAGCAAACGAAATCATTGCTGTTTATGACCTTGGCGGTGGCACCTTCGACATTTCCATTTTGGATGTTGGTGAGGGCGTTTTCCAAGTACGATCCACTAGTGGTGATACCTTCCTGGGTGGAGATGATTTTGATGACAAGATCATTAAATTCCTTGCTGAAGAATTTAAAAAGACAAATACTGTTGACCTCCGAAAAGATCGTCAGGCTCTACAACGCTTAAAGGAAGCCGCAGAAAAAGCAAAGATCGAATTGTCTACCTTAATGCAGACCGAGATTAATTTACCCTATATCACTGCGGATGCATCGGGACCCAAACATCTTGTACTTACCCTCACTCGCTCTAAACTTGAGCAGCTTACTTCAGATCTTGTCGCGCGTTCATTAGCACCAGTTCGGCAAGCCCTAAAAGATGCGGATCTCTCAGAAAGTCAAATAGATGAGATTGTCATGGTTGGTGGTATGACGCGAATGCCTGCAGTTCAAGAGGCAGTAAGAAAAATGTTCAATAAAGAACCGCATAAAGGCGTCAATCCAGATGAGGTAGTTGCCGTGGGTGCAGCAATTCAGGCTGGTGTTTTGGGTGGAGATGTCAAAGATATCCTCCTATTGGACGTTACACCCTTAACCCTTTCCATTGAAACATTAGGTAGTGTTGCAACCCCATTGATCGAACGAAATACAACCATTCCAACTCGAAAAAGCCAAGTATTTTCAACTGCGAGTGACAATCAGAACCAAGTGGAGATTCATGCGCTTCAGGGCGAAAGACCCATGGCGCAAGATAATAAATCCCTGGGAAAATTCGTGCTTGATGGAATCCCCCCTGCTCCTCGTGGTGTCCCACAGGTGGAGGTAACCTTTGATATTGATGCAAATGGCATCCTCAAAGTTACCGCAAAAGATAAAGCTACCGGACGAAGCCAAGATATTACTATCACGGCCTCCTCTGGGTTGAGCGATGAAGAAGTTGACCAAATGAAAGCGGATGCAGAAGCACATGCTTCTGATGACGCCGATCGGAAAGGTTTGATCGAGGCCAAGAATAATGCTGATAGTTCGATCTATACAGCTGAAAAAGCATTGAAAGACCTGGAAGGAAAAGTAGACGATGAAACTAAGGAAAAAGTTGAACAAGCTGTCACAGCTATAAGAGACGTAATTGAAGTTGAAGACAGCGAAGTCATTAAAAAAGCCACTGATGACCTGATGGAAATCGTGCAGGGCATGGGTGCGGCAGCATATCAAGCTGAACAAGAAGCTGGTGAAGCCCCTAAAGGTGAAACACCTGAATCAAATGAAGCTGATGAAGACGAAGACGTCGTTGAAGGCGAATTTAAAGACGCTGACGAAT
>SWCD01006112.1_pt1 | contig 31809 bp, 30 predicted proteins | sample 4693011 | NCBI WGS metagenome assembly SWCD01 (sample SAMN10267278, study PRJNA491770) | bioreactor metagenome | isolation source: DHS bioreactor inoculated with marine | place: Japan: Omine Ridge, Nankai Trough | reverse complement strand
CGACGATCTCGGCAACGACCCGCAGAACTGGCGGGAATGGTGTTAACGGTCGTCCGAGCGGGCCGGGGGCGTTCCGAACCGCCCCGACGCCGGCACGCCGCCCGCCGGGGAGCACACCTACGGCGAGCCGCCCACGTACTACGGCATCCGCGTCTTCTCCCGCGGCGTCGGCTACGTGGTGGACACCTCCGCCTCCATGGTCTACGAGATCGAACTCGACCCGAGCTGGCTCAAGCGCCAGCGGCGGGACTACCCGGCCAAGGCCGAGAAGGCGGAACTCGCCACCCTCGAGATCGCCGCCAGTCTGGCCTCCCTCGATCCCCGCACCCTGATCAACGTGTACTTCTTCCGCACCGCCGCCTCTTCGTGGAAGCCGGAGATGATCCCCGCGTCCCCGAAGAACGTGGAGGCGGCCCTCCGGCGCATTGCCGCGGAGCAGCCGAAGGGCGACTTCGGACGAAAGGCCTACCGGACGAACTACATCGACGTGCTGCGCATGGTCCTCGACGAGAAGGCGGGGGATCCGCCGTCCCCGGCCTTCGGGAACACGCCGGACACGATCTTCTTCCTCACCGACGGGAAACCCACCGTGGGCGACATCACCGAGCCCGAGATCCTGCTCTCCTGGTTCGCAGAGCGAAACCGCTTCGCCCGGATGCACTTCAACGTGATCACCTTCGGCAGCCAGGAGACCAACGACCGCTTCCTCGGCCGTCTGGCGACGGAAAACGGCGGGAAGTTCGTGCAGGTGCCGTCGGCGAAGTAGGATGGGTCGGGCCGCAGATTTGTGCCGAACCCACGGAAGTACGCCATGAAGAAGCCGGTTCCCGGCGCCGCCGGGGTCGTCCTCGCCGGAGGGATCCTCGGCCTGATCCCCGCCCTGCTCGAGCACTTCGGCAATCCGCCCAACATGGGCATCTGCGTGGTCTGCTTCGAGCGGGACATCGCCGGCGCTCTCGGCCTGCACGCGGCCGCGAAGCTCAGCGTCCTTCGCCCGGAGGTCATGGGCTTCGTGATCGGGGCGATGCTTGCGAGTCTCAGCTTCGGGGAATTTCGCGCGCGATCCGGATCGGCCCCCCTCCTGCGGTTCGTCCTCGGCGTCTTCGCTTCGATCGGGGCGCTGGTGTTCATGGGTTGCACCTGGCGGCTCCTGTGCCGCCTGACCGGCCTGGACCTCACCGCCCTGACCGGCCTGGCGGGGCTCGTGGCGGGAGTGGCGATCGCGGGGTGGATCCAGCACCGGGGGTTTTTCCCGGGGACGTCGACGGCGGCGCCGAAGCCCGTGGGGCTGATCTTCCCGGCGCTCGCGGTCGGGGCTCTCCTGCTCGCCATCTTCGAGCCGAGCTTCAGGGAGGGCGGCCCCATCATCACCGCCACGGCGGGGCCCGGCGCCATGACCGCGCCGCTCCTCCTCGCTCTGGCCGGAGGGCTCCTGGTGGGAGGGTTGGCGCAGCGGACGAAGTTCTGCACCGTGGGGGCGATCCGGACCGCGCTCTTCGGCGGCCAGCGCCGGATGATCCTGGCGGTGGCGGCGTTCGTCGCCGTCGGCCTGGCGGCCAAGCTCGCGTTCGGTTCGACCGACGCCGGCTACCGCGGCCAACCCCTCGCCCACAGCGATCTTCTGTGGAACATTCTGGGGATGGTGCTCGCCGGTCTGGCTTTCACGCTGGCGGGCGGCTGCCCGGGACGACAGCTGGTGCTGGCCGGAGAGGGCGACGCGGACGCCGGAGTCTTCATCCTCGGCGCCGTGGCGGGAGCGGCCCTCTCCCACACCCTGAACCTCGCGGCCCTCCCGGACCGCATGGTCGACGGCGCCCTGGTGGTCGGCGGCCCACCGCTGCCCGGGCGATGGGCGGTCATCCTCGGCATCACCACCTGCATCGCCCTCGGCCTGGCGCTCCGAAGAAGAGCCCCGACCCCATAAACAACACCGGGAGTCCTTTTCGACACTCGGTGGCGCACCTTCAGTGGGCGATGCCCAAGGACCGGGCACCGGGTCGCCCGCAAGCCGGCGAAAAACAACACCGGGAGTCCTTTTCGACACTCGGTGGCGCACCTTCAGTAGGCAATGGTCAGGGACCGGGCACCGGGTCGCCCGCAAGCCGGGGGAAAAGGACTCCCGGTGTTGTTTTTCTTCCCGGTTACTTGGCCGGCGCCGGGCGGGCGATGACCTTGAAGAACCTCTCCTCGGTCAGGTGCCGGGTGAGGACCTCGGCAATCGCCTCCTTCGTGATGCCGGTGTAGTTCTCGACGAGCTTCGAGATGTCCTGGATGCTGCGGCCGTTTGTGCGGATGCCGCTCAGCACGGTGACCCAGAACTGCGGCTCACGCATGGTGCTCTCGATCTTGTTCTTCAGTTGCGCGGAGACGGCCTGCATCTCGGCGTCGGTCGGGGGCTCGGTCAGCAGGCCCTCGATGACCTGCTTCGTCATCTCGGCCGCCTCCTCCGCCTTGTCCGGAGCGATGCTGAAGATCGCGAAGAAACAACCGTTGCCGTCGTACGCCGAGGAGGGTACCGCCGCGGCCTGGATCGAGTAGGTGAGCCCCTTCTCTTCGCGGATCACCTGGAGAAGCCGGGCGGTCGCCACCTGCGAGGCGAACATGAGGGCCCGGGCATCCGTCCGCGCTCCGCGAGCCGCACCGCGCCAGCCCACCCGCACCATGGCCTGGGGAGTGATGGTCTCCACACTGATGATCCGCTCCATCGGGCCCTTGTTGACCGTCACCTTCCGGAGAGCTTCCACGGCCTCGCTCTTCTCCGGCCGCTTCGAAAGCGATCCGAGATACCGGCGGGCCAGCTCGATGGCGCGGTCGGCATCGATGTCGCCGGAGATCGCCACCTCGATGGGGGCCTTCTCGAGAAGACGATCGAGCCAGGCCTGCGCTTCCTCGGCGGCAATCGTCTCGACCAACTCCGATTCCGGCAGATTGAACCGCGCGTCGTCACCGGTGAGCAGACCGTTCTGAGCCTGGCCGGCCAGCGCATTGACGTCCTTCCGGAGCATCGCCGCCTGCTGCAGGAAGGCCTGCTTCCAGCGACCGAGGGAGGTGGCGTCCACGCGGCCCTCGGTCAGGAGGAGATGAAGGAGGCGGAAGGCGTCGTCCATCTCCGTGGGGGAACCCTGGAGCGCCAGATCCAGCTCCGCTTCGCCGGCGTTCGCCCGGCAGGCGAACTTCCGGCCGGTCAGGAGGTCGGTCAGCTCGGAGGCGCTGTGGCGCTTCGTGGCGGCCATGCCCGGCGTCAATCCCAACGAGGCGGTGAAGGTGATACCGCGGTTCGTCGCCGTCTCCTCGATCGTCCCACCCACCAGGCGAACGTTCACGAAGACGGTGTCCTTGCGGAAGTCGGTCGGCTTGACGTGAACCGTGACGCCGTTTTCAAAGGTCACGGTGGTCACGTTCAGATCCTTCACCTCGCTTCGCGAGACGATCTTGCCCGGCTCCGGCTCCTTCGCCAGGAAGCCCTTGGCATCGGTCTGCCCCCCGGTCTTCTCCACCTCGGCGGCCACGGCCTTGGCGAAGGTGGCCAGCAGCGCCTCCTCCGTCGGAATCTCGACACCCTCCTTCTCAGGCAGGGTGGCCAGGATGATCCCGCGGTCGAGCGCGGAGTTGGCCACGAAGGCCCGGTGCACATCTTCGAGGGTGATCGTGGGCATGATCTTCTCCGCGATCTCGGCCGTCTGGATCATGGACATCGGCTTCTCGTCCTGCTCCAGGGAACCGTTCAGCCTGAGCATCCAGCTCATGGAGTCCACGGTCCCCTCCCGGGCGGCGGCCTGCGCCAGCCCCGCGCTCATCGCGCGGCGGGCGGTCTCGAACTCCTTCTCGGTGAACCCGTGGACACATGCCCGTCGGACTTCGAGGATCAGGGAGGTGAGCATCTCCATCGTCTGGTCGGGTGCGCCTTCGGCACCGGCCTGGACGACCTCGCAGAGCCCGAGGAACGAGCTCGTGCCGACCTGCGCCTCCTGGAACGCGGCGCCACCCTCCTGGATCATCCGGCCGAACCGGCGGTTCATCATGATGCCGCCGAGCTGCTCCACCAGGCCGTTGCGGAAGTCCCCCACCGTCTTCGTCGGGGTGATCTTCCTGAGGGACAGGATCCCGACACTGCTGGTGGTGACCTCGGGATCGGTGATGATTCCGGCGCGCAGTTCCTCGCTGAGCTTCACTCCGGCGTCCGGCCGAACCGGGGGCTTCTCGGAGGGCTTCCACGGAGAGAGCGCCTTCGAGAGCAGGCCTTCCACTTCGGCCACGTCCACGTCGCCGGTCACGAGAAAGGTGCTGTGCTCCGGGCGGTACCAGGTCCGGTAGTAGTCGAGGAACACGTCCCGGTCGGCGCCCTCGATGACCTCGGTCAGGCCGATCGGGATCCGCTGCGTGACGAGGGAACCCGGCAGAATGAGCGGCAACGTCTTGTACATGAGCCGCATGCCGAGGCCGTCCCGCGCCCGCATCTCACCGAGGATCACGCCCCGCTCCGAGTCGATTTCCTCCGCGCTCAGGGTCAGGCGGAAGGCGACGTCGGTGAGGTAGAGCAACCCCTTCTCGATCGTCTCCTTCTTGTTGTCCGGAAGGTAGAGGAAGTAGGTGGTCTGGTTGAAGCCGGTCATCGCGTTCTGGTCGCTGCCGTACTGCATGCCGAGCGACTCGAAGAACTTCACCACCTCGCCGGGTCCGAAGTTCTCGCTGCCGTTGAACGCCATGTGCTCGAGGAAGTGGGCGATCCCGCGCTGCTCTTCCTTCTCGTTGATCGAGCCACTCCCGATGTGGAGCAGGAGGCCGACCTTCTGCGGCGGCGTCTGGTTCGGCCGGATCCAGTAGGTCAGGCCGTTCTCGAGCTGCCCCATCTTCGCGATGGAGGGGTCCACCGGCAGCGGGGCATCGAGGTCGATGTCCTCCGCCCGGACCGCCGGGCTGAAGAGCGCAAACGCCAGCACAAACGTGAGGCCAAGCAGGGTGGAACGCACGGGAATCTCCTTCAAACAAGTGGATGACCTAAGCCCTGCAAGATAACCGGAAATGGACGCGGGGTTGACTTTCTCCGCCCCCCCGGGCGAGGGGGTATAAGGAGCGAATGGACACCAACGGTTTGATCCTCGCGGTGAAGACGTCTCGGGAACGCTGGGAGTCGGCCCTGGCCGGCATCGAGGACGCGCGCCTGCTCGAGCCCGGTGTCGCCGGCGCCTGGTCGCTGAAGGACATCATCGCCCACATCACCTGGTTCGAGCGCGAGATGATCGAGGTCGTCACCGCCCGGGCGCTCGTCGGCTCGGACTACTGGCAGTTCCCCCCGGATGAGCGCAACGCAATCATCTACAAGGAGAACCGCGACCGCTCCCTTGACGAGGTGCGGATGGAGGCGAAGCTCGTGTTCGGCGTCCTCCTGGACGCCCTTGCCACCCTCACCGACGACGAGCTCATCGACCCCGCCCGTTTCGAGGGGATGCCCCCCGACTGGGTGCCGCTCGAGATCATTGCGCAGAATACGTTCGAGCATTATGAGGCGCATCGGGTGGGGGTGGAGGGGTGGTTGGGAACCTGAGCCCGACGGGCGTCGGGATGGGTGGAGGCCACCACGGCGGTCGGGGATTCACGACCGCGTTCGAGAACAGACTGGAGGGCGCCGCGCAGTCGGCGCCTGGTTGGATTGGGGGGTAGGAAAACGGATCGAGGGGGGCGGCCGGACGCGTGGAGCCAAGGGGGAGGCGGCAGGGTTGGTGGGCGCGGTTCAACAGCTTCTGGGGGGGGGCGTCCGTACGCGCAATCCCGAGGGGGGCGGGGAAGGGTTGGTGAACGCGGTTGAACAGCAGGGGGTCTACTCCCAATACTCCTCTCGCGCCTTGACCGGTAGGAGCCCGCACTCGACTCCGCCGCGGCTGCAGTTCTTCGTGCATTCCAGGCAGCGGATGCAGTCGTCGCTCGAGGGGGTCATGTAGACCTTGTTGTCCACCGGGCACTTCTTGGCGCAAACGTCGCAGCTCTTGCAGAGGTCCACCTTGACGCGCATGCGGAAGAAGGAGAAGCGGTTCAGCAGGGCGAACATGGCGCCGATGGGGCAGAAGCCGCGGCAGAAGGGCCGGCGGATAAAGACGAAGGCGAGCAGGAAGGCGTAGAGCACCCACATGCGGGTGGAGACGAGGAAGCTCGCCATATCGCCGCTCCCGGCAAAGGCCAGGTCGGCGCCGCCGGCCGCCACGGGGTCGCCGGCCGAGAGCCAGTCGTCGCCCTCGGTGTCGTCGTCATCGTCGTCGCCCCAGAGGCCGCCCATCTCCTCGCCGCCCGAGGTGTCGTCGTCGTCATCGTCGTCGTCGCCCCAGAGGCTTCCCATCTCGCCGCCGGTGTCGTCGTCGTCATCGCCGAAGTCTTCGTCCGCGAATTCGTCCTCGTCCTCGGCCTCATCTTCGGCATCGGCGACGGCCTCGCCGGCCTGAGCCGCCAGACGGCTGCCGAACAGCCGGACCGGGATCGCCGCCTCGAGGGTGCCCGCGGGGCAGTAGTTGCAGAAGAAGAAGTCGGAGGCGTGGGTGCCGGTGGGCTTCTTGTCGATGCCGAAGAGGATCGGGATCAGGAAGACCGTCACCACCAGGAAGACGTACTTCCCGTAGGAAAGCACCCTGGGGAAGGGGAGTTTCTTCACCGGGATCTTCGCGAGGAGATCCTGCAGCAGGCCGAAGGGGCAGACCCAGCCGCAGATCAGACGACCGACCAGGGCCCCGACGAGCAGCATCAGGCCGATGGCGAAGAACGGGACCAGGCCCTTCACCAGGAAGTTCCCGATGGCGCCGATGGGGCAGCCGAAGGCGGCCGCCGGGCAGGCCCAGCAGTTCATCGCCGGCATGCAGAACCCCCGATACATGAAGACCCAGGGATTCAGCGCGATCAGGAAGAAGAACTGCGAAACCCGCCGCCAGCGGTGGATCCAGTTGACTTTCTTGGCCATGGTCAGGCACCTGTGGCCGCGCTCAGCGCGACCGGACGGTTACTGCGTTCACGAGAAGCACTCGGCTTCCTGCTCGAGGTCGATGAGGTGCCCGTAGCCGTCCGGATGCAGCCGCTCCTTGGAAATCCAGTCCGTAGCCTGGATTTCCCCGACCAGAAAGGCGGATTCCTCCGGCAGGTTGATCTGGTCGTCGCGCGCGTCCGGCTTCTGGTAGACGAGAATCTGGTTCCCGAAGAGCCCGTAGCCCGTCATGGACGCGGAGATAACCAGAAAGAGAACGGAAAACCAGAAACGGTAGGTCATTGCAGTAACACCCCCCGACAGTCCCCGAATTCTACCCTTCCCGCGCGGTATGGGCCAATTCGCACGTCGGGGGCCAGGTCTGACATTCGGCCGGAATCCAGACATTCCTTGGCTGGAACTCGACCTCCTCAGCGCAGAACCACGCTCAAGACCTTCTCCTCCCCCTCCGCGAACACGGTCATCAGGTGCCCCACACGCCCGTTATGGCCGCTCAGCGAAATCTCGAGCGCACCCGGGGGGAGATCTTCCATGACGTACGTCCCGGGGCCGACGCGGTGAAAGTCCGGGCCGTCGGACTCCAGAACCTCCACCGGCGCGCCCTGCTCGTCCACCGCCCGAAGGAGAAGCCGGGCCGGGCGGTAGAGAACCACCCGGACGGGGAGGGTCCGGGCCTCGTCGGGGATGACCACGTCGTGCCAGGTGTCGAGGTAGCCCGGGGCATTGACCCGAAGGGACTCCTCCGCGTTCGTGCCGGGGAGAGTCACCGTGCCTCCCGCGCCCGTGGAACCCTTCGAAGCCACGAGAAGTGACGTTTCCACCAGTGCCCCCGACACCGGGGCGCCGGCGCTGTCGACGACGAGCACCTTGAGGTCACACGGTGGCAGCATGGCCACATCGCCCAGGTCCACGCCTTTTGCGGGCACGGTCAGGTCGTAGCGTCGGGTGCGGACGTTTCTGGCGTACAGGAGGAAGCTGTAGCGCCCGGGCGGCAGGGCTCCGGCCCGGAAAACCCCGTCCCCGAGCGTCTCCATCCGCGCGTCCAGCGGCATCTCCCGCACCTCGGCCACGACCTTCGGCAGCGGGTGCCCCCCGGACCCCAGACATCGGCCCCGGATGAAGGCGCCCTCCGGAAGGGGGATCTCGAGGAGGCCGCTCTCCGGCACGAGCGCGTCCTCAAGCACCGCGGGCAGGTATCCGCGGGCCTTGACGTACACGTCGAGGGGCCGATCGCGGGAAGCGTGGAACTCGAACGGGCCGCCCCGGAACTCGTGCTCCCGCACCTCGTCCTCGGACTTCAGCCAGAGTTTGCTGCGATTCTCCGGCTCACCTCCCGCGAACTCGATCCGCGCCTCGGGGTTGGGGGTGACCTCCACCACCAGGCGCTCCCGGTCCGGAGAGACGATCTCGACCTCAACCGGCGCGTACCGCCCGATGGCGCTGCCCACGGTGAGCTCATGTCGGCCGGGAGGCAGGCTGACCGAGGCGATGCCGTCGGCTCCGGTCTGAACCTTCTCCCCACCGCGCAGCCCCCGGATCAGAACGCCCTCCGCGGGCCCCCCGCCCCCCGCCAGGAAGGCCCGGATTTCGACGGGATAGGCCAGGCGGTAGTCTCTTGCCGCGGACCAGCGGGGCGGGCGGACGGGAATGACCACCCCGGAGCGCGTCTCCCCCTCCCGGACATCCACCTCCGCCTCGCCATGCCGGGAGCCCGCCACCACCTCGATCCGGTGCGGGCCGGGAAGGAGGCCGGAAACGGTGAAGGTGCCTCCAGTGCCGACCTTCGCCTCGACCCGGCGGACATCGAAGGCCGGGATAGGCTTCCCGGTGGTGCCGTCCACGACCGCCCCCCGAATCTCAGCCGGGCGGTAGAGCGGCAGCTCGACCTCGGTCTCCCCCGCCAGGACGTTCACCGTCGGGCCGACCATGCCCTTGGCGCTCGCGGAGAGGAGAACTTCCCAGTCGGTGAGCACGGAGCCCATGTCGAACCGCCCCTCCCCGTCGGCGGCGATCCGGGTCACACACTCCTGATCGAGGGTGACGATGGCGCCGGGCACGCCGTGCCCCTTCGAGTCCACCACCCGCCCCCGAACCCGGCGTTCCCGGACCAGGTAAAGGACCAGATCCGGATCCTCTTCGGGGTAGAGGGAGAGCGCGATATCGAGGGGAGCGAAACCGGGCGCCTCGGCCCGGACCCAGGCGTCCTGGGCCACCGGCGGAAGCACGAATCGTCCCTGTTCGTCCGTCGATGTCTCAACGAGATAGGGCGGCCGGTGAGGACTCACCACACGCGCGCCGACGATCGGGCGACCCTCGAGATCCAGGACCAGACCTTCCGCGGGCGCGCCCCGCGAGAGCTGCAGGAAATAGGGAGACGGTCCCGGCGGCAGCGGGATGACCTCTCCGGCGAAGCCCGGGGCCGTCACCATCACCACCACGTCCCCCTCGACTTCATCGTCCGGGGCGAGCAACTCCGGCTCGAGCCGGTAGGGCAGGCGCCGGTAGAGCTTCACACTCGCGGCCTCGACCTCGCGGCTGTCGAGGTCCGTCACGAGGAAGGAGCGCTCCCCCAGGACCACGGTGAACGGCTCCGGCCACGAACTCAGGGCGAGCAGCGCCACCACCACCGCAACCGGCAGACCCAGGAGGAGACAGCCGAAGCGGATCTTCCGCCCGCCGGAGGAGGGGGCGCCCATCAGTACCGCCTCGCGCGTTCCGCCCGGATCTTCCGGGACCAGGGAGCGTTGTGGTGATTGAAGGGGTTCAGGCCGTCGCGGAGGACATCCCCGGCGCCGAACTCCGCCCGCCGCTCATCCGCCTCCGCCTCGAACACCCAGGACATCTCGAGCGGCCCGTCGGAGGCGTAGAACACGATGTTCGTGATCTCCCCGGTGGGATTGGTGGCGAAGCCCTCGACCTCGGAGAAGACCTCGCGAAGCGTCCGGTAGAGGGAACTCAAGGCCCTCCCGCCGCGCTCCCCGATGGAGTTCAGGGCGATGACACCGTTCGGTGTGAGCACCCGCTTCAACTCCCGGAAGAACTCCACAGTCACCAGGTGGTCGGGCATGAGATCGGCCCCCACCACATCCACCGCCACCAGGTCGAAGCGCTTCTCGGTCCGCCTGACGAAGGGGCGGCCGTCCCCGAGGTGAAGCTCGGACACCTCCGTCAGGGTGCCGAAGTACTCCCCGGCGACGCGGGCCACCACCGGGTCGATCTCCACGGCGGTGATCTCGTAGCCCTCGGGCTCGACGAGGGGGAACAGCGCGCCGCCGCCGATGCCAATCACGAGCAGGGTCTTCGCCTCGGGCCGCAGGTCCGGCAGGAACTTGAAGAGCGGGATGTAGCCCCACTCGGCCCGCGGGGCGGCGTCGAGGGTCATGTGCGTGTGCACGCAGCCGTCGAGGTAGAGCCAGCGCTCCCCGGAGCGATCCACCACTTCCACCCGCTGGTAGGGCGTATCCGCGGCAAAGAGCAGCATCCCCTGCGGCAGCGCGCGCCCGGTGGGGGCCGGCAGCGCGGCCAGGAGCACCGCCCCCCCGGCTGCGATCGCCCAGCGGGAGCGGCAGAGCCCGATGATCCCGACAAGCGCCACCAACCCGCCGGTAATGCGCAGTACGGCGTCAATGGGCAGCACCGGCGCCAGGAGGAAACCCGTCAGCAGGGTGCCGGCGACGGAGCCGGCGGTGGAGATGGCGTAGAGCCGCCCGGCCACGCTCCCCACACCGGAAAGCTCTTCGGCGGAGATCCGGACGGCGAAGGGCGTGGCGCATCCGAGAAGAAAGAGCGGCGGCAGGAAGGTCACCATCGCCGCGAGCAGGGCCCCGAGCCTCAATCCCGCCGCCTCGAATACCGGAATGAGCAGCGGGGCGTAGAGGGGAATCAGGACGACTCCGACGGCACCCGCCACGAGGAGAGCGAAGAACGGCGCCGGACGGGGGTGGCGGTCCGCGAACCGCCCACCCACGAAGTACCCCACGGCCAGAGCCGCCAGGGCCACGGAGATGAGGGCGGCCCAGACGTGCATTCCGGTCCCGAAGACCGGCGAGATGAGCCGGACTCCGAGCAGCTCGACGACCATGACCGCCCCGCCGGTCAGGAAGACGGCCGGGGCGACGAGGGCGCGCGGGGCTACTCTCTCTCGGCCACCACCTCGGTCAGCCACGTGACGATCGCCTCCACGTCGTAGCCGCGCTGGTCTTCACTCATCAGCGGGATGTCCTTCTGCACGGTCCGGATCGACCCGTCCTCCTTGAGAACGAAGAAGCTCGGGACACCGCAGCTCTCCATCACATTGCCGTACTCCTCGTCCAGGGTGGCGCCGCGCATGATGCCCTTGTCTACATCGCCCTGGTTCATCCGGACGAGGATGAAGTTCTCATCGATCAGACTGGCCACCTCGGGCCGGGCCAGCCGTTCCTGCATGGCCATGACGAACGGACAGTAGGGGCCGTACCACTCCAGGAGGACCTCCTTGCCCTCCGCCTTCGCCTTCGCACAGGCCGCGGCGATTTCCGCGCGGATCGGGGCGTCCCCTTCGCGCGGATCGGTGAGCTTCTCCATCTCCTTTTTGATCGCATCGTTGTCGGCGTTGAAGAGCGGGGCGAAGGCCTTCACCTTCTGCGCGGCGATCATGTTGCAGGCGATGGAGCCCAGCCCAACGGCAGAGCGAAGACTCTCGAGCGCCGGCTCGAGCTTGCCGGCGCGAACATCGATGGCCGCCAGACCGAGCCAGGCCTCGATCGTGTAGATCGTCTTCGAGTACTCCGTGGCCTTCGCAAAGTCCTTCCGGGCGCCTTCGACGTCGCCCTTGCTCATGCGCACCTTTCCGGCCTCCGTGAAGAGGACGGTGCGGAACACGTCCGGAGTTTCGCCCGCGGCCGCCTGCTCCAGCACCTCGGCGGCCTTGAGCGGCCCTTCGGCCTTCCGGGCGGCCTTGGCCTTGCTGAAGACCGGGCGGAGTTCCGCGGCGGCGATCCGGAGCAGGCCGTGGATCCTGAAATCCTCGATGGCCGGGCCGAGGGAAGCCTTCATCGGGCTCGACTCGAGGAAGCGAAGCGTCTCCTTGACGGCCACGACCAACTGGCCGCCGTCGACACCGTAGTTGGCGAGGGCGAGGTGGCCGCGAGCCTCGGAGCACTTGTCATCGAGGGCGATGGCCTCTTCGTAGACCTCCCGTTCCTCGTCGAACCGGTGGAGCCTCCCGTAGACGACCCCCAGGCGGACGAGGTCCATGGCATCGATCTCGCCCTCCACGGTGTCCTGCCAATCGGCAAACTCGGTGACCGCCTCCCAGCGCTCGAAGACGTCTTTATAGTCCTCGTCGATGTCCATCGCCTTGTCGTAGGCGGCAAGGGCGGTCTTGAAATCGCGTGCGGCCTCGGCCTTCCGACCGGCCTCGTAGAGCGCGGCGATGTCGTCCTCCGCGGCCAGGGAGGGGAGGCCGAGGCCGATCGCGGCGACGAGAAGAAGGGCACTGAATGCGGCAGTCTTCATGGGTTGTTGGTCCTTGTCGGTTGCGGTTCGGATCTAAGATACCTGCCGCTGCGCCGGACCTGCGATTCATTCAGGAAACCCCGCCGCTCTCCCACCCGCCGGGATACGGTTTCGCGCGAGCAGAACTCCCCACGATATGGTATTGCATCTCAATAACGGTACGACATGTGGTAAGTTGAGACCATGTGGACCGAGTCCAAGATCGTCCGGGGAGTGTTCGATCGGCTGACCGACGGGGTGTTCTTCGTCGACCTCGAGGGCACGATCACCTTCTGGAACCGTGCCGCCGAGCGAATCACCGGGTTTTCCGCGGAAGACGCAGTCGGTCGGCCGTGCCGGACCCTGCTGATCCACCTGGACGAAGAGGGCCGGGACCTCTGCCGAATCGGATGCTCCTTCGACTGCGCCTCCTCGCCCCGGACGGAGTGGAGGAAGGAGGCGTTCCTCCTCCACGCCGACGGCCGCCGCATCCCCGTCACCCTCGACATCTCCCCCTTGAGGGACGACGAAGGAAAGCTCATCGGGGGGATGGAGTCCTTCGCCGATCGGTCGCACCAGACGGCCACCGTGGAGAAGCTGAAGGAACTCGAGGAGATCGTCCACACCGACACGCTGACCGGGACCGGCAACCGCCGCGCCACGATGCGGCTCCTCGGTCGGAAGCTGGACGAGTTCGCCCGCTATGACTGGCCGTTCGGCGTCCTCTTCCTCGACCTCGACAACTTCAAGGCGGTGAACGACGAGCACGGCCACGAGGGCGGCGACGTCCTCCTCCGCTCCATCGCCCGGTCCCTGAAGCACGGACTCCGGGCCTCCGACTTCCTCGGCCGCTGGGGCGGGGAGGAGTTCGTGATCGTGGTCTCGGACGTCGACTCCGCCGCGCTCCGCAGCACCGCCGAGCGCTTCCGCGCCCTCATCGAGGAGACGACCGTTCAGCGGAAGGGGCAGGATCTCCGCGTCACGGCTTCGATCGGCGCCACCATCGCCCGCAACGCCGACACCGTCGAAGCCCTCGTCGACCGGGCCGACCGCCTGATGTACGAGAGCAAGTTCGGCGGCAAGAACCGGGTCAGCGCCGACGACTGGTCCCCGGTCCGCGGCACCGACAAGCGCGCCGTCTGAGTACGGAGGCAGACACCTTTTTCCAGACTCGGCGATTCCGACCCGGAGCAAATTCTCCAATCATTGGAAAAAGGTGTCTGCCTCCGTATTCCAGGCTCCGATCGCGACCTTGATCACGGACAGGGCGGCGACCACCGCGGTCTCGGTGCGCAGCACCCTGCGGCCCAGACCGGCCAGGAGGAAGCCGGCGTCACGCAGATTTTCGCGCTCGGCGCCTGACCACCCCCGCTCGGAGCCCACCGCGAGGACGACCGGCTCCCCGGCGGGCATCGCCACTCGGTGAAGCGGCGCGCTGCTCTCGTAGTTGTCGAGCGCGATGCGGACCGGACCGGCGGCGGCAGCGATCGCCTCCGGCAAGCTCATGCCGATGTGAACGGTGGGAAGGCCGGTGGCGAAGGCCTGTTCCACCCCGGCGCGCACATGCCGCTCATACTCCCCGGTTGACCAGAGCCGGCTGTCGGCGTAGCTCGCCTCGCCCCGGTCGGTCGGTACGAAGAACATCCGGGCCACCCCCAGGGTCGCCGCCTCGCGCAGCACCCGCCGGCTGCTCTGCGGTCGGCAGAGCCCGACGATCAGCGTGATCAGCTCAGCCTCGGGCGAGATCTCGTCCCAGGTGAAGGAGAGGACCAGTTCCGTGTCGCTCACGCTCTCGACCACGGCCTTCCCCCGCGGGCCGTTGATCAGGCCGACGTCGAGACTCTCCCCGGGTGCGCGCCGCAGGACACCGAGGATGTGCTCAGCGCGTGGGTCGTCGCGGGGCAGCGGTCGGGAGATCTCGGGGTGGTCGAAGAGGACGATGTTCATGGGTGGCTCCTGAACAGATCGGTACCCGACCCTCTTCAACACGCCTACTCGAGTTCCAGATCAAACACAAACTCCTCCCCCTCCTGTCCGGTGAGGTCCAGCGTACCCTGCTTCACGCCGAGCGGCGTGTCCACCACCTGGATGGTGAGCTTCTCGCGCGGAACGCGGAGGGAGTAGGTCCCGTTCGAACTGGGGGAGATCATGCCCTCGCCGAATCCTCTCTCGGTGGTGAAGTCGAAAAGGGGCGTAGCTCCGATGCCCGGTTTGGGAAGGATCCGCTTTCCCGTGTTGAGATCGACAATCTTCCCGGTGAGCAGGATGTAATGCGTGGGGACGACGGCGATGTCGAATTGGAGTTCGTCCCCCTCGACCTGTACGGTCTTCTCGAAGAGGTGGTAGCGCTTGCTTGTGTCGAACGCCCGGATGCGCACCGTCGATTTCGGCATGGAGATCTCATAGCTCGCGGTCCGGGCGGACTCAAGCGTCTCCTGATGGTCGATCTCATCGCAGAAAAAGTGGAGGTACATTCCCTCCCGGGAGACCTCCTTCCCGGTCTCCGCATCGACGACGGTGCCCTCGATGGTGAAGCCCTCGCGAGCAGTGCAGGCAGCCGGCGAAAGCAGGATGAGCAACACGAAGACGAGTGCAATCTGTCGCATGTTCGTTCTCCTTGTCCGGTCCTCAGCGGGGCCCGCCGGGCAGCCACTCGAGCGTCCGGGCCACGCGTTCCTCGGTGGTGAGATCGCCGAGGAGCCGCAACACCGGACAGGCCAGGCCGTCCAGCCACTCCTCATGAAGTACGCGGCTGCGTACAGAGTACGGAGGCAGACACCTTTTTCCAGACTCGGCGATTCCGACCCGGAGCAATCTCGACCATTCCTGGAAAGCGGCGCCTGCCGCCCCCACTCGTCAGGGATGCTCGACCGTGTAACCGTGCTTCTCCAGGCTCTCCCGGTCCTTCTTCGGCAGCGCGACGTTGGTCACGATGGTGGTGCGCTTGATGATCTTCGCATCGGCCTTCTCAGTCGGGTTGAGGACCAGATTGCCGTCTACAAGATCCGGAACGATCTTGGTCTTTCCGGCCAGCACGAAGATGCGATCGGAGCAGCGGCTGAGAATCTCTCGCTTGAACTTGTCCCCCCTCGCGCTCGAGATCTTGCCGCTCACGGGATCGATCGCGTTGACTCCCATGAGAGCCTGGGGGATCCCGTCGGGAATCCCGTCCGGGAGATCCTGAGTATCCCCCCGGTAGTAGGTGGCCTCGTCCGAGAAGCTGAGCCTTCCGCCGACGAGGAACACGTTCGTCGGGATGGTTTTGTATTCGCGGTGGTCCTTCATGTACGACATCTGACAGAGCGAGTGAGCCAGGAGGAAGCTGTTGGTGCAGATGCTCCCGCTGAATCCGACCTTTCGCACGATCTCGAGGACGGCGATCAGCGTGGTCCGCCCCCCATCCACGAAGGTCGTGGTGTCTGTCAGCAGCTTCCTCGCGATCAGATGCTTGGCGATGCGGTAGTGCGACTCGATTGCAGCGGCCGAGTAGCGCCCCCTGGTGTTCATGGCCTGGAGGGTGAGGCCGTTCTCGGAATCCTCGAATTCCACGACCGTCCAACCCAGGTGACAAGTACCAACAGCTTCCGCCGCCTGTCTCAGCGCGGACTTGGCGGCCGCATCCCCCACCACCTCTGGTTCACGCTTGGGATCCTGCAGGTCGGCAACGGAGACTTCTCCATCTTCGCGCAACCTCTTCAAGGCCCAGATACTGCGCTCTTCTCTCCGAAGAGCTCTTGGTTTCTTGGCTCCCACGACCCCTCCGCGGAGTTGCCTTCTCCGAATTGAATTGACCCGCATCCCCTTGAGTCAGCCCATGCCAAGATGCGAATCTGCACCCCCTCCATTCACGAATCAAGGGCAAAATCCGCCAACTCCGGGGGGCCAGTTGTCTTATAGGATGCCGGCTTCGACAAACAGGGCGACCTGCTCGGTCGGAACCGGCCGGGTGCCCGGTCGTCGCAAGTGCCGCATTCCCGGGATCTCGATCCGGCAGGCGGCAGCACCAACGAGGGGGGAGAGGACTCATGGCCAGGAACTACGCATCCCACGAACCGGAAAGCATCCTCGACGATCTGGATCAGGAGCTCAGGATATCCGCACGAGTCGCGGATCTGATGTGTTCCTACCTGGAAGTCGAGCAGGAACGCCGGAGCCGGGGGGATCCGAAAGCCGTCGCGAAGAGCGTCTTCCTCGATCAGTTGCCCGGTCAGGAGGATCGCGACCGCCTGAGCCTGGACCTCGCCACCATCGACTTCCTGCTCGCCCTCAAATTCAGCGAGAGTGAGCAGAGCCCCTCGCCGTAGGGGCTCCGCTACCGACCGCCGCCAGCGGCTCTCAGACCCTCTGCGCCAGGAGCGGGACGAGGACCGGGATGCACTCCACCGCTTCTCTCACGAAGTGCGAAGCCAGGAAGCGTTCCCGCCGATCGTCCTCCCACTCGAGTCTCAGCGGACGATACTGACCGAGCAGCACCCGCCCCATGATCCGATTGTAGATCACCGACATCTTCTCCTTGTTCTCCACAGGGTCCATGGCGATGAAGTCGAGGAGAATGTTGCGATCCAGGCTCGGCACGGAATCGAATGTCCGGACCAGCCGTCCGACGTCGTGCCGGCCGAGTTCGCGGAGCTCATCCAGCAGATCCACCTTGCCGAGATCATCGAGGCGCTCCACTGCGGTGCCCAACACGCGGTACCGATCGATCGCGTGGATCGCATCGAAGACGAGGCACCGTGCAGCGCAGCGTTCCAGGATCAGCGGTGGCGCATCGGAGTCCTTCTGCACCAGGGACACCGCGACCTGCTCCAGGAGCCGATCAGGAGACACGCCCGCCATGATCAGGGCGTCGAAGATGAGTGCCCGCGGTGGCGAGAGCAGCTTCCTGCTCTCGCTCAGCTGCCCCTTTGAGTCGGGCTCAGCCCAGAGGGCCCTGAGGGTTTGGAGCAGTGCACCAGCAGAGGGCGGAAGAGAGAAGAGGCCGCCCATCGATCAGGAACCCAGGAAGCGGGTGACGGAGTTGTCGAGGTGGGGGTCTGCAACCATGGCCTCGACGAGCTTGCGGCGCAGGAGTCCCAGTGCCCGGGCGAGCAGCAGGGGGACCTGCCTGCGGGAGATGCCCATCACCTCACCCGTGCGGACGGCCGAGAGTCCATCGAAGACCATGAGCTGGATCACAGTCCCCTCCTCCTCGGGCAGCATCCGGAAGACCTCGGAGATCTTCTCACTCGACTCCTCGTCCACTCGATCCTGGTTGCTTTCGAACCGCTCGGTGATGGACATCTGGTTCGCTCGGATCCACTTGTCCCTCTTCATCGCGTTGACTCCGATGTTCCGGCTCGCTCTGTAGATGTAGCCGGCCAGATTCTCGGCTGACTCGAGCTGGGGAGGTGACTCGACGAGTCTCAGCAGTGCCTCCGAACAGGCGTCCTCGCCGTATGAGGACAAGGCCGTTCGGCGAAGCTGGTTCTCGATGCGCTCACGAAGCGCATCGCTGACTCTCATTGCAGGGTCACTCATGGAATGGTCCTTCCAGTTCTGGTCTTTGCCATTGGAGTTCGTGGCCATGGGTGTCTTCCTGTCTCGACAGACATTAAACGCATGGGGTAGACAGTCAGTTCCGCGAAAGAGGCTAAGATTTCGTCGATAAATCTGGACGTAAGTCGCTTACAGACAATGGTTTCCATAAGCCAGACGACATGTGTCGGTTCCGAGCGAACAATGGACAATCCGGCGTGGGCATTTGCCTCCCCACCGCACTTTCCCGCCACTCCGAGGTCGAAAGGAGGCCGCACCCCAGCCCTTTCGGGCCTCTTCGAAATCAGAATGAGGCGGCGAATCGAGAGCATATCTCCATCGCAGGCTCGTCCGTGGGGGGCATGAGGCGGGGGATGTTCAGATCCGAGGACACGACGGTATTGTGTCGATCCGACCTGGCGGACCTGGGAGCACACGAATGAGCCTGAAGCAGAAGATCTTCATGATGTGGCTGAAGAAGAACCTGATCTGGATCCTGCTCGGCGTTGCCGCGTTGATCGCGGTGTACTTCCTCGCAGTGAAGTAGCGGGGGGCGGCGGCGGGGATTTGCTCCGGGTCGGATTTACCGAGTCTGGAAAAAGGTGTCTGCCTCCGTACTCAGCGAGACGATCACCTCTCCCTTGCGCAGCGACGGCACCCTCGCCGTGGCGGTGACCACCTTGACGCCGGCCTGATCGGACCAGGTCGCCTCGGCCTTCGCGCGGCCGAGGGTCAGGTCGGTGACGTCCTCGCCCCGGTGGAGGGCCAGGGTCAGGGCGCCTTCGGCGGCGGCTCGGGCCTGCTCCTTCAGCAGGCGCTGGCGCTCGACCGTCTGCTCGCGGTTCATGGAGGGCACGAGGAGGAAGGCGGCGCCCATGCCGATCGACATGAAGATCGCGAGCGGCAGCAGGAGCAGGCCTCTTTCGCTTCTCATGGCCGCCTCCGTACGGTGATCTCTCGGGATTCCTCTCCCGCCGTGGCCGTGGCGGTCACCAGCTTGCCCTCGGATCTGAGAACCAGGCCGGTGATGCCGCGGGCGATGACCTTCGGGTTCCTTCCACCCTTCCCGCTCACCTTGATTTCCTTGCGGTAGAGCGCCCCGGGAGTGTCCGCGCGGTCGTACCAGGCGACCACGGCGCCGTCCCTCTGGAAGATCAGGCCGCCGGGTCCTTCCGATCGGGGGGCGACGCGCACCGCTTTTCTCAGGTCGTCCGCGACGGCGTCCAGGGTGGCGGAGACGGCGGTGTAGCGGCGGAAGGCCTCGGTGTGACGACGGCTGGTGAGTTGGTCCGCCCCCCACACCGTGTACCCGGTGAAGAGCCCCACGCTCGCCAGCGAGAGGTAGGTGATCAGTTCCAGGAGGGTGTAGCCGCGCTGTTCCCTCATGGCGCCCTCCGGGATCGAAGCGTCACCAGCGTCACCGGCGCCTGGCCCCGTCGCGGCGCGGTGACCGTCACGCGGGCCAGATCCTCCTCGATGACCTCCACCCGGATCGTCCCCGGCTCGCCGTCGCCCGGCACCGGGAACTCCGCCTGATCGTTCGCCAGGAGTTCCTCGAAGGTCAGCGCGCCGGAGCGCTCCAATGCGGAGACCGCCGCCTCCCGCGCCGCGGCCGACTCGCGGACGTGCACCAGCCGGGCGGCCCGCCCGGAGGAGGCCAGCAGGAGTCCCGACGAAACCGTCGCGATGATCGTCATCCCCACGATGGCCTCGACCATGGTGAAGCCCCCCTGCCGCTTCTCCCGGTCGTAACGGATCGGCGGCGGGGCGATCTGGTCCACGTCGAGCTCGGACAGGCCGATCGGCAGGCGCGACCCCGCAAGCCCCACCAGCACGAAGCGGAACATGCGGCGGTTCATGGTCAAAAGGGCCGCCACCCAGAGCGCCAGGTCCAGGTTGCCGCTGATCATGTGCACCCACATCACCGGTAGATAGCGGTAGAGCTCGAGCCCCGGATGCTGCCGATCGAGAAGCCCCAAACGCAGGCGGACTTCGTTCAAGACCACGAGGACCGGGAGCCAGACGAAGAAGAGCGGACTCGGGGGAAACACGCGGTCCGCGACGGCCGTGACGACCACCAGGAACAGCAACCACGCCAGCTCCAGAACGGTCGGCTGCGACCTTCGAAACCAGAGCACATTGGCCGCCATGAAGATCAGGCTGGCGGTCAGGACGGCGCGCAGGTCGCTCACGAGGAGACCTCCGTGCCGAGCGCCCGGACCACCTCTTCCACCGTCGTCCGGCCGTCCACCACCGCGGCCACGCCGTCGGCGATCAGGGGACGAAATCCGCCCGAAACCGCAAGCTCTTCGACTCGCCGTGTCCCGGCCTTCTGTGCGATGAGCCGCGCCAGGGACTCATCCAGCACCAGCAGCTCCGTCAATGCGAATCGACCGAGGTGCCCGGTGCCGAGGCAGTGACCGCACCCCGCGCCGCGACGGAAAGGTCCGTCGAAGTCGGGGGCCCAGCCCTTCAGCAGGTCCACCAGCGCGGAGTGCGGACGGTACTCCTCGACGCAATCGGGGCAGATCCGGCGGGCCAGGCGCTGCGCCAGCACCGCCTTCACCGACGAGTTCACCACGTACGGCTCGATGCCCATGTCCATCAGGCGCGCGAGGACGCCGCAGGCCGTGCCGGAGTGGATGGTGGAGAGGACCAGGTGGCCCGTCAGCCCGGCGCGCATGGCGATCTCGCCGGTCTGCGGGTCGCGGATCTCGCCGAGCATGATCACCCGGGGGTCCTGCCGGAGGACGGAGGTCAGGGCCGAGGCGAAGGTCAACTCGGTACGGCGGCCGACCTGCACCTGGGCGAAGAGGCCGAGGTCGAACTCCACCGGGTCCTCGATCGCGGTGATCGCCGCGTGGTCGCCGAAGCGGTCGTGGATCCGCTTCAGGGCGGCATAGATGGTGGTGGTCTTCCCGGAACCGGAGGGGCCGGTGAGGAGGACGGTGCCGGAGAGCGCGGAGAGCAGACCGGCGAGGGTGTCCAGCGTGGTCTCGGAGATGCCGAGATCGTCGAGCTCCATCAGCCGGCCCGCGGAGTCGAAGGCCCGAAGCGCCAACTTCTCCCCGGCGACCGTGGGCAGGATGGAGACGCGGAAGTCCGCGTCGTCCGCCCGGATGCGGCCCTCCTGCGGAATGTCACGCCGGTGCACGATCAGGCCGGCCATGACCTTCACGCGCGACACGAACTGCTCCAGCACGTCCACCGGAAGTTCCGCCACCTCGCGGAAGTAGCCGTCCACGCGAAAGCGCACGCGGACGATGCCCTGGTAAGGCTCCACGTGGACGTCGCTCGCCCGATGTTGCACCGCCTGGTGCAGGAGGAGGTCGATGGCGGCCTTCATCTGCCGCTCTTCCCCGATGAGCAGGGACAGCAGCTCTTCGCCCAGGGCCTCCGGAGTCAGGGACTTCGATGTGGTCGCGGTCATCGTCATGGGGCTACCCGGCGAGCTTCTCCTGCAGTGTGAAAATCGGCAAGAAGACGGACAGCACCATGCTGCCGACCAGGATCGCCACCAGCGCGATCAGAAAGGGCTCGAGCAGATACGTCACCCGCGCGGTGAGGGAGTGGAGTTCCTCGCGGAGGTAGCGGGACAGCTCTCCCAGGGTCTTCTCCAGGGTCCCCTGCTCCTCGGCCAGGGCGAACTTCCAGACGAACGTCTTCGGGAAGATCGAGTTCCGCTTCAACACGTCGGAAACGCGACGGCCCTCCTCCGCGGCCACGCGCATGTCGGAGACGGTCTGGTGCGCGAGGTTGTCGCCGAGCGTCTTGGCGGTGAGGTCGAGCGCGGGGACCAGGGAGACGTTCGAGGCGAGCAGCGCCCGGAGCGTCTCGCAGAAACGCAGCAGCAGGACCTGCCGGAGCAACCGGCCGTAGAACGGGAGGCCGAGGGCGAACTGCCTGAGCTTGCGCGCGCCGGTGTCCATGCGCCGCATCACCAGCACGGCGATGACGGCGAGGCCGAGGCCGCCGAGCACGAGCAGATGGTTCTCGTTCAGGGTCGTGGCGACGGACAGGTAGAACTTCGTCAGCTTCGGAAGCTCGATGTCCAGGCTGGCAAAGACGTCCTGAAACTTCGGCAGGATGCCCACCAGCAGGAAGTACATGATCGCCCCGGTGATGCCGATGGCCACCGTCGGGTAGGTCAGCGCGGCGCGGATCCGCTGCTTCAGGAAGAGCATGGACTCCGAGTAGTTGGCGAGTCCCTCGAGGGCGCTCGCCAGGTCTCCACCCTCCTCGCCGGCGCGGACGATGCCGAGATACAGCTCGCTGAATACGTCGTGGTGGCGGGAGAGCGCATCCGAGAGCGACTGCCCTTCCTCCAGGTCCTCGTGCACGGTCAGGACGAGGGCGCGGAACTCGGTCCCCTCCACCTCCTCCGAGAGTTTCTTCAGCCCGTCCGGGAACGACAGATCGAGTCGGGCCATGGAGGCCAGCTGGCGGTTGAAGAAGGTCAGTTCGTCGAAACCGATGCGGCGCGCTTTCCTGCGCATGTCAGCGTTCCTTCCCGGTGAGGGTGAGGACGACTTCGCCCCTTTGACCGACGAGCACGCGGTCCGGCAGGATCTCCCTGACGGGGTTCCCCTTGATCTTCTCCCCCACGCGCACCGCCAGGTCGTCGATCACCGCGAAGCGAAGAGCCGGGTCTTCGGCGTCACTCACGATCTCCGTCAGCCGAAGCCCGCGGGGATCGGCCACGATCCCGGGTTTGGACTCCAGGACGATGGGGAGCGGGGCGATCGCGGGAATCGGAACCTCGGGAATCGGCACTGCGGCCCGTCGGGCTGAGGGTAGAGGAGTCGTCCGATGCGCGACGCGCTCCGGTGGCGGGCGTTCTTGGGGAGGCGGGTCCACGGTCTCCCAGAGCACCAGTACGATGGCAAGAAGCGCCAGGAGCAGCGCGAGTCGGCCCGCACTGCGGGCCTCCGCCTTCTCTTCGCTGGGGTCACTCAAGAGCCCGGTCCTTTCCGTTCCTGATCGAGTGGAGAAGGCAAACCACTGGAGTCCTTTCCTATGTCGAAATGAATGGACAGCGAACGCCCGGACAAAGGGGTTACGGCGGTGGCAGGCGATTCGCGGCGGGCGCCGGAATATGCCTCCGTCCCGATGGATCCTCATCGGCGCCCTGCTGGCGCTGCTCTGTTTCGCGATTCCCGACCGGGAAGACCCGTACGGCATCCTCGCCGGGCGGGAGCGGATGATCGATCAAGCGGTCAGAGATCTCTCCGCGCCGGAGTTCAGACAGCGCGAGCGGGCCTTCAAACGACTGGCGTCTCTCGGAGAGGCTGCCCGTCCCGCCCTCGAGCGCGCCCATCGAACGGGAGCGCCGGAGACTCGCTACCGGGCCGCCGCCGCGCTCCGGGCCCTCGACGAGCGCCGCGCGGACCCCTCCCTCCGGAGGGAGCGGGACTACCGGGCGATCATTCACTTCGGACTCCGACCCGGGGGAGATCTCCGACCGGGATCGAATCGGTTCCAGGCGCTCACCATCGATCGGGCCGCTGCGGCCCGGGCCGCCGCCCGGATCGCGAGGGGCATCGAAGGGGATCCGGCGACGCATAGAAAAGCGGTGGCCCTGTTGGTGGATCTGGCACACCCGGACGGCGGTCCCTACCTCGCGGAGTTGCTGAGCCGCGGCTACCCCCTCGCCTCAACCCAGCACCTCGCCGCACGGGGGCTTCGGCGGTTCGCCCGGCCCGACGTCTTCCCCGAGGTCCGCAGCGCGGCCTTCACCCACTCCGATCCGATCACCAGGAAGCTCGCGATATCGGTAATCGCGGCGCAGGGAAGCGCCGCCGACATCCCCCTCCTGAGGGAGGCCGCCCGGGCCCGCGACGCACAGGTGCGGGCCGCCGCGGCCGGCGCCCTCGGCCTCCTCGCCGGCCGACAGGCGCTCCCGGACCTGCTCACCCTCTTTGGAGACGGGGACGCCGCCGTCCGGGCCGCGGCGGCGAGCGCTCTCGGCGCCATCCCCGACCAAAAGGCGATGCTCGGGCTGGTGCCGGGACTCACGGACCCGTCCGCAAGAGTCCGGCTGGCGGCCCTGAAGGTCGTCGGCCGAAGAGGAGACCGGGACGCGCTCGCCGGAATCGACCTGCTCCTCGACGACCCCGCGGACACGGTGCGGGCCGAGGCGGTGGCCGTCCTGGCGCGTCACAATCGTGCCGGCAAGGCGATCACGGCGGGCCTCGAGGATCCCTCTCCGCGGGTCCGCCGGGTGGCTCTGATCGCCACCCTCGACCTCCCCCCGGAGCGTCGTCGGGCCCTCCTTTCCCACGCGCCGCAGGAGAAGGACCCCTACCTTGTCGAGCTTCGTCGGCAGGCCGCGGGAAGATGAGCAACGGGTCGATGGTGCATTCCCCGCGCCTTCCCTCCCCTCCCGGGGGAGGTGGGAATTCCAGCCCACGGGGCGCAAACGGCTGCTACTTTCAGGAACCGGAAACAACCCCCTGTTTCGTATCACCGAGTGGCGAATAGATGCGACTCCCCGACCTCGACACCCTGATGGAATGCGCACTCGAAGCCCTGACCGACGGGCCTCAGAGCGGCATGGAGATTCTGCGCTCGGTCGAGGACCAGCAGGCCTGCAGCCTCCGCGGGCGGGAAGGCTCGCTCTACGTTGCGTTGGTCCGGCTCGAAAAGGAGGGGTTCGTGGTCGGAGGGTGGGAAGAGCGTCCGGGCGGACGGCGCCGGTGCTACTCCCTTCCGGTCCTCACCGATATCGGAGCGCCCCGGGCGGCAAAGGTCGCCCATGAGTGATCGCCTCTCCCGTTTCGCGGCCCGGGCCGCCTCTTCCCGCCTCCTTCCCCTCGCGGAACGGGCGCGCCTGCGGGAGGAAATCGAAGGCCATCTCCGGGACGCCGCCGAAACCTACCGCCGGGAGGGACGCTCGCCCGCGAAGGCGGAGAAGATGGCGATGCGGGACTTCGGCGACCTCGGCCGCATCCGGACCGACCTCGGCCGCTCGCACCGAAAGCTCCGGGTGGTCATCCGGCCGACCAGCATAGCCGACCACCTGAATGCCTTCCTGATCTACGACCTGAAGATCGCCGTGGCCATTCTGGCCCTGGTGATCCTGCTCCGCTGGCAGATCGTTTCCGCCTACCACATCCCCACCAAGTCGATGGAGCCCACGCTGCACGGCGACCGCTCGAGCGGTGACCGGATCCTCGTGAACAAGCTCTACTACCGGATCTTCAGTCCCGAACGCTGGCAGGTGGCGGTGTTCCAGCGGGAGGGAGACGAGCGAACCCTGATCAAGAGGATCGCCGGCCTCCCCGGTGAGTTGCTCGATATCCGCCACGGGGACCTCTACGCCGACGACCTGATCGTGAGGAAGTCCTGGGAGGTGCAGCAGGATCTCCTGGTCCCGGTCTTCCGCGACAACCGGGATCTTCTGGCGGAGATCGAGGGGGAGGCCGCTCTGGGCCTGTCCGCGTTCGACACCGTGGGCGAGTGGACGGAGGAAAACGGTCGCTACCTCGCCACCGTGAACGAGGAGGACCGGGCCTGCCTGGAATTCGCCCGGAAGATCTCCGACGAGTACCCCGGAGGCCACAAGCGCAGCCACGGCGTGGAAGTCGGAGACCTCGTCCTCGAGTTCGACGTGGCGCCGACACCCGGCTGTGCGGTCGTGGGGGCCGAACTCAGGGAGGACGAGGACACGTTCGCGGTCCTGCTTCCGGTGGGAGAGGACGGGGCGGCCATCCTGATGCGGAACAAGGAGGAGGTCGCCCGGAGTGAGGGGGTCCACCTCAGGCCCGGGGAGCGGTACCGGGTCCGCTTCACGAACCTGGACAACCGGGTCGCCCTGACGATCGACGGGGTGGAGGTTCTCGAACTCGAGATCGGAAGTCCGAAGACCGGGCCGAATGGCGAGGGTCCCGCTGTGAAACTGGGCTGTCGCGGAGGCGGGGCGGTCTTCGCGCGGATCGAGATCAGCCGGGACATCTACTACCGGGACGAGGGCGCTCTCCCGGCCCGCATCCCGGAAGGCCAGTACTTCATGCTGGGCGACAACTCGGGGAACTCGGCTGACAGCCGCGGCGGATGGACGGTTCCCGAGGAACTCCTGATCGGCCGGCCCATCTGCGTTTTCCTGCCCCTGTCCCGGTTCAAGCTCGTCCACTGAGCTAAGGGCTCGTCTGGGAATAACTGCTGCATTCGAGGGCCGCTGCATCCCGCCCAGCTGCGTTGCTCGTGCGACGAACGCGGGCTCCACTGGACCCCACTCCCGATCCGTGTCCGGCTTCGCCGGCCCCCGATCGGAGTCACACGAAGGGTTGAAACCAGTAAGGTTGCGCCTTCCTCGCGCCTTGCTGGACGGGCGCAGCGGCGCTCTCGGTGCAACGGCCGCACTTATTCCCAGACGAGCCCTAATTGCTCGGATGCTTCCGATTCGCTCCCACGCAGTGGTCTGAACCTGCTATCTTCCGGGAGGAGGCAACGATGGAGGCTATCTCCAAGAAGGCCCTGAGAATCATCGCGGATCGGTTCAAGCTGCTCTCCAGCCCGACCAGGCTCGAGATTCTCCAGCACATCTGCCACCGGGAACGCTCCGTCAACGAACTGGTGGAACTGACCGGGTTCAAGCAGGCCAACGTCTCCAAGCAACTCTCGCTCCTCGACCGCGCCGGCCTGGTCCGGCGTCGCACCGAAGGCAATCACGTCTACTACACCGCCGCTGACGGCCGACTTCCCCAACTCTGCGCGATCATGCACGAGGAGGTCAAAGCCGCTCACGGGGAGTTGCTGGCCTCGCTCGGAGACCGCTGCCCCTGACGGTGCCCCAAGTCGGAAGTCCCCGTCACATCGAGGCGGATTTCCGCGCGATGACCAGGAGATCCGGGGAACTCGCCACGTCGAAGGTTCGGCCGTCGAACCCCCCCAACGTCTGCTCCACCGCGAACCCGAGCCCTTCGAGTTCCGTCTCGAGCCAGGCCCGCTCCACCGGCCACAGATCGGTCTTGAAGTGTTGGGAGGAGAGGCCCGTGGCGTCCCAGGTCAGCGCGATGACGTGAAGCACGACCTTCTCGGGCAGGACGTCGAAGAGCTTCAGGAAGAGATGACGGCGGGCACCGTCCCGAACCTCCCGCGGCTTGCCCAGCCCCCCACCCATCTTCCTCTGTAGGTTGAAGTTCATGGAGTGGAGGATGAGGATCCCTCCCGGAACGACCGCTGCGGCCAGTCCCGCGAGGCCGTCCCGGACCCGCTCTTCCGTCCCGGCGGCCGGAAGCGAGTTCCCGAGCACCACCACCGCATCCTGCGGCGAGATCGGGCCGGGAAGGCTGGCGAAATCCGTCTCCACGAGGCGGGCACCCTCGCCAAGACGGTAGCGGGCGCGCTTGAGCATGCGGGAGGAGAGATCCGCTCCGGCCACGCGGAACCCGGCCGACTCCAGGGCCATCAGGTGCGCCCCGGTCCCGCATGCGGCGTCGAGAAGAGTCGCCGCGCCCTCCGCGCGGAGGAGGTTCTCGAGGAAGCCCACCTCGAGCGGAAGCCGCCGGTCCCAGTCGCTCAGGAGGTCGTAGAGATCGGCCAGGTCATCAAACGATCCGACCGCGCTCACAGGAACTCCTCCCGCCCTCAATTAGGCAACCGTTCTGCGTTGCACAATTCGTACCGTTGAGGATTTGGACGATTCACCGGATTGTTTCGTTGCATTGCAACATATTGCATGCAACACTCCCGTTGCAGGCAACCATGAGCAACCCGGAAGAACAACACAACCAGAACCTCGACTCGATTCTCGGGATCGTCTCCACCGGCCTCTTCACCATGAATCACGACATGAAGATCATGTCGATGAACCGGGCGGCGGAGCGACTCCTGGGTCTCGACCAGGGCGAAGGCCTGGGTCTGACCTGCAAAGAGGCGCTCGGATCCCAGATCTGCGCTCCCGATTGCAGGTTCAGAAAGACGCTGAACGAAAGAGGGCTGCACCGGGACTGGGCGCTCAAGGTTCGGCTCAAGAAGGGCGGACAGCGGGAACTCCTGTTGAGCACGGCCTACCTCTCGTCCCCGGGCGGAGACGGGCGGCAGGTCCTGGTTTCGATCAAGGACGTCACCGAGTCAGAGCGGCTCCGGAAGGCGCTGCACGACCGCTGGGTCTTCCACGGCCTGGTCTGCGCGTCGGGGAAGATGAAGGAGATCGTCACCCTCGTCCGCGAACTCGCCCCCTTTGACTCCACGGTCCTCCTCCTGGGGGAAAGCGGCACGGGCAAGGAACTGATCGCCCGCGCCATGCACGAAGAGAGCAAGCGCCGCGGCAAGCCCTTCATCACCGTCAACTGCTCCGCCTACTCCGAGGGGCTCCTGGAGAGCGAGCTCTTCGGGCACGTGCAGGGCTCCTTCACCGGAGCCATGCGTGACCGCCAGGGCCGCTTCGAGGCGGCGAACGGCGGCACGGTTTTCCTGGATGAGATCGGGGAGATCTCCCCCGCCGTGCAGGTGAAGCTGCTCCGCGTCCTGCAGGAGCGGATCATTGAGCGGGTGGGGGACCAGAAGGCTGTCCCGGTGAACATCCGGGTGGTGGCCGCCACGAACCGGGATCTCCGTAAGTTCGTCAAAGAGGACAAGTTCCGCGAGGACCTCTTCTACCGTCTGAACGTCATCACCGTCGACCTGCCCCCCTTGAGGGAGCGCCGGGAGGACATCCCCGTCCTGGCCGAGCACTTCCTGCCGCGCTTCTCCGAGGAGACCGGGAAGCAGGTGGACAGCATCTCGGAAGACGCCATGGACGCCCTGCTCAGGTGCGACTGGCACGGCAACGTCCGGGAACTCGAGAACGCCATGGAGCACGCGGTCGTCCGGGCCCGGGGGCCGGTGATCCTCAAGCGCGACCTGCCTCTGGAGATCCGCGGTGAGACGCAGCCGGTGGAGCCGGGAAACGAGGAAGCCCGGGTCGAAGCCGCCATGGTGGCCGCCGGGGGAAAGGTGGGCCGGGCGGCGGAGATCCTCGGAGTCCACCGGACGACCCTCTGGCGCTGGCTTCAGCGCCGGGAGCGAAGCGCCTAAGCTTTTTCTCGCACGGTCTTTACGGGAAGAGCAACCACGAACTCAGCTCCGCCGCCAGGCTGCGAACTCACCGTGATGCGCCCGCCGTGGTTCTCCACGATGCGATAGGTCACGGACAGCCCCAGACCGGTTCCCTCCCCGGTTTCCTTGGTGCTGAAGAAGGGGTCGAACACCCGCTTCAGATCCTCGGGGTCGATGCCCGGACCGGTGTCGGCAACACGGACACAAACTCCCGGACCATTGGGCCCCACTTCGTCCACCTTGCTGGTGGCAAGCGTCAGGCGCCCGTCGCCGCACATGGCCTCCGCGGCGTTGGCGATCAGGTTCACGAAGATCTGCTGGACCTGATCCTGGTCGGCTTCGATCTCCGGCAGGTTCTCCGTATAGGCCCTCTCGACGGTGATGTTGTGGAAGGAAGCCTGGTACTCCATGAGCGCCAGAGTCTTTTCCAGGACATCGGTTACGTCGATCGACTTCCGCACGATTTCCCCACCCCGGGCAAAATCCAGAAGCCCGCGAACGATGCGCGAGCAACGCTCCGCCTCCCCGATGATGGTCTTGAGGTCCTCCTCCTCCCGCCCGCCCTTCGGAATCGACTTCTTCAAGAGGTGGGCGAAGGTGATGACCCCCGTCAAGGGGTTGTTGATCTCGTGCGCGACACCGGCCGCCATCTGCCCGATGGCCGCCATCTTCTCGGACCGGACCATCTGCCCCTGAGCCCTCTCGAGTTCGGCCGTCTTCTCCCGGACCTTCGCCTCGAGGTGATCCGCGAAGTCCCGGATTTCCTCCCGGGCCCTGCTCAGGCGCTCGGTCATGAGGTTGAAAGCTCGCGCCAGGCAACCCAGTTCATCCCTCCGCTGCTCCGGGATCTGGTAGTCGAGATCCAGCAGGCCGACCTTCTGCGTTCCGTCGAGCAGCAGGTTCACCGGGCGGTGGACAAAGAAGTGGATGAAGAGCGCCACCACCCCCATGAACAGCCCGACGCCGAGGATCCCGAAGATCGCGAGCGCGCGACGGTGAGAGACGATATCGGCATCCAGGCGGGCGAGCGACACCACCACGTCGAGGACGCCCAGCACGGTCTTGCCGCTCTCGTGGCACCGGTCGCAGCGCTTCGCCTTGTCGTTATAGATGGGGTTGATGACGCCGAGAACCCGATGCGCCCCGTCGCTCGAGCTTTCCGGGGTGTAGAAAAACCGGCTGCGGTCCACAAAGGCTTCCGGCTTCAGGGGTTGCGAACCCGAGTGGCAGTGCTTGCAGTTCTCGGCATCCTTGTCCACCGACCGCCCCTTCTCGATAGGATTGGAGGAGTACTGGATGTCGCCCACCGCGTTGTAGATCCGGACGCGCTCGATCTCATCGCGCCCGCCGATCTCGGCAATGACCTTGTGGATTGCCGCGCGCCCCTCCTCCCCCTGCAGCATGGAGTAGGTGAGGCTGTTCTCGATCGTGTCCGAGAGGAGGTTGGCTTCCTCCCGCTTGATCGCGAGAAGCGCATGCTCATGGTGAGCCATCGAGAAGTAGAGGAAGGTCCCGAGCCCCACGGCGAGGGCCAGACCCATCATCGCACCGAGGCGGAAGCCCAGGCTCGCGAACAACGAGGTCGTTTTCAGGAGCCTCTTCATCTCCCCCAATCTCCCACTCCCGGCTGAAAAATCCCAATTCGATCGCCCGGGCGCGCTTTCGGTCCCCCCTTTGCGCTACTGCTATCGAGAACAATTCAATGTTGCAGGGCCGGTGCAACATGCAACCGCACCGGGCGGCGCGCCGAGACGAGAGTCACTCGCCAGGGGCACCACCACCCCGAGCCACATAAGACGGCAGAAATGCCAAATTCGAGGAGGAAGGCATGCATTGGTTCTTTAAGGGGTCCAGGAGCTTCGCGCTGAGCGTCGCTTTGGTCGCCTTTGCCGGGCTGCTCATGGGCGGCTGCCCGGACGACGGCGACGACGGCAAAGATGGCAAGGACGGCCAGGATGGAGCACAGGGTGCGCCGGGTGAGCCCGGAACTCCCGCGAGTCAACTCGTCAGCATCCCCGGCGACGACCCGGAGACTCTGGACTTCAACGTATCCGGTATCACGATCTCGAGCCCGATGGTGGTGAACTTCACCGTCCTCGACGACGTGAACCGCGGAGGAGTGGGCCTCGGAACGAGCCTTCGCTCCAACGGCACCGACATGAACTGGGCCCGTTTCACGGTCGCCAAGCTCGTGCCGGGAACCGACGGAAACCCCGACGCCTGGGTGAACTACCTGAACCCGACCCGCGGCACCTACGAGCGGCTCGCCGCCGGCCTCATGGACCACGGCGACGGGACCTACACGTACACCTTCAGCCAGGACCTCGACGCCTACGACGGCGTGACCTACGAGCCGAGCCTGACGCACCGCCTCTGCATCCAGTCGAGCGGCGGCACCTGGGACGCGGTCAACTACACGATCGACTTCGTGCCGGACCAGCTCCCGAGCCTGGTCGCCATCCTCCCGAACACCCGGGACGTCGTGACGACCGCGGCCTGCAACGAGTGCCACACCGACCTGCTCAACATCCACGGCACCCGCTACGAGACCAAGTACTGCGTCGCCTGCCACAACCCCGGCCTCGGGGAAGGCGACATGACCATGATGACGCACGCCATTCACGCCGGTGACTTCCGCGAGACGGCCTACGAGCTTGGCGGCGACGACTTCTCGCACGTGGTCTTCCCGCAGGACCTCATGGACTGCGCCAAGTGCCACCAGGGCATGGACGGTGAAAACTGGACGACCGAGCCCAACATGGTGGCCTGTGGCTCCTGCCACGACACGGTGGAGTTCGGATCGCACTTCGGCGGCC
>SWCD01003950.1_pt1 | contig 32159 bp, 26 predicted proteins | sample 4693011 | NCBI WGS metagenome assembly SWCD01 (sample SAMN10267278, study PRJNA491770) | bioreactor metagenome | isolation source: DHS bioreactor inoculated with marine | place: Japan: Omine Ridge, Nankai Trough | reverse complement strand
CGATGGCGTTCTGGCGGTGGCCCGAACCGCTCATGCCGATGTTGACTCGCTTGCCTCTCAGGTCCGCGATGGTGGTGATCCCGGCGTCGTCCGCGGCCACCAGCGTCACCGCCTCGGGGTGGATGGAGAAGACGGCGCGGAGAGAACTCTGCGGCCCCTTGTCCGCCCATTCCGCCAGCCCGTTCACCGCCTGGTACTGCCGGTCGGACTGGACGATGCCGAACTCCATGTCCCCGGCCAGGATGGCGTTGATGTTGAACACCGAGCCGCCGGTGGCCTCCACCGTGGCGCGCAGGCCGTACTCCTCGTGGTCGTTGACCATCCGGGCGATCGCCCCGCCGGTGGGGTAGTAGACGCCGGTGAGCCCGCCCGTGCCGATGGTGACGAACGTGGCGCGCTCCCCGCAGGCGGCGGTGAGGAGAACCAGGAGGGCGAGGAGGCTACGCGTCGTCATGGTGGACTCCTGAAGTGAGCAGGTTCGTGAGGGCCGTGTCCAACTCAGGGAACAGGAACGAGTAGCCCGTGTCCAGCGCGACCCGGGGAATCGCCTTCTGGGAGGCCGTCAACACCGCGGCCGCCGGGCCGATCAGGAGACGCAGCGCGAACTGCGGGGCCGGGAGCCACGAGGGGCGGCCGATGGCGCGACCGAGCGCCTTCGAGAACTCGGCGTTGCTCACGAGGTGGGGGGCCGTGGCGTTCATCGGGCCGGTGAGTTCCTCGGTGTCGAGCGCGTGGAGGATCAGGCCGGTGAGGTCGTCGATGTGGATCCAGGGAAACGCCTGGCGGCCGTTGCCGATGGGGCCGCCGACAAAGAGGCGGAACGGCGGGAGCATGCGCGGGAGTGCGCCGCCGAGCACCGAAAGCACAACGCCGATGCGCAGCATCACCACCCGGGTCCCGTGGGCTTCTGCGGCGCGCGCCGCATCCTCCCACTCGGTGCAGACGTCGGTCAGGAACCCGGTGCCGGGAGCGGCGCTCTCCGGTAGCTCCTCCTGCCCCCGATCGCCGTAGTAGCCCACCGCGGAGGCATTGACGAGGATGCCGGGCGGCGTGGCCGCGGCGGCGATGGCTTCGACCACCGTGCGCGTGCCCTTTACCCGGCTGTCCCGGATTTCACGCCTGACCGCGTCGTTCCACCGCCGTCCGAGAACGGGTTCCCCGGCGAGGTTGACCACCGCGTCGTGGCCGCTGAGGACCTCGGCGAGGGCGGCGGGGTCGGACGACAGGGAGGCCGGCGCGACGCCCTCCGCCATCCGTCCGGCGTTCTTCACGGGGTCCCGGGTCAACCCGGTGACCCGGTCTCCCCGCAAAAGCAGGCGGCGCGAGAGGGCTTTTCCGACGAGTCCGGTGGCTCCGGTGATGGCTGTTTTCATGGTGGGGACAGGTTATGGCCTGACCGGACTCGAACCGTCCAATTTCCCCTCACGCCTCCCCCGTGGGATTGCGGGTTCGGGCGCCCCCTGCCTGAGCAGTTCCAATCCCCGCCCACCAACCCCGCCGCGCCCCCCGTGGGATTGCGGGTTGGCACGCCCCCCTGAGCTGTTTTCCTTTCCCTTGAATCCAACCAGGCGCCGACAGCGCGGCGCCCTCCACCTTGGGGTCGACCGTCCTCCTCGATATGCCGACTGCTGGGATGAATCCAATCCGCCACGAACCCTTCGGAAGCCAAATCTTTATCTCTAGATAAGAGATAAATATCGATTGATGTATCTCTCCACGAAAGATAATAGTCCGACATGCGGGTTACACTGGAGCGGATCATCGACGACTTCCACGATCGTTCGCTTCCCAGCCTTGTTCCACGCATCGCCACCCTTCCCCGGGTGCCCGGCAAGGCGAGCGTCGTCATCGGCATGCGAAGAGCGGGCAAGACGTGGTTCTGCTATCAGACCATGCAGAGCATGCTCGCGGAAGGCGTCCGGAAAGAGAGGCTCCTCTACATCAACTTCGAGGACGAGCGACTCCTGCCCTTCTCGGCGGGGGACTTCCAGCTGCTGCTCGACACCTACTTCAGGAAGTACCCTGCATTCAGGGCCGAGGGAGCGTTTCTGTTCCTCGATGAAGTCCAGCGGATCGACGGGTGGGATCTCTTCGTTCGTCGCGTGCTCGACGGCGAGAAGCTCGACATCGTGGTGACCGGCTCCTCATCGAAGTTGCTCGGTTCGGAGATCGCCACCGCCTTGCGCGGCCGGTCGCTCACCACGGAGATCTTCCCTTTCAGTTGGTCCGAGTTTCTGCGTCTGAACGATACTGACCCGGAGCCCCCGAGGCTCGGTTCAGCCGCCCGATCCCGGTACGAGAGTCTGATCCACGTCTATCTGGAAAAGGGAGGTTTCCCGGAGGTCCAACCTCTTGGAGCCGATCTGAGGCGACAGGTGCTCAGAGGGTATGTGGATGTCGTCATCCTGCGAGACGTCATCGAGCGGCACGGTGTGTCGAATGTCACCGCGCTCCGGGCACTCATCCGCCACGTCATGTCCGCCCCCGCAACCCGGTTCAGCGTCAATAGGTTCTACAATGCTCTTCGCAGCCAGGGCATTCCTGCGACCAAGAACGATCTCTACGCGTACCTTGACCACCTGGTGGATGACTACCTGCTGTTCGACGTTCCGCTGCACACGAAATCCGAACACGCGCGTCGCGTCCATCCGAGAAAGGTCTACGTCATCGACACCGGCCTCCTCGAAGCCCTGTCCAGGTGCATGACCGAAAACCATGGGGCCCGCCTTGAGAATCTGGTCTTCCTGCATCTTCGGCAGTGCGGCCACCGGGTGGAGTACTACCTCACGAAGAGCGGCGCAGAGGTCGACTTCGTGGTCTTGCCCGAGAACCGCGGAGCCCGACAACTCATCCAGGTCTGCTGGGATCTGAGCGATGCGACGACACGTGCGCGTGAGGTTGCCGCACTGCGCGAGGCGATGCGGGAACTCAGGATTCGAAACGGAACCATCGTCACCTGGTTGGACGAGGACTCGAGCGATGACCGGATTCGGATTATCCCCGCGTGGAGGTGGCTTCTCGAGAAGGTGTGAGGCTCTGGTCCCGAGCCGTTTCCATCCCCGCCCCCCAACTCACTCCCGCAACAGATCGCCCAATGCAAGGTCGAAAGCGGGGAGCACACCGGAACTGACGGGATCGTCGAGCGCGAAACTCCGGACGCCCCGTGACGTGTAGACCTCGATCGTCTCCGCTTCCGGATCGAGGATCCACACCTCTCTCACGCCGGCCCGGAGGTAGATGTCCCGCTTCACCACCCGGTCCCGGTGCGCGGTGGATTTCGACAGGACTTCCACCACCAGGGCGGGAATGCCCACATGCGCCACCTTAGGACTGAGCGGCTCGTCGAGGACGAGGATGTCCGGCTGCAGGACGTTGTGGTCGTCCACGAAGACGTCGATCGGAGATACGACGACACGGCTCGGCCCCACGATGCGGTAAAACTCGATGTGAAGCCTCCCGACGATCCACTGGTGGCCGTAGGTCGGGGAGGGGTCCTTGACGAGCTGCCCGTCGATGAGCTCGACCGGATAGCCCTCGGGGAGGGCCTCGTAATCCGCACGGGTGAACTTGACGGTCAGCACCATGGCCATATCAGTATAGACGCGTGAGAAAGGCCCCGGGCTCGGCAATCCTGATGGGTGTAGGATGAGCGAAAGGGAAGTGAGCGGGGTTGCTGAGTCTGGTGGCGTTGGACTCACCCGGGAGGAAGCAATGAGCGACGGGGCGAGCGACGGGGCAAAGGCGGCTTGCCCGGAGTGTTCTGCCGAGATCTCCCTTGGCCTGTTGGAGTTGGGGGCGGAGATCACCTGCGGGAACTGCGGAACGGTCTTCGTGGTGGAGCGGCACCGACGACGTGGCGAGAAGCATCACCACTTGCGGACGGAATGCATGTTGGATTACTGGTGCCTCGAGCCGAAGCTCCCGGTCCGCGTGCGACGCCGGGCAATGTGGAGAGTCTTTGGTCTCTGTCTGACGGCGGTCGTCGTTGTTCTCGTGATTGTGAACTGGGCCGTGGTGCGCCCGAAGGTGGACAAGGGCTGGAAAGCGCTGAAGGCCTACGTTCGAACCGAGCGTTGACTTGAAGTGCCGACCATCGGGGAGGCTTCCACCCGCCTTGGCACCCTTCGGGCTCAGGTGGCCGACGGCGCGGCGCCCTCCAGGGGGCGCATCCGACCGCGGATTGGAGGCCGACCGTCGTGTCGGCCTCCACCCGGCCAGCCGCCCTTCGGGCTCAGGGTGAAACCCACCTCCCCTCACCGCGGTATTCAAGACCGGAATGACCAAAGGAGGCCGCTCATGAAACATCTCAAAGTTCTCTCCGTCATCACGCTCGCCACCATCGTCCTGGCGGCCACCACCGTCGCCATCGCCGCGGAGCGCGACCGGAACCCCCTGAAGAAGCTCGGGCTGAAGTTCTACTGGTCGCTGCTCGACGCGGACCAGCAGGAGCAGGCGAAGGAGCTCCTGGCGGTGCACCTCACCGAGACGGCGGCGGATCGGACGGGGGCCGCGGCTCGGGTGCTCCGGTTCCGGGCCGAGGTGCTCGAGGTCCTAAACCATGAGCAGATTCGCAAGGCGGCGCGGATCAAGAAGGTGATGGGGGCGCTGCCGAAGGAGAAGCGGGCCGCAGTCTTCGATCGACTGCTCGACACCACCGACCGGGCTCTCTTCACCGAACGGGTGGAGCGGCTCGCCGCGGCTGGGCCGGAGGAGCGGGTGCGGGTCGGCATGGAGCTCATGGACCAGCTCGTGGATGTCACCCTGGCCGAGTACGGCCCTCGTCTCGAACTCTCCCGGGACCAGGAGCTGAGGATCCGCGAGGCTTACTCCCGCCTGAAGACGGACCTCGAGCCGGTGGCGCTGCGTCTTTCCGCGGCCCGCGCCAGAGTCACCGAGAGCGCTCTGGCCATCCTCACCGCCGAGCAGCGGGAGAAGGTGGGGGAGTTCAAGGACACCGTGATGGAGAAGGTCCTCGGCTGGCTGAGGGGGTAGCCTGCAATTCTCACCAATAGGGGGCAGCTTCCGACCGCCGTGCCGGCGAAATCCGACCAATTGGGCCCGGCACGGTAGGTCGAAAATCGACCAATTGGGCCCGGCACGGTAGGTCGAATTGGCGAAGGCGGTTCTCATTCTTTAGCATCCCTCTCCCTATACTCGCATACGTCAATATCCTCGGAGAGGTTTCATGAAGCGCATCCTCGTGATCGTCGGCATTCTCGTGCTGTTGTTCCTCGCCCTGCCCATCGCCAATCTCATCGTCGGCCTCCCCGAGACCAGTCTGGCGCTGGCCGAAACCGGGGATCCCGCCCGGGACGCGGCGTTGCAGGTCCTCGGGACCAAGTGCGTCAACTGCCACACCGACGAGTACTCCCTGCCGTTCTACGCCAGGTTCCCCATTGCCCGGGGGATCATCGAGGCGGATATCGAGAAGGGCACCCGCTATGTCGATCTGAAGGCGGCGCTGCTGCCCGAGGGCGACGGGCCGGTTTCCGAGGTCGCGCTGGCCAAGACCGAGCAGGGCGTGGTTTCGGGCAGCATGCCGCCCGCGAAGTACCTGGCGCTGCACTGGAACGGCGGCCTCTCGGATGAAGAGCAGGAAGTCGTGCTCACGTGGATCAAGGCGGCCCGGATCGAGGACTACGCCACCGGCACGGCAAGCGATGAGTTCGCCGCGGAGCCGGTGCAGCCGATCCCGGACACCGTGGACCTCGACGAGAAGAAGGTCGCGCTCGGCTTCAAGCTCTTCCACGACGTCAGGCTCAGCAAGGACGACACCCTCTCCTGCTCGTCCTGCCACGGCCTCGCTCGGGGCGGCACCGACCAGGCCCGGTTTTCCACCGGCGTCGGCGGGAAGATGGGCGACATCAATTCCCCGACGGTGTTCAACTCCGGCGCGATCCTGGCGCAGTTCTGGGACGGGCGGGCGAAGGATCTCGAGGAGCAGGCCGACGGCCCGGTGAACAACCCCATCGAGATGGCTTCGAACTGGGACGAGGTGATCGGGAAGCTCGAGAAGGACGAGGCTTTCACCGCCCAGTTCAAGGCCGTCTACCCCGACGGCTACAAAAAGGAACACTTCCTCGACGCCATCGCCACCTTCGAGCGCTCCCTGATCACGCCGAACTCCCCGTTCGACAAGTACCTGAAGGGGGATGCCGCGGCGATCTCCGAGGAAGCGAAGGACGGCTACCGGCTCTTCAAGGAGTACTCGTGCGCCACCTGCCACGTGGGCCGGAACCTCGGCGGCGGATCCTTCGAGCTGATGGGGCGCTGTATCGACTACTTCGAGGAGCGCGGCGACGTCGGGAAGGCCGACAATGGCCGTTTCAACGTTACCGAGAAGGAGAGTGACCGCCACGCCTTCAAGGTGCCGACCCTTCGGAACATCGCGCTGACCTTCCCGTACCTGCACGACGGCACGGTCACGGATCTCGAGCAGGCGGTCCATCTCATGGCCCACTGTCAGCAGGGCGTTGCGATCGGAAACGACGAGGTGGCGAAGATCGTCGCGTTCCTCGAGTCCCTGACCGGCGAGTACCAGGGCACGCCGCTCAAGTAGTCAGCGCTTTTCGGGAACGAGTTTGCGCCGAGGAGGGAGGTCGCGGGTCGGCCTCCCTCCTGTGATTCGAACGCAATTGTGACAAACCAATCCTCCCGTCGCCCCTGATCGCCCACTAATCTGTGCGCCCTCCGTCCGGCGGAATGAGTTACACCGCCGGGGGGGAACGGGGCATTCCGCCCCTGGAGACAGACCCCTGAGCGCGAAGAAATCGGAAAACAAGGCCGCCTTGTGGGCCCGGCGTCTGGCTCCCTATCAAGAGCCCCACATCGGGCGGAGCCTGTTCCAACTCGTGAGCACGGCCGCCCTCTTCGTGGGGCTCTGGACCCTCATGTACCTGAGCCTGGCCCAGAGCTACTGGGTGACGCTGCTCCTGTCGCTCCCCACCGCCGGAGTGCTGATCCGCCTGTTCATCATCCAGCACGACTGCGGGCACGGCGCGTTCTTCAAGTCGAAGCGGGCGAGCGAGATCGTGGGTACCGTGATCGGCATCCTGACCCTGACGCCGTATCACTACTGGAAGAAGGAGCACGCCATGCACCACGCCAGCTCCGGCCTGCTGGATCGGCGTGGACACGGGGACATCGACACCATGACGGTGGCCGAGTACCGGGCCCTCTCCGGCGGTCGGCGCTTCCTCTACCGCCTCTACCGCAATCCGATCGTGCTGTTTGCCGTGGGGCCGCTCTACCAGTTTCTCCTGAAGCACCGGCTGCCCTTCACCACCCCGCCGAGCACTCGCGCGGGCTGGGTGAGCATCATCATCGCCAACGTCGCCACCGCCGGAATCCTGGTCCTGGCGCACTTCACCATCGGGCTCAAGGCGTTCTTCCTGGTGCAGATCCCGGTCACGCTCGTCTCCTCCTCCTGCGGCGTCTGGCTCTTCTACGTCCAGCACCAGTTCGAGGAGACCTACTGGCGCCGGAAGGGTGACTGGGATTACGCCGACGCTGCGCTCACCGGATCCTCCTACTACGACCTGGGGCGCGTCCTGCAGTGGTTCACCGGCAACATCGGCCTGCACCACATCCACCATCTGAGCAGCCGCATCCCGAACTACCGCCTGCAGCAGGTCTACGACGAGTTCCCGGAGCTTCAGAACGTGACCCGACTGACCCTGCTGAAGAGCTTGAAGTGCCTTCGACTCGGACTCTGGGATGAGGAGCAGCAGAAGCTGGTGGGATTTGGTAGACAGGGGGGATGAACCGGACCGGTCCTCTCGTACTCCTCGCCGTCTACCTGCTGGTCTTCATCGTGTGCGCGATCTCACCCTGCGATCGCGCCGTCTGGTTCGCCGAAAACCTGCCGATCGTCCTGATCGTGGCCGCGGTGGTCATCGTCTCGCGCCGGCACCGGTTCAGCTTCCTGGCCTATGCTCTGATGAGTGTGCTCGTGATCCTGCACACCATCGGCGGGCACTACACCTTCGAGCGCGTGCCCTTCGGCTTCGTGACCGATACCTTCGGCTTCGAGCGCAACCACTACGACCGCGTCGCTCACTTCAGCGTGGGCTTCTACGCCTTCGCCCTGGCTGAACTGCTGCTCCTTCGGCGGCTCGTCAACAGCCGGTGGGTCCTTGCCCTTTTCCCCATCTTCACGATCCTCTCGGTGGCGGCGGCCTACGAGATCTTCGAGTGGCTCTACGCCCTCACCGCGGAGGAAGGTGCGGGTCTGGCGGTCCTCGGCTCCCAGGGAGACATCTGGGACGCGCAGAAGGACATGCTCGCCGACGGCCTGGGCGCCGTGGCGGCGGTGCTCTTGTTCTTTCTCGTCTACCGGGGCAAAATCGGGAGCGGACTCCGCGGGGAATGGACATGAACCAGGACGAAGAGCACCTGAAGCTGCTCTCGACTTTTCACTATGTGCTCGGCGGTGTGACGGCGCTGTTCTCCCTCTTCCCGGTCATTCACCTGGTCGTGGGGTTGTTCTTCATCCTGGCGCCCGAGAAGATGTCGAGCCACGGCGAACCGCCCCCGGCGTTCTTCGGTTGGGTTTTCGTCATCGGTGCCGGCGTAGCCATTCTCGGCGGCTTGACGCTGGCCGTGCTGATCGCGGTCTCTGGCCGGTTCCTCTCCCGTCGGGTCCGCCGGGTCTTCTGCATCGTGGTGGCGGGGCTCGAGTGCCTGTTCATGCCGCTCGGCACCATCCTCGGGGTGTTCACGATCATCGTTCTGATGCGACCGTCGGTGAACAAACTGTTTGCCGGCGCCGGGACGCCCGAGACCTGAGATGACCGGAGACCGTGCATCAGCCGGAGAGCCGGTTACCGTTTCGATCGTCGTCCCGACGCACAACCGCGCGGAACGGCTCGCGGAGCTCCTGGACAGCCTGAGCCGGATCGAAGTTCCCGAAGGCGAGCGCGTGGAGGCGGTCGTGGTGCTCGATTCCTGCCGGGACAACTCGGCCAACCTGGTGGGGGCGGTGAATGGTTCCCTGCCCTTCCCGCTCACCCTGGTCGAGATCGAGGCCTCCAGTGTCTCCGTGGCGCGCAATAGGGGGATTGCGGAAAGCCGGGGCCGGATCATCGTATCCCTGGATGACGATGTGATCTTCTCTCCGGGATGGCTCCGGGGGCTCCTCTCGGCATTTCGAAGTCATCCCGCGGACATTGTCGGCGGCCGCGTGGCGTTGCGCTGGGCCACGGGAGCACCGCCGGAGTGGTTCGGTCCGAGGCACGCGGCGAAGCTCTCCGCCTGTGAACACGGGGACGAGGTCGTGGAGCTCTTTCGTGGGGAGGACATTCTCGGCGCGAATCTCGCCCTGAGACGGGAGGTCGTGGAAACCGTCGGCGCCTACGCCACAAACCTGGGGCGCATGGGCAAGGGGCTCCTGGGCTACGAAGAAACCGAACTCATGAACCGGGCCATCCGCCATGGCTTCCGCCTCTTCTACGCGCCGGAGTCTCTCGTCCACCACTTTGTCGGCCCCGAGCGGGTGACGGCCGCCCACCTTTGCGGTATCTCGTACGGCCACGCTCGCTCCGGGGTCATCTGCGACGTTGAGATGAGCCGCTGGTCCGCCGCGCACAGGATCCTCACCGCGCCCGCCGGGATGCTGGTGAGTCTGGTTCGCGAGCGGTGGTGGCGGCTTCGCGGAGATCCCAGCCGCAGTCTCCGGTTCGCCATGAGGAGGCATCGGCTCCGCGGCAAGGCGGCCGGCGCATTGGACCGGTTGCGCGGGTGTCGACCGGAGATTCCGGGCCCGGGCGAGGCGTCCGTGACATGAGCGCGAGGAAGATCCACCTGAGCGGCGCCATCACCGTTCAGGACGCCGAGGCGACGATCGGTGCCGTGATCGACAACCTGGCGCCCCTCTGCGACGAGGTGGTGCTCCTGGACGGCGGAAGCCGGGACAAGACGGTCGAGATCGCCGCCCGTCGGCCCGGGGTCCGAATCTTCGAGCGGCCGTTTTGCGGCAACCTCAGCGAGCAGAAGAACTTCTGCTTCGACCAGTGTCGCGGGCGCTGGATCCTGGTGCTCGACAGCGACGAACTCCTCGGCGGGGCCGGCGTTCAGTGGCTGCGGCGGCTGATCCGGATCCCGGGCATGTCCTGGTTCTCGCTGCCCCGGTACTGGCTTGTGGAGCAGAACGGCGAGCTCATGTACCTCACCGGGAAGCCCTACTACCGGGACCGCCAGCTTCGCCTCTTCCGCAATCTCCCGGCCTTCCGCTACGACACCGACGCCGCGGCGATCCATCACCGCATCAACGGGAAGAAGGGGATCGGCCGCGCGCTCCGCCATCCGCACATCTTCCACTACAGCTTCCTGCTCCTCAGTCGGGAGCAGCGGGTGGCGAAGGTCCTCCGCTACCAGGGCGCTGAGCCGCAGTCGACCCGCATCCACGAGATGAACCTGTGGGAGGATTCCGGTGTGCCGCTCGCTGCGCTGCCGTGCGAGGTGCCGGGGATGCTCAGGGCTCGCGCAAGAACAAGTTCGCCGGACGGAGAGCGCTGATGCGCCCGTCCAGCAAGGCGCGAGGAGTGCGCAACCTTACTGGTTTCAACTGACGAGCAACGCAGCTGGGCGGGATGCAGCAGCCCTCGAATCCCGAAGTCATTCTTGCGCGAGCCCTCAGGTAGTCAGCGCCGCCGGCCCCTGCCACGGCCGGTCCCGTTTCGGCCTCGCTTCCCGGGAGCGCCCTTCGTCTTCTCCTGCTTCCCGTTCTCCGGAGGCTCCCGACCCTCCATCTCGTAGAGGAACCGCGAGGGCACCGTCACGACGCGCTTGCCGTACTTCGATCGCGACTCGGTGTAGGAGACGGTGAGGCGCTTCATGGCCCGCGTGATGCCGACATACATGATCCGGCGCTCCTCCGCGACGGTGTCTTCCGCTACGGAACGGGCGTGGGGGAGGAGACCCTCCTCGAGCCCTACGAGGAAGGCGTAGGGGAACTCCAGGCCCTTCGCGGCGTGTAGCGTCATCAGCCATACCGCGTCGTCCCGGGTGTCCTCTTTCTTGTCGTTGAGATCGTCCTCCTGGGAGAGGGAGAGCTCCTCCAAAAAGCCGAGGAGCGTCGGCTTCGCCGTGCGGCGCGCGTAGTTCTCGGCGAAGTTGACCACCTCCTCCACCGCGGCCATGCGCAGGAGCCGAGCCTCAGGCTCCTCGTAGCAGCGCTCCACCTCCGAGCGGTAGTCCACGGCCTCGATGAGGTCCCGGATCGCCGAGACGAGGCGCGGCCCCTGGGCCCGCTTCGAGAGCGAATCGAGAGTGGCGAGCAGGCGCTTCACGGCTTCCATGGCGGTCTCCGGCACGCCCTCGATCGCCCCGTTCTCGCTGAAAGCGGCGCCCACCGTGATGCCGTTCTTCGTGGCGTACTCGAGCGCCCGCTCGATGCTCTTCTTCCCCACGCCTCGGGGGGGCACGTTCACCACGCGCAGGAGCGAGGTCTCGTCCCGAGGATTGGCCATGATCTTCAGGAAGGCGAGCAGGTCCCGCACTTCCTTGCGGTCGAAGAAGGAGCGTCCGCCCACGAGCCGGTAGGGGAGCCCTTCGCGCCGGAGGGCGGCCTCGAAGGGGCGCGGCTGATTCGCGGTGCGGAAGAGAATGGCGAAGGAGCCCAGGCTGACCGTTCTCTCGCCCCGTTCGCGCAGGATCTCCCGAACGACGAAGGTGGCCTCCTCCTCCTCCCCTTGAAGACGCTGGTACCGGATCGGCTCCCCCGGCCCTTTCGCCGACTCCAGGGTCTTCTCGTGTCGCGCGGGGTTGTTTCGAATGACCCGGTTCGCGGCCCCGAGGATCTGCTCCGTGGAGCGGTAGTTTGTCTCGAGCCTTACGGTCAGGGCGTTCGGGAAGTCCTTCGGGAAGCCGAGGATCTTCTGCACATCGGCGCCCCGAAAGCCGTAGATCGACTGGTCGTCGTCGCCGACCACGCAGAGGTTCTGGTGGCCGTCGGCGATCTGCCGAACGATCTCGTACTGGGGGGCGTTCGTGTCCTGGTACTCGTCCACCAGGACGTAGCGGTAGCGCTCGCGGTAGGCGTCGCGGACCTCCCGGTGGTTCCTGAGCAGTTCGAGCGTCTTCAGGAGGAGGTCGTCGAAGTCGAGGGCCCGGGACCTCGTCAAGTGCTCCTCGTAGCGCCGGTAGGCAAGCCCCACGAGCTCTTCCAGGTCGTCCGTGGCGGCGTCCATGAGCTGCCCGGACCGGAGCAGGTGGTTTTTGGCCATGGAGATCTTCGCCATGAGGGCCGGCGGGCGGATCGCCGCCTCCGGCACCCTGAGTTCCCGCAGCACGCTCTTCACCGCCGCGAGCTGATCCGACGCGTCGGCGATGGTGAAGCCCCGGGGGAGGCCGATCACGGGGGCGTGCTCGCGGAGGATCCGGGCGCAGAAGGCGTGGAAGGTACCGATCGTCAGGCGGCCGGCCTTCTCCCGGGAGACGAGTCCGCCCACCCGCTCGCGCATCTCCCGCGCCGCCTTGTTGGTGAACGTCATCGCCAGCACGTTCTCCGGCTCGACCCCGCCGGCGAGGAGGTGGGCGATGCGGTAGGTGATGACCCTGGTCTTCCCCGTGCCGGCCCCGGCGAGGACGAGGACGGGCCCCTTCGTGGTCCTTACGGCAAGGGACTGATCGGAATTGAGACCGGTGAGGAGCTTTGGCATCGGGATCCTTCGGGACCGCGGGAAGGCGAAGGGGCGGGAGTCTACCCGATCGGGGTGACGTTGTCGCGGGATCCCGGGAGAGTGCCCTGGATCGAGTTCGCCCTTGACGACCATCGTCGGTTTGGTCAGGCTGGTCGGGTCGTCTCACTGTGCGCGGAGGCTGTACCTGCGGTTTCCCCGGACCGGGGGGAATACGAGAAGGAGGCGGGGGGTGAGCACCTCCTCTGGGCGAGGGAAGTCGGGTCACGGGACCCGGCCCATGCATTTTTCCGACATGGAGAGCGCGCGGGCATTCCTGCGCACCTTCCTTGCCGATCGAGCGAATGTTCTCACGCTCCGGCACTTCCTCCTCCAGGCCGGCAGCCGCGCGGACATCACCGGTCTCCACGACCAGCAGGTGGTCGATCTCGTCGCCGCGGAGTTCGTCTCCGGACGCTTCAACTTGGGCGAACTCTGGCGTTCCAAGGCGGGAGTGGGCTATTCGCCGCCTGCCGAGGAGGAGGCGGAGGAAGGGGCGGCCGCCCCCTCCGAGGATCCCCGCTACTGGATCGAGATCGACTTCGTCGATACCGCCCGCCGTCCCGTTCCCATCCGCTACGACTTCACCCCTCCCGGCGGAAGCGTAGAGCAGAACCAGGAAGCCGCCGACGGCCGCATCCACAAGAGGGATCTGGGCGTCGGGGGCACCTGCGTCGTGGTTCTCCACCGCATCCAGGAAATCCGGTGGGATCCCGTCCGCGTGGCCGTCGGGGCGGAATCGACGATCAAGGTGCAGACCGTCGGCTACCCGGACGAGACCGAGGCCACGATCGAGGTCTTCCGCTACCACCGGGAGACCGCGGACGATGTCCTCGAGACCCTCTCCGGCCAGGTGACGGGGAACATGGTCGAGGCGACCTGGACCCCCCCGACGCCGGAAGAGCCGACCGGGGATCTCCGCTACGTCGCCAAGGTGACGATCGAGGGCGCCTGGAAGAAGACGAAGAAGCCCCTCCTCGTCGCCGTGCCCTGCCTTACGAACGCCCACTGGTCGGACCAGGAGGTTTTGGTGGGCGACGCGGTGGAACTGGTGGTGGAGACCCCCGGCGTGCCGGACGGCACGGAGGTCGCGTTCACCGTCTACCGCGAGCGCTACACCGTGGACGACGACGAGGTCCACACCGCCACGGCTGCCACGAGCGGGGAGGAGGCGACCGTGCCCTGGTCCGCTCCACGCTCCGGGGACGCGGCGGCGTCGGAGGGCGAGTACTACTTCACCGCCGAGGCGGAGGAGATGCGGGCCCAGTCGAACATGCTGTGGGTCGAGGATCCGGATGCCGGGCCCGCGGCGCCGCCGCTCTCCGGGCGGGAGGGCGTCACCCAGAGCGAGGACGTGGAGACCTGGGCGGAGTGCGAGTTCTTCGAGCCGGACGATGACGACTCCGGGAGCGAGGCGGAGGCCGACGGCTCCCAGTCGACCGGGGGTGGCGAATGAGGCTCACCAAGTCCACCAACCGCCAATACACCGTGCCTTTCGAATCCATGATCGATCGCGCCTTCTGGTCGCGGGAGGTGGCCTACGACGGGGACGAGGTGAAGCTCCACATCGAGACCAGTTACGTCGCGGATGGCGCGGCGGCCACCGTGACCATCAAGGAGCGGACGCAGAGCGGCGAGGAGACGGTGGTCACCGAGATCGCGAGTTCCGATCTCTCCGGAGGCGAGCTCATCCTCGATCACACCGTCGAGCTTCCCGAGGCTCAGGCCGGGGATGACGCCGCCCTGCCGGATCTCCGGGAGTACATCTTCATCGTGGAGTTCGCGGACTACCACCTGACGAACGAGACCGACCCGCCGGTGCTGACCATCGACGCCGGACGGATCACCTTCAGCGAGTAGGGGGAGGGCGCCATGCCCGCCATGCGGTTCCGGGACAGTATCCAGAGTGGATACGAATTGAAGAACTTCATCGACTGGGAGGACATCTTCCGGGCGATGACGATGATGCGGGCCTGGAACAACGAATGGCGGGCGAAGCAGACCGAGTTCCAGGGCCTCTACGATGCCGATTCAGGCGGCGAGCACCAGCCCGGCCCGGTCCACGAGGCCAATTTCACACCTGGGGAGACGCGCTACGGCCTGCGGGTGCCGGCGAGACTGGATCCACCCCCGAGGGGAGGAGTCTGGATCCCGGTCCAGAATCTCCGGACGCTCCTGATGCAGGACAACGGCTACGGTTTCAACAACAAGCAGCCCTACAGCAGGACGCAGGGCACCTTGCCGGCGGAGACCGCCGGCCGGCCGGATTCGCAACTGAAGAAGTACTCCTCGCCGGACTTCTACTACGACGCGGAGGAGCACAAGGTCACTTTCGACCGGACAAACGGGATCTTCGTGGATCTCCACTTCACGACCGGAAGGCAACACCGCGCCACGGAGACCCGTCGGACCGCCTGTTCTCCAACAACCTACTGCGCTCTCCTGCTCGTCGTTTCGCCGCCGGACGCGCCCCCGGCACCACCCTACACCGCCGGGAACCCGTACACGCCCACCCTGAGGTCCGCGGGGTCGGACCCGCTCCTGCTCCCTCCCCGCTTCCGCTGCCTCTACCACAAGTCCAGCCCTCGCCGCCTGGGGATCACCTTCACGGGAAGCGAGAGCCGGAGCTCTCTGGCCGCGGCGCTCGAGGAGTACGGCCTGGGGCAGAGCAGCTTCGCCCGAACCGGTCAGTACGCCCGCTCCATCACCCACAACCCCTACCCCGGGACGGAACTCCGGCCCGGCGATTCGGGCTCCTGTGGTTGGGGCGAGTCGGGGGGCCACGCATTCTACATCTTCAGCATCCGCTACCATGACGGGAAGACCTGGTACCAGATCCTGAGCGCCCAACGGACCTCCTCCGGCATCGGTCTCTACGGATTCACGAACGAGTCCCCCGGCGAGTACGCGGACCTACCGGACGCCCTGGTGAACCACGACCAAGGCGTCTGGTGGTGTGCCGAGGAGGACAAGAGGGCGGCCCGCTGGTCCCACGTGACGGCCGGCACCGTGGTGCGGGACCGGTACCGAATGAGCCAGATCCGGATGGCGCGCTGCTGGCGCCGACCGAGGATGCCCATCTACCTCCCGCGCCCCTGGCTCGGCGGGAACCCGGACATCCGGCTCGTCACCGACCGCTGGAACCCGAACCCCCGCCGCACCGCCAACCTGTACCACGCCAACAACAGCTCCGGAGACGCGGGCTTTTATCCCTTTGCCGCGAACCGCGTCTGGCACGGCGGCATCCATCTCTACCCGGAGGACGACCGTCGAGTGTGCGCGGCGGCCGACGGCCGCATCTGCGCCATCCGGTTCGATGCCGAAGGGAGCGCGCCGGCGGAACTCGGCGGCAAGAGCCGCAACTTCATCCTGATCCGCCACGACCTCCCCGAGTACCACGCCGCCAGCGCGAACGGCACCAAGCACTTCTACTCTCTCTACATGCACCTCGAAAACGAGGCCTACGACCCCGAGGCCCCGCAGTTGGAGCAGCTCTGGTGGCGCGGCTGGGCCCAGCGCCTGCCGCAGGATCTACAGGATCGGTTCCAGAGCGGCGAGGTGGTCACCTTCGAGGAGGACCAGGGCATTCACGTCCAGGCGGGCGATGTCCTGGGGCACGTGCCGGAACACTACGACCTCTTCCCCGACACTCCTCCCACCCTGCACTTCGAGATCTTCGCCCCGGAGCCGTACTTCCCGGGAAGCTACAACTTCCGTGAACTCGTGGATGACGACGACACCGCCTGTGTCGAGCAGGCCCGCTTCACCGACGCCGCCACCGACGACGAGAGCCGGGCGACCCTTCTGGCCATCAACCAGGTCTTCATCCGCGGCAACCGCAACTACGAGGTGGAGCAGGACGACGGCACCACCGTGACGGTCCCCATCTGGACCCGCGAGGAGCTGTCCCGCTACTACAGCGACGACCCCAGCGCCGTCTGGCTCCGCGCCTTCGCCACCAGGCACATCTCCGAGTGGGGCGACCGCGTCACCTACGACGGCCTGAGGGACATGATGTGCCACCGCCACCTCGGCACCGACCGCATCGACGCCGCCATCGCCCAGGCCCAGGCCTTCGCCTGGTGGACCGACGAGGTCAGCGGCGCGGTGGGTCTCCCGGAGGACCAGAAGGTGTGGCACTACCACCCGATCCGGTTTTTGGTGTGTTTGAACCGGAGGATGGAGGAAGCCGACTGAGGCCGAGGCGTTCTGAACCCGTCCATCAACCCCTCAGCGCCCCCCTTGGGATTGCGGGCAGGGACGCCCCCCCGAGCTGTTTTCCTTTCCCCTGATGCCCACCAGGCGCCGACGGCGCGGCGCCCTCCACCCTGCATTCGGCCGTCTCCCTTCAATGCCGACCGCTAGGTTGAATCAACCCGCCCGGCCGCCCTTCGGGCTCAGGCTGCATGCGGCACGAACTGTTGGAGAACCGGATTCTCGGCGCCGCTGCCCCGGCCCGTTAAGATCGTCCTCCCGCCCGAACCCACGAGAGAGGCTCGATATGGAAACCGTCGTCGACATTCTCCGCACGGCCATCGACAACGAGATCAAGGCCCAGGTCTTCTACGCGAAGGCGTCCGAGTTCACCGAGGTCGGAGAGTCGCAGATGATCTTCCTCGAGCTCACCGACATGGAGAAAGGCCACTCCCGCTTGATCCTCGACCGTTTCGCCGACGTCTTTGCGGCGGCCGGCTTCGATGCGGAAGCCTACGTGGCGATGCACGAGGCGGAAACCCGGGAAGTGCTCACCCTTCACGAGAACGAGATCCTCTCGCGCGGTGAGATCCGCGAGGCCCTCCAGTTTGCGATCGGGCTGGAAGAGAAGGCCCGGGACGGCTACCTCGACCTGGTCGAACGCGTGCCCGAGGAGGCGAAGCGCGACGTCCTGAAGCAACTCGCCGCCGAGGAGCAGATGCACCACGACATGCTCAGCAAGGCCCTCGTTTCCATGGACACTCCCCCCGAGGAGCGCGCGGGGTTGTAGAGGATACGGAGGCAGACACCTTTCTCCACTCACTGGAGATTCGTACCGGAGCGGTTTCTCCGCTGACTCGATCAGAGCCCCCGCCTGCGTACACCTTCGCCTCTCATTCTCCTTCGATGTCGGCAGCGGTTTAGTGAGGATGAGGCCCGCTTCCTCGGCTCAGGAGCGCGCGCATTGAAGAACGCTCTCACCTTCCTCTGGATTCTGGCCGCCGGCTTCGCTCCCTTCCTGGGCGGGGACGAGGCTGTGACTCTTCTCGATGAGGCCACGGCCGTCGAAATCTGCGAGATCGACGGACGTCCCTTTGCGGACCCAGGCTTCCGGCTCCTCAGGCTGAGTCCCGTGGTCATGACGTCGTTCGAGAACCCTCCGCCCCCGAAAGCGATCGAATCCGCGGCCGACTTTCAGGTCGTGAAGCACTTCTTCCGCGAAGTCAACACGAAGCGGTCGGACCTGGGCTCCACCGGCCCGCAAGCTCTCTTCCTCGTCCTCTACTTCGCGGCCGCAGCCGGCCTTCTGGTCAGTTCTGCCGTCTTCATCTTCAGGTTGTGGAAGGAGTGGCCCATGGGGCGATGGCTCCGACCGGCGGTCTTCGCGTTCCCGGCGGCCATGTTCCTCTTCGGCGCCCTGGCGGGGACCGAGTTCATCATCGACAATGCGACGGATGGCAGTCTGGAGATCCACCTCGACGGGCAACTGATCGGCGATCTCGCACCGGAGTCCTATGCCTCCTTCCGGCTGGGGGGCAAGGAGCATACCTTCAAGGTCCGGTTCGACAACCACACGCTCGAAACGGCGACGGTCAGCACCGCAGTCCCCTTTGGCCAGGCCCTGCTTCGCGCCTATGGCGCGCGCGGCACGTACGTCTACAACATCCTCGGCCGGAACCGGTACTTCCACGAGAAGTTCTACTACTCACGGTAGGCGCCGACGGCGCGGCGCTCTCCCCCCAGGCCTTACAAGACGCGTCCATCAACCCTGCCGCGCCCCCCTTGGGATTGCGGGCAGGTGCGCCCCCCCCGAGCCGTTCTTTCTTTCCCTGAATCCAACCAGGCGCCGACGGCGCGGCGCCCTCCAACTCTACTCCGTCTCTCCGGGCCGGATCTCCAGAACCAGATCCTCGAAGAACGCCTCCCTCTCCTCCTTCAACACCACCTTGAACACCTTCTCGACGAATCCCGCCCGCCCCGGCCCGGGAACCCCGGGCAGCATGATGTCCAGTCAGGTGGGGATCATCTGGATCATCCTGGCCGGGCCGAGGCCGAACATGGCTTCGGCGGTCTCCCTCGCGTCGCCCATCAGAGGTCTCCCGAGGGAAGTGTACCGCGCATACGGAGGCGTAATCCTTTCTCCAGGTACTGCTGATCCGACCCGGAGCAGAATCGACAGTGACGGCTGGAAGGTCCGCCTGCTCCGGAATCGTGGGATCGTCAGCCCCTCCTGAGGCTATCTTCCAGGGAATGCTGGGGGCGACAGACGATGAATGAGAGGCGGCGCGGGTGCCGGTCCAGGCTGATCGCGATTGCCGTCGGCCTGACCCCCATCCTGGTGCTCGAGGTCGCGCTTCACCTTTCTGGATACAGCAGTGATGTGGTGGCGTTCTTCGGTCCCGAGCGACCCGTCTTCGTCCAAAACGGCGAGGTAATGGAACTGGCGCCCGAGCATCGCCGGCAGTTCCGGACGGAGCCGTTCCCGGCCGAGAAAGCGCCCGGCACCACCCGGATCATCGTGGTGGGGGACTCCACCGCGTACGGATTCACGTGGATCACCAATCGGGGTGAGGACGGTCGCCCGATCTCCCTGCCCGATCCCTATCCGGTTCTCCTCGAAAGGGCCCTCACCCGGAAGTACCCGGGTCGCAGCTTCGAGGTCATCAACTGCGGCGGCGTCGAATGCGCCACCTACCGGCTGCAACGGGTGGTCCGCGAGGTGGTCGGGTACTCGCCCGACCTCGTGATCTTCATGGCCGGCAGCTCCGACTTTCTCGAGGCTCGTCTGATCCGGAACTGGCGGGAGCTGCATCCTTTCTGGTCCGGTCTCGTGCGGCACTGGAAGACATTGGCGCTGGCCCGGAACCTTCTGCGGCAGGCTCGAGGAAGGCCGGTTCCTGCGGAAAGCGCGGAGCAGGTGGAGGCCGTGGAGGGTGACCCGCCCCATGCGCAGCTTCCCCCCCGGGGAAGAGCCGTGGCCTTCCACGGCACCGGTCTCTTCGTTCTCGCCGAGGACATCGTGAAGGACCGCGCAGAGGCAAAGGCGATGCTCGCCGACTCGGTGCGGAACCTCGAGACGATCGCCGGGATTTGCCGCGAGCATTCCGTTCCGCTGATCCTCTGCACCGTCCCCTCCAACCTGCGACTGCGGCCCACGACCGACCTGTCCGAAGACCCGGTTCTCGCCCGGCAGTTTCTCGGTGATGTTTCCGAGCAGGCGGCGGCACGGTTCCTCCTGATGACGGACCGGATCCGGGGCGAGCTGGAGGGGGGGCGGTGGCACGAGGCCTTGACGTTGCTGGAGCAGGCCCGTGGCGAGTTCTCCGAGGATCCGCGGGTGGCAATGCTCCATTTCCTTGAGGCCCGGGCACACGAGGGCCTGCGCGACTGGAAGAGCGCGCGCCGCGCCTACATCAGGGCCAAGGACCTGGACCCCTTCATCTGGCGCGTCCCCGACGGGGTCAACGAGGCGGTTCGCCGGATCTCCCGGGAGGATGGAGTGCGGCTGGCCGACATCGAGCGGGCCTTCATGCGTGCGGTGCCCGACGGGATCCCCGACAACCGGCTGTTCTACGACTACTGCCACTTCCGGCCGGCGGGTCACGCTGTCGCCACCGAGGAGTTGATGGCGGTGCTGGAGTAGTACGAAGTACGGAGTACGGAGGCAGACACCTTTTTCCAAAGACTGCGGATCTGTCCCGGAGCGAATTCAACAGTGACGGTTGAAAGGTGTCTGCCTCCGTATTCTCCGTATCTCAGTACTCAGCTGGCTTCCAGGAGCCGTCCTCTTGCAGCGTCGTCTTTGCGCCGCCGGCCGGGATGCGGAACTCGACGATTCGCCAGTCCCCATCGGCCCGCTCCTCGTCGAACTCACCCTTGCCCTCCAGCAGCCCTTCCCGTCGGAATTGGAGAGTGCCCGTGGCATGGTCCTCTTCCGTCGAGATCTCGAGGATGCTGATGCCCTCGAGGGGGATCAAGGTCACTCGGCCGGTCTCGGCCGGCAGCCTGAGCCTGTCCGGTGGGAGCCGCGGGTCGCCCTCCTTCCAGAGGCTGCGCAGGCCCTCGGTCTCGCCGACTTTGACGCTGAGAAGGAGGATCGACAGCGGGCATGTGGACATGGTCCAGATAGAGACCGTCGCGCCCGCGGCCGTGACCTCCTCGAGGAGCGTCGCGGGAATCGCGGCCGCCGAGTGAATGAGCGGCTGCGCCTGTTTCGCAGTCAGGTCTCCGCTCGAAGCCGGGTTGGTCTTCGGGGCCGGGTCGGCCGCAGGGCCGCACCCGATCACCACGAGCAAGGCCAGGATCACAGTGAATCGGGTCATGCCCACCTCCATGTCGCCATGTCAGTCAGGAAAGTTGCTCAGTCTACGTTGGGCCTGTCCAGGCCATTCATGATGCGGGAAGCGCGTCCGGCCCCATCTGGCAGCCTCTGAAGGCTTGACCGCCGAATCGACCACTACGGTCAGGCGCCGACGGCGCGGCGCCCTCCAGTGCGCGTTCAACCGCGGCGTGGAGGGCCGACCGCCGGGTCGGCCGCAACCCGTCCAGGCGCCCTTCGGCTTCAGGCTCACTCCCGCGCCAACCTCCGGTAGAGCTCACAGCGCCCCAGCAACTCCGCATGCCCTCCGCGGTCCACCACCCGGCCCTCCAGCAGCACCACGATCTCGTCGGCTCGCTGGGCGGTGGTCAGGCGGTGGGTGATGATCACGGCGGTGAGGTCCGGGTAGCGGGACTCGATGTCGTCCCACAGGGCCTCCTCGTTCTCGGCGTCGAGGGCGGCGGTGACGTCGTCCATGATCAGGAGGTCGGGGTGGCCGGCCAAAGCGCGGGCGATGGCCAGGCGCTGACGCTGGCCGCCGGAGACGCGCACGCCGCGCTGGCCGAGGAGCTCCTTAAGGCCCTTCTGGAAGCTATTCACCTCGTCGTCCATCTGGGCGATGGCGATGGCGCCCTCCACCTCGCGGTCGGTGATGTCGCGGCCGAAGGAGACGTTCTCGCGGATGGTCTCGGAGAAGAGGAGGGACTCCTGGGGGATGAATCCGACGCGGCGGCGGTAGTCGGAGAGGTCGAGTTCCGCCAGGGGCGTGCCGTTCACCATCACGTGCCCGCCGGTGGGGCGCAGCTCGCCGGCGAGGATGCGGGCCAGGGTGGACTTGCCGGAGCCGACCGGGCCGACCACGGCCACGCGGCCGCCGCGGGGGAGGTCGAGGGAGACTTCGTGGAGGGCCTCGCGCCGGGCGTCGTCGCGATAGCGAAAGGAGACCGCCGCGGCCTCGACCCGATCGATCCTCGTGACCGGCGTCTCTCCGCCCTCGCCGTCCACGAAGCCCTCCTCGAAGTCGGCCATGCCCTCCAGCCGGTCGATGCACACCGCCACCTGCTTGCCGGAGATGAAGAATTGGGGGATGTCCATCATGGGGCGGACGAGCTGGTCCACGTAGAGGTAGATGGCGTAGAGGGCGCCGAGGTCCAGGCTGCCGTCGAGCACCCAGATGGAGCCGATGCCGATGGTCAGGACGCGGCCGAGGTTGACGATGGCCTGGTACAGGCCGTCGAGCAGCGACCACATCTTCACCACGCCGAGTTCCACCTCGATCCGCCGGCCCAGGATCTCTCCGAACTGTGCTTCGAGGCGATCCTCGGCGTTGTAGGCCTTGACGATCCGGATGCCGGAGTAGCAGGACTCCAGGAGCTCGTTGGTCTCGCTGATGGCCTTCTGGTTTTGCTCGAAGCGCTTGCCGAGGGAGATCCGGACGCGGTACCAGATGAAGGACATGAGCGGCAGCGGCGCGAGCGCCACGAGGCCCAGGCGCCAGTCCGTCAGCAGCATGGCGGCGACGCAGAAGATGAGGCCGACGCCGGAGTCCACGGCGCGGAAGATCCCGGAGCAGAGGAACCAGGCGATCTTCAAAAACGAGGAGATGTCCTCGGTCAGGCGGGTCACGATGTCGCCGGTGCGGTGCTCGAGGAAGAAGCGGTGGCTCTTGTCGAGGATGCGTCCGAAGTACTCTTTCCGGACGGCCATCTCGAAGCATCCGTTCACCCTGGCCCGAAGCATCGGGTAGAGGTTCCGAAGCGCGCGGCCGAACCCCACCAGAAGCAGGATGCCGGCGGCGTTCACGATGTTCTTCCGGTCCGCGTTCTCCGCTCCCGCGGCCAGGTCACTCAGCGCGTCCACCGCGTACCGCCAGGCCTGCGGCCAGGCCATGGTCACGGCGGCGGAGAGGAGGGTGAGCGCCCCCAGCACCGGCAGCATCTTGAGCTGCGGTCGCCAGGTCCTCCAGATCCACCGGGCGTAGCGACTCACGATCGCCTCCCCCGGCCGTTGCCCGCGGCCTGCAGGTCGAAGAGCTCTCGATACATACCGTTCTTCGCGTAGAGCTCCTCGTGGGTGCCCTCCTCCACGATCCGCCCTTCCTTGACCACCAGGATGCGGTCCACGGAGCGCACGGTGGAGAGCCGGTGGGCGACGATCACCGCGGTCCGGCCGGTGAGGAGGCGGTCGAGGGACTGCTGGATCCGAAGCTCCGTCTCGGGGTCGACGGAAGACGTGGCCTCGTCGAGCACGAGCAGGTCCGGGTCGCTCGTGAGCGCGCGCGCGAAGGAGAGGATCTGCCGCTCCCCGAGGGAGAGGTTCGCGCCGCGCTCCGCCAGGTCGGCGCGGTAGGCGTCCGGCAGTTGCTCGATGAAGGTATCCGCGGTGACGGCCTTCGCGGCCTCCCGGACGCGCTCCTCGGAGATCCCGTCGTCGAGGACCCGGAGGTTGTCGAGGACCGTCCCCGGGAACATGTAGATTTCCTGGAGCACCAGGCCGAGCCGCCCTCGCCAGGCCTTCTGGGTGTAGCTGCGCAGGTCCACGCCGTCCACGAGCACACGGCCTTCGGTGGGATCGAGGAAGCGGCAGATCAGGCCCACCAGCGTCGTCTTGCCCCCTCCGGAAGGGCCCACCAGGGCGATGGTTTCGCCGCGGGCCACGGTGAAGGATATGTCCGTGAGGACCTTCTCCTTCCCGTCGTAGGAGAAGGAGACGTTCTCGAACCGGACCTCCCGCGTGAACTCAAGCGCGTCCTTCGCCTCGGCCGGGTCGGCCACGCCGGGGGGAGTGTCGAGGAGGTCGAAGACGCGATCCGCCGAGGCCGAGGCCCGTTGCACCTGGTTCAGCTGCTCCCCGAGCACCACGATCGGCTCGAAGACGCGGCGCGTGTACTCGAGGAACGTGACCAGCACACCCACGGACAGCGTGCCGCCCAGAACCTGCTCCGCGCCGAGCAGGTAGATGGTCACGCTGATCACCGCCTCGGCGAAGATGAAGCAGCCCCAGAAGGTGTAGTCCAGGACCCAGGCCTTCATGTCGAATTTGAACTTGTCCCGGTTCTTCTCGTCGAGGAGCCGGATCGCGCGCTCCTTCTGGTTGAACTGCTGGACGATGGGCACGCCCTGCACGTACTCCGTCACCATCCCGGTGAGCTCGGCGTACTTCTTCCGGCTCTCGCGGTAGATCTTCCGGATGGTCTTCAGGAACCAGAACGTGGCCACGGCCATGATCGGGACCAGGACCAGCAGGACGACGCCCAGCCGGAAGTTCCAGACGAGCATCACCGTGAGCATGGCCCCGAACTTGACGATGCTCGCCCCCAAGTTCACCGCCACCCGCGAGAACAGTTCCTTCACCTGCTCCGCATCGCTCTCCGTGCGCGAGATCAGCTTCCCCACCGGGTTCACGTCGTGAAAGGCCGTGGAGAGGGACAGGAGATGGCCGAAGACCTGCTCCTTCAGCGAGGTGATGATCCGAAGCCCCATCTGCGTCAGCATCAGGATCTGCAGGTAGCCCGTCCCGGAAGCCACCACGAACGTCAACAGGTAGGCGCCGGAGAGTTCGAGCACCAGCGTCCCGGCCCCACTGCCCCCCGTGTGCGCCGTGTCGATGATCAGCCCGAGGAGGTACGGCCCGGCCAGCTCGCAACCGGTGATGACCGAGACCGTGAGCGCGGCGAACCCGAAGACCCGAAGGTGCGGACGCACGTACGGCACCAGACGCCGAAGCGTCCGCCGGGCGTTGACGCGAGGACGATCGTCCTCTTCCAGGTTTTCGTGGTTGAAGTGCACGGAGGCCTACCTGCGGAGACGAAACGGAAGATGATACCTGACCTCACCCGTTCTGTTCAGTCCACCTTGCGCCAGTCCCGACCCAAGCCTTTCCAGCCCCGTCCACCGACCATTCATCGCCCCCCTCGGGCTTGCGGGTCGGGACGCCCCCGCCCCAAGCCGTTCCAGCCCCGTCCACCCACCATCCATCGCCCCCCTCGGGCTTGCGGGTCGGGACGCCCCCGCCCCAAGCCGTTCCAGCCCCGTCCACCCACCATTCATCGCCCCCCTCGGGCTTGCGGGTCGGGACGCCCCCCTGAGCTGTTTTTCCTTTCCCCTGATTCCAAAAACGGCGCCGACGGCGCGGCGCCCTCCATGACGTGTTCACCCCCCCCCTTGGAGGGCCGACCGCCGTGTCGGCCTGCGGCCTGAAAAAAGGACTCCCGGTGTTGTTTTTCCCCTGAATCAAAAAAGGCGCCGCAACGCGGCGCCTTCACCCTCGGAGTCCTGCAAGGACCCCCTCTTATCGCGATCCTCAAGTAGGTTTCCGGACCCTCACCGGGGGGTCATAAACCTCCGGATTGTTCCGGTCCAGGGGGAGGAGGTGGAGGGTGTCGCGGACGGTCTCGACGATGGTCACGCTGGGGCCGTCGGGGAGGCCGGCGCCGTTCTGGAGGTCGCCGGGGAGGGGCGCGCCGGGGACGAGGGCCCCCACGCTTCCGCCGCCGGGGATCCGGGGGGGCACCTTCTCGGGCGTCACCTCCTCCTGACCGGAGAAGATCAGGAGGGCGGCGATGAGCACGAAGCTTCCGCCCAGAAGGAGAAACGGGGCCATGCGAGAGTCATCCGAGGACGTCGTAGATCCCATGATGGATACCTCCGCGTCCTCATCGGGAATCCCGCCATTGGAGCTTGAGCGCATTCCCGCAAGACACGTCGAATCGGGGTGGTTTTTGCGCGGGGGCCCGAGAGCGCTTTTGTTAGCCTCCCGGGTTCAGAAGACAACAGGTAACTCGCGCACGGAAGCCTCTTGAGCCGGCCCGAATTCGCAGAATTCGGTCCGGCATCTCGATTTGGGGAGGTCGCGGCGTGTCAGGCGACATTTACGATGAGGCCGCGTACCGGAGCTTTGCCGAAAAGCTCAAGGGTGCGCTGAAGAGCAAGACGATCCGCAAGGTTGGTCTGAGCGACCTGAGAGGACCCTCTCTGGCCACCGGAACGCGGACAAAGTTCGGCTCCTACGGGTGGCGTTCGGCGGTTTCCAGCCGGATCGGGCCGAAGACGGTCTATCTGGGCGGCAAGGCGGTGCGGTTGCCCAACGCCTCGGCGCAGCATCAGGACATCATCGAGAAGGCCCCCGGGCAACTCGAGAAGGTGCTGCACCTGATTCAGACGCTGCCGATGGTGCACCTCGAGCGGCAGATGTGCAGCAACTCGGAGTACAACCCGCGCTGCAACCTGTACATATCGGTGGCGGATCCCAAGAATCACCGCCTGGCCTATATGTGGGGGAACACGCTCCGAAAGATCGAGCGCCACGCACCGGGGCCGAAGTTCACGATGATCCACATCCCCGAAGAGCACGTGCTCAGGCAGCAGGTGCTGGCCATTCCGGAGCACCACATCAACATCTGCCTGGGCTCCGACTACATGGGGGAGAACAAGAAGGGTTTCCTCCGCCAGGCCATGTGGTACGCCGACGAGCACGGCATGCTCGGCCTCCACGCCGGCACGAAGCTGGTGAAGGCCGTCCACGAGCCGTCCGGTAAGCTGAAGACCCACGGCGCCTTCTTCTTCGGCCTGACCGCCACCGGCAAGTCGACCTGGTCCTGCCACCACCTGTACCTCGACTCCAAGCGGGGCGAGGACACCAAGGTTTCGCAGGACGACATCGTCTTCCTGAAGCGCGACGGATCCGCCCTCGGCAGCGAGAGCGGGTATTTCGTGAAGACGGACGTGCACAAGGACCTGCAGGAGGCGATGTACAACGCCCTGACGCATCGGAGCGCGCTCTACGAGAACGTGATGATCGATGCCGACGGCAACCCGGACTTCCTGGACGAGAGCCTCTGCGGCAACGGCCGCGCGGTCATCCAGAAAGCGCAGCTTCGCCGCAAACTCGGCCACTTCATGCGCCGGATCGACTCGAAGAGCCTCGATCTGCCGACGCTCGATGAGATGGACGGATTGATGTTCGCCTTCATCACGCGCCGGAACACGATCATGCCGTTCGCGCAGGAACTCGATCCCATGCAGGCGGTGCTCGCCTACCTCTGGGGCGAGTCCACCCACAGCTTCGCCACCCAGCCGGCCAAAGCCGGCGAGTCGGTGCGCACGGTGGGCACCGACCCGTTCATCATCGGGTCGCGGGCGCGGAAGGTGAATCGCTTCCACGACATCGTCATGGACCTTTGTGCCAGGTACCCCGGGAAGGTCCGCTTCTTCCAGTACAACACCGGCGGCGTCGGGGAGATCCTCGACGAGAAGATGGTGGACGGGAAGAAGGTCAAGAACCTCATCCGCAAGGTGGAGCGTGTTCCCCTCGACCTCATGGCGGCCATCCAGCGCGGGGACCTGCGCGGGACGAACGTCTACGAGGAGGGGCGCCTCGGCACGAAGGAGATCACCAAGGTGGAGGGGTTCGACCTGAGCCCGTACCACGCCGAGAAGCTCTACGACCAGGAACGCATCAAGTTCTTCGTGCAGGACCTGGTGGACGGGCGCCGCGAGTTCACCGAGCAGATCGACTCGGAAGGCCTGAACCCGGACATCAAAAAGGCGGCGGAGCGGTCGTTCCGCGTCGCCGGCAGCAGCCGCGTGCAGGTGGCGCCCTACCCGTCCGAGCCGGAAGAGCCGATCCGGACGGAGCCGGCGCCGATGCCCGACTACTTCAAGGACTATGAGCCGGTCCGACGGCCGCAGCGGCCAATGACCGGAAGACACTGGTAGCAACCGGCGGAGCAACCCGCCCAATCAGGAGGAAGACCAATGGCGCTTCTGGCCATCGGAGGCTGGGGCATTACCCTCCTCGTCATCGCAGCACTCTTCGTGGCAGCACTGGTGGTTCTGGGCATGAACTACCGGAAGGTCGGGCCGAACGAGGTCCTGATCGTTTCGGGCGGGTTCCCCCAGGTCGTGACCGAACCGGACGGAACCCGTCGCACGGTCGGCTACAAGATGAGGATCGGTGGGGGATCTCTCGTCCTTCCACCCTTCCAGACCGCCCAGGTTCTCCCGCTCGAGATCTTCACGGTGAACGTCCAGGCCGATCACGCCCTGACGAAGGGAGGCGTGCACCTGAACGCGAGGGGCCTGGCCCAGGTCAAGGTCGGCTCCTCCGAGGCCGCCATCCGCCTCGCCGCCGAGCAGTTCCTCGGCAAGGGCTCCGCGGCCATCGTCGAAATCGCCGGCCAGGTGCTCGAGGGGTTGCTGCGCGCCTATCTCGGCGCCTTCTCGGTGGAGGAGATCTACCAGGGGCGTGACCAGTTCAACGGCCGCCTGATGAAGGAAGCCCAGGACGACTTCATGAGGATGGGGCTCGACCTGGTCTCCTTCGCCCTGATCGACATCTCCGACCACGAGGGCTACCTCGACGCCCTCGGCAAGCCGAAGATCGCGGCGGTGAAGCGTGACGCCGAGATCTCGCAGGCCGAGATGGACAAGGAAGCGACCATCAAGACCGCCGAGGCCCGGAAGAGCGGGGACGTCGCCCGCCTGAAGGCCGAGACGCAGGTGGCCGAGGCCAACCGCGACTTCGAGATGGCCCGCGCCGATTTCGCCGGCGAGGTGAACCAGAAGAAGGCCGCCGCGGACATGGCCTACGACCTCGAGCGCCAGAAAGGCACCCAGGTCCTGAAGGCCGGAGAGATCCAGGTCCGGATCGTCGAGCGTGAGAAGCTGATCGAGCTGGAGCAGCTCGAGATCTCTCGCCGGGAGAAGGAGCTGGAGGCGACGGTCCACAAGACCTCCGAAGCCCGGAAATACCAGGTGGAGGTCGAGTCCCAGGCCGAGTCCTACAAGCTGGAGGAAGAGGCCAAGGGGCGCGCCAAGGCCGCCAAGCTGGCTGCGGGCGCGGAGGCCGACGCCATCCGCCTGCGCGGAGCCGCCGAGGCCGAGGCCATGCAGCTGAAGGCCGAATCCTTCCGCGACTACAACGAGGCCGCGGTTTACCAGATGCTGATCGAGAAGCTCCCGGAGCTCGCTCGCGCGGTCTCCGAGCCCCTCTCCCGGATCGACAAGATCACGATCGTGGATGCGGGTGGCGACGGGGACGGAGCGAGCAAGGTCACCGGCCAGGTGGCCAAGGTGATCGCGCAACTCCCCGAGGTCGTCGAAAGTCTGGCCGGCGTCGACTTGAAAGAGCTCGCAAAGAAACTGGCCGGCCAGGACAAGCCCGCGGGCAAGAAGGAGAAGTAAGTGGACGCCATGCTCGCCGAGCGGATGAAGAGGATCGGATTCTCTCCGACCCTGAAGATCTCCGCCAAAGCCAAGGCGATGCAGGCGGACGGGATCGATGTCATCGATCTCTCCGTGGGGGAGCCCGACTTCCCCACTCCTCGGAACATCCGCGAGGCCGCCAAGCGCGCCATCGACGAGGGCTACACGAAGTACACGCCCTCCTCCGGGATGATCCAGGCCCGCCAGGCGGTCGCCCGAAAGCTCAAGATCGAAAACGGTCTCGACTACGACCCGAAAACCGAGATCATCCTCTCCTGCGGGGCCAAGAGCAGTCTGGCCCACCTCTTGATGGCGACGATCAACAAGGATGAGGAGGTCATCATCCCGGCGCCCTACTGGGTGTCGTACCCGGAGATGGTGCACCTCGCGAAGGGCACGCCGGTGGTGGTGGAGACCCGGGAGCAGAATGGTTTCCGGCTCACCCCGAAGGAGTTGAAGGCGGCGCTCTCGGCCAGCACCAAGGCCATCATCCTGAACAACCCCAACAACCCCACCGGTTCCGCCTACACTCGCGACCAGTTGATGGAGATCTGCGAGGTCGCGGCGGACGAGGGGTTGATCATCATTGCCGATGAGATCTACGAGAAGCTGATCTACGACGGCATAGAGTTCGTCAGCATCGCCTCGCTGTCGCCGGCCATCAAGGCGCGGGCGGTGGTGGTGAACGGCGTCTCGAAGGCCTACTCCATGACCGGCTGGCGCATCGGCTACGCGGCCGGCCCGGCGGAGATCATCGGCGGCATGAGTCGGGTCCAGAGCCACACCACCAGCAACCCGTGCACCATCAGCCAGATGGCCACCATCGAGGCGCTGCTCGGCCCGCAGGACGAGATCGACCGCATGCGCGAGGAGTTCGTCCGGCGGCGCAACACCATGTACGCCCGCCTCAAGGCTATTCCGCACGTCTCCTGCCACAAGGCGGAGGGGGCGTTCTACCTGTTCCCGAACTTCTCCCACTACTACGGCTACGAGTACGAAGGCGCCTGCATCCGCAACTCCTACGGCCTGGCCTATCACCTGCTCAGGCACGGCCACGTGGCGGTGGTGCCGGGCGACGCTTTCGGCGCTCCCCCGTTCATCCGGCTCTCCTACGCCACCGGCATGGAGCGTGTGGAGGCCGCGCTCGACCGCATCAGCGACGCCGTGGCCAGGCTGCGCCCCGCGCGGAAGGTGAAGAAGCGCGCGTTGATGAACACCGTGACGAAAGTCAAGGAGCCGGTGAAGACCGAGGCCGAGCTGACCACCGAGCAGCGAGACTCGATGGTGGTGGAGGCGGACCGATTCCTCCGGGACCAGCCCTATTTCGAGTGGAACGCCAACATCTCGGGCATCGTGGTCCAGCTTCGGACCAACAGCCCGCACCTCTCCGACTTCTTCGTCGAGAACTGGTACCCCTCGCCGCTCGAGAGTGACATCGAGCCGCACGGGATCATCTACGCGCTGAACTGGATCCCGGGCAAGGAGATCAAGGCGTACTACAACTCCGCCACGCGGACCGCGTTTCTCTACAAGTCGGCCTACTACGGCCAGATTCGTTCGCTCGCTCTGGGGATGGTCTCGGACGTGGCCGAGCGGATCCACGACCTGCACATGGTGCGCGGAGTCTGCCTCGACGTCGGAGGGAAGGGCATCCTGCTGCTCGCTCCTCCGGGCACCGGCAAGACCAGCCAGATGGTGGAGATGCTGAAGCGCGCGGACTGCGCGCTGGTCAGCCAGGATGTGGTCTTCATCCGCCACCAGGGCGGCAAGGCCGTGGCCGACAGCCCGGAGCGCAAGCTGTACATGCAGACGAAGATCTCCGAGTCCATGCCCGGTCTGGAGCCGCTCTTCGACCGCAGCAAGTGCGAGAACGTGGTCACGGCGCACGAGGACTGCAACCGCGGCGACTGCCCCGCGGCCGACGTCTGCCCGCTGGAGCGGGGTGCCCCGTACTGCTACTTCGCTTCCGGCGCGAGCCGCGCGATGCTCGATCCGTACTGGATCGATGGCGCGTCGAAGCACGTCAAGCGAACCACGATCGATCACGTCATCCTGCTCCGCCGCGATCCGATCGCGAAGGCCGTCGAGCGCCTGGATCCGGATATCGCGGTACGCCACGTCGAGGAGGGGCGCGACCACCACGGTCACTCCATCCCGTTCCTGAACCCGCATCTCATGCTTCACGACATGGAGCACACCGAGCTGCAGCGCCGGCACTTCAGGCGCCTGTTCGAGGCGGCCGCGGTGACGGCACTCAACGTGGACCGGGTGAGCGTGAAGGACGTGCAGCGGTCCCTCAGGGAGATTGCCGGGCTTTCGTGAGCCGGGCGGCGATCGTCGCAGGGCTTGCCTACGCCTTCCTGTGGCGTATGGTTTCCCCATGCGCAGCTTAACTGCATGGCTCGTGATCCTGCTCGCCGTCTCCTCGGCCTTCGCGTCCGAGGAGACGGGAGTCAAGGTCCTCGCCGAGATCGAGGACGGCCTCTACGCCGACACCGGGCGGCTCTCCATCCGCCTGACCTTCACGGCCACGAAGCCGATCGAGGAGCGCTACCAGGTGTTCCTCCAGGTGGTGGACAAAACGAGCGGCGTCCCCCTGCTCGAACTCCATCACACGCCCCCGGTTGCCACCGATACGTGGGAGCCCGATAAGCCGGTCAGCTGGACCGTCGCCGGCGCGGTGCGGCGAAACGGGGATGGAAGCCGGCCCGCGGCGATGGTCCTGGTCGGTCTTCGCGACCTCACCCTCGAGAACGCGTTCGAAGG
>SWCD01003868.1_pt1 | contig 32199 bp, 33 predicted proteins | sample 4693011 | NCBI WGS metagenome assembly SWCD01 (sample SAMN10267278, study PRJNA491770) | bioreactor metagenome | isolation source: DHS bioreactor inoculated with marine | place: Japan: Omine Ridge, Nankai Trough | reverse complement strand
CCACCCTTCGCCCACCCTTCGCCCACCCTTCGCCCACCCTTCGCCCAGCCAGTCCCCGCAATGCCCTTGCCTCGCCGGCGACCGCCGGGTCCAAGTCCCGGTTGCGGCCGGAACCGGGAGCGGTCGGGCGGTCGATCCATCGACACCCGGGCGGCCAACTGCGCCTTTCTTCTGGCATTGGCCCGCGCGAGGGTTTATCTGCGCTGCGAGCCAAAGCGGGGGAAGCCGATGTCCGACGGAAAAACATATGACAACCCAGGCCCGGTCGAGGTCGACTGGAGCGCGGCGATCTCGTCGGTCGAAGAGATCATCGCCGAGGCGCGCAACGGGCGGATGTTCATCCTCGTCGACCACGAGGACCGCGAAAACGAGGGCGATCTGGTGATCCCCGCGCAGATGGCCACGCCCGAGGCGATCACCTTCATGGCGACCCACGGGCGCGGGTTGATCTGCCTGAGCCTGCTCGGCGAACGGATCGACCAGCTCGGCCTGCCGCTGATGACGCCGACCAATTCCTCGCGCCACGAGACCGCCTTCACGGTGTCGATCGAGGCCCGCGAAGGGGTCGAGACCGGGATCTCGGCACATGACCGGGCCCGCACCGTGGCGGTGGCGATCGACCCGACCAAAGGGCCGGCCGACATCGCCACCCCGGGCCATGTCTTTCCGCTGCGCGCCCGCGACGGCGGCGTGCTGGTGCGGGCCGGGCATACCGAGGCGGCGGTCGACATCGCCCGGCTCGCCGGTCTGCAGCCCGCCGGGGTGATCTGCGAGGTGATGAGCGACGACGGCCGCATGGCGCGCCTGCCGGAGCTGGTGGCCTTCGCCCAGAAACACGGGCTCAAGGTCGGCACGATTTCCGATCTCATCGCCTACCGGCGGCGCCACGACAATCTCGTCCAGGAGAGCGCCTCGAAGATGGTCACCTCCGCCTATGGCGGCGAATGGTGCCTGCGGGTCTTCACCGACCAGACCCAGGGCGCCGAGCATATCGTGCTGACCAAGGGCGACGTCACCAGCGCCGAGCCGGTGCTGGTGCGGATGCATGCGCTGAACCCGCTGGAAGACGCGCTCGGTCTCGGCCCGAAACCGCACGACGAGCTGCCGCGGGCGATGGAGATCATCGCCGAAGCGGGGCGCGGCGCGGTGGTGCTGCTGCGCGATCCGGCGATGAAGCTTGCCGTCGGCGGCACCGTTTCGCCGCAGATCCTGCGCCAGTACGGGTTGGGGGCGCAGATCCTGTCGGGTCTCGGCATCACCCGGCTGACCCTGCTGACCGACAGCCCGCTGCCCAAGGTGGTCGGGCTCGAGGCCTACGATCTCGAGATTACCGGCACCCATCCGATCCGGGGGAGCGAATGATGGCCGGCAGCGAAACCCACTCCGTCCTGCCGCGCCCGGTTTTCGACAAGCCGGTGAAACTGCTGATCGTCGTCGCCCCCTATTACCGCGACATCGCCGACAACCTGCTGGCCGGCGCGAGGGCCGAGATCGACGCCGCCGGGGCGGGTTTCGACATCGTCGAGGTGCCCGGTGCGCTGGAAGTGCCCAGCGCCATCGCCGTGGCCGACCGGCAGTCGAATTTCGACGGCTTCGTCGCGCTGGGCTGCATCATCCGCGGCGAGACCACCCATTACGACACGGTCTGCAACGACAGCTCGCGCGGGTTGATGTTGCTCGGCCTCCAGGGCCTCGCCATCGGCAACGGCATCCTTACCGTGGAAAACCGCGCCCAGGCCGAGGTCCGCGCCGACCCGAAGGACCAGGACAAGGGCGGCGGCGCGGCGGCCGCGGCGCTGCATCTCATCGCGCTGCGGCGCAAATGGGGGACCGAACGCGCGCCGATGGGGTTCCGTCCCGCCGACGAGATCAAGCTTGCCGGCGACCCGGACGGCGGGCGCAGCGCATGAGCCTGTCAGGCAACCAGAAGCGCAAGATGCGCTCGGCCGCGCGGCTGTTCGCGGTGCAGGCCCTGTTTCAGCTGGAAGCCGGCGGCGAGACCGTCGACCGGGTGATCGCCGAATTCGAAGATCACCGTTTCGGCGAGAAGTTCGACGATTACGAGATGGTCGAGGGCGACGTCACTCTGTTCCGGCGGCTGATGGACGACGCGGTCAACCACCAGGTGAAGATCGACCAGATGACCGATCGGGCGCTGGTTGCGAAATGGCCGATTGCCCGGATCGACCCGACGCTGCGCGCCTTGTTCCGGGCCGCCGGTGCCGAACTGCTCCAGGGCGAGACCCCGCCCAAGGTCGTCATCACCGAATTCGTCGACGTGGCGCGGGCCTTCTTCCCCGAGGGCGAGGAGCCGAAATTTGCCAATGCGGTGCTCGACCACATGGCCCGCGAGGCGAAGCCGGAAGCCTTCTGAGGCGCCTGGACCTCCGCGACTACTGTGCATCCGGTCTGGCCGCTGAAACGGCCGCTGGGCAGACCTCGGCCGGGCCCGTCTCGCTGAAAACCGCGATTCCGGAATTCCGGAATCCTGGTTTTCCGGAGACAGCTCCAAATCTTTGAATTAAAGCCGTTTTTCTCCAATCGGCCGGTCCGGTCCCGGGTGGACCAACGCCGCCTCAACCGCCAAACCAGCCACCGCCCCGGGCCGCACGCACCGCGCGCCAGGGCGCCGTGCGTGCGCCGGTTCAAACCTGTTGGACGTAGCGACCCGGCGCGTCGTCGAGCGGCGGATACCCGGCTTTCGGCGCGCCCATGCCGGGTGGGGGCGCCTCGGCGCCGCTGCGGTCGCGCAGCCAGCCGACGAGGTCCGGCCACCACGACCCCTCGGTCGGCGAATGGCCCGCAAGCCAGCTGTCGGGGTCGGTGTAGCGCCCGCCAGCGGGGCGGTGCCCGATCCGGTAATGGCGGCCCTTGTGCCCGGGTTCGCTCAGAATGCCGCCGTTGTGCCCCCCCTTCACCAGGGCGAAGGTCAGATCGCAATCGGTGAACAGCCGGGTCTTGTAGACCGAGCGCCAGGGCGCGATGTGGTCGGCCTCGGTGGCCACCACGAACAACGGCACCGCGATGTCCTTGAGCGCGATCACCCGGCCTTCGACCGCGAACCGGCCGGCGGTGAGCCGGTTTTCGAGAAACAGCCCGCGCAGGTATTCGCCGTGCATCCGCGCCGGCATCCGGGTGGTGTCGCCGCTCCAGACCCCGAGATCGGTCGGCAGATCCTCCTTGCCGAGGAAATACCGCCGCACCGCGCGCGACCAGATCAGGTCTTCCGCCCGGATCGCGGCAAAGGCCCCGGACATCTGCGGCCGGTCGAGATAGCCCTGGTCCCACATCAGGTCTTCGAGGAAGGCGACCTGGCTCTCGTCGAGGAACAGCAGCAGATCGCCGGCTTCGGTGAAATCCACCTGGGCGGCCATCAGCGTGACCGAGGCCAGCCGGTCGTCGCCGTCGCGCGCCATCGCGGCGGCGGCGATCGCCAGCAGGGTCCCGCCGAGGCAATAGCCGTTGGCATGGATCTTCGCGCCCGGCACGATGGCGTTGATGGCATCGAGCGCCTCCATCACCCCGCGCCGGCGGTAATCTTCGAGCGACAAGTCGGCCTGTTCGGCCGAGGGGTTGGTCCAGGACAGCATGAACACGGTGAACCCCTGGTCGACGAGGTATTTCACCATCGAATTGTGCGGCGAGAGATCGAGCACGTAGTATTTCATGATCCAGGCCGGCACGAACAGGATCGGCTCGGGCCGCACCCGGTCGGTCCGCGGCGCGTATTGGATCAGTTCGCAGATGCCATTGCGCATCACCACCTTGCCGGGCGTGCAGGCGAGATCCTCGCCGATCTTGTACCCTTCCGGGATCGGGTCATGCGCCTGGGTGATCGTGTGCACGAAATCGCGCGCGAAATGTGCGGCGCCCTCGGTGAGGTTGAGCCCGCCCCGGCGCGCGGTCTCGGCGATGATCTCGGGGTTGGTCCAGGGAAAGTTCGAGGGCGAGGCGAGATCGAGCCCCTGCCGGATCATGAACCCGGTCCGGTCCGCATCCGCCTTGCTGAGGCCGCGCAGGTCGTCGGTCGCATGCTGCCAGAAATCCTGCACCGCGAGAAAGCCCTGCTGCCAGATCTCGAACGGCAATCTCTGCCAGGACGGATGGCTGAACCGGTGATCCTGCGGGCGCGGCGAAAACGGGCGGTTTGCCGGCTTGCCGGCGAGTCTCTGGCTGGCGAACGAGGCGAGCTGCAGCGCACTCGCCTGCGCGCGCTCTGCCAGTTCGAGCTGGCGTCCGGGCGCGCGCGCAAGGTGCAGCGCCCAGTCGCTCCAAGCGCCGGCAATCGCGTAGGGCGAGACCCCGCCGGTGAGCCGTGCCACCGCGGCGCGCGCGGCGCGGTCGATGTTCTGGTGCGGATGCGCCGGGCTCGTGTCGAACGGCACCGGGAGGTTGACCCGATCCGCCACGGCCGCGGCCGCCTGTGGTATCTTTGGTGTCTTGCTGGTCGTCTTGCGCTTCGTCATTGCTTTGCGCTGCCTTGCGGGCCGGTGCGGGCCCGGAGCGGGACAAATCGTCACCTTTAGACAGATAGGTACGCGCCGCCCATCTCTCAAGAAACCGCCGACGGGCAGGGGGCTTGCCCGCGACAAGGCGGAATAATATCAAGGAGTTGCAGATTTCCGGCCTCGAAGCGCGCGAAACCGCCGATATCGGCACGAATCCCCGGCCGCGACTCCTCGACGCTTGGCATCCGCGAATCACATGTTAGGGTTGGACCAGTTACAAGTCGGAACAGGACATCGGGGAAAGATCATGCCGGAACTCGTTCGCCTCTATATCAGGAACGTTGTCATGGGCTTCGGGCTGTCGCTCGGCTTCGTTGGCGCGTTGCTCTACCTCAACGTCGGCAATCTCTGGCACCTGATTTCGACCTCCCCGGTCGGATGGATCGCCCTGGTGATGTTGGTGTTCTTCAACGGCGTTGTCTTTGCCGGCGTCCAGTTCGCCATCACCATCATGCGGATGGAAACCGAGGACGACGAACCGACAGGCGGCAAGCGGGTGCCGATTGCGACCAATATCCCGGCACGGGTGGCGGTGGCGGCCGAAGCCCCGCGGACGCGCGTTCGCTGACGGCGATACGGCGCGGGCCGGAGCCGGCGCCCGGCGCGACCCGAACCAGACGAAACGAGCGCCCCTTGTGGGCGCTCGTTTCGTTCTGGCGAAGCAAGAGGTGGCGGGACCGCACGCAACCGTTGAGGCAACTTAATTCCCGAGGACCTGGTTTTACAGGTGGGCGCCAGGTAACCGGACCACGGTCCGGACAGAGCCAGCTCCCTCGGAAGTGTTTAAGGCCACCGGAATTTGTCCTGTGACGAGAAGGGCAGACCGCCACTCCCCCAGATAGGGGGTGGCGGCGGCGGGGGCAAGCCCGGTGCGACCCGTGTGTCGTCGCGGCCGCCACCCGACCGGCCCGCGGTCGCCGGACCGGCGACGTCCTCGAAGCAAGCGCGATGACCTACGACGTTTCATGCAAGGACGCCCGCATCCGCGCGATGTGATCGTCCCAGCCTTTGTCCAGCGCCAGCGTCAGACCGAAGGTGTCGGCGCCCTCTGGCAGGCCGGAGTGTTCGAGGGAAAGGCGGGTGCCGCCGGCGACGCTTTCGAGCGTCCATTTGACGACACTGGAGGCGCCCGCCATCGGGGCGATGGAAAAGCTGTATTCGAGCTGGTCGTGCGGCCGGGCCGCCAACACCTGGCCCCACATCAACCGGTCGCCGCTTTCCACGCCGAACATGGCATAGTCGCGTCCCTCGGTCAGGATCTCCTTGGGTCTGTGAAACCAGATCGCCAGCTTTTGCGGGTCGGTCAGGTAGGCCCAGACCTGTTCCTTGGTCGCTTTCAGATAGATGGATTTGCGGATTGTCGTGTCGGTCATGTCAAGTGTCCTTGGTTTCAATGGCAGTTTTCAGCGCGTTCAGGCGGTCGTCCCAGAACCGGTCGAAATAGCCGAGCCAGTCGAGGACCGGCCGCAGCCCCTCGGGTTGTATCCGGTTGATCCGTTCGCGCCCCCGCGGGCGCACGTCGATCAGCGCGCCGTGCTCCAGGATCGTCAGGTGCTTCTTCACCGCGGCCCGGGTGATGTCGAAATGCGCCGCGACCTCGGCGATGGTCATGTCGTGATCGCTGAGCAGGATCAGGATGTCGCGCCGGGTCGGGTCGGCGAGGGCGCGGAACCGCGCCTGCACCGCCGCGGTCATGGTCGCACCGGCCGAAGCGCGCCGCGCCGGTTCGGGCCGGCCCGGGTCTCGCAGGCGACGGCGCAGGTGCGGCGGGCGGCACTGGCCGGCGCGGGCGCGACGTGGGCGTGCGTGGCACCGGTCGGGGCGGGGGAATGGATGGGCATGTCGCTCTCTCATGAAACCATAAGGTATCATTTCTTATAAGATACCAAAAGGTATCATGTCAACTGCGCTGCGGCTTGATCTTTGTTCACGGCCTGTTCATGGTGCCCACATGCAAGACACAGCCCTTTCGCTCCAACCCGGCCAGGTCCTCGCCCGCGGCGTCGCGCGCCACCTGCGGCAGCACAATTTCGTCAGCGTCGAGGAATTCGTTCCCAGCCGCGGGTTGCGGATCGACGTTTTCGCCCTCGGTCCGAAGGGCGAGTTCTGGGTGATCGAATGCAAGTCGTCGCGTGCCGATTTCAACGCCGACAGCAAGTGGCAGGGGTATCTCGAATGGGGCGACCGCTATTTCTGGGCGGTGGATGCGGCGTTCCCGACCGAGCTCCTGCCCGAGGAAACCGGACTCGTCATCGCCGACGGTTACGATGCCGAAATCGTCCGGCTGGGGCCCGAAACCAGACTCGCGCCGGCGCGGCGCAAGGTCATGCTGCAGAAGTTCGCCCGTCACGCCGCGAGCCGGCTTCAGGGCTTGCGCGATCCGGGCGTGGCGGCGCTGGTCGACCCGCTCGCCTGAGCTGCGGCCCCGGGGGGCGATTTCCCCGTCGCCGCCGGTCTTGGTATGGGGCGGCCGGCGCGCGAAACCGGCCGCCGGCCACCGCCCGGACCTCTGCCCGCCACCCGCCGCCACTCGCCGCGTGGCAATCGGGTGCCGGTCAGCCCGCGCCCCCGGACCCCGCCGGAGGGGTCAGCGCTTGCCCTTGTGGCCCGACATGGCGCGGGCCTGGGCAGCGGCGGCGCGGATCTCCTCGGCGATCTCCTCGGCTTCCTCGGGCTCGAAATCCATCGGCAGGTCGATCCCGTCGCCCTCGATGTAGATCCGCACCATCCCGAGCGTGGTCGGCCCGATCTGCAGATTGGCTGTGATGTCGGACTCGCTGTTGATACCCATGGTGCACTCCCGCAAACCGCGCCCGACCTTGCGCGGAGCCAATCCGATTTTCAACCCCGAACCGGCGCGGACCCCCTTGCAATGACAGGGGCTGGAGGGTAAATCCCTTCGGCGTGCCGCCTTAGCTCAGTTGGTTAGAGCGCTGGATTGTGGATCCAGAGGTCCCCCGTTCAAGCCGGGGAGGCGGTACCATCCTTCATTGAGAGACGGGTAGCGCGGGAAGCGGTGACGGGGTTCTGTCTCGCTGTCGTCTCAGGATGTCTCCGCAATCGGTGCCGAAGTCAGGCTGGAAACCACCGAATTTGCTCGATCCGGATGGCCAGGGATCAGCGGGTCGATCGCCCCGAGATGGTGGGAGGGCTGCTTTCGTCTGGAGGCAAGCGGCGCGTCGCGTCGCCGCGGTGCCGCTTGCCGGGGTCCGGGCGGGAGTCCTCTGGGGCGGTTCGGTATGGACCGAAGACGGCACATCGCGGACCGACCTGCCCGAGCGGAGATCGATACGCCGGGATGTGTCGCACGATGTGTACCGATGAGCGTTTCCCGTCCGAAGGAGTCTGGCGGACGGGAGACCAATTCATCGCCGTCGAACCGCTGCGGCCGACCGGGCCCGGCGGCATCGGGCGCGGCTCCACCGGCCGGCAGGATCGGCACCGGCTCACCCTTGGACCTTCGCGGTGTCGAAGGTCCCTTGGCGTCGGACGTCGGTGCGAATTCGTGACACGGGGCCGCTGAACGGGGGATCGGTTCAGCGGAACGTCTTGCTGCCCTCGCCCGCAGCGCCTTGTTCCGCCCTCACTCCGGCCCGAAATACGGCGTCTGCTCCTTGCTGGTCCAGGGCAGGTAGCACTCGTAGTTTTCGTATCCCGTGCCCCACCTGAAATAGCCCAGATGCGCACCGGCGACGAAATGCGCGCAGAGGTTCTCTTCTATCTTGAGGCAGACATCGTAGCTGAGGCCGTCGCAGACACCTTCTGGACGCAGATCTTCGATGCGAACGAAGAGCCAGCCCTCGGATGTCTCGACCACATCGAAGGATTGTTCCGGTGTGAGCTGCAGCGTGATCGTGCCGTCGGGCCAGAACGTGAGCGGCCCTCGCCGCTGGCTGTCTGCCAGAGCCGGCAGGGCGGCCAGCGTGAGGCTGAGGAGGAGGCAGGAGCGGGTCATGGCGGGTTGTCTCGCGACTTTGGGTGATGGACCCCGGTTGGATTGTCCGGGCAGGTGAAGCGTCGCCTTCTCGAGCGGCGAGGTCAAGGGACAGGCGGTCGCGCAGGCCTGGCGAGAATGCACCCTCGATCGACCTCGCGCCTCCGGATCCGGCCGGAGGCCAGGCGCGCGCCGAGGCGGCTCCGCACCGTTTCGGCGCGGGGCAGCTGGGGCGGAGGCGGTCTGTTCGGCACAGGCGCAGGTTCGCGTTCACCGCTCGCGCCGAGCCTCGGTGCAAAGGCACCGAGCCGGGTGGCGGTCAAGGAGCGGATCTGCGCGCGCCCCGTGGTCGTCGTTCAGGACCGGCCGGCGCATCGGGCCCTGGGCACAGATCGCCGCGACCCGGCCGGTCGATGAAGCCTGGGCCGCAGATTTCCTGCCGATCTTGCCGAGACGACCTGCGGTTGTGGTTCCGGCAGGTCGATTTCTGCCCCGCATCTCCGGGGGGACGCCGGCAGGATCGCCGCCCGAGGAGCGCGCGATCCGGGCCAAAGTGCAGATCCGGTCTTGGCAAGGGGATGAATTTCGCCGAGAGACATCGCAGCCCCGACGCCTCGCGACCAGCTTTCCGCCGGGCCCCGCGGGGAAGACGGCGTGTCTCGCAGCGCCCGCGATTTCTGTCGCCAGATCGTTCGCGGGTCCGCAAATGACCCGCCTTGCCGGAGGGTGCGCGCATGTATCGAGAACCGACCGCCCATCACGTCGACCCGGACACCGGGGCGATGACCGGCGCGACCGGGGCTCATGAAAAACGGCTCCGAGACCTCGAGGGCTGTTATCTCGACGCGGCCGCGTTTCACCGCGCCAAGGCGGCGGGGGGCGACAGGATCGTCTATTCGGTGCGCGAGGTGCGGCCCCCGCAGGCGATGGGCGACATCCACTTCGGCACGACCCGCATCGAGCCGGGTCGGATCGGCGACGAGTTCTACATGACGCGGGGCCACATCCATGCGGTCGCCAATCGCTCCGAGGTGTACTGCGGCTTGCGCGGGACTGGTGTGTTGCTCCTTGAGTCCCTCGAAGGCGAGACACGGGTTCTCGATGTGACGCCCGGCGTGGCCGTCTACGTGCCGCCGATGTGGCTGCATCGGTCGGTGAACGTCGGCCAGGCGCCGCTGGTGATGAGCTTCTACTGTCCGAGCGATTCCGGGCATGATTACGAGATCATCGTGCGCTCGGGCGGCATGGCCTGTCGGATCGTCGCCGACGGCGCGGGCTGGAAGGCCGTGCCGAACCCGCGGTACCGGCCGCGGCGCCCCGAAGAGATTGCCCGGGTTCTCGCAACCCGGTCGTGACCGGGGGGATGAGCCGTTTGACGCCCCGCTTCGACATCGCGCGACGGACCGACCGGAACCGCCTCGCGCCCGCCGTATCGGGGAGCGACGGATCGGCCGCGAGAGGCGCGGCGCCGATGTCGCCGCGGTCGGGCTTGGGGCTTTCGGCGCGGGCGGAGTGCGGCCCCCTGAGGCCGGCGATTGCGCGCCTTTCCGATCATCCCCGCGCGACGGGCGCGTTTCGGTCCCGGCACCGCGCTCCTGCCGGGCAGCGGGCGCGATCGGCAACCGCTGTCCCGGGCCATGCCCGGCGATGTGGCCCTCGTTGCGGCTGTTTCGCTTGCCGCGGATATCCCCTATCCTGTCGCGCATCACTTCGGGATGGGCGCCGACACCACGATTGACCCGGCGCAAACGGATGCCGAGGCGGCGAGGCGGGCCGCGAGGATCGCTTGACGGCAAGGGAGACCGACTTGGACCAGAAGGCAACGAACACCGGCGACAACCTCCTCGAACAGATCGTGCGGTTGAAACCCGACTTGCGCAAATCCGATCAACGGGTCGCCGAGGTCGTGCTCGACCGGCCGGGCGAAGTCGTCGACATGACCCTGGCGGTGCTGGCGAAGGCGGCCGGGGTCAGCGAACCGACCGTCATCCGCTTCTGCACGGCGATCGGCTGCGAGGGGTTCCGCGACATGCGGGTGAAGCTGGCCCGCTCGCTTGCCTTTTCCCGAACCACATCGCACACCGCGATTGCCGACGACGACGATCTCGAAACGATCATCACCAAGATATTCGACTACAACCTGTCGAACCTGAACTGGGCGCAAAGCCATCTCGATACGGAGCGGGTCGCGGCGGCGGTGGACATGCTGGCCGGCGCCAATCGGATCGAGTTTTTCGGCTTCGTCGCCTCGGGAATCGTGGCGCGCGACGCGCAGCAGAAGTTCCCGCTTTTCGGCGTTCCCTGCGGCGCGGCCGAGGACGCGCACCAGATGTTCATGACGGCAGAAATGCTCGGGCCGGGCGACGTGACCGTGGCGATCTCGAATTCCGGCCAGACCCCGGAGATCATTCGCGCCGTCAACGCCGCGCACAAGAGCGGCGCCCGGACCATCGGCGTTACCGGACAACCCGACAGCCCGCTCGCGCATGCCTGCGACGTGGCCCTGATCGTGCAGACCCTCGAGAACACCGATCTTTTCACCCCCACCGTTTCGCGACTGTCGCATCTGGTGGTGATCGACATCCTGTCGACCGCGGTGAGCCTCAGGCGGGGCAGTCGCCACCACGCGCGGGTCGCCAAGATGAAGGCCGGCCTGGCGCGTTTGCGCGCCACCTCGCGGGACTGACGCCGAGGTCATCCCTTTGCGGGCCGGCAAAACAGGGCCTTCGGGCATCGGTCCCCAAGTAGCACGTCCGGGGCGCGAGCGATCGCCTTGCCTTTCGTCCTCGGGCGGGGCGGAGGCCGAGCAGGGCGGCCTGTCCTGCAAAGGTCTCCGGTTTCGATGGCACGCTGCCGAGACGAGGCTTTCGACGCGGCCTCGGGCTTGCGCGAGGACCCACGAGGAAATCGACATCGCCCGCCGCGCGGCACCTTCCGCCCGCGCCGATCTTTCGGTCGGCTCCTGTGCCGGGGTTCCGGGCAGGGGCCGCATCGACCCCGTCGGTATATTTGAATTCAAACGAATGAATTTAAATATATGTAATCCTGTTCCGCGATTTTTCCCCGGTCGAACCGGGAATCTCGTTGGGCGACCCTTTCAGAAAGAAGATAATCCATTGTTATTTAACAGAAAAGACAGCAAGAAAGAAATGCGTTCGAATTTCCCGACATATTGACGCGTGTCAAAGTGGGGGCAAAAGAAACATGGTTGTATCTGCGCGACGATCCAGCCCTGCGGGAGGACTCGCGGCGGTGGGAAGAGGGGTGCAAAGGAACCGCCCGGGTTCGACCTGCGCCATGGGCAACCCGCACTTGCGGGCGCCCGGCTCTCCGCCGTAGCGCCATTCGCCGTCGCAGGCATGGTCGCAAATCCGGATCGGCCGCTGCGCGGGGCAGGGCCGGTCCGACAAACGTCGTGCCGGCCGTTCTGGCCGGTGTGCCACAACCCATGCGGGATGCGGAGGTATCATGGACCGTTTTGTGGAACGTCTTGTCGGCGAGGTGCTGGACAGGTTCGGCTCGGACCGGACCCGTCTGATGGACATGCTCTGGGAGGTACAGCGCACCCGCGGCCATATCTCGGAAGATGCGATCGCCGCGCTCGCCAAGGGGTTGAACATGTCGGTTCCGGATGTGGCCGAGACCGTCACCTTCTACCACTTCTTCCGCACCGCGCCCTTTGCCCAGCACGTCATCTACCTTGCCGACACGGTGATCGCGCGGATGAACGGGTATGATGCGGTGCGCGCGGCGCTGATCGAGGCGACCGGGGCCGATTTCGGCGTGCACGATTCGAACGGTCAGTTCGGTCTCGACGATGCGCCCTGCATCGGTCTCAGCGACCAGGAACCGGCGATGCTGCTCGACGACGTGGTGTTTTCCTCGCTGACGCCCGAGAAGGTGTTCGAGATCGTCGCCGCGCTCAGGAGCGGCAAGTCGGCCGAAGAGCTTGCCAACCCGGAGGCATTCGAGAAGACCTCGGTGGACTATGTCGATGCGGTCGCCGAGGCGAAGATCCTGAAGTCGGGCCCGGTGCTGTTTCAGGAGGGGCGCGACTACGCCGCGATCGTCAAATCAGTCGTCGAGCGCACGCCGGAAGAGATCATCGCCGAGGTCGACGCCTCCGACATCCGCGGCCGCGGCGGCGCCGGTTTCCCGGCCGGGCTGAAATGGCGGCTCGCGCGCGAGGCCGAGGGCGCCGAGAAATACATCATCTGCAACGCCGACGAGGGCGAGCCCGGCACTTTCAAGGACCGCGCGCTGTTGACCCATTCGGCCAAGGACGTGCTGCTCGGCATGATCGCGGCGGCCCATTCCGTCGGCTCGCGCACCGGCATCATCTACCTGCGGGCCGAATACTGGTATCTGAAAGCCTTCCTCGAGGGCCAGATCGAAGAGTTCAAGGCGGCGGGGCTCCTGGACAAGAACATCCTCGGTTCCGGGCTCGACTTCGACATCCGCATCCAGATGGGCGCCGGGGCCTACGTCTGCGGCGACGAGACCGCGCTGATCGAAAGCTGCGAAGGCAAGCGCGGCACGCCGCGGGTGAAGCCGCCGTTTCCGATCCAGCACGGCTACCTGGGCATGCCGACGGTGGTCAACAACGTCGAAACCTTCGCGCTGTGCTCGCGCATCGTCGAGAAGGGCGGCGCCTGGTTCACCGCGATGGGCACCGAGCAGAGCTCCGGCACCAGGTTGTTGAGCGTCTCGGGCGATTGCGTCCGGCCCGGCATCTACGAGATCGAATGGGGCATGACCCTCGACGAGGTGCTGAAGATGATCGGCGCCGACAACGCCGTGGCCGTACAGATCTCCGGGCCGTCGGGCGAAATGCTGCGGGTCGACAAGGACCGCTACCGCAAGTTCTGCTACTCGGATCTGTCCTGCAACGGTTCGATGATGGTGTTCAACGCCAGCCGCGACCTGCTGGAAGTGGCGCGCCATTTCACCGAGTTCTTCGTCCACGAGAGCTGCGGCATCTGCACGCCCTGCCGGTCCGGCGGGGTCGACATGCTGGCCAAGATCGACCGGGTGATCGCGGGCCGGGCGGTGGCGCAGGATCTCGAAGAGTTCAAGCTCTGGGGCAAGCTGATGATGGCCACCAGCCGCTGCGGGCTCGGCACCACCGCGCCGAACCCGATCCTGACGACGCTGGCGAAGTTCCCCGAGCTCTATGAGGCCAGGCTCAACACCTCGAAGAGCTGGCTGCTCTCGTCTTTCGACATGGAGGATGCGATGAGCGAATTCGACCGGGCGGTCGACAATCTGGTCCGGGAGGACGTGCAATGAGCTTCACCATCACGATCGACAAACGCAAGATCCTGGTCGAAGAGGGCTGCGCCCTGATCGACGCGGCCGCCGACAACGGCGTGTTCATCCCCAACCTGTGCTATACCCGCGGCAAGCCCTGTCTCGGCACCTGCCGGGTCTGCTCGGTCCGGGTCAACGGCAAGGTCACCGCGGCCTGCACCGTGCCGGTCACGCCCGGGATGGTGGTCGAGGTCAACGAGCCGGAAGTGTCCGAGATGCGCAAGCTGCTGGTCGAGGCGCTGTTCTCGGAGGGCAACCACAATTGCCCGAGCTGCGAAAAGAGCGGCCGGTGCGAATTGCAGGCGGTGGCCTACGAGGTCGAAATGACCGCCTCGCCCTTCCCCTACCGCAACCCGAAACGGACCCGCGAAACCGCCGCCGAGCACATCTTCCTCGAGCGCGACCGCTGCATCTTCTGCCAGCGCTGCGTCGAACACGTGCGCGACGCCGAAACCGGCCAGGCGATCTTTGCGATCCATGGCCGCGGCACCACGGCGCGGATCGAGATGGACGTCGCGCTCGCCGACAAACTGACCCCCGAACAGGTCCGCGCCGCGGCCGATCTCTGCCCGGTCGGCTGCATCCTTCAAAAGGGCGTTGGCTTCGACGATCCGATGGGCCAACGTAAATTCGAAGTCAAATCCCTTCGCAAACGGGTGCTGGAAGGAGAATCCTCATGACCCTCGATGCCACCCCGGACGCACCGGTCGTCCTCTACTCGCATGACATGCCGGCCAAGGCGCTCGATCCCGAGCTGAGAAAGGCCCGCGACGCAAAGGTGCAGATCGCCACCATCTCCTTGTGCGGCTGCTGGGGCTGCAACCTGTCGCTGCTCGACACCGACGAGGCGCTGGTCGACCTTCTGTCCAAGGTCCATATCACCCGCTCGTCCTTCACCGACATCAAGCGCATCCCCGGCCAGATCGCGGTCGGGCTGATCGAGGGCGGTGTCGCCAACGACGAGAATATCGAGACGCTCGAACACTTCCGCGAGCATTGCGACATCCTGATCGCCACCGGCGCCTGTGCCATCTGGGGCGGGGTGCCGTCGATGCGCAACATGCACGGGCTCGAACCCTGCCTGCGCGAGGCCTATATCGACAGCCCGACCCGGCCGCTGCAGAGCCCGCCTGTGGTGCCGCATCATCCCGATATCCCGAAGCTCACCAGGAAGGTCTACCCGGTGCACGAGGTGGTCAAGATCGACTATTCGATCCCCGGCTGCCCGCCCGACGGGCGCACCATGTTCAAGGTGATCGACGATCTTCTGAGCGGGCGCGGCTTCTCGATGCCCGCCGAATACAACCGTTTCGACTGAAGCGCACCCGCGCAGGGCCAGCCGGGCCTGCGCGAGCCGCTTCGCAACAACTCAACGATGCACGCGTTTCGACATCACCTTGATTTCAGGCCGATCTCGGACCGCTTTAGGAGAGACCCATGAGCCGCAAGCTAATCATCGATCCTGTCACCCGGATCGAGGGCCACGGGAAGGTGACGATCCAGCTCAACGCGGCCAGGAAGGTCGACTGGGCCCGCCTCAACGTGGTCGAGTTCCGGGGCTACGAGAAATTCGTCCAGGGCCATCCCTATTGGGAAGCGCCGATGATGCTGCAGCGGGTCTGCGGCATCTGTTTCGTCAGCCACCACCTGGCCGGCGCCAAGGCGCTCGACGACATGGTCGGCGTCGGCTACGCCAGCGGCGTGCAGATGCTGCCGACGGCCGAGAAGATGCGCCGCCTCGGCCATTACGCCCAGCAGTTGCAAAGCCACGTCGCCGCCTATTTCTTCCTGACCGCGCCGGAGATGCTGTTCGGCGTCGATGCGCCGCCCGATCAGCGCAACGTCCAAGGGCTGATCGAGGCCGACCCCGAGATGGTCAAACGGGTCGTGGTCCTGCGCAAATGGGGCCAGGAACTCATCACCACCGTGCTCGGCAAGCGGATGCACGGCATCCACTCGGTGCCCGGCGGGGTGAACAAGAACCTCTCCGTCGCCGACCGTGACCGCTTCCTCAACGGCGGCGACGGGCTGCTGTCGATCGACGAGGTGATCGAGGGCGCCCAGGAGGCGCTCCAGGTCTTCTACGCCTACCACGAGGCCAACCGCGACTGGATCGACAATTTCGCCGTCGTGCCGGGGCTCAACATGTGCCTGGTCAACGACCAGGGCAATGTCGATTATTTCCACGGCAACATCCGCGTCGTCGACAAGAACCGCGACGTGGTCGAGGAATTCGACTACCACGACTATCTCGACCATTTCTCGGAAGCGACCGAGGCCTGGAGCTACATGAAGTTCCCCTACCTCAAGCGGTTGGGGCGCGAGGCCGGGTCGGCGCGGGTCGGCTGCCTCGCCCGGGTCAACGTCACTCGCGACTACGAGGAAGAGACCCCGCTGGCGCGCGAAGCGCTGGCGCGGTTCCACGACTACAACAAGGGCAAGGCCTCGAACGCGACGCTGCACACCAACTGGGCGCGGGCGATCGAGATCCTGCATTCGGCCGAGCAGATCAAGAACCTGCTGAACGACCCCGATCTGCAGAAGGAAGACCTGATCCTGCCGCACACCGAGGCCGACTGGGTCGGCGAGGGCGTCGGCGTGGTCGAAGCGCCACGCGGCACGCTCCTGCACCACTACCGGGCCGACCAGGACGGCAGCATGACCTTCGCCAACCTGATCGTGGCGACCACCCAGAACAACCAGGTGATCAACCGCACCATCACCTCGGTGGCGGAAGAATACCTGACGGATGTCGACGAGATCACCGACGGGCTGATGAACCACGTCGAGTTCGGCATCCGCGCCTACGATCCCTGCCTGAGCTGCGCCACCCATGCGGTCGGCCAGATGCCGCTCGAAGTGACGGTGCAGGGGCCCGATGGCACCGTGCTTGCCAAACGGGAGCGCTAGGGACATGCACAGCCTGCTGGCCGGATACGACCGCGAGGATTGCCTGATCCACGGCATCGGCAATGTCGGCCGGCAGGACGACGGGCTCGGCTGGGCCTTCATCGACTGGCTGGAGGCGGAGGGGCTCTGCCCGCGGGCCGAAAAACGACGCCACTACCAGCTGTTCCTGGAAGACGCCGATCTGCTGGCGCGGATGGACCGGGTGCTGTTCGTCGATGCGTCGAAAGAGCCGGGGCTCGACGGTTTCCGCCTCGATCCGGTCGCGCCCCGCTACGACCTCAGCTTTACCTCGCACGCGCTCACCATCCCCGCGGTGCTGGCGATCTGCCGGCAGTGTTTCGACCGGGTGCCCGAGGTGCGGCTTCTGTCCATCCGCGGCTATTCCTGGGATCTGACCGAAGGGCTGACGCCGGAGGCTGCGGCCAATCTCGAGGCGGCCAAGGCGTATTGCACCAGGCAGCAGGCCCGCGCGGTCGACGCGGCCTGAACCGGGGCGTCACTCGGCGATGTCGATTTCCTGACGCAGCACCTGGCCGTCGGGCGAGAACACCAGCACCCGGCCGTCGTCGCTGACCACCAGCAGGAAATCCGCCCCCCGTGTCACGGCCTCGGCGGTGACCCCTTCGGGCAGGGCGAGCGTGTCGGGCCAGGCGGTGGGCGCGGTGCCCTGGTTGAAGCGCATGACAACCACCGTCACAAGCACTATGAACCCGACAATCATCGTCACCGACAATGCGGTGACGAGCCATTTGAGGTAACGCACGAGGCTTGCGTCTTGCCCGGAAAGCGGAGTGTCTTCGTCCATGTCTGAGCCGTCCCTTCTGAGGGTCACCATCGCCGAAGACCCGCCCGCGCGCCTTGATAAGGCGCTGGCGCGCGATGTGCCAGAAGAAGCGGCGCTGAGCCGGTCGCGGCTCGCCAGGCTGATCGCGGCCGGCGCGGTAAGCCGCGACGGCGCGGCGCTGGCGGCGAAGGCGAAGGTGGCCGCGGGCGAGGTGATCGAGATCGCCGTTCCGGAGACGGTCGAGAGCCATATCGGCGCGGAACGGATCGCGCTCGATCTCGTCTACGAGGACGGCGACCTCGTGGTGGTCAACAAGCCCGCCGGCATGGTCGTGCACCCGGCACCCGGCAGCCCCTCGGCGACGCTGGTCAACGCGCTGCTCGCCCATTGCGGCGACGATCTCTCGGGGGTGGGCGGCGAGAGGCGGCCCGGGATCGTGCACCGGATCGACAAGGACACCTCCGGGTTGCTGGTGGTGGCGAAATCGGACAAGGCGCACCACGGGCTCGCCGCCCAGTTCGAAGCGCACTCGGTCGAGCGGCATTACCGCGCCGTGGTTCACGGGGTGCCGGACGGGGCCGACCCGCGGCTGCGCGGCATCAAGGGTGTGAGCTTCGAGCCCGGCGGGGTGATCAAGATCACCTCGCAGCTCGCCCGCCACAAGACCGACCGGCAGCGCCAGGCCGTCGTCTGGTCGAATGGCCGCCACGCGATCACCCGCGCCCGGGTCGTCGAGACCTTTGGCGTGCCGCCGGTGGCCGCCCTGGTCGATTGCTGGCTCGAGACCGGGCGAACCCACCAGATCCGGGTCCACCTGGCGCATGCGGGCCACGGGCTGATCGGCGACCCGGTCTACGGCGGGCGACGCAAGCTCGCGGTCAAGGCGGTGGGCGAAGCGGCGGCGCAGGCCGCGCGCGACTTTCCGCGCCAGGCGCTGCACGCGGCGACCCTCGGGTTCATCCATCCGGTGACGGGCGCGGAGATGCGGTTCGAAGCGCCCCTGCCGGGCGATATGGCGGCCCTGATCGCGCTGCTCGGCGTCGGGCGGTAGCGCGAATCGCACCACGACCACCCCCGGCTCGGCACCGGAAACCCTGAAAACCGATCCAAGCCCTGCGGTCGCCCGTAACCTACAGCACAAGGCCGTGACACACCTGTCGCTGCGACGGAAACGGGTTCATACTCCGTTCAACCTTTGTGCTTAGGAGGTGCGTCGGACCCTTGAACTCGGGCCCAGCGCCCTTATGTGGAATGTTAAGCCTCGATACATCGAGCGGCAACAGTGGAGAAACTATGAGCAACTATGCGAACTTGCCGGCGCCGACCCCGGAAGGGGGTCTGAACCGTTACTTGCAGGAAATCCGCAAGTTCCCGATGCTTGAGCCGGAAGAGGAATACATGCTGGCCAAGCGCTGGGTCGACCATGAGGATTCGGCGGCGGCGCACAAGCTGGTCACCAGCCACCTGCGGCTGGCGGCGAAAATCGCCATGGGCTACCGCGGCTACGGGCTGCCCCAGGCCGAGGTGATCTCGGAAGCCAACGTCGGCCTGATGCAGGCGGTCAAGCGCTTCGACCCCGAGAAAGGCTTTCGCCTCGCCACCTACGCGATGTGGTGGATCCGCGCTTCGATCCAGGAATATATCCTGCGGTCCTGGAGCCTGGTGAAGCTCGGCACGACCTCGGCGCAGAAGAAACTGTTCTTCAACCTGCGCAAGGCCAAGGCCCGGATCGGCGCGCTGGAAGAGGGCGATCTGCGGCCCGAGAACGTCGCCCGGATCGCCAACGACCTGAACGTCACCGAAGACGAGGTGATCTCGATGAACCGGCGGATGTCGGGGGGCGACGCCTCGCTCAACGCGACGATTTCCGCCGACGGCGATTCGACCATGCAATGGCAGGACTGGCTCGAAGACGAAGATGCCGACCAGGCGGGCGACTACGAGCAGCGCGACGAGCTCGAGACCCGGCGCGAGATGCTGGTGGTGGCGATGGAGGTGCTGAACGAGCGCGAGCGCGACATCCTCAACCAGCGCCGCCTGTCGGATCAGACGGTGACGCTGGAGACGCTTTCCGAGCAATATGGCGTCAGCCGCGAGCGCATCCGCCAGATCGAGGTCCGCGCCTTCGAGAAGCTGCAAAAGAAGATGCAGGAACTGGCCGCCGCCAAAGGGTTGCTGGAACCGGCCTAGGTGTGAGCTTTCCACAGGTTGTCCATTCGATCCCGATCGAGTTGGTTGGAGTTACCAGGCGCCAACCATGTTCGGAGGGATCGAATGAACATGCATCAGAATGCCCGGCTGACGCCGAAAGGTCGAGAGCGGCTGGTCGGGCTGATCGAAGCGGGTGCCGCAGTTTCTCACGCCGCCTCGGTCTGCGGCGTCAGCGCAAAGACCGCTGCCAAGTGGCACCGACGGTTCCGGGCCGAAGGGTGCCGGGGGTTGCAGGACCGCCCGTCACGCCCCGTCAGGCTGCGCAATCCGACGCCGCCAGCCGTGTGCGACCGCATTGTCAGCCTGCGGCGGGACCGCCTGACCGGCGCGCATATCGCCGCGAAGACCGGTGTCTCGCCCGCCACCGTCAGCCGGGTGCTGCGCCGGGCGGGCCTCAGCCGCCTGCGCGATCTGGAGCCGGCCGAACCGGTGCACCGCTATGAGCGGGACCACCCGGGGGAGCTGATCCACCTCGATATCAAGCGTCTGGGGCGGTTCGAACAGACCGGCCACAGGATCACCGGCGATCGGCAACAGGGGCAGTCGCGCGGGGCTGGCTGGGAGTATGTGCATGTCTGCATCGACGACGCCTCGCGGCTCTCCGTCACCCGGATCCATCCCGACGAGAAGGCCGTCAGCGCCGTGGCGCATCTGCGCGCCGCGGTGGCCTGGTATGCGTCGGTAGGAGTGACCGTCGCGCAGGTGATGACCGACAATGGAGGTTGTTACCGGTCACGCGCCTTCAAGGCCGCTTGCGCCGACCTCGGTCTGCGCCACATCCGAACCAGACCCTACACACCGAAGACCAACGGCAAAGCGGAAAGGTTCATTCAGACCGCTCTCAGAGAATGGGCCTACGCCCGCGCCTATCAGACCTCGGACCAGCGCGCCGCCGACCTGCCGGTCTGGACCCATCTCTACAATTGGCACCGGCCTCACTCAGCGTTAAAATCCAAACCGCCAATCAGTCGATTGGGATTGCATCGGAACAACCTGTTGAGGTTCCACAGCTAGGCCACATGACCGCCAGGACAGGGCGCCGCCTTCGGGCGGCGTTTTTGCGATCGGCGATGGGCAATCGGATTGCGGCCGCGGGGGCAGGGGCCTAGTGTGAAATCAAAGGTTTGGGAGGACGACATGCCGAATGAACTTCGTTGGGGTATTCTCGGGGCCGGGCGGTTTGCACGCGACCACATGGCGCCGGCGATCCACGCCGCGCGCGGCAACCGGCTGGTGGCGCTCGCCACCTCCACCGAGGCCAATGCGGCCCCGTTCGAGGCCTTCTGCCCGGGGCTCGATGTGTTTCTCGACTACGACGCGATGCTGGCCTGGGACGCGATCGACGCGGTCTACGTACCACTGCCCAACACGCTGCATGTCGAATGGACGAAAAAGGCGCTGCGGGCCGGCAAGCATGTGCTGACCGAAAAGCCCATTGCGATGAAGGCTTCCGAGTTCGACGACCTCATCCGCTTGCGCGATGAAACCGGGCTGCTGGCGGCCGAGGCCTACATGATCGTGCACCATCCGCAATGGATCCGGGTGAAGGCGCTGATCGAGGCGGGCGAGATCGGCAAGATCCGGCATGTCGACACCGCGTTCAGCTACGACAACAGCGCCGACCCCGGCAACATCCGCAACAAACCCGACACCGGCGGCGGCGGCATCCGCGACATCGGCGTCTACACCTATTCCTCGGTCCGCTTCGCCACCGGCGCCGAGCCGGTCGATCTGACCGCACGGGTGAAGACCGAGAACGGCGTCGATACCTGGGCCCAGGTGGTGGGCGAGATGGACGGGCCGACCGGGCGCTTCACCTATTCGGCAATGACCTCGATGCGGCTGCCGAACCGGCAGGAAGTGGTGTTCCAGGGCGACACCGGCACGATCACCGTGACCGCGCCGTTCAACGCCGGGGTCTTCGGCGTGTCGGCGATCCATGTGCGCGACCTTGCGGGCACCATCCGCACCGAACAATGGCCGCAGGTGAACCAGTATGTGCTGCAGGTCGAGAACTTCGCGCGCTCCGTGGCGACCGGGGTGGACTACCCCTGTCCGCTCGAGTTCAGCCGCGGCACGCAGGAGATGATCGACCAGGTCTTCGCCACCGCGGTGGAGATCGGCTGATGCCGCGGTCAGGCCCCCGGGCGCCTTGAAAACAAGGGATTTCGCTCCCATATTCTGATCGGAAAGGGGGGCGACATGAAACCCGTCAAAACGCTTGTACTCCTTGCGAACGATGCCACGGCCCGGCTGTTCCAGAACCTCGGACCGGGGCGGGGTCTTACCGAGATCGAGGACTTCTCGGTCGGGCTCATCGTTGGCGCCGGCGCAGGTTATGCCGACCGGCCCGGGCGCAATTCGGCCGCGCCGGGTGTCGCGCAACATGCAACCGTGGATCTCGCCGAAGCCGAGGAGCTGCAGGCGCGCGAGGCCTTCGTGCGCGCCCTTGTCAGCGAAACCGAGGCGCGTTTCCGCGAAGGCCGTTACGACCGCTTCGTGATGGCGGCGGCCCCGGCCACGCTCGGCGCGCTGCGGGCGCATCTGCCCGAGAAACTCCGCCGCGCCCTGGTGCTCGACGTCGACAAGGATTTCACCCGCCAGGGCCCGGCCGAGGTGGTCAAACGCCTCGAGGGCGTGATCGTTCTCTAGAACATGTTACGATCGGCAGGGCAAAGCGGGCCCTGCCCATCGTCAGACAAGCCGGTCCCGCACCGGTGCGGCGGGCCGGCGGCGCCTGAAGCGGGCGAGCGCAGTCCACACACGACAACCGCAGTTCATTGAAGGAGAAGTCCGATGGTCGACGACCGAAAGCCCGAAGACGAAACGCCCGACGACGACGACACTGCGCCGCAGTTCCTGGAAGAACCGCGCGCCGAAAGCAAGAGCGGCAAGAAGGCCCGCGCCGAAGCGACCGATTGGGAGATCGACGACGAGCCGGAAAACCCGTGGATGCGCGGGCTCTGGATGGTGATCCTCGCGGTGCTGTTCGGTGTCGGGCAATCGATCCTGCTGCTCGCCGCGGTGCTCCAGTTCCTCTGGCTGCTGTTCGGCAAGGAGAAGAACGAGCATATCGCCGCTTTCGGCACCGACCTCGCCGACTGGCTCGCCCGGGTCGCGCTGTTCCAGACCGGCACCACCGAGGAAAAACCGTTTCCCTTCGCGCGTTGGGGCGCGGAAGACTAGTTTATTGTTTGCGCGGCAGCCAGCGATCGCAACAGGATCGGGCGCAGGAGGTGTGTCATGGCCGGCGGATGGACGCGCGACGGCGCGGTGAACGAACAGATCGAGGCGTCGATCGCGGAAGAGCTCGAACGGATGCGGGCGCGCTCGGGCCCGGCCGGTGAAAGCGCGCAGACCTGCGTCGAGTGCGGCGAGCCGATCCCCGAGGCCCGCCGCGCCGCCGTTGCCGGGGTGAAGCTCTGCATTCACTGCCAACAGGCGCGCGACGCCGCCTTCAAGCCGCGCCCCGGGGTCAACCGGCGCGGCTCGAAGGACAGCCAGCTCAAATGACATCCACCGCGAAGAACGCAGCCGACGGTTGACCCGACGCCCCGATCCGGATTGCAATGGCAGCACCAGAGCGGAGGGGATCGATGAAACAGCTGACCATGACCATGCTCGCCGTCTGCGCCTGGGCGGCCGGGCCCGGGGGCGCCACCGCGCAGGACGATGCGCCGGTCGTCGCCGCCGATACCAACGTCGGCCGCCCGCTCGAGGCGCCGGTCAACACGCTTCCGGTCGCGGAGAAATTCTGGTGGTCGGACGAGTGGTTCGACCGCGGCGTGCTCGAGGTGCCGGTGAACCACGCGGTGGTCGAGCGCTCCGTTAGCTACACCAATCCCGACGACGGCACCGAGGTGCCGGCGCGCCTCTACCGCCCCGAAGGCGACGGCCGGTACCCGGGGGTTCTGTTCCAGCACGGCCGCCGGGGCCTCGACGGTTTCGTCCAGCGTCTCGCGGTCCGCATCGCCGCGCGCGGCTTCGTGGTGCTGGCGCCGGATGTCTATGAGGCCCGTTTCGTCGAACCCTTCCCGCTGGCCCATGACCCGGCAATGGAGGGCGACGTGGCCGCGGGGGTCGACTTCCTGCTCGCCCAGCCCGATCTCTCGTCCGACCGGATCTGCCTCGCTTCGCACACCCGCGGCGGCTATTACACCCTGCGCGTCGCCGTCGACCGGGGGCGCCAGGCCGATGCCGTCGCCTGTTATGTCTCGTTCTACCCGCATTGGCAGGACCCGAACGCGACCGAACCGGAACAGGTCTACCGCTACCACCCCGATATCGACCGGCTGGAGATCCCGACGCTGGTCTTCATCGGCGAATACGAGCAATACCAGCGCCGCCGCTCGATCGAGACCGCGGTCGCCTTCATGAAGGAAGCGGGCCGCGACGTGCGGCTGATCGTCTACCCCGGGGTCGGGCGGGGGTTCGACTTCCGCAATCCGGCGGTGCGCACCTTTGCCGACGACCTTGCGACCAAGGATTCCAACCTGCGCGCCGCCGCCTTCATGCGGATGCATCTGCAATAGAGCGATCCGCACCGGGTGGCGCGCGGCGAGGCGCTTCGAAGCGCCTTTTCAAGCGGTTTCGAAACCGCTTCCCCGCGCCCGGACCCGGCTGGAGCGCCCGGTCCGGTGGCGTCGGGCGCGGATCAGCGGGTGCAGACCGTGACCCGGCTGGGCTGGCGCAGCTCGAACTGGTTCTCGGAAACGACGTGCACTTGCGGTGCCGCGCCGGGTGTCATCAACTCGTTCTTGAACTCGGCCGCGTGTTCCGACTGCAGGCTGTCGACCCCGGCGATGGTAAAGGCGGTGACGGTGGCGCTCTCGGCCTGCTCGATCAGCCGACCGTCGACCAACTGCCAGCGGGCCGAATACCGCGCCTCGACATGGATCGGAACGATCAGCTTGTAGGCCTGCATCACCAGAACGGTGCTGAGGGTTCCGTCCGGGCGAAAATCGGCCACCGAGGTGATGGTGCCCTTCAACCCGTTCCGGTTCATCTTTTCGGTGCAGTTCCAGCGGCCGTCGATCGGCGTCGCGGCGACGGCCGCGGTGGCGAAGGCCGCGCTGGCGAGCATTGCGGCGAACAGCATCCTGGGGATCGTCATTCCATTGCCTCCAATTGGTCAATTAAGCCCGAAATCATGTTCAGCCCCTTGTCCCAGAACGTCGGATCGCCGGCATCCAGTCCGAACGGGGCCAATAGCGCCTTGTGGTGTTTCGATCCGCCCGCCCGCAGCATCTCGAAATACTTCTCCTGGAACGACGCGTCGCCCTCGGCGTAGACCGCGTAGAGCGCGTTCACCAACCCGTCGCCGAAGGCATAGGCGTAGACATAGAACGGCGAGTGGATGAAATGCGGGATGTAGGACCAAAAGGTCTCGTAGCCATCCATGAAGGTGAACGCCGGCCCGAGGCTTTCGCCCTGCACCGACATCCACAGCGCGTTGATCTGGTCGGGCGTGAGCTCGCCCTGGCGCCTCGCCTCGTGCAGCTTGCATTCGAAATCGTAGAACGCGATCTGGCGCACCACGGTGTTGATCATGTCCTCGACCTTGCCGGCGAGCAGCACTTTCTTCTGTGCCTGGTCGGCCGCCCCTTCGAGCAGCTTCTGGAAGGTGAGCATCTCGCCGAAGACGCTGGCGGTCTCGGCCAGTGTCAGCGGGGTCTGCGCCAGCAGCTCGCCCTGGCCCGCCGCCAGCACCTGGTGGACGCCGTGGCCGAGCTCGTGCGCCAGCGTCATCACGTCGCGCGGCTTGCCGAGGTAGTTGAGCATCACGTAAGGATGCACCTCCGCCACCGTCGGGTGGGCGAAGGCGCCGGGCGCCTTGCCCGGCTTCACGCCCGCATCGATCCAGCCGCGGTCGAAGAACGGCTCGGCGATCGCGGCCATCTCCGGAGCGAAGGCGGAATAGGCCTCGAGCACCGTGGCGCGCGCCTCGTCCCAGCCGATCAACCGGTTGTCCTCCATCGGCAGGGGGGCGTTGCGGTCCCAGACCTCGAGCGTCTCGAGCCCCAGCCACTTGCGCTTCAGCTCGTAATACCGATGCGACAGCTTCGGATAGGCCGCCACCACCGCATCTCGCAGCGCCTCGACGACCTCCGGCTCGACGTGGTTCGACAGGTGCCGGCCGGTCTGCGGGGTCGGCATCTTGCGCCAGCGGTCCTCGATTTCCTTTTCCTTGGCGAGCGTATTGTGGATCCGGGAGAACAACTTGACGTTCTCGCCGAACACCCGCGCCAGCTCGCGTGCCGCCGCCGCGCGCCGGGTCCGGTCGTGCTCGGTCAGCAGGTTCAGCGTGGCCTCCAGCGACAGCTCGTCCTCGCCCTCGGGCGTGAAGGTCAGCCCGGCCATCGTCTCGTCGAACAGCTTGTTCCAGGCCCCCGCGCCGACCGCCGACTGGTCGTGGAGAAACTTTTCCAACTCGTCCGAGAGCTGGTAGGGCCGCAACGCCCGCATCCGCTCGAAGATCGGCTTGTAGCGGGCAAGCTCGGCGTTCCCGGCGATCAGCGCGTCGAGCTTTTCATCCGGCAGCCGGTTCATTTCAAGGGTGAAGAACACCAGGTGGTTGGTGTCTTCGGTCACCTTCTCCTGAAGGTTCTGCAGGAACTGCGCCCGCTCCGCGTCGGTGGTCAGCTGGTAGTAGCGCAGGCCCGCGAAGCTCATCAGCCGCCCGGCGATGGTGTCGATCTCTTCGTAGGCGCGCACGCAGGCCAGCATCCCGGCCGCGTCAAGCTCGGCGAGCTTGCCCTCGTAGACCTTGGCGAAAGCCGCACAGGCCTGTGCCAGCTTGTCGAGGTCGCGGGCCACTTCCGGCGCGTCGGGGGCGGCGTAGAGATCGGTCAGGTCCCATTCGGGCAAAGCACCGAAACCGTCGGGCGTGCTGCCATCGGCATTGGCGTCGCGAAGCGGGAAGGGCAGAGGGAAGGCGCGCATAAGAACTCCTGGCTGCAAGTATCGTGCACACACATAGTGCCTTTTGCGCAAAAGCTGAATCACAGTTTCGCGGGAAACCGCCGATGGCCGATCCCGGGAGCTGCTGGCCTCGCTTCCCGCCGGGTTGGTCGGGTGCGGCCCGGATGCCTTGCGGCGGGGGTGCCGGCGGCCCTCGGGTCGCCTCGGGCGCCCCTGGTCAGGCGCGCGACAGTCGGCGGCCGGCACCGGTTTTGTCGCAGCCGGCGCCACGCCACGGCGCCCGCGACCGGCACGAAACAAAGCGGAAATCTGGCGGATTGTTCGCGCTTGCGCGACGACGGAAGACGGGTCTGCCGATTGGTTCCAAACCGCGCGAGGGTTCGCGCCAAATTCCTCATTTCCGCCCCATTTCCGCCAATATCCGGGTGTTCCTTGACCGCAAGGGGATAAATGCGTCGAGCGCCCGGCTTGTCCGGACTCGCGGAGGAAAGGGACCGCCATGCAACGGTTCGAACACGATCGGCCCGCAACCACCGACGCGCGCAGAGCGCGGCGCGCAGCGGGCTTCTGGCGGTCGGAAGACGGCTCGCTCATCATCTTCGGATTGATGATCTTCCTGCTCATGCTGATCGCCGGGGGCATGGGCGTCGACTTCATGCGCTTCGAAGCGCAGCGCGCCCGATTGCAGGCGACACTCGATCGCGCGGTGCTCGCCGCCGCCTCGATGGACCAGCCGCTCGATCCCGAAGCCGTCGTGCTCGACTATTTCGACAAGGCCGGTCTCGGGGCCTACATCGACGCCGACGACATCAACGTCGTCAACACGCTCACCTCGCGCCGGGTCGAGGCCTCGGCCGAGATGACCGTCAACTCGACCTTCCTGCGCTTCTCGGGGATCGACTTCCTGACCGCCCCGGCCGCCGGTGCGGCGGAAGAGAGCGCCTCGCAGACCGAGATTTCCCTGGTGCTCGATACCTCGGGCTCGATGTCCTGGTCGTCGAATTCCGGTCGGTCGAAAATCGCCGAACTGCGCGACGCGGCGAAAAGCTTCGTCAATATCGTGCTCTGCGACCCGGCCTATCCGAACCGCACGAGCCCCTGCGTCGTCGAAGCCGGCAAGGTCTCGGTCAGCCTGATCCCCTATTCGGAACAGGTGCTGGTGGGTGAATCCCTGCTCAACTATTTCACCCCGACGAACGAACACCATTATTCCTCCTGCGTCACCTTTGACGGGGGCGACTTCTCCAGCACCACGATCACGCCGACGCAAACCCTGAAGCGCACCGGCCATTTCGACCCGTGGTCGGGCTCGAGCGGCGCCGCCGGTCCCGACGACGACCGCACCTGCCAGACCGACACCTGGCGCGAGATCACCGCGGTGAGTGGCGATGCGACGCGCTTGCGCACGGCCATCGACAATCTCGGCGCCTCCGGCAACACCTCGACCGATATCGGGATGAAATGGGGCGCGGCCTTCCTCGATCCGGCCGCTCAACCGGTCGTCGACGACCTGATCACGGCACTGCTTACCGACGAAGACTATGAGGGTCGCCCGCTCGACTGGACAGAACGGGGCGTCGAGAAGGTCATCGTGCTGATGACCGACGGTGTGAACACCGACCAGCATTATCTCTACGACGCCTTCCGCAGCGGCGAGTCGCCGATCTTCCGCAACCTCTACGAATGCGGCGAGACCGATCCCTGCCTCGGCGACAAGTACTCGATCTACGACGAAGACAACGACCGGTACTATTGGGACGACGAAGGCCAGTGGAAAGACCATGCCTACGGCGCGGGCACCTACCAGCACTGCACCTATCAATGGGTGAAACAGGGCAAGAAGTGGCAGCAGATCGAGACCTGCAACGAAATCTCCGAAGGCAGCGGCGCGCGGCAGCTGGACTGGGTCGAAGTCTGGGAGCAGAAGCCCTGGGCCTGGTACGACCGGTTCGGCTGGCTACCCAACCAGGGCAGCGAACACGGCAACAGCACCAAGAACGCCCGGCTGCAGACGATCTGCGACGCCGCCAAGGCCCAGGACATCACCGTGTTCTCCGTCGGCTTCGAGGTGACCTCCGCGTCGGCCACCGTGATGCGCAACTGCGCCTCCTCCTCGGCCCATTACTTCAACGCCAGCGGGCTCAACCTGACGTCGGCCTTCGCCGCCATCGCCCGTGAGATCTCGAAACTCAGGCTCGTAAACTAGGAAAATAAAATGTTCGGGGCGGGTAGAAAACTGACAAAGCGGCTTGCAAGGGCGGCCTTCGGAGACGACGGCAACGCGTCGATCGAATTCGTGATCCTGTTCCCGGCGATCATGACGATCTTCCTGTCGTCCTTCGAGGTCTCGATCTATCTCACACGGTCGGTCCTGCTCGACAGGGCGCTCGATCTCAACGTGCGCCTGCTGCGGCTCGGCACGCTCGAACCGGCGACGTCGGACGAGCTCAAGTCCCGGGTCTGCAACGACGCGCTGATCTTCAAGGATTGCCCCAACGCGATCATGATCGAGCTGACCGAAATATCGACCGACACCTGGGCCCTGCCGAACCCGAACATGGTCTGCGTCAACCGCGACGAAGAGATCCAGCCGGTGGTGGATTTCCAGCTCGGCGGTCTCAACGACCTGATGCTGGTACGCGCCTGCACGGTGCTCGACCCGTTCTTCGGCACCACGCCCTTTGTCATGGAGCTGCCCGTCGATGCCTCCGGCGGCTATGTCGTGGCCGCCGCCTCCACCTTCGTGAACGAACCGTGAGGCCGAAATGGACTTGACCCTCACTTCCGTGTCGACCCGGGCCGCACTTGGCCGTCTCGACCGCTTTCGCCGCGACGAGGGCGCCTCGCTCTCGGTCGAGGCCGTCCTGGTCCTGCCGCTCCTGCTCTGGGCCTTCCTCGCTACCTATACCTTCTTCGACATCTACCGGGCCAAGAACCTGTCGCTGAAGGCGAACTACGCCATTTCCGATCTGCTGTCGCGCGAGACCACCCCGCTCGACATGACCTACCTGCAGGGCGCCGAAGCAGTGTTCCGGTACCTGACCAATTCCAACACCGATTCCTGGCTGCGGGTGACGGTCGTCTATTGCGAGGACGATTGCGCCGACCCCAACCGCGACCTGCGGCGCGACTGGTCGCGTGCGACCGACAGCATGCCGACGTTTACCGACGATGACGTGATGACCCATCTCGAGCCGATCATCCCCTGGATCGCGTCCGGCGAACGGGTGATCATCGTCGAGACCGGGATCGAATACGAGCCGCCCTTCAGCCAGAACCTGACCGGAGTCGGCGCGCGCAACTTCATCGATATCGTGATGACCCGGCCACGTTTCGCCGCCCAGTTGTGCTGGGACGGGGTCAACTGCGGCACCTGACGCCGCCTGTTCGCAGGTGCACAGCGCCTGCGCTCCTCCTCACCCATCGTGCGCTTGCGCGCGGGCAGGGCGCCCCTTAGCTCTGGACGGCAAAGGAGGCGCGCGCCATGTCCATCAGACCCGTCCTGTCCAGCAGCACCGCCCGGCCGACCCTCGAGGGGGCCGGGGTGAAGCTCCACCGGGCCTTCGGCTTCCACGAGCCCGAGGCCTATGACCCGTTCCTGTTGTTCGACGATTTCCGCGGCGACCGGCCCGAAGACTACCTGGCCGGCTTTCCCTGGCATCCGCATCGCGGCATCGAGACGATCACCTACGTGCTCGCGGGCGAAGTGACGCACGAGGATTCGCTCGGCAACCGCGGCGCGCTCGGCGCCGGCGACGTCCAGTGGATGACCGCCGGTTCGGGCATCATGCACCAGGAAATGCCGACCCAGAACCCGGCGGGCCAGATGCATGGCTTCCAGCTCTGGGCCAACCTGCCGTCCGCGCTCAAGATGACCGCGCCGCGCTACCAGGACGTGAAGGCGGCCGATATTCCGGTCATCGTCGATGACGACGGCACCGCGGTCCGGGTCATCGTCGGCCGGTTCTGGGGCAGGACCGGGCCGGTCGATGGGGTCGCCGCCGACCCGCAATACCTCGACATCTCGGTCCCGGCCGGGGTGAAGAAGACGTTCAAGGTCGACACCTACAAACGCACCTTCGCCTATGTCTTCGAAGGCGCTGCCGCCTTCGCCGATGCCTCCGGGCCCCAGGGCGTGCTGCTCGAAAAGGAAGTCGCCGGCCAGGAGGTTAATATCCGCGATCTCTCCGGCAACCGGACCGTGCTGCGCTTCGGCACCGGCGACGAGGTCACCGTGCAGGCGGGCCCGGAGGGGGTGCGCTTCCTGCTGGTTTCGGGCAGCCCGATCGAGGAGCCGGTGGCCTGGCACGGGCCGATCGTGATGAACACCAAGGACGAGATCCGGCAGGCGATGCAGGATCTGAGGAACGGCACCTTTATCCGGCCCGGGCATTGAACGAGGTGTTTCGCCCGGGCTGCGCCCGGGCGACCGGCCGGGGGCTTTGCCCCCGGCGGCGCCGCCGTGTAGCAGTGATCGCGGGGCAGAGCCCCGCGCGCCTGCGGCGGGCGTGGCGGGGGGCTCCGCCCCCCGCCTGAGCCGACAGCTGCCGTTTGCCCGAGACGCGCGCGGCGAACAGGTTTGCAGCGGCTGCCAGGAGCAAACCGCCCGGATCGATGCGGATCTGAACGGCGTGGCCGTCCGGCGCGTCGGGGTCGGGCGCCGGATGCATCGGATCGGCGCGGCGAGGTGCTGGGAGGCGGCTTGGACCACGCCGGGTCGCCCCGCCAGCGAGCCCAACCGGCCGACGAAAAGGAGGCGCCAAGACCGGCGGGGCAGGGCGCCCAATGGCCGGGACATCGGGTCCGCGACGACACCACGCGACAGGGCCACCACCAATCGTTGGGCCCCGTGCCGGTTGGTTCCGCAGGATGCTCCCGAATGAAGGCGACGGGCCCCGGAACCGCAACCCATTGGCCCTCCAGATCAACCGCCCCAGGGCCGCCGTTCGTCGCAACCATCAAGAACGACCGCTCCGAGCCCACATCGCCGCGAGGCGTATCGCGGCGAATACGGGGATTGGATCGTGGCCCCGCAAAGGGTCAGCGCGGGGCTTTTTGCGGCGACGCAGCCGCGTGCAGGACCCGAGGTGCCAAACGACGCACACACCCTGGAAAAGATCTGTCGGAATCCTCCCTTCGCCTGCCGGGCCAGCGACAGGCCACGGGTTTCTCGGACTTTGTTCTGATCCCGCAGCTGACCATGGGCCGGCAATCCCTCCGGCCTAGGCCGGTAACGCTGCGCGGCGACGTGGTGCACGATGGCCTTATCGAAACACCTGTTAGGAGATTGCAATGACCCCCCTTCGCCTCCTGAGCTCCACGGCTCTCGCCTTCGCGCTTGCCTTGCCGGCCATGCCGGCACTGTCTGCGATGCCCGCCCTCAACGCGGGCTTCACCACCGTCCTGTCCGACGCCGCCGATGCGCTTGTGATCGACGTCAAGCAAGGACGCTCGGGCACAGGCGAGCGCGGCCGCGACCGGGACCGCGACGACGACCGCGGTGGCCGAGACCGCGACCGGGACCGCGACGACGACCGCGGTGGCCGCGGGCGCGGTGGCGATAAAAGTCCGTCCGGGTCGGGCCGCGACCGGCCGCGCATTCCCGGCGGCTCGGGCTGCGA
>SWCD01004074.1_pt1 | contig 32336 bp, 31 predicted proteins | sample 4693011 | NCBI WGS metagenome assembly SWCD01 (sample SAMN10267278, study PRJNA491770) | bioreactor metagenome | isolation source: DHS bioreactor inoculated with marine | place: Japan: Omine Ridge, Nankai Trough | reverse complement strand
AAATGGAATTTATAAAAAAACTTTTTTCACCTATAACATGGACAATTCAACTCATTCAAAACAACTTTAAAGCAATGATATTTATTCTCGTTCTTTTTCTCCTCTTCGCACCCAAAACAGAAAAAGAGTTAACACATAATAACCTAATGCAAATAAACCTTCTTGGTCCAATAATGGAAGTGAGTGAAGTTCTTGAACAAATTGAAGATGCTAATCAAAATGCTAATATCAAAGGTGTTCTTTTTGTTGTGGATTCTCCAGGTGGAGCGGTTTCTCCTTCTATAGAACTAGCCTATGCTATAAAAAGACTCAAAGAGAAAAAACCTGTAGTCGTTTATGCACAAGGGACCATGGCAAGTGGCAGTTACTATGCAAGTATCTGGGCAAATGAAATAATCGCAAATCCTGGAAGCATGGTTGGAAGTATAGGCGTTATCATGCAAGGAGCCGACTTAAGTGGTGTAATGGAAAAAATTGGTATTAAAACGCAGGTTGTAAAGGCTGGAAAATACAAACAGATAGGGACACCAGATAGAAAATGGAAAGATTATGAAGTAAACGAACTCAATAAAGTCATCCAGGGAACTTACGATATGTTCTCACAAGATGTGGCGAACGCAAGAGGATTAGATATCAACAAACGTGACCTCTATGCAAATGCACATATTTTTACTGCATCACAAGCAAAAGATGTTGGTCTTATAGACACTCTTGGCGTTATGTATGACGCTAAAGAAAAGTTAACCTTGCTCAGTGGTGTAAAAAACCCAATCTGGAACAAAGAAGATAAGTTTGAAAAGTTTATGAAAAAGATTTCTGCCACTACGGCAGTTACACTGCACACATACTTTCCAAGTCTTATTTTAAAATAAGTTTTTTCTTTTAAGGACTTTTGCCGTAATTACAACTGTGTCGCTCTGTGCTTGAAATGTATCGTCTTCACTTAAAAGCGAAATATCTATCACTTTTTCATTTTGCGAAATTTGAGCAAAACCTTTTTTTGTTTTATACTTTGGATGGTTTGACTCTATCATCCTTTTCATATTATCAAGTTTAACATTTGCACTGTTTATTATGCTATGTATCGCTTGTGGATAGCTATTTCTTACTTGTTGAACATCTCTAGTAAATGTTTGAAGTTTAAACTCCATACTCTGTTGAAAACTTTCTCTTACTTGAGCTATCTCTTGAAGCTTTTGCATCAGTCTTTTCTCAACAGAATGCTGTAAATATGAATTTCTAAGATGTTGCAGTGCTTGTGTTTTTGCATAAACTTTTTGCTGTAAAAGTTGTGTAAACTGTGATGCTATGGAATCCAAAGACTGATAAAGCTCATTATTATCCGGGAGTACCATCTGCATCGCCGCACTTGGAGTTGCCGCTCTTACATCTGCCACAAAGTCACTTATTAGCCAATCTATCTCATGTCCTATAGCTGAGACGATTGGTGTTGTTGCATAGTGGATTGCATCCGCTACTCGTTCTTCATTAAATGCCCATAAGTCTTCTATACTCCCTCCACCACGAGAAATTACGATAACATCATACTCTTTCGCATCTGCTAAAACCAAAGCATTACATATCTCATATGAAGCATTCTGACCCTGTACCAGAACATCATAGATATCAACCTCAATCGCTCTGTACCTAGCATTTGCAACACGAAGCATATCTTGAAGTGCTGCACCAGTCGCCGAGGTAATAAGCGCTATTTTTTTTGGAAATCTTGGCAACTTTTTTTTAAGCTCTGTATTAAAGTACCCCTGCTCTGAGAGTTTTTGTTTTAATTGCTCATAGGCAAGAGCTAAAGCACCATGTCCGGCAGGCTCAATACTAAAACAGTTTATCTGGTATTCTCCACGTGGTTTGTAAAGAGTTACCGCTCCATCAAGAACAACTTTTAATCCCTCTTTGAGTTGAAACTTCAATTTTGAAGCATTTCCTCGAAACATTACTGCTCTAAGTGTTGAGCTGCTATCCTTAAGAGTAAAATAAATATGTCCGGAGTTGTGAAAAGTTATACGTGAAAGTTCTCCCTCAACAAGAACTCTATTAAAGGTACCTTCTAGGAGCGTTTTTATCTGTTCATTTAAAGAGGAGACACTAAGAGTGTTCATTGCAAATCCTCTAGATTTTTCTTGCGATTATGAGCGTTGAAATATCCATCGAGAAACTTTTTGTATAGAGTATTTTAAAACCTGAGTTTTTCAACTCATTTTGCATGTTCTCTACAGTTGAAAAGTCTTCTATTGAGTTTGGTAAATACTCATACGCCTCTAAATTTTTAGAAATAAAACCACCAACTTTTGGTAAAACACGATTCATATAAAAGTCTCTCATTTTTCCAAGAAGTGAAGGATTTTCATTTTTCATAAACTCTAAGATTACAACGAGTCCATCTTTTTTAAGTACACGGTTGAACTCATCAAGAGCTTCTACTCTCTGTACTACATTGCGTATACCATAAGTTATACTTAAAATATCAGCGCTTGCATCTTCAAGGGGAATCTCTGTAGCCTTTGAAGTATGATAATTAAACTTTGGAAACTTTTCACGAGCGACATCCAGCATTCCAACAGACGGATCGACGCCCACAATCTCACCAATGGCAATACCAGCTTTTTCAGCACGACTTTGCCAAAAGCGCATCATATCTCCAGTTCCACAAGCAACATCCACTATTTTGTCTAAAGCGTCTTTTCCAGCATACCCATATGCTAAGTCACAAGCTTTTCTACGCCAGCTCTTATCCACACCCATGCTCATAACGCGGTTTGCTGTGTCATATGTTGGCGCGATATTATCAAACATGGATACTATTTTCTCTTGCTTTTGCGTGTTTTGTTTCCCTTGAGAACTCATTTGTTTCCTTCTATTCTTTTCATCCACATCATTATATCTTGTGTCTCTTTTTGTAGATTTAAAATCTCAAAATTATCGCTAAGATTAGCAAAGCCTTTACTCCCACCAAAACTTGGTGCAAGATAACATAGATAATAATCAACTATATCACGAGAGAGTTCAAACATCTTTTCACTTCCCTCTATCATCACATTTTTATACTGCTCAATTTTTGAGAAATTATCTTCAATAAACACCTTGCGTCCAGTTACATTAAAAAGTGGAATCCTTGTATCGAATTCCTTTTGTTGTGAAAGTATCAAAATATCTGGCGCTTTACCATTGACAAGCCGTGCATCAAGTGTTGGTCTATCCTCTCGAACCGTATTGCCACCAATGACCAACAAGTCACACACATCTCTTAATGCATGAACATGAGTTCTTGACTCTAATGAACTTACATTACCATCATCAGTTGTAGCATTCAATCTTTGTGCCCATTTAAAAAAAACAAAGTTTTTCTTTTGCCAAAGATTAAAAGGTTTTAGGAGAGTGTCGCACTCGTCTTTTAAAATTCCACTGCTTACACTACAATGGTTATCCTCTAAAATCTTGTTTCCAGCTTTAGCAAGAGGGTTTTTGTCTAGTGAACCAACATAGAGTGTTTTTATGCCTAATATACTAATCAAAGAGGCACAAGATGGTGTTTTTCCCTGGTGTGAGCATGGTTCTAATGTAGTGTAAAGTATAGTGTCATGAAAAATATTGTTATGATGTTTATGTAGGTATGTGTGTATATCTGCTGAACTCTCTAATTCTAAAATAGTTGCATCTTGCGTAAGTTTATAGTAGGCAGTTTTGAGCGCATTGACTTCCGCATGCGGTCCACCTGCTTTTTGATGTGCTTCAACAGCTAAAAGTACTCCCTCTTTTGAGACAATACTACATCCAACAGCTGGATTTGGATATGTAAGACCTTGATACTTCCAAGCCTCTTGCAAAGCGAGGCTCATAAAGAAGTTTTTACCTTCTGTTACCATTCAAAGTAAGTTTTTGCTTTCGTTATGTCGTTATAGTCGACTGTAACCGTTTCATCATCTGTTTGTACAGTGATTCTGTTTCCATCAACATTTTCTAAGAGGCCTCTGACTTTACTTTTGTCACTACACAGTAGAGAAACTTTTTCACCTACAGACTTTTTAAAATGCTCTAAGCTTCTAAGATTTCTCTCAATACCAGCAGTACCAACTTCAAGTCTATAGTCTCCTGAGACAGGTGGAGTTACATCTAAAAGTGGTGAAATGAGATGTGTGAGCTCTACACACTCATCAAGCGAAACACCCTTACGCTTCCCCTCTTCCATCTCTGGTGATATAACACTTACTCTATAGATAGTCTCTTCATTCTCGTTTACGATAACCGTATCGTAAAGTTCTAAGTTTACCGATTTTACAAGTGAATTAATGTCGCTCTCAAGACTCATCTTTAGGCTCCTTAGCAATTTTTTTGAAAAGTTCTTCTATCGTTTGTGATTTGGCAAGTTGCTCGTCAAATTCAAATGTGAACTTTGGACAACGGTACCAACCCTGATCTTTGAGACAGTATGTCTCCACAATTGGTCTAGCTTTATTAAGTAGTTTTATATAATCGCGTTTTTCTTGTTCTGTAAGTGAATGTGGGTTTATATAGACCTTTGCATCACTTTTTCCACGAGAACATTTTACTTCTAGAACATCAAGTTCATGAAGTCTTTTGTCATTCATTGAACCAAGTGCTTGAGGAATTAACTCTAAAAGAACGGACTCTGTACGTTTTAATTTTATCTGTGCTTCAGTCATTGTTTCTAGTTCCAATCTTAAAAAGCTCGCTTACTAGCTTTAGGGGCTTATAGGGACGATGAGTCCCTGTCACTATAGTGTGACCTTTTGTTCAACTTTTTTGAATGTTTCAAGGACATCACCTGGAACAACATCATCGTAACCACTGATAACAACACCACATTCATAACCATTCCCAACTTCTTCAACATCGTCTTTGAAACGTTTAAGTGAAGTAAGTTCACCTTCGTAATGAACAACACCATCACGGATAACACGAACCATACCACCACGTATAAGACGTCCATCAACCACAACAGAACCGGCAACAAGACCTTTAGGTATTTTAAATACTTCACGAACTTCTGCTTGACCAGTATTTTCTTCAGTATATTTTGGAGCCATCATACCTGTAAGCATACCAGTAATATCATCTATTAGTTGATAAATGATTGAGTAAGTTCTAATCTCAACACTTTTTTGTTTTGCACTTGCTTTAACTGCACCAGTTGGACGAACATTAAATCCGAGAAGTACACAATTTTCAGAATTATTAACAAGCTCAACATCATTTTCAGTAATTCCACCAACACCTGAACTGATGATATTAACTTTAACTTCATCATTTCTAAGTACTGATATAGAAGACTTAATAGCTTCAAGTGTACCATGAACATCTGTTTTAAGTACAACTTTAAGTGATTTTAGATTTCCTTCGGCAATCATAGAAGTCATATCTTCTAGAGTTGATTTTGTAGATACTGAAAGTTCTTTATGTCTGTCATATTCATGTCTTTTAAGAGCAAACTCTTTTGCTTCTTTATCAGTTGCCATAGCCATCATAATCTCACCAGAAGCTGGAACTTCATTTAAACCAGCTATAACTGCTGTATGAGAAGGAAGTAGTGTTTTCACTTGTTTGCCATGCTCGTCAATCATCGCTTTAACACGACCATGTGCTGCACCACAAACAACATTATCACCAACTTTAAGAGTACCGTTTTGAACGATAACTGTCGCAACTGGACCACGACCTTTTTCTAAAGAAGACTCAATTACAGCAGCTTTAGCCATAGTGTTCTGATTTGCTTTAAGTTCTAAAATTTCAGCTGTAGTAAGGATATTCTCTAAAAGATCATCTATACCCATACCTGATTTTGCTGACACTGGTACAAACTCAACATCTCCACCCCAATCAACTGGAGAGATTCCATGTTCAGCCATTTGACCTTTTACTAAGTCAGGTTGTGCAGTCTCTTTGTCCATTTTGTTAAGTGCAACAATTATAGGTGCACCTGACTCTTTAGCAAGTTTAATAACTTCTAAAGTTTGCGGTTTCACACCATCGTCAGCAGCAACAACAATAATGATGATATCTGTAATCTCTGTACCCTTTTCACGCATATGAGAAAAGGCAGCATGACCCGGAGTATCTATAAATGTAATTGGCTTACCGTGTTGCTCAATTGTATATGCACCAATATGCTGTGTAATTCCACCAGCTTCACCATCTGTAACTTTTGCTTCACGAATTGCATCTAGAAGAGATGTTTTACCGTGGTCAACATGACCCATAATAGTTATAACTGGGGCTCTCTCAGTAGCATCAGGATCTGCTTCTATATCTTCCTCTTCATGAGTAAACTCATCTTTTGGATCTATAATAGTAACTTCAACATCAAACTCTTCAGATAGAATCTCAATCTCATCATTTCCTAAAAAGTCATTTTTAGTCATCATCATACCAAGGTCAAAAAGAACTTTAATGATATCTGACATTGGACGGTTAAGAGCTTCTGCGAACTCATAAACACGAATGTCTTCAGGGATCTCTACATGCGTTACAACTTCATCTGTTTGTGTTGATTTTGTATATTTCTTACGTTTATCTTTTCTTACTTTTCTTCCACGTGGCGCCGCTTTTTTGTTCGCATTTCTTCCTATTGGTTTAGGAGGACGAGGTTTTCTTTGCTCTTCGGCAGGAAGAGGTGCTCTCTCAGTCGCGTTTAAGTCAAGTAAAACAACTTGATCATCCATATCCATAGAGACTTCAGCCATAGAACCACCAAAAATATCAATCTTGGTTCCTTGCTCTTTTTTAGAAGTTGCCGATTGTTTTGTAGTTGATTTTTTCTTTTTTGCTAATTCTTCAAGTACTTCTGCACTCATCTTTCCATATGAGGAAACTGATGCTTGTTTAGGAGTTAATTCTATCTTCTCTTCAACTTGAGGCTTTTTCTTTTTAACAATTTTTAAGCCACTTTTATTAAGACCACTTTTAGGAGTAGGCGTAACTACTTTTAATGGACTTTTTTGCTGCTCTTTCGCAGGAGCTTTTTTCTCTGTTTCTTCAGTAGCTTCTTCTTCTGAAGGTTTCACTTCAGTTTCTGGCTTAGCTTTATCTTCTGAAACAACTTCTTTGGCAGGAGTAGTCTCTTCTACAGCAGGCTTTTCTTCTTTTGGAACATCACTTTTAGCTTTTTTTACAATCGTCGGCTCAGGCTTACTCGCTTCTGCTTCTCCACCATTCATGATGAAATTTGCAATCTCTTCTGCTTGTTCCATACTAACCTTACTTTGTGCCGCTTTTACTTCTATTCCCATACTCTTAGCTTTTTCTAAGACATCTTTGGAAGCAATTCCCAGCTCTTTTGCAATTTCGCTAACGCTAACTTTATCTGTCATCAGTGATGATCTCCTTTAGTTTGTTCATAAGTTGTTCTTTCTGGTTACTTCTGCACTGTCGCATAAGAGCTTTAGAAAGTTTTTTATCATCTTGTTGGCAGTTTAAACAGAAGTAAAAACTTCGCCCTTTTCCAGAAAATGAACTTATCTTTCCATCTACACAACTAAGTCTAAGTAACTTAGCTTGTGCATCTCTTTCTCTACAAGAAACACACATTCTAGTTGGTTGATGAAAAATTTTTGACATTATATCTAAATCTTACTTTATTTAATAGGGCTTAGCGCTCTATTACAAGTCCATTGTTATCAAAGTCTAAAACTTTCACATTAAAGTCTGGAAACTTTTGTGTGAACTTGTTTGCAATCATAGCTGCATCATCATCATACACAAGTGAAAAAAATGTTGAACCACTCCCTGAAAGAGTACTCATAAGCGCACCACTTTCATATGCCGTCTTCTGAACTGAGAAAAGTTCAGGAAGTGTCTTCATTCTTGCTTTTTGATGAAATCTATCTTGTGCAGCAAGTTTGAGCATTTCCCAATCTTCATTAAAAAATGCAGCAACCGTAAGTGCCGTATGAGAAAGATTATATACTGCGTTCTCTTTTGAGTATGATTTTGGAAGTATTGTACGTGATTTAGATGTGTTCATCTGTTTGTTAGGTATAACCACTACCGCTTTTAAATAATCAGGAAGATGCTTTCTTTGAGAAAATACTTTATTTTTTTCAATAGTTGCAGCATTAAAACCACCCATAACCGCAGGAGTTATGTTGTCAGGATGCGATTCATAGACTAAAGCATGATTAAGAATACGACGTTTTGAAACTCGAATCCCTGCTGCTTCATGCGCAGATGCGATTGCCGAGACTATTACTGCAGAAGAACTTCCAAGCCCTCTAGACATCGGGATAGAGTTATAAAACGTAAACTTAAAATTCTGTTTTTTGTTTGTTAAACGCGAATAATGATCGTTAAAAATACTTATAAAAAGGTTGTTTCCTTTTAATCTAGGGTTGTTCTCTCCCTCACCTTTAATACTTACACTAAAAAACTTTGATGGATGAAAATCAACCTTGTTTCTTAAATCTACTGCCAAACCCAAAGAATCAAATCCAGGGCCTAGGTTCGCACTTGTTGCTGGTACACTTATAGTCACGTATTTTCCTATTATCCAACAGCACCTATCATATAAAATGGTGTTGTTACTGTGCTAAACTCATTATAATCGAGTACATCTGGAAGCTTAAAATTCGACTCTGGTACCGTTTCTAATTTTTGAGTTTTTATTTCTGACGCAATTTTAACAAAACATAACTTTCCAATCGCTTTTATTGGCGCATTTTTATTAAAATAAAACGCATCTGTTGCAAAAAGAGGTATCTCTTTTAAAATACTAATGGATTTTAAAAATATATACGCGATTTTTATGGCCATAAAACTTCCAGGACCGTTTGCATAAAAAAGCTTTTTAATCTCATATTTTTGCAGTAACTCATCGAATAAGATAGGTAAATAGTCAGAGCTTTTTTCTTTTGAGACTATTGTTTCTATTAATTTCGTATCTTCGTAGACTCCTATGTGAATAGGAGAGCTAAGAGCAATGACTAAAACATCAACTTTTCTAGGCATATGCTTTTTCTAACTCTTTTGTAGTTTCTCCGACAAGTTCAATGACCTCATAATTTTCTGGGTCTTCAAGTAAAGCCATCGTAAGCTTATGATTTAAATCATGACTTCCAGCCATGGCTTCATAATTCCCAATGAAGTTCATGCCTATAAGACTCATATCTCCGATAGCGTCCAAAATCTTATGTCTTACAAACTCATCGCTAAAACGTAAACCTTCAGGGTTAAGTATCTTTTTCTCATCCAACACGATAGCATTTTCGAGTGAACCACCTAAAGCAAGACCTTTTGAACGTAGGTACTGAACCTCATGTAAGAAACCAAAAGTCCGTGCACGTGAGATTTCATTTTTGTATGACTCTTTGGTAAACTTTAATATATACTCTTGTTTTTGGATTACTGGATGTGGAAATTTAATAGTAAAATCATATTGTAAGTCAGGTGAGGGTGAAAGTTTTACATACTTATCTCCATCTTTCACTTCAACTTCTTTGGTTATTTTCATGATTTTTTTAGGAGCGTCAAGTGACTCTATTCCTGCTTCATCTAATAGCATGCAAAAACTTGCACTACTTCCGTCCATCACCGGAACTTCATCAGCATCGACAATAACTCTTAAGTTATCAACTCCATAAGCATATACCGCAGAGAGGAAATGCTCTATCGTAGAGATGACATGTCCATCTTTACCTATAACTGTCGCCATCTTCGTGTCAACGACATTTTGGGGAACTAAAGGGATTGAAACATCAACATCACTTCTATAAAAGACTATGCCGCTGTTTGACTCTAAAGGTTCAAGTCTAAGCCTAACAGGAGAACCTTTATGTAATCCAATTCCTACTAGTTCAACACTCTTTTTTATAGTTGTTTGATACATCTTTCATCCTTGGTTTTATGATACTTTCTAGTTTCTATCTATAGTCTCTTTAGCATTTTTGATTACATTGTCTATGTTGAGCTTCATCCATTGTGAATCCATCCACTCTTGCGGACGTACTTCAATCCCTTGAACAAGCACACCAAAGTGCAAATGGTCTCCCATAGCATAACCACTTTTGCCCGTATTTGCAATTACTTCATTTTTGAGTACACTGTCACCACTTCCTACTTTGACGCTAGAACAGTGTCCATAGAGTGTATACAGTCCCAGACCATGATAAATCATCGGCATATTTCCATAGAGTCCATTATAGTCACTAAAGACAACTTCCCCAGCATTTTGGGGCTTGATAGTAGCCATCGCATTACTTGCTAAGTCAAGTCCTAAGTGATAAGACTCACTAATATAGTTACCATTATAGTAGTACTTTCTATGGTCTCCAAAGTGTGCAACTACTTGCGCATTTTTAAGTGGGTACATTTTGTTCATCTTAAAACGCTTCACTCTTTCATCTTTCACTTTTGAAGAGAGTTCATGAATAAGCTGTTCATTTTTTGCACGTACATCTTCATTTATTACTTTAAACTGTTCAAGAGGTCCTTCTACACCTTGTGTCTGAGAAAACTCTTCCGCCAAATCAGCTATCTTACCTTTTAAAAATTTATCGCTTAGTTTTATGTTTGAAACTCGATACTCTTTGTTTTTCAAGTAAAGTGGTACATATGCTTTTGCAATATTTCCAGCCATATCTGTAGCTATAACTGTTGCTTTAAAACTAGGATCGGCAACTGGCCAAGCAAGAAGTGATATATAATAACCATCTTTGTAAAATGGTTGTGGCTTAAACTTTTTGTCATGATTTCCTTCGATATAAAGCTCTTTAATGTTCTCATCTTCGGCTTTAAAAATAACGAGTGCAGAACCTCCACGAGAAATTTTATATGAATTACTGACTATACTTAATTGTGGTCTTCTTTTATCAATCACTAAATCAATCACTTTAGCAGTACTATTTCCTTTTAGGTAGTTCCACTTACTAATATCTTGAGCCTCAACTACTATTTTTATCTTTTTGTCTTTTATAGAGTAGGTACTTCTTGGTGGTTCAACTTCTAAGGAGATTGATTTTTTAGCAGTTATAAGCTTTTCATAGAGCAAATCAACAGACTTCTCTTTAGTAACAAGCTTTACCTTATAAGATATAACACCGCTTTCGTCAGATATCTCAACCTTCAATGGTTTTTTTAGATTCCAATAACCATTACTTTGTACTTTAACCTCAGGGGTAACTCTTTCAAACATTGCGGAGGAGTAAACAAAAAGCGCTCCTCCTACTATAATAATCAATCCTAATATTAGGCCTACTGAAGAACCGTTTTTTTTATTGCTCAAATTTTATCTCCTCTACTGTTTTTATTGTTTTCATATCTTCATCGCTTTTTTTTAGTACTACTTTTCTCACGTGTACCAAAGTCAATACTTCTTGCATTACTTGTTCTACTTCTTTCATAGAAGCACCAGATGTACTTAAGTCCGCTTCGTTTATAAACAACTCTACTTCTGAAGCGTTCTTCACTAAAAGCATTTTCTCATACAGAATCGCTTTGAGTCTAAAAAACGCTAATGAGTTACTTTTTACTATCTCTTTTTGTGCAACTCTATACTCTGCACCAAGCTCTATTAGTTCATTTGCAGCAGCAAATACCATGCCATTTGACTCTAAACTATTAAAGTTATCATACCTCATTAACAAAGCGCTATAAAGCGATGTTGCCATTTTCTTATTTATCTTTATACCATTATTTTTAAAAAAGTTATAGTAGTCCAAAACCTCTTCGTTGACTTCTATAGACAAGTCTGCAGAAGAGGGTTCGAGAGTTTTTAGTTTATCATGCCAAGGCAAAAATGAAAACTTATACTCCACTTCCTTTCTCGAATAGATACTGACTTTCTTATGAAGGGTCATTAAGTAACTATAAATGGCACTTGCATTTGCAAAAGAGTCACTATCTGTTTTAAGCAAGATATGTTTTGATTTTTCTATCTCTTGTATTCGTAGCATCTCTTTTACTCTTTTTGGAATTATATACTATTTCTTATTCATCTTATAAACATAAGCCAACACTTCCGCCACAGCTCCAAAAAGTGACTCTGGAATCACCCTGTCAACCTCAACTTCGTTATAGAGACTTCTTGCAAGCGGAGGATTTTGAACTATATGCACACTATTCTCTCTCGCTATTTTTTTTATCTGTTGCGCGACATTATCCATTCCTTTGGCTATAACAACAGGGGCATGGGAATTTTCATTGTCATACTTAATGGCTACCGCATAATGTGTAGGGTTGGTTATAACTACATCTGCATTTGGTACCTCAGCCATCATCCGTTTTCTTGCCGCTTGCATCTGTATCTGTCTAATCTTTGACTTAATGAGGGGATCACCATCCATGTTTTTCATCTCATCTTTTATCTCTTGTTTTGACATTTTAAGCCCATCGAAATACTGTTTTCTTACAATTATGATATCAATAACGGCATAAATGAAGATAATGAAAAGCATCACCGCTGCGATTACAAGCATCTTTTCTTCCAGCCAGTTCATCTGGTCACCTAAACCAAAGAGAGCAACAGTAGGAAGTTCTAAAATAAAATAAAATAAAAATACAAAACCTACACCCAATGTGGTGAAAGATTTAAAAGTCACCTTTATGGATTCGATAATTTTTTTAAGGGAAAAAAGATTTTTTGTTCCCTTAATCGGATCTATCTTTTTCAAATCAGGCACAATTGCTTTGGTAGTAAAAAGAAATCCAAATTGAGCCATTGCAGCAACAACACCAGCGACGGCTACAGATATAGCAAGGGGCATAACAATGAGTAAAAATTCTCGAACCGTCACCATTACGATTCCGAGCATCGCTTCTTTATCAAGAGACATACCTATAAGAGAGAAGTAATACTTCACTAAAAAGACCATATGCTTTGCCATAAAAGGAAAAAGCATCAAAATAGCTAAAATTGCTATAAAAAGAGTCATAACACCTGAGGCATCTTGAGACTTGGGGACATTGCCCTCTTTTCGGGCATCTTCAATCTTTTTGGGGGTGGGTTCTTCTGTTTTTTCCTGATCATCAGCCATTTATACTTCTATCCTCGGCCATTGTTGAAACTTTTAGTCCATTTTCATAGACAGGTCTATCCAGTTCGCTTGATGGATAAGTGCACCACTACTAATAGCATCAACACCAGATTTTGCATAAGACTCTATAGTCTTTAGAGAAATATTTCCACTCGCTTCTAGAAGTATATGAGCATAATTCTCATCTCGATACTTCACGATCTCTTTTACCTGCTCTGGTGACATATTATCACACATCACAATATCGCAATTTGCCTCAAATGCTACTTTAGCTATCTCAAATGTTTCAGCTTCAACCTCTATCTTTGTAGTAAAAGGTATGTTTTTTCTCGCTGTTTTTATATAAGTTTTAAGATCTTTTATAGTTTTGAGGTGTGTATCTTTTATCATGAGTGAATCATCTAAACCCATTCTATGGTTTACCGCTCCACCTTGACTGGTTGCATACTTTTCAAAGACACGTAAAAGTGGACGTGTTTTTCTTGTATCAAGAAGTTTTACCTCATATGGTTCTAGAATTTTTGCATACTCTCTTGTAAGTGTTGCGATTGAACTGGCATGTAAAATGATGTTAAGCACTGTTCTCTCACATCGAAGCAATGTGTGTGAATCAGCCTCAAGTGAAGCGATAACATCCCCTAACTTGAACTCCTCACCATCTTCTTTATGCCATATGATTTTAAACTTTTCTACAGTAGCTAATACATCAACATATTTTTGACCTGCAACAACACCATCACTTTTTGCAAAGATCTTTGCACTCGCATCTATAGCAGGCTCTACTAAAGCATAAAGATCACCACGTCCAACATCCTCTGCAAGTGCTGCCTTTACAAAACGTTTAATCATAATGCCAACATTCTCTCTAGAGCTATTTTTGCCCATTTTTGTGTTTTTTCATCCACTTCTATCTCGTTGATCGGCTCTCCATCATCGATGGCTTTAAGTGTTAGATAAACATCCTCAAGAGTGGTCTCATTCATTGTTGGGCACTCTGGTTTTGTAGAACTAAGAACATATGTGTTTTTTGGACGTAGACGGTTTACCATGTTAAACTCTGTTCCTACTGCTACTTTTTGATCTTCGGGAAGTTCTGTAATGTACTTGATAAGCTGAGATGTAGATCCTACAAAATCACTCGCGTCACAGATAGCAGGATCGCACTCTGGATGAGTAGCTATTAAAATTCCTGGGTATTTTTTTCTATAAAATGCAATGTCATCAACCGTAAACAGCTGATGCACAGAACAGAAACCATCGTAGCATAATATGTCACACTCAAGTGGATTCCCCTCTTGCCCAATTACCATAGACTTTAGGCCCATCTGGTTTGCTATGTTCTGTCCTAAACATCTATCAGGCACAAAAAGAATTTTTTTCCCTTCTTTAAGTGCAGATGTGATGATAGTTTTAGCATTTGAACTCGTACAGACAAGTCCTCCCATCTCACCAACTTTTGCTTTTACATCAGCATTTGAATTTATATAAGTAATTGGGAGGATATTTTCACTTGGTATACCCGCATCGTTTAAAAACTTTACAGAGTCATCAAAGTAGAGAGAGTCAATCATACGAGCCATAGCACAACATGCTATTTTAGGCATCACTACACGTTTTTGGGGTGAAAGTACTTTTACACTTTGTCCCATAAAACCAACACCACAAAAGAGCACGAACTTAGCACTATCTGCTTTTGTTCGCATAGCAAGTTCAAGAGAGTCTCCAGTGATGTCTGCCATTTCAAAAACTTCGTCACGTTGGTAGAAATGCGCAACTACTGTTACGTCTAGTTTCTTTTTTAATTCTTCGATTTTAATTTTTAATTCTTCGTTTGTAAATTGCAAAATAGATCCTAGCTTTTATATAAGTGCGCAATTATATCGAAAAAATTTTATTTGCTTATAACGATAGAGAGTGTAGAATGTCGTCATTAAAATTTATTAAGGATTTTTATGGACTTTTTGTTTAATATAAATGTACAGTTTTTTATAGCGGCTTATCTTGTTGGTGGTATTCCTTTTGGGCTTCTTTTGGCAAAGAAGTTTGCTGGTGTTGACATCAAGGCAAGCGGAAGTGGAAGTATTGGGGCTACCAATGTTCTTCGTGTTGTAAAAGAGACAAACCCTTCTTTAGCAAAAAAACTAGGAATCGCTACGTTAGCACTTGATGCATTAAAGGGTGTTGCAGTTTTAACTGTTGCATATTTCATGGGGCTCAGCGAAGCGACACTTTGGGCTATTGCTGTTTTAGCAGTAATCGGACACTGTTTTTCACCTTACTTAAACTTTGAAGGTGGAAAAGGTATAGCAACTGGTATGGGTGTGATGATGTTTATGCTTCCGTATGAAACACTTATCGCTCTCATCGTTTGGGGAACACTTGCAAAAACAATTCGTATCTCCTCTGTATCATCACTCAGTGGTGTTTTAGCACTTTTGATTGCAAGCTTTATAATCCATCCTGAGATGGCACACGCACCTGTAGTTTTTATAGTATTCATACTTTACTACAAACATATCCCAAATATCATCCGTGTGTTTAAGGGTGAAGAAAAACGCGTCGTTTAATGCGAATTCATATAGAAGAGTTAGAATTTGACACTATCATTGGAATTTTAGATTTTGAAAGAGTTACCCCTCAAAAAGTAATCATTAATCTATGGATAGATTATGACTACATAGATGAGTTTATAGACTATGCAGAAGTAAGTTCCTACCTCAAAGAATATATAAGAAAAAGTGAATTTTTACTTATTGAGGACGCCCTAAGCTCTGTGAGTAAAAATTTAAAAGAAAAATTTCCACTTATCAACAGACTCTATTTAAAAATAACAAAACCCTCTATAATGCCCGATTCTCGGGTAAGTGTAAGTGATACCTACAGCTTCTTATCTTAATATTAACTTCACGTTTTATTAAATTAAATTGAAAATTACTTTAAACCAAGCTAAAATTATGGTATGATTTCGCCAAATATTTACAAATAGGAAACAATTAATGCGTATTCTAATTATAGAAGATGAAGTAACATTAAACAAAATGCTCGCTGAAGGGCTTAAAGAGTTTGGTTACCAAAGTGACGTCGTAGAAACTCTCAAGGATGGTGAATACTACCTTGACATTCGTAACTACGATTTAGTTCTAATGGATTGGATGCTTCCAGACGGTAACTCAGTTGACATCATTGGTGATATCAAATCAAACACTCCAAAAACTGTTGTAGTTGTTCTCTCTGCAAGAGATGATAATGAAAGCGAAGTTGAAGCACTTCGTGCAGGTGCTGATGACTACATCAGAAAACCATTTGATTTTGATGTACTAGTTGCTCGTATTGAAGCACGTTTACGTTTTGGTGGAAGCAACATCATTGAGATTGAAGACTTAACTATAAATCCTGAAGAAGAAAAAATCACTTATAAAGAGCAAGAGATAGAGCTTAAAGGTAAACCTTTTGAAGTACTTACTCACTTAGCACGTCACCGTGATCAAATTGTTTCTAAAGAGCAACTTCTTGACGCTATCTGGGAAGAACCAGAGCTAGTAACACCAAATGTAATTGAGGTTGCAATCAACCAAATTAGACAAAAGATGGATAAACCATTAGGTATTACAACTATAGAGACTGTACGTCGTCGTGGTTATAGATTTTGTTTTCCTAAAGAAATAAACTAATACTCAAAGCTTATAGGGACTTTCGTCCCTATTCATTTCTACTTTTAAGAACCACAAAACAGACTTTTTAAACAAACTATTTCGTTAAACTATCATATAATTCTTTTTTTTTATATCTACTAAGTTATAATTACTAAAATTATCAACTAGGCAAGGTTATGTTAATAAAAAAGAGTATTAGAAAAAGTTTTCTTATTCAACTCATCTTCTCCTCTGCTTCACTTATTCTAATCTTCTCATCTCTTTTATATTTCTATATAGAGAAGTCTGTTTATGATGAAAAACGTGAAGAACTTGAACGCTATGCTAAAAATATTGTTGAAAATAAATTCGTTTTTAACCTTGATGAAGCTATATCTGATAATTTCTTTTCCCTCAATGTTGAAATCATAAATATTAAAAATTCAAATGCACAAGTAAGCGTGTATCAAAAAACGAAAGGGGAGCGTACATACTATACACTTATCTACCCTTTTGATGCTAAAAACGGGAGTTTTCTTCAACTTACGAAAGAGATAACGCCAACAAAAAAACTTCTCAAAAAAATACTGAACTATATTTTTATTATAAATATCGCCGGTTTTTTACTTGTCATCCTCTATGCGATTGCACTCTCAAAAACACTTGTAGCCCCTATTAAAACATTGAGTGCGAGACTCTCAAATATGAATGAGCACCTTATGAAGCCGATTCAAATTGAGACTTTGCCTAAGGAGTTTGAACCTCTTGGTATCACCATCAATCACCTTATTTCAAGAATTCAAAACTTTGTAAAGTATCAAAAAGAACTCTTTATCGGAACTGCACATGAACTAAAGACACCACTTGCTGTCATTAAACTCAAAAATCAAGTCACGCTTATTAAAAAACGCTCTCCTGAAGAGTATATAGATGCACTCAATGTGACAAATAAAACTATTGATGAGATGAATATAATTGTCTCAAATATCTTAAATATAGGCCGTCAAGAGGGTGCCCAACTTGATAAACCTATAGAAGTCGACATTATTAGTATACTCAAACAAAAAGCAGATGACTTTAAACTTCTAGCTGAAAATGAAGGAAAAGAGTTACACATAAGTTTTGAACCAGATGGTTTCATGGCAACAATGCAAGTTAGTCTACTCAACCAGATTATTCAAAACTTTTTACAAAATGCACTCAAGTTCACTCCAAAAAATAAAGGGGTAACCCTTAAGAGCTCACAAGACAATGTAGGTCTACTCATAGAAGTGATAGATCAAGGATGTGGGATAGATGAAAGTGTAGACTTATTTGCACCATTTAAACGACAAGGAAACAAATCCGGTGTTGGTCTTGGACTATTTCTAGCAAAAAGTGCTGCAGATGCACTTGGAGCTAAAATATCTATCTCCAACCGAACAGATGGAGTAGATGGAACTGTAGCTTCCTTGCAGCTAAATTCTAAACTTTCTTGCATCTTACCAATGAAAAGCTAAATTTCAAAAATAATAAAGGTTTATTTTGTTATAAATCGGGCAGTTAAATATAGACTATCACAGATAAGGTTTTTGAATATGGCTTTAATTATAAATGACGAATGTATTGCATGCGACGCATGCCGCGAAGAGTGTCCAACAATAGCGATTGAAGAGGGAGACCCAATTTACTATATTGACCCGGATCGTTGTACGGAATGCGTTGGTGTTTATGATGAACCTGCATGTATCTCTGTCTGTCCAGTTGATTGTATCGTACCAGATAAAGACAATGTAGAATCGATAGCAGAACTACAGTTTAAAGCTAAACATTTAGACATGGAAGAATAAGTTTTGGCCAAAAGGGTCTCTGTCATAGACATAGGTTCTAACTCAGTTAGAATGGTTATCTATGAGAAGACATCCCGTTTTGCTTTTCACCTTCTACATGAAGAAAAAAGTAAGGTTCGTATATCTGAAAATGCTTATAAACATGAGGGGGCTCTTCAAGAACTTCCTATGCAAAGAACCTTTGAAGCACTCAGAGACTTCCTTCAAATAAGTGATTCCTTTAAAGCACGTAAGGTACTCTGCGTAGCTACTTCAGCTCTACGTGACGCTCCGAATAAACAAGACTTTACACAAAGAGTCAAAGAAGAACTTAAACTCAATATAAAAATAATAAGTGGTGAGAAAGAAGCATACTATGGTGCCATAGCCTGTGCAAACCTTCTTCCAAAACAAACACAGGCGCTGAGTGTAGATATCGGTGGAGGCTCGACTGAATTCTCATTTATAGACGATAAGAATGTCTCTAAGACTGTTTCTCTTAATCTTGGTACAGTCCGTCTAAAAGAGCTTTATTTTGATAGAGATGACATAGAGGGTGCTAAAAAGTATATAGATGCCCAACTTGAACTTCTTGGAACACTAAAGGTCTCAACTCTTATTGGTATAGGTGGAACTTTTAGAGCACTCTCAAGTGCTATAATGAAAAACTCAGACTATCCACTTAATAAACTTCATGGATATGAATACTCTGTTGATATATTTAAGTCCTTTATCTCAAACGTCTTGAAAGCAGACGAAGAGAGCCTCAAAGAACTTGGTATTAAAAATAATAGGTTTGATGTCATTAAACCTGGTACACTTATACTCAAACGAGTGATTAAGAGACTAGAAATAAATAAACTCATAACAAGTGGTGTAGGCGTACGTGAGGGAGTTTATCTAAGTGATCTTTTAAGAAATTCCAAACACCAGTTTCCGCACAACTATAACACTTCAGTTGCCTATCTTATCGATTCACATATACCAGACACTCACTACTCAAATCAACTTAGCAGTTTAAGCAAAAAGCTTTTTGACTTGACAAAAGAACATCTGGGTCTTGAAGATACATATAGATATGAATTGGGACTTGCGGCCAAGCTATATCCATGTGGAAGTAATGTTCACTTCTACTCAAAGAACAAACACACTTATTATTTAATTCAGAGTGCTTTAGAATACGGTTTTACACACTCAAGTATCACACTGATTGCTACGCTTACAAAGTATGCAAAAAGCAAGCTTCCAGCAGAATCTCATCTTAGTAAGTACGCACAGCTACTTCCATCTCCACGAAATACAAATGCCTTAAGTTATCTTCTCTCTTTAAGCATAGCACTACTAGGCCATAGACCACGAAATATTGACTTTGAAATGAGTTTTAAAAATGGGATATTATATATAGAGTCCAAAAAGAGTCTCTATATAGCAAAAGACATAGTCCATAGGCTAGAGTGCAACAACAGAGAGTTAAGAGTCGAATTTAACTCTTAAAATCTCTGTCCCATTGTAAATTCGAAACTTGCAGGTCTGTCACCCTCTTGAAGATTGAGGGGATTAGCGAACATAAGTTGAATCGGCCCAACTGGTGAGAACCACTCTAATCCTGCTCCATAACCGCCACGTGATATCTCACTAATTGAATCATCACCTATCAAACCCCAATCTACAAATGTAACCAAACGCATCTTCGCTTTTGGAACAAGAGGGAAACTTAGTTCTAAGGAGTTTGAAAAAGTTCGCTTTCCACCGATTCTTCGTATACCGTCTGCTGCATTTGCATCTTCTATTGCTGGAGAGAGTGAATAAGATTCATACCCTCTTACACTTCCAATACCACCCATATAAAACTTTTCAGCCAGAGGGATATAACCATTATCAATAATCACATTCAACCTTGATTTATATCTAAAGATAGCATCAAACCCAACCCACTCATCAAGCCCCGTATACTTATTAAAACTAGTACGAGACTTAATATAATTAGCGTCTGCTCCAATACCTGTTTTTTCAAAGCTTTGCGACAGTGTAAAGCCTTTACGAGGTAAATAATAATCATCCGTATTATCCCAGCTTACACTTACCGTCACACCACTTTTTGTATAATCTTGGAAGTAAAAAGTATCCAGTGTAGTATTTTCATCTAGTTGACTAAAGTCATACGAGTTACTCGAATAACCATAACCTACATAACCACTAATATAACGAGAGAATCTATGTCCTACACCGACAGAGACCCCATCAGTAAAAACGGAATAGTCATTGTAATCATACGAAGAGTGAAATATAGAAAAGTTTCCACTAAAGTCACTATCATTAAGACGTGGATTTGAAATATTAAATGAGTAGCTCTCAGTCGTTTGTGACTTCTCAGCTTTTACCCCTACATTTATACCAGAACCAAATACATTTCTATCATTAACACCTACACTTAAAAGAATACCTCCATATGAACCATATCCACCACCAAGTTGAATGTTACCAGTTGGAGCCTCTTTCACTTTTACTACTAAGTCTACAGTTTGGTTATCTATTCGCTTCTCTTCAATTGTATTTCCATCAAAGAACCCTAAACGTCCAAGTGCAGAACGAGAATCACTTAAATCTGTTAAAGAGTACATATCACCAGGTCCAAGATAGAGCTCACGACGGATGATTCTATCAAGTGTTCTTGTGTTTCCAGATATGAGGACATTTCTTACTCTTACTTTATCACCTGGCGTTACTTTAAAAACGACCTCTACAGTATGATCCTCTTTGTTTTTTCTAAGATCTGGCACAACCTGCACAAATGCATAACTTAAATCTGCAATCATAGTTTTAATCTTTTCAGAGTCTTCACGGAAAGTTTTGATATTAAATGTCTCTCCTCTTTCTAAAGAGATTTTCTCTCGAATCTTTTCATCTTCTATAACATGCTCAGTTTGAAGTATGCTTACTTTACGAATTGTATAAGGTTCACCCTCTTCTATCTGGTAACTCATATCTGCTGTATAGTGATCAAAATTTACACGAACAAAAGGTTCGTCTACTTGAGCATCCAAGTAACCATTTTGCATATAAAAATCACGAATTCTTAAGTTGTCATATTCTAAATCTCTTAAAGACATTTTACCATCGTTACGACCCCAAAACCAACCCATGAACTGGTGCTCTTTATTTGCTATAACATCATTAAAGTCATCACTATCAACTCCATACACACCACTATAGTCCAGATTTTGAATAATGATTTCTTCACCTTCATTTACCAAAAATATTACTTTTATACTGCCATTTTCAAGGTACTCTTTTTCTATCTCTACAACAGAATCGATTTTACCCTCTTGTGAAATTGCTTCGATTATTCTTTTCTTAGCAGCTTCGAGTTTTTTCTCGTTATAGAGAGAGCCCTTCTTTATCTGAATAACATTATTTTTAATCTCATCATCACTCTCTTTCCAACCTTTAAGAGCAACTTGTGAGATAATCGCTTTTTCTTTAAAGTAAAAAGTTAAAACGCCATCATCAAACTCTGCCCATACATCATTAAAGTAGCCTTGCTTGAAGTACTTCTTTACAGCATCGTTTACTTTCTCACGACTGATCTCTTCACCAACCTCAAAAGAGAGCATTCTGAGTGCTACTGGCTTGGATATCTGAACCATTCCATCATAGTTAATCGTTTTAATTGTTTGCGCATAAATAGCCGTCGAGAGCAAAAGAAGTAAAGAGGAGAAAAATAGTTTCATTAAAATTCCATAGTTAAAATTAGAGAAGATTTTACCCATTGTGAGGTTAATCTAGGGTAAATTTAGTATAATTTCACAAATAATACAAAAGATTAAAAATGAAGATTGCAATTATAGGACTTGGACTGATGGGTGGCTCATTAGCATTAAGTCTACAAAAACAAGATTATGTCACAAAAATAGTGGGCTACGACCATAATAAGGAGCATGAAAAAACTGCTATTGAACTTGATTTAGTTCATTCTCTAGCTACTATTGAAGAGGTAAAGAAGTGTGATGTTATTTTTCTTGCTATTCCAGTCAACGGTGTAATAGCTGCTCTTAAAGATTTAATCGATGTCTCAAAAACGACGACTATCATAGACCTGGGAAGTACAAAAGAGAAGATAGTCGCTTCAGTTCCATCAGAGATACGAGAAAACTTTGTAGCAGCACACCCCATGACAGGAACTGAAAACTTTGGTCCAAGTGCAGCCATAGAAGGATTATATGATAAAAAAGTCGTCGTTTTATGTAACCTTGAGGAGAGTGGTGAGCTCCAGCAAAAAACGGCAAAAAGAATCTTCAAATCACTCAACATGAAAAAAACTTTTATGGATGCCAAAGAGCATGATAGACATGCCGCATTTATCTCTCATATGCCTCATGCAATATCTTACTCAATTGCAAATACCGTTATGAAACAAGAGGACAAACACAACATTCTAGCCCTTGCCGCTGGTGGTTACCGTTCTATGAGTCGTCTTGCGAAAAGCTCTCCTAACATGTGGGAAGATATTTTTAGACAAAACAAATCAAATCTCCTTGAAGCAATCACTCTTTTTGAAGATGAACTCACTCAACTTAAAGATGCCATCAAGAATGATGACTGGGAAAGAGTTTACAAGGAAATGTCTGATGGAAATAAACTCCACGACATCCTAGACTAAACACTTATTATCTAATATTGTAACGCCCAATTATCTCTTTTAAGAGTTTTTTGTCTATTTTTTCTTTATTTTCTGAGTATAAATTTTTTTCTAAAATGTCTAATACTCTCTGGACATCTTTGTCATCTTTATAAGGTAAAAGTTTCATCAGAAGTAGCTTTTCATCTTTTATGTCAAAACTACTCTTACGCTTTCTGCCTCTTAAAGCGTTAAGTAACATCAGAGTGATACCAACAGCTATTCCAAAGATAAAGGTGAGAATCAAAGTAGTTTTATCGGTAACTGTTTTTACGACTTTTTTTTCTACAACTATATTCTCCTTTGGTGTTTCATCACGTTGTATGTTCAACTCTTTTTTTGCCATATCTCCTTTTACTTTTACCTCTATTGGCTCTGTTTTGATCTTTTGCACTTTTTGCGTTTTTGTATTAAAGTAGATGAGCTCAAATGCGGGAACAGTAAAGTCTCTATCAGAAACAAATGCTAATTTTTGGCTTAGTTTATTACCGTTTATCACTATCTTCTCATCAAAAACATTTACATTCTCAACATAAGGCTTGAAACTTTTAACATCTTCTAGATTACCGACTCCTTCTACCACTACAGTGAGGTTTAATGCCTCGTTTGAATTTATCTCTCTTTTTTGAAGCTCTGTTTTAATGCTAAAGTCACCTATCAGTGTGGCACCTTTTGGAATCGCCTTTACCTCAATACTCGGCTTATTCGAGTAGTAACTTCTCCATTTGACTTGTGGTGCAAAAGTTCCCCATCCGTTTACTCCAGGGACTCTTGAAGCGACTCTCAACTGTGCAGGTTCTATACTTAGGTTTCCCTCCCTTTGCGGAGCCAAAGTGTAAACAACAGTGGTAGTGATATTTTCACCATTGTCTACTCTTGAGGGTTTACTCTCCGACTTTACCCAGACCCCTTTAAAGTCAGGTGCTAAAAATTTGCTATCTACGGCTTGTGCTCGCAAACTCTGTTGGAGCGTTAAAGTCAACTCAAAAGGTTCGCCCACATAGAGCGAAGACTTTGAAGGCTTCAGTGTAAGTAAAAATGGCGCTTTTTTATCTTGACTAGGTTCTTTCACTGTAAGTTCTACACTATTTGATTTTTCTACTTTGCCATTGATATTTACTTCAACAGGCTCTATAGTACAAGAGTTTTGTGGCATAAACTGATAACTTAAAGTATAGGTTTTAGAGTAACTTCCATTGAGACTTTCTATACTCGTTTGCGAGCTTGTAGCAATGATATCATTACCACATATTTGAGTCAAGGCTGGTTTAATTATATCGCCACCACTCATAGAAAGCCTATATGTCACTGTCTCTCCGCTATAAACTACACGAGTGTCTAAGGATGCTTTTACCATTGCAAAAAGCGTTATATTACTTAGGAGTATAAGCAGTACCAACTTACCAAGGCTTTTCATTTGACTTCTCCTCTTTAAAATTATTTTCATTAAGCTTATAGAGATAGCTATTTGATTTTTGGCTCAACTTCTGTAGCCATTTTTGCTCTTCTTTGTCACTCATTTCATTCGGCTTTTGAGCTTCTGAAGAAGAGTTGGTGTTTTGCACTTTATCTTTATCATCCCTCAGCTCTTCAGTCTTCTCTTGATTCTTTTGTTCTTTCTTCTCTTTTTCTTCTTCTCTTGTGTCTTTTTTCTCTTGCTTTTCTTGATCTTCTTTCGTTTTTTCTTTCGACTTCATATCTTCTTTTTTCTTTGGCTCATTCTGCTTGTTCTTTTCTTCTTGAGAATCACCCTCTTTTTTATCATCACTTTTTTGCTCATTCTCTTGAGAATCTTTTTCTTTATTTTGATTATCTTGGCTCTTTTTATCTTCTTTTTGTTCGTTGTTTTGTTCTTTATTGTCTTTATTTTTGTCTTGTTTTTCTTTCTTTTTTTCAAGGGCTTTTTTTACTGCCTCGAGATTCTCTCTTGTATCTTTATCCTCTCGAATTTTCAAAGAACTTTCATACGCTTTTATAGCCCTTTTAAGATTCTCTTCACTTGGCTGTCTCACGTAGCTATTGCCTAAATTTGTAAAGTTGTTTGCACGTTTTTTTTCATCTTCAAAAGTGGCTTTTTGATATGAAGCTATAGCTTCTTTATATTTACCTTGTTTATACAAGGCATTTCCAGCATTGTAATGACTCTCCGATTTTTTAGAACTCTGAGCATACTCTTCATAAATCTGTGAACTCTTCTCGTACTCCCCTTTCTCATAAGCTTCTTTTGCTTTGTTAAGCTCTACAAAGTCCAAGAGTCCTGCTTTTGCATCAGTGGAGACAGATAAAAATGCAGCGATAATAAAAGCCGAAGGGAGATTTACTTGCTCACGTTTACTCATAGAGGAAGTTGTGATAAGAAGTAAAAACAGAGCCAAACCAAGTGGAAAGTAAAAAAGCGGAATAAAACGCGCAATCTCTTGGGACTTTAGCTCTTTTTTTTCACTATGAGACTCTATCTCCCGAAGCATCGCTTTCATATCATCCCTAGAGTTTACACTTTGAATAAAAACCCCGCCTGTTTTTGTGGCAAGAGTCGCTATCTCAGAGTTGAGTTTTGAGATTATTATGTCTCCATTTTGTTTGATAAACTCACCATTGGCAAGTTTTATCGGTGCACCTTTTTCACTTCCAACTCCTAAAACGAAAATAGCAATTCCTTTCTCGTTTGCATACTCTATCTCCTGAGAGAAGTCTCTTTTATCTCCACCGTCGCTTACAATAAGAAGATACTTTTTTGACTCTTTTTTTATGCTCTTATCAACTACTTCAAGCATTGAGAGAAAGTTTGTACCCTTCTCCGTTATGGAGTCAGTGTTAAGTTGACGGAGCAAAAAGCCTACAGCCTCGTGATCAAAACTAAGAGGTGAAACGAGATAAGAGTTCTTTGCAAAGCCGATAACACCTATACGCTCACTTGGAGCTAGCTTTAAGAGTTCTAGCGCTTTTTGTTTTGCAAGTTTTAATCGGTTTGGATAGACATCTTCTGCAAGCATAGAGTCTGAGATATCAAGCGCAATCATAATATCCGCACTTTTTGCTTTGACTTCAACTTTCCCTTCTGGTATAACAGGTTCAGCTAAAGCAAAAACAATCAAAATTCCTATAAACATAAAAAGAACATTTCTCGCTTTCATTGTTAAAGTATTTGATGAAACACGAAGTTTACTCATCACTTCTTCACTAAAGAATGTTGCTTCTGATTCCTTTTGCGTTAACAAAAGAGTAAAAAGAATAAAAAGCGGTGCTAACATATAGTATAAAAATTCCGGATGTAAAAACTCCATTAATTGCTCCCTCGTTTATTTCTCAAAAACACATAGAGCATAAGTGAAATAAGAGCAATAAAAAGTGGATAAATATAGTAGTACTTCAGATAAGTAAAACTCTCATTTTTTATCTCTGACTTTTCTAACTCGTCAATCTTTTTATATACATCCTGCAACTCTCTGGCATTCGTAGCTCCAAATGCCACACCACCCGTCTCTTTAGCTATCTTCATAAGTACCGCACGATTATACTCGTTTGGCATTCCTATACCAATAGGATAGACTTTAACACCCTCTTTTTTCGCCATGTCAAGTGCCACATCAAGAGGAATTTTATCCACCTCTCTTGTCGAGTAGCCATCAGTAAGTAAGATAGCCACTTTAGAATCAGACTCGCTCATTTTAAGCAAATTAACACCTTGGGCAAGTGACTCATAAAGAGCCGTATATTTTCCAGCCATTCCAATTTGCAGTTGTGAGACGATACGTGAGAGTATATGTTCATCATATGTAAGCGGTGAAGCTATAAAAGAGTACGCTCCAAAAACCACAAGCCCTATGTTGTCCGTAGCACGTTTTTGGATAAAATCTTGTACTATGAGTTTCACCACGTCAAAACGGTTTAAGCCTGGATTGAGCTTGTCGAAATCTCTTGTCTGCATAGATTGAGAGGCATCAAGTATAAGAGCCATTTCATGTCCATGTTTTGGTTCAAGTTCATACGGCTCATCTTTTACAGGTGACATAAGAGCTAAAATCATCATAACGATAGCCGTCCATTTGAGAAAAAAAAGTAATTTTGAAGAGGATGCACTATGTTTCATAAACTGCGAAGCTTGTGGGAAGTAAAGCGATGGAAGCTTCATCTTACAGAGTGTTTCACAAGCAATAAAAAAGAAAATCAGAAAAAAAAGTTTTGGTAACTCAAAGTATAAACCACCAAAGAGATCAGGCATCAATCATTCCTTGATATATCTCAATAAAATGCAGTGTTTCACTATCAAAGCTTTCCACTTCTTTTTTGTACTTGTACCTCTGGAGATTTTCAAAAAGTTCGTTATATGCTTTTTGATGTCTGGGAGTATCATCTTTAAACGTATATCCATAGAGTGTGAGTTTATATGCTGTATTTTTAGTATCGTTCATATCTAAGTTCTCAAGTATTTTGAAATGTTCTTTTCTTTCGTTGTACTTTTTCTTATCTTGGAACCATTTAAAAAGGATGTAAAGAAATGCCATAATGATGATTATAAGCACTACGTTAATGGCTATAAGATACTCCATTGAGTACTCTTGTATCTCCACTAAAGGCTTGATATCATGCAGTGGAATGTCATAGTTTTGATCCATGCTACCTTCCTTCAAAAAGTCTACGAAGCGCTACGCTCACATTTGCATCTGTGTAAACTTTAGTAAAACGTATCTGATGCTTTCTAAATGTCGCATAAAGTTCTCTATCGTGCACGTGAACTCTTTGTGCATACGCTTCTACACTTTTTTTATTAAAGTCGCCCTCTAAAACAGCTCCACTTTCAGGATCGACTAAAGAGCTAAATCCCATTTGCGGAGGCTTCTCCTCCAAATGGTCACGAACAATGATTGCTACTACCTCATGTTTTTTTGCAAGTAGTTTCAAGTCGGGAACTTCAAAGAAGTCTCCAACTATAAGAATGAGTGACTTGCGTTTGAGACGTTTGAAAAGAGTATCGCCTAAAACTTTAAAGTCCACTTTTTGATGCAAAGCATCAAAGTTTAAAATTTCATCTACACTACTATGTATTTGATGTAGTTTTTTACTTGGTTTAGAAGCTGAAATCATCTTGTCAGTAAATATATACGAGCTTAATAAGTCACCATTTTTGAGTGTTGAGTATGAAAGTTGTGCAACGACCTCGGCAATAACATCTTGCTTGAACTTTTTAGAACCAAAATGTACACTTCCGTTTAAAACAGAGGCGATAACAACATTTAATTCTCGCTCTTCTCTAAAAATCTTAATGAAAGGTTTATGCATCTTCGCTGTAATGTTCCAGTCAATATGACGGATATCATCACCTGGCATATACTCACGTAGCTCTATGAAATCATACCCTTCTCCTTGAAAAATGGAAGGATTATTTCCAACCATTTCAGAGAAGACTTGACGTCGAGCCCGTACTAAGATTTTTTGTAGTTTACTCAAGAGTCCAACCTATGGGATAGTTACGGTTTCTAAAACTTTTTGAATAATTTCATCTGTCGTAATACCTTCCGCTTCAGCTTCATATGTAAGAACTATACGGTGTCTCATAAGCTCTTTAGCAATGTATGCGACATCTATAGGTGTAACAAATTCTTTTCCTCGCATAAACGCCATTGCTTTTACAGCTTTGAACATATCTATACTCACACGTGGACTTGCACCAAACTGGATATACTCTTGTATCTCATCGAGTCCATACTCATTTGGGTTTCTTGTCGCATTTACGAGTTCTATCATATACTCTTCAACTTCTGCGTCGACATGTATGGCTTTTATCGCCTTTTTGAGTTCATCTAAGTCACCTTCACTGAGCACAGCATCTATCTCTTCAAAACTCCCGCTTGATATTCTTCTGGCAATTTCAAGTTCTTCTGTTTTAGAGTTGTAATCCACTACAAGCTTAAGCATAAAACGGTCAAGCTGAGCCTCAGGAAGTTGGTATACACCCTCCTGCTCAACTGGATTTTGTGTAGCCATAACAAAAAATGGAGGTTCTAGTTTAAATGTAGCATCCCCGAGTGTTACTTGTTTCTCTTGCATTACTTCAAGAAGAGCTGATTGCACTTTTGCCGGAGCACGGTTTATCTCATCTGCGAGTAAAAGATTTGTAAAGATAGGACCTTTTTTGATTTTAAACTGATTGTTTTGAGGATCATAAATCTCAGCTCCGAGAATGTCTGAGGGAAGTAAGTCGGGTGTAAACTGAGCACGTTTGAAGTTCAAACCAAGTGCTTTAGCAAGGGCATTTACAGTAGTTGTTTTTGCAAGTCCCGGTACACCCTCTATAAGAATATGACCTTCACACATCAAAGCTATAAGAAGTGAGTCTATCATCTTCTCTTGACCTACTACAACTTTTGCAACCTCAGCTTTAACACTTTGAATTTTACTTAGCATACTATGCATTCTACATTTACCTCTATTGTATTATCTTACAGCAGTATAGTACTCAGAGGTAAATAGTTGCTAAATGTCTAAGCCCATTACCTTAGCTATTCCCTCTTTTTCAATAAGGGCATTTAATCTAAATACAATATTTTGTTTTGCAATGTCATATCCTTGAGAGGATTGTCCTACAATATTAAGTGCATTTGAGCCTACAATTGTACCGGTGCTGTCCATCGTTACGATGCTAATATCACTGCGAGCAAGTGAGAAACCATATGAATTTGCTTCTTCTATTTTTGATTTTATATAGACGCTAAAGTGCATCTTAGCCCCCGATTTTTTTATCTTTAGTTTTTTTGCACTTAAACCTTTGGCAAGTGGTGCTTTTAAGTTGATAGAGTTTTTATCAGAGTGGATAGAGAAACTCAGATTTGCCAGTAGCTCATCATACTTTACGTTGATCTCTTGCATGGACTGAAGATATGATGTGCTATTAAACGTGGGATTTAATACATTCATTATTATGAGTGTATTCGGTAGGTTTTGCAAAGATTTTTTTGCATTTGCATAAAAGGAGAGTTGCTTCAGTCCATTTGCATCTACCATTGTTTTCTCTTTCTGTGCAAGTATCTTGAAATTTTGTTTTAATTCTTGAAGTAAACTATCAAAAAGCTTCTTCTTATTTGACTTGAGTAAAACAGCATACTTTTTAAAACCCAATGACTCCGCTTTTAAAAGTTCATAACTGCTAATACGTATCTCTTTTACACTACTCTGCACTTCATTAGCATAGATACCTTCTGAGGAGTTTACCCGTCCCTCTTTTACCACTGTTTTTGCATTGTAGCTTGAGGAGACTGAAACACTGAGACTTGAAGCCATAAGATTTAAAGCGTTTGCTATAGCTTCTTCCTTATTTTTCCCTTCACCAAGAGCATATAAGTCACTACTATTTGAGAGTGGCGGTGTTTTGTACCATGAAGGCAATACCTGGGTCGGAACAGCAACCGCTTTTTTTTCTGCTCCACATGCTGTGAAGAAAAGAGCCGTAAATAAGAACACTAAGGTTGAAAATATTTGAAACATGTTTTTCCTCATCTTTGTATCTGTTCGTGTGTTCTTTCACGCTTCTCTATAAGAGAGCTAATTCGTATAACAGCGGCATTTATCTCCTCTACGGGTTCTACCATCAAGTTATCTGCATACTCATAGTACTCTTTGGCTTCTTTGTAATTTCCTTGTGCCTCTTTGATAACACCTAAGTTGTAGAATGCTACATAACTTTGAGACGCCGTTGCATCTATAAGCTCACTCAAAAACTGCTCTGCTTTGTCGAATCTACCCTGCTCAATGTACTTTAGTGAAACTTCAAGAAGTTCATCTTGTTTATCATTATAGTCCAAATCTGGCTCTTCTAGAAGTGCAACTTTAAATGTTTTGTAGTGTGGCGTGAGTCTATAAGTAAAGGAGTTTGCCATGTCTACTGAAAGTCTTTGCGCAGCCATCTCTCTAGAGGGTAAGGCCCTAGAGTCATCTGAACAGTGCTTATACTCTGCACTTCTGCTGAGTCTATCTGCAAAAATCATATCGCCTTTTTGCACATCTACAATTCTAAGCTCGGCGGAGAGTCCCACAACTCTCTTTTTACAACGAACTTTGTAGTATGTGAGCTCACTACATTTTTTATTGGCACATTTGACCCTCTCTTCATAGAAGTAACTATCCTCTGAGGTCGCAGAGCCAACATTACCAGATATTATCGCTTGTGCACCAATAAGTTCTCCTACCCTAACTGCAGTTCCTGGCTCCACAAGACCGCTATTTTGAAGTTTTTGTTCTTCAATAATTTTTTCAAAGTCATTTCGTCCAATAATTGTAAAGTAATTTTTTGTGTCAATTGAAAAACTTGCAAGATTTGCTTCTATCTTTCTCGAAAGTCCTACTCTATCATTTTTAAAATTTGTAACAGTTATTTTTTTTGTATTTGCCACCCTATCTATTTCGGCGGGTTCTAAGGCTCTAACATTTACTTTTTGAGCACATCCACTCATTAAAAAAAGTAAAAAAGCAGTTGTAAAAAGGAAAATAGTTTTGTGCATTTCAATCCTTATTCTATTTATTAAACAATTCTAGTTAAATTGTATTTAACCACATATTAATTTTTTACTCTTTTGTAAACTTGTAAGTTCTCCATTTTGAATCTGAAGAATAAGCGCATCGTACTTTTTAGAGTCTTTCATAATAAGTAATATAGAGAGTTCATCAAGTGAATTCGCATTTTTAACTTTTTTACAAAAACCATCCTCTTGATTTGAACTTTTTCTTTTAAACTTTATCTGTGCGATTAAATATCCAGCTATAAATGTAAAAAGGTAGTAGAGGTACTCCCACTTAAAAATATATTTATTTTGTTTTACATCATCGAGTAACTCTTCTGGTTTATACCCTTCTAAAACGTTCACAGAGACACCATCAAACCTGAGATTTTTTTCCTCGTGACTCACAGGGTCAAAGTAATCAATGCTAATAGGGTTTATTGTAAACGCCTTTTCACTTACAAAAGCGAACTTTTGACTCCACTCTCCTTGGTAACCATTTTGTGTAAGTTTAAGAGAGCGCATCGGTTTTTCACTAAAAACTTTTACATCTTTCATATCAAAATCTAAGGCTTGTAAGGCTTCAAAATCACCGATACCTTTTATCTTTAGCTCTAAATGATAAGGTGTAAGTGACTTTATCTCAGGTTTGTCCTTTTTCACATCCATCTTAAGAGACCCAACTAAAGGAGTTGGTGTTTCCAAAATATCTACTGTGAGTTTTTTTT
>SWCD01023869.1_pt1 | contig 32430 bp, 34 predicted proteins | sample 4693011 | NCBI WGS metagenome assembly SWCD01 (sample SAMN10267278, study PRJNA491770) | bioreactor metagenome | isolation source: DHS bioreactor inoculated with marine | place: Japan: Omine Ridge, Nankai Trough | reverse complement strand
ATAAAGCTTTCGAAACTCCTGTTAGAATGGTTGTGCCGCTGATGGCTTACGAAATCGATCAAAAGACCCTGTCAGCATCAATCGCCCCTGCCCGCGCAGGCAGATCGGTGTGGCAGGCGATGTGGAAGGGCTTCAGGTGCAGGTGCCCGCGCTGCGGCACTGGCAAACTGTTCACGAGCTATCTGAAAGTGTCGCAGGAATGTGGATCGTGCGGCCAGGCATTGCACCACCATCGTGCAGACGACGCCCCACCCTATTTCACGATGTTCATTGTTGGACATCTCATGGTACCGCTGGTTTTCTGGGTTGAACGGACATGGAAACCCGATCTGAGTGTGCACGCCGCGCTTTGGCTTCCTCTATCTATTCTTCTGACGCTTTGGTTGTTGCCGATGGTCAAGGGCGCAGTTGTTGGTTTGCAGTGGGCAATCGGGATGCATGGCTTCGGTTTGTCAGATGAAGAGTCGGCCCAGATCGATCCCATGGCACTGGAGCGGGACGCCTCTGGCCCCATTTAGTGCTTGTTGCTGCTAAGCCAGGGCCACAGGGTCTGAGCAGGCTATACTTATCGGTTCCCGGGTATCAGACCACTTTATGCGTTCTATCCAACCCATGTTGCGCTGGTGCTGCCTAGCAAGCGCGATGACTTGTGCCCCACCATCAGTGCGAATACCATTACAGCATGCAAAAAACACTCGAAAAACCTCACCCCAGTACCATTCGCCCTCGAGATGCAGCCACCCTGATTCTGGTCAGGCGGGATACGGCAACCCCGCGCATCTTGATGGGTAAACGCCATGAGGCGCACAAATTCATGCCTGGCAAGTTCGTGTTTCCGGGAGGTCGGGTTGATGCCGGGGACTGCCGTATATTTACCGAGAATACACTTCGGGCAGACGTGGCACAAAAGCTCCTGAGCCGCATGAAGGGCAAACCTTCGCCTGCGCGAGCAACAGGCATCGCGCTGGCGGCAGTGCGTGAAACATTTGAAGAAGTCGGCTTGATCATCGGGCAGCCAGGCACGGCACCAAGAACCCGCAACAAGGCCTGGCAACAATTTTACGCGACCGGTTACACACCTGTTCTGTGCGGGCTACGACTGCTTGCCCGCGCAGTGACGCCGCCCGGCCGTCCACGACGTTTTGACACCCGCTTCTTCATGGCTGACGCAGCGACGCTCACAAACATCGATTCACCGGTAGCGCCAGAAACAGATGAGATCCTGTCACCTCACTGGGTGAGCATCGACGAGGCCCGGCAACTCGATCTGCCCTGGATTACGGGTCAGATACTCAACCAGCTCAATACCGCCCTGGATGATCCTGATCCATTTGGACAACAGCGTCCGGTATCATATCAGTACATGCGCGGGACAAATTGGAAGTATGAGACTTTGTAAGCGGCGTCTTGGTATCTTGACAATGCGGCGCGCTTGAGCGATACCGCGCCTCAAGAGTTTCATCATTCGACTAGTGAAGTTTGCGGCTCGCCCGCCGAGTGCGGTTTGGGCGCAACAGGAAAGGTCCGGCAATGGCCAAGGCTACCACCATAAAGATCAAACTGCTTTCAACAGCAGATACAGGCTTCTTCTATACGGCGAAGAAGAATTCACGGACACAGACAGAAAAACTGTCCTTCCGCAAATACGATCCCGTTGCCAAGAAGCACGTGGAATTCAAAGAAGCCAAAATCAAGTAAGACACGAGGATTGTCCGGCCGTTTCGGAGGCCTTCAACCTGTTGCAAAGCGCGGCCCCTCAGGGGCGGCGCTTTTTGCATTGCTGGATCAACTTGCACGGATGAAATGGGTGACCGGCCCGGTGACGAGTTTGAGGAGGCCTCTCAAACAAGGCCGGACCGGCCAAACCCCGTGGTTTTCAGGAGATGCGGCGGACCTGAAGATCCTCGGGGCAAACTGTTAAATCAAGAGCGGATCAGTTCATGAATGATCCAGAACCGCGCCTGTTCCCTGGTTTTCGTTTCTGTTCTTCGCAACACCAGGATTCTGTCTGCGAATAATCCTCTTGAACGAATTGGTTCCGGGCAGAACTCAGCCCGGATTCCGGTTCAGGTCGGTTTGGTCAAATGAACCACGAAACAGGGTTACCGACGTCTTCCTGAACACATAAAGAAACTACTAGAATTTTAGATAAATGCCAACGACCACATGGCCTGACCAAGGCCATTTCTCTAATTATCGTATATTGTTATGGTAAACGGCTGACGGTAATTCGAACACGTGAATCCGTTGGAAAGCCGTCAGGCCGCGTCAGACACAACCCGATTCCGTCCTGACCGTTTGGCTCGGTACAAAGCATCATCTGCACGTTTCAGGATGGAGTGCGAAGTATCATCAGGTGCCTCGTAACTTGCGACGCCGATGGAAACCGTTACGGCCAGTGGACCTGACTTTGCACCAACATCGAACGGTTCGGACGCGATAATCCGGCGCAGACGTTCAGCCACGGTAAATCCAACCTGCAGATCCGTTCCGGGAAGGATCACAAGAAACTCTTCGCCGCCTATGCGACAGCACAAGTCAATCGCACGAACCTGTTCCTTCAGGCGCCTGGACAGTTCCTTGAGCACGTTGTCTCCAACATCATGGCCATATGTGTCGTTCACCGGCTTGAAGAAGTCGACGTCCAGTGTCAGCACACTCAACGGGCGTGAGCGCGAATTGGCATTCGCCAGATGTATTTCCATCTGGTTGTCCATGTGGCGCCGGTTATACAGTCCGGTTAGCGGGTCCGTGACGGCCAGTTGCAATGACCGCGCAACATTGTTGCGCAGCCTGTCTGTGTAGCGTTTGCGTTTGATCTGGGTGTTGACGCGGGCCCGCAGTTCCGGCTTGTCAACCGGCCGATGCAGATAGTCGTTGACCCCCATGTCAAGAGCCCGCATCAGACCCGCACCGTCTTCGGAATCCACCACGATCAGAAGTGGAAGCTGACGGGTTTTCTCAAATGATCGAAGCTGTGAGCACAACCGAAGTCCATCATGATCAAGCAGATCAAGACTTACGATGACCAGATCGAAGTCGTTTTCCAGATTCAGACTGATGGCTTCCCCGGGTTCGCGCAGGACCACCAGATTGTGCAGCCCGTGAAGTGCCTCTTCGATGCGTTCAGCAACGATGCCGCGATTGTCCACGATCAGGATATTGGCACCGCTTTCAATCTCCGCGAGATTGACCGGTTCACCCTGATCATCGAGCATGGTTGAGGCATCACGGCCGCGCAATTCGTCTATCAGCATCTTGAGGCGCGCAAGTGACTTCAACCTGCAGAACAGGGCTGCATCATTGACCGGCTTGGTGATGAAATCGTCCGCGCCGGCCTCCAGTCCCCGAATACGATCTTCGGGTTGGTCCAGTGCGGTGACCATGATGACCGGAATGTGCTGGCTATCGGGATTGGCCTTGATGCGCTTGCAGACTTCAATGCCGTCGATGCCGGGCATCATGACATCCAGCAAAATGATATCCGGATTGAATGTCTTGATCGCATCCAGTGCATCCAGACCGTTTGACGCAGTTTGCACGTCAAAGTATTCGCTCGTCAGCTTGGCTTCCAGCAAACGGACATTGGCGAGGATATCATCAACGACAAGCACTCGTGCCGTCATGAGGGCACCTCAAAAAATCCATTGATGGTCGCCAGGAACGAGGCCACCGAAATCGGCTTGGATATGTACGCCTCGCACCCGCCTTCACGGATTTTCTGCTCATCGCCCTTCATGGCGAACGCAGTAACAGCCACAACCGGAATGGACCGGAGATCATCATCTTCCTTGAGCCATTTGGTCACTTCAATTCCCGACACTTCGGGAAGCTGAATATCCATAAGAATCAGATCAGGCTTATGCTCCCGCGCAATATCAAGCGCCGACAAACCCTCACGAGTTTGCAGAACACGGTAACCGTGCGCTTCAAGCAGGTCATTGAACAGCTTCATGTTCAATTCATTGTCCTCGACAATGAGAACCGTTTTGACCGCGGCGGCATCTGTTTGTGCAGGTGTTTGAGCCATAGCTCATCCGGCCTTTTTCGTCTGTTACTTCAGTAGGAACGCATTCGCGCTATTCTCGTAAATTGAGTCGCGTGCTAGCGTTCTAGCAGTGCTATCACTCTAGAGCGACCAATGTGTCGCAAGAAAGTTACACAGAGCTTAAATTTTGGAGACCAGAAGGCACTTTCAATCTGCTGGTTAAGGCGCGTCGGAGCAATTTGTTAGACTTGTATGTACAACCCTGAACAAGCAGAAATACTGGCAATTCAAGTGCTTGGCTACCTTGCTAGTGCTGAGGAAGAGTTGCAGCGCCTGATGATGGCGACAGGCATGGATACCGAAGCTTTAAAACAGGTTGCCCAGTCGAGAGACAGGATGGCCGGATTGCTGGACTATATCTGCCAGGACGAATCGATTCTCCTGGGTTTTTGCGAAGCGACCAACATCCATCCTGATGAACCGATGCGGGCTCTGCATGCCCTGCAAAAATCACCTGATACAGGAGCTGCCTGACGCTGCATGGACCCGAATAACACTACACTGGAACAGATATCCCTACTCCGGCTCAACAAATCCCGGCCCCTATTGCTGTGCGATGTAGACGAAGTAGTCGTGCATTTTCTGCGCGGCCTGGAAGGCTGGCTGGACAAGAACGGGATGTGGCTCGATCCGGCCAGCTTTGCATTGAACGGAAACATCAAGCACAAGCACGACAATCAACCGCTTGAGCAGGACAAGATCGGGCCAGCGATAATGGGGTTTTTCGAGGAACTCACCCATTCCCTCGAAGTAATCGAAGGCGCGGTCCCTGCACTGCACGCGCTGTCAGGGCAAGCCGATATTGTCATGCTGAGCAATTTACCATCCGAATTCAGGCTGGAACGTATCAAGAATCTGGAAAGTCACGGTTTGACGTTTCCGCTGGTGACCAACTCAGGTCCGAAAGGACCGGCAATTTCAGCCATTGCAGCCGAACATTCGGCACCGGTGGTGTTCATTGATGATAATATGGGATATCTGAAATCCGCCTCGGAATATCTGCCCAGCGCCAACCTGGTTCACTTCATGCAGGATGAACGATTTGGCCGTCATGTGGAGCATGAGGATTACATTCATCACCGCACTGACAACTGGCCGGACGCACATCGCCATATTGAAGCTGTGATGACAGGAAGTGGTACGGAGGCCTGATGCGTATCGGCATTGACCTGGGCGGAACCAAAATCGCCGGAATTGCACTCGGCGGCGATGACGACGTGTTGGCCGTGGCCAGGGTGCCTACTCCGCGAGGCGATTATGGTGGTTCGATCTCGGCAATATCCGCAATGGTCAGTGAACTCGCCGGCATAGCCAAAGCCGCAGAATACAGCGTCGGCATCGGCATTCCCGGTTCGATATCCCCGGTGACCGGCAAGGTCCAGAATGCCAATTCCACGTGGATAAACGGTCGGCATTTTCAAGCCGATCTCGAAACTGCGCTGAAACGTGATGTGAAGATGTCCAACGATGCCAATTGCCTGGCCGTTTCGGAGGCTTATGACGGTGCCGGAAAGGATGCGGCATCGGTGTTTGGCGTCATTCTGGGGACCGGCTGTGGTGGAGGCCTGGTGATCAACGGAACCGTCATTACCGGTCGCCACAACATTGGTGGTGAATGGGGCCACAACCCGCTCCCGTGGGCCATGGGCGCGGAGGTGCCCGGACCAGCGTGCTGGTGCGGTCGCAGCGGTTGCCTCGAGACCTGGCTGTCGGGCACAGCATTGTCCAACGATCATTATGCCTGGAACGGTGTCCACCTGCCGGCAGAAAAAATAGCTTTGAACGCCGGGGCGGGTGATGGAGCCGCAATCGCGACCCTCAACCGGCATCTGGACAGGTGCGGACGCGGAGTGGCACATGTCATTAATGTTTTTGATCCGGAGATCATCGTGTTGGGCGGTGGCCTGTCGGGCCTGAGCGGACTCGTGGACCGATTACCGGCGGCGATTGCACCTTACGTTTTTGCAGATGCGGTCGATGTTCGCGTAGAAGCCGCTAAACATGGCCCCGAATCCGGCGTCCGCGGTGCGGCACGTCTGTGGTCAGAATAACACGCACCTGGAGATCAAAGTGACGGGATTTGCACACGCTCAGGACTCTCGACTGCTCGGTCATCTGTTCGCCACGACGGCCATGAAGACAGTGTTTTCCGACACGTCCACGCTGAATTGCTGGCTGGAGATCGAGGCCGCGCTGGCAAGGATCCAGTCTGATCTTGGATTGATACCGGAGGACGCGGCGAACGCCATCGAAAACGCCTGTGTACCCAATGGCTACGACCTTGAACAACTTGGTGCCGGGATCGCCGCTGCCTCACACCCCTTAACACCCATCATCGCCGCCATCGAGGCCAATTCCGGAGATTATGGCCAGTACGTGCATTTTGGCGCAACCACGCAGGATATTCTGGACACCGGGCTTGTACTGCAGATGCGTGCAGGGTTGAAACTGCTGATTGAGGCGCAACAAAACCTGACGCGGGCATGCGTGGTGCAGGCCAAATCCTGGCGAGCCCTGCCGATGGCAGGACGGACCCATGGCCAACACGCTGTTCCCGTCACGCTTGGTCTGAAGTTTGCCTTGCTGGCAAGTGAAAGCAACCGACACCAGATCAGGCTGCAGGAGTTGTCCGGTATGCTGCCGGTTCAGTTCGCAGGTGCCGCAGGAACACTGGCGACGCTTGGGGCCAGCGGAGCGCCTGTGCGCGCGGCAATTGCAAAAACCCTCGGTCTCGTTGACCCCGGGCAGAGCTGGCATACCGCAAGAGACCTGGTAGCCCATATCACCAGCCAACTGGCAATATCAGTTGCCACCTGCGGAAAGATAGCCAACGAAGTCGTAAACCTGCAGCGGACTGAAATTGGCGAGTTGGCCGAAGGCGCCGGTGCTGGCAGCGGCGGTTCATCCACCATGCCGCAGAAGCGCAACCCGATGCTCGCACAAAACATTGTGGCGCTGTCCCGATTGATGACGGTTCGACCCGGCCTCGCGTTAGAAGCCATGATGCATGAACATGAACGCGATATGGCGATGTGGACAATGGAGTGGGCCGTGGTGCCGGAGAGTTTCCTCTATGCACATGCAGCCATCGAACAGTGCGTGGTGTTGGTTGCCAACCTGCAGGTCGATGAAAACCGGATAACAAAAAACCTCGAAAGCACCGGTGGCCTGATTTGCGCCGAAGCTGTCATGATGGACCTGGCCGCTGATCTGGGGCGTTCACAGGCACATCACCTGATTGCCGATCTGATTTCACAAGCGCGGTCGAGAGGTGTAGGTTTTTCTGATGCCCTGAATGAGGACGTCAGGATAAATGCGCTGCGCTCACCGGAACAGATTTCAGCCATGTTGAACCCGGCAAATTATACCGGCGATGCTATTGATACAGTCGATCGGATCGTTCGCGAACTGGAATGAACAGATGCAGACCATATGCCGTGACTGTCTCTCGAGTGTTGCAGGGGCTCAGACACGCTGCCCGCAATGCCGCAGTCCGCGGCTGATCAGCCATCCTCGACTGCATGAGCTGTGCATCGCCCACCTGGACTGCGATTCGTTTTACGCTGCAGTGGAAAAACGCGATAACCCCGAACTTGCCGACCAACCGGTGATCATAGGCGGCGGCACCCGCGGCGTTGTATCAACCGCCTGCTACATAGCCCGCATCCATGGTGTCAAGTCAGCCATGCCGATGTTCAAGGCGTTGCAGGCATGCCCGAAAGCCGTGGTGATCAAGCCGGACATGGCGAAATACGTGCAAGTCGGCAAACAGGTCAGGGAGTTGATGAAACAGCTCACACCGCTGGTTGAACCGATATCGATCGACGAAGCGTTCATGGATCTGACCGGCACCGAACGGCTGCACGGCAAAAGCCCGGTGTGCGCGCTATCCGGGCTTGCACTGAAGATCGAGGAGGAAATCGGTATCACCGTTTCCATCGGGTTGTCTCATACCAAATATCTAGCCAAGCTGGCATCCGACATGGACAAACCCCGCGGGATGTTCGTGATCGGACCGGATGAGTGTGTGGCGTTTTTGCGGGATCGGCCGGTGAGCTTCATCTGGGGCGTGGGTGCCGCCATGCAGAACAAGCTGCACAAGGACGGGATACGCCTAATCGGCCAGTTGCAGCGGATGGAAAAAAACGATTTGATGCGGCAATACGGATCCATGGGCGCTCGCCTGTACCATCTGTCGCGCGGTGAAGATGCCAGGACAGTTCAGGCTCGCAGTGCGTCCAAGAGCATCTCCGCGGAGACCACATTCAATACCGACATTACCAACCACCAGGAGCTTGAAACGATACTATGGCAGCTTTCGGAAAAGGTGTCCCGGCGAGCCAAGAAAGATCATATGGCCGGCATCACCGTCGTTTTGAAACTCAAGACGGATCATTTCAAGACACGCACACGAAATACCTCATTGTCTGATCCGACGGCGCTGGCGACGCGCATATTCGACGCAGCAAAACCCATGCTGGAACGAGAAGTTGACGGCAAGACCGCATTTCGGCTGATCGGCGTCGGGATTGCCAACCTGGTTGAACTGCAGGCAGATTCCGGGATTGGTGGGCTTGACCAGCGCGCAGACGCGCATGCGAAAATTGAACTGGCTATGGACAAGCTGCGTGAAAAATTCGGCACCGACGCGGTTGAAAAAGGCCGCGGGTTAAAAGGCAACAGATCATGACGAGGCATAAAATCAACTGTTGGCACAGCAGGACGTTTGAGATGGACCCGTCTGCAACCGCTTTTCTGGCAATTGATATGCAGCGTGACTTCCTGATGGACGAACACGGCCAGCCAAACGAGTTGGCCCGGATCATTCCCGATTTTGCAAAACTGACAACACTGATGCGCGATTGCGGGTGCACCATCATCCACACCAGGGAATCCTATGCACCAGACTTGTCCGATGTGACGCCCCATAAGGCCAGCCAGGGTTATGTCGGTCGACCAGGGCCATTTGGCAAATACCTGATACGTGGACAGAAGGGGTGCGATTTTGTTGATCAACTCAAGCCGGAAGCAGCTGAAGCGATCATAGACCAGCCCGGATTTGGTAAACTGCACGGCAGCGGCTTGCAGCAACTGCTGCAGGCAAATGGTATTTCCCATGTTGTGATGGCCGGCGTCACCACGCAATGTTGCGTACACTCCACCCTGCGTGAAGCGGTTGATGCCGGCTACTGGTGCCTTACAGTCGCCGACTGCTGCGCCTCACCACGACAGGCGTGGCATGATGCTGCCCTGGGGCTGATTGCCTCGGAATGTCACCTGTTCGGCTCGATATGCAACCTGGAGGACTTGATCAGCGGCGTGCAAACCAGTCAGGACTGATTGCCGCTAAAACGGTTGGCAGTTGATGTGAGGCATCAGGACCACTTTTGCGCATGTTTTGGCACGCTTTTCGATCTGGAAACCGCTTTAGTCACAGTTCGCCATTTCCAGCAGCTTTATGTCCGTAAGTTTGGCTTCCAGGATGAACTCGCCATAATTGAGGGTCATGTCCCCGGATACACCGTTTTCATACAGCACCATGCTGACCTGGTATTCAGGTGTCTCCTGATCGCGTTTGTCAGGTTTGAAGTATGAAATTGATACCGGCCACCCGTGCAACCCGTTGACATCCTTCAGTTTAGCGTCTGTCTGATCTTCGCCGGCATCTCTTCTGGTGCCAATAAACGTGATGGCAATTGCGGGTTTGGCCCCATCAGAGCCGTCATACAGCAATGTTTCATCGCGTGACTCGCCTGCTTCTGCGGCCCTCACGATCTTCAATTGATGATCAACCGGGAATGTTACGCCTTCCGGCAGCGAGAAGATTTCCTCGTTGGGTTTGGTGATTGCTCCCGAGCCCCCGGTATTGTCGCTAGCGAGTTTCGCCCGCAACTCCTTTTCTTCCTGCAACTTGCTGTCGACGAACTGACGCTGGACATAGCGCAACTGATCGCTGTTGGCGGACTCCCACATGGATGACCTGCTGTCCAGCACGCGTGATTTGCCGCCGGCCAGGAAAAACTGGTTCATCATGCGGAAATTGACGGTCCAGCCTTCACAGCCGTCGCCGCTGAATTCGATGACCATCCGGCCTTTGGCACCTGAAATACCGCTTCTGTCCTCGGCGGATTTCAGAGAAATATCGTAGACAGCACGATGGGCAGCCAGCGGCGATGCCGCCGCAACCGGCAGGGTAAAACACACCCCGGTCGCAACCATCACTGCTCCACTCAAAAATCCGGATAGTTTGTTCAACATCATTCTCCGACAAGTTTGCGCATTAATTACGTCCCCCGACATTGCTGCTCAGGTTACCAGATTCCTTGCTTGGCCCTCGAAAAAGGCATTTACATGGTCAACGGTCTGACGCCAGCATTCGGTCTGTGCTTCAAAACTCGCCCACGCGACGTGGGGTGTTATGATAACATTGGGACGACTTGCGATTTTCATCAGCGGATGATCATGTTCCGGAGGTTCTTTTGTGAGCACGTCAAAGCCGATGCCGCCAACCAGCCCTTCATCCAAAGCCGCAACCAGGTCCTCCTCGTCCACGAGACCGCCGCGCGCAGTATTGATAATCAGGGGCTGACGTTTCATTTTCCTGAACTCGGTGCTGGCCAGCATGTTGCGCGTTCCGGGCATTAACGGACAATGCAGCGTTATGATATCGGATTGAGCCAGCACGTCGTCAAACGGTGTGTAAAGCGGTCCCAGGCCTTGCACACCCTTGTGTGCCGCAAACAGGACCGTCATGCCAAGTGCACGTGCGATATCAGCTACCGACTGTCCCAGGTTGCCCTCCCCGAAAATGCCCAGTGTAGAACCTCTCAAGTCCCTGATGGGATGGGTGTGAAAACAGAACTGACCGGCTTGCTGCCACTTGCCGTCAACCACATCTTTCGCGTAAGCGGCAATGGCGCGGCGCAGGGCGAAAATCAGTGCAAATGTGTGTTCAGGCACAGTGTTGACCGCATACCCACGCACATTCGCGACCGCCACACCGTGTTCACGACAGGCAGGCACATCAATCACATCGAAACCGGTTGCGGCGACCGACACCATCTTCAAGTCAGGCAACTGTGCAAGGGCTTCCGCTCTGATCGGCACTTTATTGGTAATGGCAATCGTGGCGCCCTTCAGTCGTTCAACAATCTGGTCATGAGGTGTTGCCGCATACTCAACCCACTCATGCTCGATGTTAGGCCGTATCAAATCAATTTCAGGCGCAAACGTACCCCGGTCCAGAAAAACAATTTTGGTCATTAACGCCGTCCCTTGATTCAACAGTGTGGCACGCTAGCGTGACCGGGATGATCACTGCAAGCGACGACTTTGCGAAAATGTCGCATTTCCGGGCTGGTCAAGTGTCGCATCCCCCCCTAGATTGCCGCGCAATCGTCAACCAATCAGAGGAAGAAATAACATGGGTAACATTGACAAGCGCCTGGCAGAACTCGGCATCGACGTCCCCACACCAGCCGCACCGGTCGCCAATTACGTTGGCTGGGTTCGGACCGGCAACCTGGTGTTTACCGCAGGTCAGGTACCGCTCAAGGACGGCGAGTTCATGTATCAGGGCATTGTCGGCGACAGTGTCTCGGTTGAAGATGCCACAGAGGCCGCCAAGTTGTGTGCCATCAACATCATTGCCCAGGTAAAACAGGCCTGTGACGGAGATCTGGACCGGGTCAAACGCATCGTCAAACTGGTGGGTTTTGTCAACGGCGTGCCGGGGTTTGGCGACCAACCCAAAATCATCAATGGTGCATCTGACATGATGGTCGAGGTATTTGGCGACAAGGGCAAACACGCCCGGTCGGCCGTCGGGGCGGGCTCATTGCCAATTAACCTGTCTGTCGAGATAGAGGCCGTTGTAGAAATCGAATAAAAGACCAAGGCCGATGTGGCGACCGCCTGACCCAAAGTGCGACTGGCTGACCTCTGTGGCCATCGCACATCGAGGGTTGCATGATGTTCACCATGGAGCAGAGGAAAACTCCCTGCCGGCATTCGAAGCAGCCATCGGGCATGGCTACGCCATTGAAACCGATGTTCAGTTGTCCTGTGATGGTGAGGCCATGGTGTTCCATGACCACACCCTCGACCGGTTGACCAACCAGTCCGGTCCCGTCAGCGACTTCACGGCAGCCGAACTGGGCAGGATCGCCTATGCAAACGGCACCGGCACCATACCCACGCTGGTTGAACTGCTGAACGTCGTTGCTGGCCGGACCGGGTTGATCATCGAGATCAAGAGCGGATGGTCCGGTGATACGCGGCTGGTACAAAGGACGGTTCAGTGTCTGGCTGGCTATGCCGGCCCTGTCGCGGTGATGTCGTTTGATCCGGTCCAGGTCGCCTGGCTTGCCCAGCACGCACCCGGAATAGTGCGAGGTATGGTTGCAGACGGCGCGCCACAGCACGAGTATGGTTTTCTGCCGTTGTCTGCGCGTCTCTCATTGCGGGAATTTCGCCACGCAGATGCGACACGACCGGATTTCCTGTCCCTGGACAAGCACTGGCTGCCCAGCCCGGTTTCGCGCACATACCGAAACAGACACATGCCCGTGATCTGCTGGACCATTCGTTCCGAACAAGAAGCGTCACATGCGTTAAGATGGTGCGATCAGATTACATTCGAAGGTTACTTACCCTAGACCGATGATATGACAAACCCGGACAGCCAACAGTTTTCCATCGAAGTTCATCAGTCCATTGCGGGCATAGATGCTGAAACATGGGACAAGTGCGCCAATCCGCCTTGGCGTCCACATAATCCATTTTTGCGCCATGCGTTTTTGAAGGCACTCGAAACGTCCGGTTCGGCTGTCGCTGAAACCGGCTGGCTGGGCCAGCACATGCAGTTGAAGTCCGGCGACGGCGAAACTCTCGCGGTCATGCCGTGCTATCTGAAGAACCATTCACAGGGCGAGTATGTCTTCGACCATGGCTGGGCGGAAGCCATCCAGCGGGCGGGCGGACACTATTATCCCAAGCTCCAGATTTCAGTGCCGTTCACGCCGGCGTCCGGTCCGCGCGTGCTGGTCGCCCGGCAGGATCAGCTCAAGCAGTGCCGCGCGGCCATGGCTGATGCATCAGATCAACTGGCGGCGCGACTCGGCGCTTCGTCAGCCCACATGACCTTCATTGAGGAGGACGAGTATGCCGATTTCGGTGAACTGGGATGGTTACAGCGCACTGATACGCAATTTCATTGGCACAACGATGATTTTTCAACGTTTGAGCAGTTTCTTGGTGCGCTTTCCTCCCGCAAACGAAAGAACATCCGCAAAGAACGCGAGGCAGTGGCCCGGAGCGGACTGGAAATACATGTGCTGACCGGCACGGCAATTACCGAAGACCACTGGGACAATTTCTTTCACTTCTACATCGACACCGGTGACCGCAAATGGGGAACGCCGTACCTGACCCGGGAGTTCTTCTCGTCAGTCGGAAACAGCATGGCCGACGACATCGCACTGGTCATGGTGCGCAATAGTGGGCGCTGGATTGCCGGTGCCATCAACTTTATCGGTGGTGATGCACTGTATGGCCGCAACTGGGGATGCATCGAACACCACGACTTCCTGCATTTCGAAGTGTGCTACTACACGGCAATCGAGTTCGCCATAACACGCGGCCTGAAACGGGTTGAAGCCGGTGCCCAGGGACCTCACAAGCTGGCGCGCGGCTACCTGCCGGTCACCACACGGTCGGTTCACATGATACAGGACCCGCGCCTGCATTCGGCTGTAGCCAACTACCTGGACATGGAACGCAAGTCCGTGGCGCGTGACAACAGGCTGATTGAAGAACACCACTCGCCGTTCAAAACGGGAAACCGTGAACAAGATTATTGAGGGTTGGCGCTCCTCGAGTTCTGAGTTAGGTCATGGACTTGTAAACATTGTTTTCAGATCGGGGACGACGAAATGACCGCATACGACGACAGCAACGTGTTCGCCAAGATTCTGCGGGGTGAACTGCCCTGCCACAAGATTTATGAAGACGACAAGACAATCGCGATCATGGACATCATGCCGCGTGCCGACGGGCACTGCCTTGTCATTCCCAAGACGGCTTCGCGGAACCTGCTCGACATTGCTGCGGACGACCTCAACGCCGTCATGACCACGGTGCAGACAATGGCGCGAGCCGCATTGAAGGCGTTTGACGCAGATGGCATCACCATCCAGCAGTTCAATGAAAGCGCGGGCGGACAAGTGGTGTTTCATACCCATGTTCATGTCATTCCACGCCATGAAGGTGTCAAACTGCGTCCACCCGCCGCCGAGATGGCAGATCAGGACAATCTGGTCGAATGGGCAGACAAGTTGCGCAGCGCGCTGGCGAACCAGGTCGGGTAGATGCCACCTGCGATTATCCGAACATCATATGCAATACAGCCAGAGCGATGACGGTTGCGAAGGTGCCGATCTGGGTCGAGCGTCTCGTGGCGTAGAAAACCGCGATGCCAATAGCTATGGCCGCCACCTGGTGTTCGATCGCAATGGTCGACAAGACGCCTGGCGGCGCAATGATCATGCGGACAACCAGCGCGGCGACGAGCGCCGTAGATACGGCACGAACCCACAGCAGCAAGTCGCTTTCCGGGTCGATGCGGGTGACCGCAACCACCGCCAGTGCCCGCCACACATAGGTGGCGAAGAGGCCTGCAGGGATCATTGCCGCGACAATCAGGGCGGTTTGGATCATTTCAGCAATCCCTTGCGGCGCGGCCTGAAACATACAAAGGCAAGCGTTCCTCCGCCGAGTCCCGCGATCAACAGATCAAATTCAGGCGCGTAAGTGCGCGCAACCGGTAACAACAGGCACCCGAAGGCGATTGCAGCGTAGTCGAAGCGCCATTTGGCACCGGCAAACAGCGATACTATGAAGAACGCAGGTGTAAAAAACACCATCGCTGCGGCCAGAGTTACAGGCAGGCTGTGTGCCAGGAAGTAACCAAGCGGAACGACCAGCATCATCATCCCCATCAAGGTTGTGCCCAGCCCGACCAGCCATGGCAATTGTTTCGGCGCGGGAACATCGTGCAGATGGGTCAGTGACATCACCCAGATGGTAACGGCTGTAAAGTGAGCCAGGGCAAACTCCGGCCGGCGGGCAGCATGCTTCAGCCGGACCTGTGCCAACACGCCTATGGTCATGGGAAGCAATCGAACCGCGGTGAGAGAAACGGCCGCGACAATCAGGGGCAGCGCCACGCCGGACTGCCACATGGTTACAAACAACACCTGTCCCGGAAGCGCCCAAATCAGCGGGACGGTGGCAACGCCTGCGAGCAACGGAAAACCGACATCGTTGATCAACGCGCCGAAACCGATGAACGAGCAGGCCATAACCAGCCCCGGCAAGGAAAAAGCGGCCCTAATGCCGCCGAGCATCCCGCTCCAGTCATAGGTCGTGCTGTCATCAGCGCTGTCGGATTGTGCGGTTTGCCCCATGGCACAATGTCTACTGCCGGCAAAGGGCTGACCGCAACCCGCGCAACCGCATGGTTTGCATGCGAAAACGCCGGACCTGATCAGGCCCGGCGCAAAGTTCGTTTCGGTCTATCGAGTGTCCGATCGACGGTTGTCTACTTTGCCTTCTCGGTACGACCGGAAGCGCTGCCGCCGCCGCGCTTTTTCCTTGGTGCGGCCTTGGACGCCGGAGACGACTTGGAAGACTTTTTTGCGGCTGCTTTCTTGTTGCGGGGCAGAGACTTCCGCTCAACCGGCTTTGGCAATGCCTTTTCCTGGTCGCGCGACAGGAACTTGAACTTAAGCTCATCAAGCCCCTGATCATCCTTGCCGAGCAGTATGCTTACCGTGCCGCCCTTCATCAACTTTCCGAACAGGACTTCATCAGCCAATGGCTGCTTGATGTACTTCTGGATGACACGCGACAGAGGTCGCGCACCCATCTGTTCGTCATAGCCTTCGCGGGCAAGCCAGTCAGCCGCCTCGTCCGACAGTTCAATATTGATCTGTCGTTCGTCGAGTTGCGCTTCCAGTTGCAGCACGAATTTCTGCACCACCATGCGCACCACTTCCTGCGGCAAATGCCCGAATCCGATAATCGCATCAAGACGGTTGCGAAACTCCGGTGTGAACATCTTGGTGATGGCTTCGCTGTCATCGCCTTCGCGCTTGGAGCGGGTAAAGCCAAACGCCGACTTGGCCAGATCGGCGGCACCTGCGTTTGTAGTCATGATCAGGATCACGTTGCGGAAGTCGATGGACTTGCCGTTGTGATCAGTCAGCTTGCCGTGATCCATCACCTGCAGCAAAATATTGAACAGGTCGGGATGCGCTTTTTCAATCTCATCCAGCAACAGCACGCTGTAGGGATGCTGATCAATCCCGTCGGTCAGCAAACCACCCTGGTCGAAGCCGACATAGCCGGGAGGAGCCCCGATCAGGCGCGAAACCGAATGCCGCTCCATGTATTCAGACATGTCAAAGCGCAGCATCTCGACACCCAGCACGGCTGCCAATTGCTTGGCCACTTCGGTTTTCCCGACCCCGGTCGGGCCGGAGAACAAATAACACCCGATCGGCTTTTCCGGTTCGCGCAGCCCTGCCCGCGACAGCTTGATCGCGGATGACAGCGCTTCGATTGCGTCGTCCTGACCGAATACGACCCGTTTCAGCTCCGTATCGAGATCCTTGAGCAACTCCCGGTCGTTCTTGGACACTGATTTGGGCGGGATGCGGGCCATGGTTGCGATAACGTCCTCGATGTCTTTGACATCGATGGTTTTCTTGCGCTTGCCTTCAGCCAGCAACATCTGCGATGCACCGGTTTCATCAATGACGTCGATGGCCTTGTCCGGCAACTTGCGATCATTGATGTATCGGCTGGACAGTTCCACTGCTGACTTGATGGCGTCATTGGTGTAGCGAACCTTGTGGAATTCCTCGAAATACGGCTTCAGACCGGTGAGTATCTTGATCGCGTCGGGAACAGACGGTTCCTTGACATCGATTTTCTGGAACCGGCGCACCAACGCCCGGTCTTTCTCGAAATGCTGGCGGTATTCCTTGTATGTGGTCGATCCCATGCAGCGCAGCGACCCTGCCGACAAGGCAGGTTTGAGCAGATTGGACGCATCCATGGCACCACCGGAAGTGGCCCCTGCCCCGATGACGGTGTGGATTTCGTCGATGAACATGATGGCGCCATCAAATTCTTCGATCTCCTTGATCACTGCCTTGAGACGCTCTTCGAAATCACCGCGATAGCGTGTGCCGGCCAGCAGCACACCCATGTCCAGCTGGAATATGGTGCAGTCTTTCAGAACTTCAGGTACTTCGCCCTTGACGATCTTGCGCGCAAGACCTTCCGCAATTGCCGTTTTACCCACGCCGGGGTCACCAACAAACAGCGGGTTGTTCTTTGATCTGCGGCACAGCACCTGGATTGTCCGGTTGACCTCGGCCTCACGGCCAATCAACGGGTCAATCTTGCCATCAATCGCCTTCTGGTTGAGGTTGACGCAGAAATTGTCCAGTGCATCACCGGATTTTTCGCCATCGATGACGTCTTCGCTGTCTTCGCTCTCGTCGTCTGAAGAGCCACCCTGCACGGAACGGCTTTCTGACAGTCCGGGCTTCTTGGCAATGCCATGCGATATGAAGTTGACCGCATCGTAGCGTGTCATGTCCTGTTCCTGCAGGAAGTAGGCGGCGTGGCTTTCGCGCTCAGCGAAAATCGCAACAAGCACATTGGCGCCGGTCACCTCTTCGCGACCGGATGACTGGACATGAATGACTGCACGCTGGATCACCCGCTGAAAACCGGCGGTCGGCTTGGCATCGTCACCGGTAGCCATCACGAGGCTTGCAAGATCGTTGTCGACATAGTTTTCAAGGCTGCGGCGCAACTGGTCCACATCTACGCTGCACGCACGCATGACCGAGGCTGCATCCTTGTCATCCACCAGTGCCAGCAAGAGATGTTCAAGCGTTGCGTACTCGTGACTGCGGTCGCTGGCCAGGGCCAACGCCCTGTGCAGTGCCTGTTCGAGACTTCGGGAAAATGTGGGCACGGGAGGCTCCTATTCCTTTTCCATGGTACACTGCAGCGGATGCGAATGCTGCCTGGCAAAATCCATGACTTGTGTAACTTTGGTTTCTGCGATTTCGTAGGTGTAGACCCCACACACACCGACACCCTTTTGATGTACATGCAACATTACCACGGTAGCCTCTTCCCGGTTCTTGCTGAAGAATCTTTCCAGCACGTGCACCACGAATTCCATGGGCGTGTAATCATCGTTTAAAAGAAGCACCTTGTACATGCTGGGCTTCTTGGTCTTGACCTGCTCGCGCGTGATGACACCGGTCTGGCCGTCTCCGCCGCCTTCATCATCATTGTTTTTGTCTTTGTCAGACAGATAAATCGACATCAAGAAAACCATACTTGCTTACACAGGACATTCGCCTGGAATGGAACGCCGCGACCACCGGATGAAGCAACCATCCCCACACTAGCATATAGGCGTCAAGGGGTGAGTTACGAGGGCTTGCTGTAAACTTTCCTGTCTACAGAAATAATGCAGCCAAAATCAGACACAAAAAACCGCCTGACAAGTTATGTCAGACGGTTGGCATTGGCAGAGTAATCCGGGAGATTTCTCCCCCGGCAATGCTCCCCTGGATTTGTATGCGACTTACTTGGCTGCCTTTGGGGCAAACTTTTCGATCTGTGCTTCAAGTGGCTTGTAGGCGTCCTTGGCAGCATCCATGTAGAACTGGTTCATCTTGTTGGCCTGCGCCATCAAGCCTTCATAAGACTTGGTTGCGTGTGCCTGCTGCAGTTCAACAGCCTTTTCGACAGACTTGGAAGCAACAACCTTTTCGGTCAGTGCAACTGAATCTTCAATTGACTTCTTGGTGAATTCAGCAGCTTCGGTAGCAAGTGCCTGAAAACCCTTGTTGAAAGCGGTTGCGCTGGCGATGTAGGCTTCAAGGCCCTGTTTGCTGGCGGTCTGCATATCTTCGAATGATTTGAACATGATTTAAATCCTTGGTTTGTATGACCCCGAACTCTTCGGATGACGCAGATATATGCACTGCACCATTTATTGTCAAGCATTTTGTGTGCAGTGCAACATGAAAAACAGATACCATACGAAAACGCAGCCCTATCCCTGCCCTGTTTACCGGTTAGTAAGGCTCATCCTTCATGATTTGTTTTCGATGATATGGGGATCGTCGGGCCATCCAGGCAGATGGTTGTCTGATTGGTCGCGAGAGGCGGGCGCGTGATTGTCCGAAACTGCAGGCGGGTGGCGTTCTGCCGCCATACCAACAGTTGTGTTGCGCACCTGCGAACAGTGACCTTGCTGATTCGTTGTCGGGTCTTCAAAATACGTTGTTCCAGGCACGCACATCAGGTGACGCGCCAAACTTGGTGGATAGTGGGTAGCATGGGTATAGCATCAGTCAGTCAGTTCAGATTTCAGGCTCGTTCTGACAAGGGTCTGGCAATCGTGATGACGCTAATTCTGTCCCTGTTGCTGATTGCCGGCCTGGATCGTCCGGCAATGGCACGGCCCGCGTTCAGCGCAATCACGGTGGATGCCTCGACCGGCGAGATCATCTATGGCAAATACATTGATGCACGACGGTATCCGGCCTCATTGACCAAGGTGATGACGCTGTACCTGATGTTTCAGGAAATCGACAGCGGGCGCATGTCTTTTTCCACGGACATGAAAGTGTCAAGGCACGCAGCCGCTCAACAACCCTCAAAACTTGGTTTGAAACCGGGCACAACCCTGTCGGCGCGCGATGCGATGTTTGCGCTCATTACAAAGTCCGCCAACGACGCTGCAATGGTCGTTGCCGAACACATCGGCGGGTCGCAGAAAGCATTTGCCAAACGCATGACCCGGCAGGCACGAGACATGGGGATGACCCGCACCACGTTCACCAATCCAAACGGACTGCCCGATAAACGCCAGGTCACAACGGCGAGGGACATGGCTACGCTCGGCTTGCGGATTCAGCGCGACTTCCCGAAATACTACAAGCACTTTGCAACCCGGTCGTACAAGTATGGCAATCGCAATTACCGCAACCACAACCGGCTGCTTGGCAAGCTGGAAGGCGTCGACGGCATCAAGACAGGTTATACAAGGGCATCGGGTTTCAATCTGATCTCTTCGCGGACGGTGGGCCGCCGCCACGTTGTAGCCGTGGTCATGGGAGGACGTACCGGCCGCTCGCGGAACGCCTTTATGATCAAAATCCTGAAACGTGACACGCGAAAGGCATCTCTTGGAGGCGGCAAAATCGCCGACGTTGCCGGTAGCCCTCCCGGTTACAAGGCATCGGCGGCTGCAGCTGCAGTGAAAGCCACCATGAAGAAGAAAGAAGCATCATCAATAGAAAACCCCCCCATACCGCGTGACAAGCCTGACATGGGATCTGCCGACTCCGACCAACTCGGGCAACTGGCACTGGCTTACGAACACACCATTCCAGTCGCTGACCCGGTTGCGAACAGCCCGGCAAAAACCGTTGCGCCGACAGTCAGCCCGAAAACCGTGACTACGCAGTCCGCAAGCGGTGTCACATTCAAGTCGGTTGTTGTTCTGTCCACACCTGCGAAAAGTGATAGCCTGGTCGTGGCAGATGCATTGGGCAACCAGGCTGCATCCGGGGCACCGATCAAGGATCAAGCCCGCATATTGCCAGTGCCGGTGCAGGCATCATCAGTATCGAGTGCACCGAAAGCAGTTGCCGCAGTGCATGGCGGTCAAACGGTCGACATCAAGTCCGCAACGCCCCCGCATCGGGCATCATGGAATATCCAGATCGGCGCTTTCCCGACCGCCGAAGGCGCTCGCAGTCGCCTCGATGCTGCAACGACAAGCCAGGTGAGCGAGCTGAAGCAGGCAACGCCATTTCTGATGACCGTCGACAAGAATGGCAATACCTTGTACCGTGCCCGCTTCTCCGGTCTGAACAGAAAGCAGGCAACGCAGGCCTGCCGGCAGCTCAAGCGTGCCGGTGTCGGTTGTTTTCCGCTGGCACCTGCCAGTTAGACCGGGTGCGGTTCCGCGCAAGTCGCCATCGTAAACCATACCAACTGACCAAGGATCACTTTGGGGTTACCCATTCTTGTCCAGGCTAGCTGTCTGCCAGCACGTCATTGGCTTCGTTTATGCGGGCAGCGAGATAGGCCGATCCCCCGTTGTCGGGATGATGTTTTTTCATCATCTTTCGATAAGCCGTGCGAATTTCCTTTTCCGTTGCGCCTTCGCTCAGCCCCAGCAGGTCCAGCGCATCTTGCCGGCTCATTGATCCAGCGGCATGGCTGTTGCCGGTCGTGCCACCATGGTCGCGCCACTGCGGATGCACCCGGTCCATGTAGGCCATCAACAAGGCTTCGCTTTGATCACCGGCTGCCACGCACTCACCCAGCAAATGGAGCAAATCACCGAGACCAAGCTCAGACAACCGGCGACCAGCATGAGGTCCCGTCAGCACGGTGCCGTCCATGCTTGCGTCATCATGGTCCAGCCACATATCAAGCATTGAGGTGCGGACGCTGGATTTTCCGCCTGCAGATTTGCTGGTCCGGTTGAAACCTCCCTGTGCCCCATGCAGAAACAAGCCGAACAGGAAGAGCGGAACAGCCACAGCAAGCAATCCGCGCAGGGCAAAAAACACCGACATCGCAAAAACTGCACCCGCAAGGGTGCCGCGCGAAGCTCGTGCGATTGTTGCCGGGTTGGCGTTGAGCATGCGCGGCAATAGCAAGACAGCGGCGACGAACACGGCGATGGCGGCGATGGCGTAGGGCATCAGTTGATCTGCTCCAGCAATCCGCGCGGGCCGTTTCCGCGGGATGTGGAAAACGCTTCCAGCGCTGCACGCCCGCCTGCCGCATAGACGGCAACCGCGGACAGCAACTCACGCAACTGGTCTGCAGACCCTGAATCGAATCGGCTGTACGCGCCGCCGGTCAGCCGCGCTATCTCCATGAATGCAGTGCGCGCAACCGGATCATTTCCCTCCTGGAACAGGAACATGCGTGTGCCCAGCAAACCAATTTCACCGGCCTGCCGGCATAACTGGTCGATATTTTCTTCCATGCAGTCACCGACATAGACTACGGCGTTGACCTTGCCTGACCGGGCTTCCTTGCGCACGTGCTTGAGCACTTTTGCGATCTGGGTGTTGCCGCCACGACAGTCGACTGTCGTCATCAGGCGCGCCAGGCCCTCAGCATCCGACACCCATTTCGATGCCCTGCACTCGCCAAATCCCCGGAAATAGATCAACTGTACGTCGAGCCCTCCGATCCGGCCGGCCTCGCGAAACATCTCCGCCTGGGTCTGCAGCGCCGCGTCCCAGCTGGGCTGGCGGCTCATGGTTGCATCCATGGCGAACACCAGCCTGCCGTTTCCGGTCGCAACCGGAACCGGTGTGGCCTTCACCCGGGCGAGAAAACGCTCGACATCACTGTTTACAGCGGGTTCAGGCGCCGATTGGCGCTGAAAAACCGGTTTGTCACCCGATTTGCCGTGATCATTTCCAGCCAAATGCAATTCCCCCGAAAAACGTTGTTTTCAAAGAGATAGGTATTGTGCCGCCAAATACAAATGACACTGTCGTTGCGGGCCGCTTGCTACTCCGTTGGCGCCACCAGATATTCCTCGTCAGAAACATGATCCAGCCAGTTGGCATGGGTACCGTCAAGCGCCTCCTGGAAAGCAATGTGCACCATGCCATTGTCCGGCGCAGCGCCGTGCCAGTGCTTCTCATCTGGTGATATCCACATAACATCGCCCGGTTTCAGAGCGACCACCGGACCGCCTTCGGTTTGAAAGCGACCCAGGCCCGACAGCACAACCAGTGTCTGACCCAGCGGATGGGTGTGCCAGGCTGTACGCGCGCCGGGCTCAAACGTCACCCGCAATGCGCGAATACGGGCCGGATCGGGCGCCTCTACAATGGGATCCTGCCAAACGGTTCCGGTGAAATAACTTGCCGGTGCCTGTTTGGTTGCTCTGGAACCCGACTTGTAATGCTGCATTTGCTTGTATCCCTGCTGCTGCTCTGATTGTCTTGCATGATCAGAGTAGATCATTCAGGAGTTTAAACACCATACCATGAGCAGTTTAATGGAAAAGTTTCCGCCAGCCGGTGAAGATCAGGTTACGCTTGCCAACTGGCGGGCTGCCCCATTCAGCGCCTGGGCCTTCTCCCGGGTGCGCGAACTCATTCCGACCGCCGACATCCCGAATGATCCGGCAGACATCTGGGAACTGCCGTCGGACCTGCATGACCTGTCCAGGCTGCGTATCGACGCAAACCTCGATCTCGAGGGCTATCTCGACGCCACATACACGGACGGCTTCGTGGTCATACACAAGGGCCGCATCGTGGCTGAAGACTACCGCAATGCGGCCGGCGCTCACAAACCTCATATCCTGATGTCAGTGTCAAAGTCCATGCTGGGCGCGCTGGCGGGGATTCTTGCTGACAAGGGTGTACTGGATACGGCGGCCCCGGTGACACAATACCTTCCTGAAATGAAGACCACGGCCTGGAACGGCGCGAGCGTCCAGAACGTGCTGGATATGCGTGCCGGGGTTGGCTTCGATGAAAATTATGAAGCAACAAGCGGTGCAATCATCGAGTATCGAAAGGCAACCGGATGGAATCCTCTCGAACCCGGTGAAACCGCATCCGACCTGCGCAGTTTCTTCCAGCAGGTCACAGACGCTGACGGACCGCATCAGGACCGGTTCCACTACGTCTCACCAAACACCGACCTGATGGCATGGATCATCGAGCGGGCCGCAGGCACACGGTATGCCGACCTGATGTCGAAATACCTGTGGCAACCAATGGGCGCGGAAACGTCTGCCTATATCACGGTAGACCGTCTCGGCGCACCACGTGCGGCCGGTGGCATGTGCGTCACCGTGCGTGACCTTGCCCGGGTCGGCCTGCTTGTGGCCAACGGGGGAAGGCGCGCCGGTGTTCAGGTGTTGCCGCGCGGCTGGGTCGACGATGTCGTGAACAATGGCGATACGGACGCATGGCAGCGCGGGGATTTTGCCGTCTACTTCCCCGCCGGACCGTTTCACTATCGCAACAAGTGGTATGTCGAACGCGGTGATAGTCCGATGCTGTTCTGTGTCGGCATACACGGTCAGAACCTGTATGTCGTCCCCGGCCAGGACCTGGTGATCGCGAAAATGTCATCGCGACCGAGCGCCCTCGACCCCGACATCAGCCGACTCAACCTGAACATGGTCTTGGCCCTCAAGCAGCACTTTGCAGCTAGCTGATTATCTAGCGGGTTCCATGCTCATGAGGGCGGCATTGCCGCCCGATGCTGTCGTGTCGATTGAAACAACGCGTTCCGTCGCAAACCGGGCCAGGTAATGCGGACCACCTGCCTTGGGCCCGGTGCCGGACAGGCCTTCGCCGCCAAATGGCTGCGAGCCGACAACTGCCCCGATCTGGTTGCGGTTGACATACATATTGCCGACCCTGACCTGGCGCCGGATGTCTCTGATCGTATCTTCAACCCGGGAGTGTACACCAAGTGTCAAGCCGTAGCCGGTGGCGTTGAGCGCTTCGCACACCTGGTCCAGCTTGTCGGCCTTGTACTTCACCACGTGCAGGCATGGTCCGAACACTTCCTCGTGCAACGGTGCCAACGACGACAGCTCATAGATGGCCGGCGTGACGTACGTTCCCGACTTGCATTCAGCCGGCATCGGCAGGTCAATGAGTCGAGTCGCTTCGCGAGACATGCGGGCCTTGTGAGTGTCCAGACGCTCGCGGGCGTCCTCGTCGATAACCGGACCCACATCGGTTGAAAAGTCCAGTGGATCACCTATTTTCAACTCGCTGGTCGCGCCGCATAACATGTCGATCGTGCGCCTGGCTGCATCTTCCTGGACAAACAGCAGGCGTGCGGCAGAGCAGCGTTGACCGGCTGAATCAAACGCGGACAGAACCAGGTCGCGAACCGCCTGCTCCGGCAAGGCGGACGAATCCACGATCATCGCATTCATGCCGCCGGTCTCTGCAATCAGGGGCAGGATCGCCCCGTTTCGCGCAGCCAGGCTACGGTTGATAATATGGGCCGTCTGGGTTGAGCCCGTGAACGCAACACCGCCCAGTTTCGCGTGTTGTAAAATCTGGCCGCCAATGCGTGCGCCATCACCCGGCAGCAGGGATAACACTTCAGCCGGTATGCCCGCCTGATGCAGCAGCTTCACCGCCTCATATGCAATGAGGGGCGTCTGTTCCGCCGGCTTGGCCAGTACGGAATTGCCCGCAGCAAGAGCTGCCGACATCTGTCCGGTAAAAATCGCCAACGGAAAATTCCATGGGGCGATGCAGGCAAACACACCGCGGCCACGCATCACCATATCGTTTACCTCACCGGTTGGCCCCGGCATTTCGGTCGGCCTGTCAAACTTTTCCCTGGCCTCGGTCGCATAGTATCTCAGAAAATCGACCGCTTCCCTGAGGTCTGCCTGGGCATTGTCCAGGGTCTTGCCGGCTTCCCGGATCAGCAGCGCGTAAAGCCTGGCCGCATTTGCTTCATAAAGGTCGGCTGCGCGTTCCAGACAGTCCGCACGATGGGCACCGCCGAGCGCGTCCCAGCCATCCTGTGCAGCCGCGGCATGACTGATGGCTGCTTCAACCTGCGCGTCCGATGCCTCGGAGATCTCGCCGACCACAACTGAACGGTCATGCGGCGATGTGATCTCACGCACCGCTTCTCCAGCCGCCTTACCCGGCACCAGTGCTGTCGCCTTTACCGGTGTTGCAAGCGCCTTGCCGATCTCGGCGAGCAAGGGCGTGCGGGTCGCATCATCCCATAGCGGCAAGCCGGCAGAATTGCGCCTTGGCTTGAACACGTCGGGCGGCGGTGCGATGCGTGGATGAGGTAGCTGATCCAGCCGGCGCACCACGGCAACCGGGTCTTCAACGATCTCGTCAACCGGTGCCCTGTCGTCGGCCAGACGGTTGACGAATGACGTGTTGGCGCCGTTCTCGAGCAATCGGCGCACCAGATACGCCAGCAGGTCTTCATGACTGCCCACAGGGGCATAAATCCGGCAGGGCTGACCTATTCCCTGTTTAGCGGTCACCGCATCGTACAGGGCCTGCCCCATGCCGTGCAGCCGCTGAAATTCGAATTCTCGATCATTGCCTGCCATCACCGACACGGCAGCAACGGTGTGGGCGTTGTGGGTGGCAAACTGCGGATAGAACACGTCTCTGCGGCGCAGCAGGTAGCGCGCGCACGCAAGGTAGGACACATCCGTCGAGACCTTGCGGGTAAACAACGGGAAACCCTCATATCCGGCGATCTGGGCCAGCTTGATTTCAGTGTCCCAGTAGGCGCCCTTGACCAGGCGCACCGGAAATCGCCTGCCGGACTGTTCGGCCAGTTCAGCCAGCCATTCGAGCACCGGCATTGCCCGGCGCGAGTAGGCCTGGATGGCCAGACCGAGACCATTCCAGTTTTTCAGTTCAGGGTCATGCGCCAGTTTGCCGAACACCTTCAGAGACAGTTCCAGCCGGTCGACTTCCTCGGCATCGATGGTCAGTGCAATGCCGCCGTCGCGTGCCTGGACGCACAATTTCTGAATGCTGGGGTAAAGCTCACTCATCACCCGGGCCTCGGTGCGAGCCTCATAACGCGGGTGCAGTGCGGACAGTTTTACCGAAATCGACGGCAGTTCGTGAATCGGACGCCCGGCTCCTGATTTCTCGCTCTTGGCGAGGGCATCGATCGCCTTGCTGTAGGACTGCCAGTACCGGTCGGCGTCTTTCATGGTGCGGGCAGCTTCACCCAGCATGTCATAGGAAAACCGGTAGCCCTGTTTCTTGAACGAGGCCGATACGTCAAGTGCTTCGGCAATGGTGCGCCCGAGTACGAACTGCTTGCCCATGATGCGCATGGCATGTCGCATGGCCTGGCGAACAACCGGTTCACCTGAACGTTTGACGATTTTCGAGAAATAGCCGGACATGTCACGGGTGGTCTCACCGCGCAGGCCGACAAATTTGCCGGTCAGCATCAAGCCCCACGTCGAAGCGTTTACGAAAAGTGATTCCGATGCCCCGACGTGTTTTTCCCAGTCCCGACCGCCGATCTTGTCGGCAATCAGTTTATCGGCCGTGTGATCATCAGGTATCCGCAGCAGCGCTTCTGCAAGGCACATGAGCACAACGCCCTCTTCGCTGGAGAGCGAATATTCCTGCATGAATTCGTCAACGCCGCCCTTCTGCCTTCTGCCTTTTCGGACTGCAGCGACCAGTTCGCGGGCAAGTTTCTGCGTCTGATCGCCCGCTTCGCCATCCAGTTCCGCCTGTGCTGCCAGGCGGCGCACCAACGCGGTTTCATCACTGAACAGATGACTGGACAGCTTGTTCATTGAGGGAAGCGGTTTATCGGTCATGACGTGCAGTCCTTCTTGAAATACGTTTCCGGCTATGTAATCAATCTCAGCTAGTGTTTTTGACTTATATTTTCATACCTAACAGAGTTTTTCTCCATGTAAGGGGAGTTTTACAGCGATGTCATTCGATATGCATGACCTGAAGATACTTGACGTTTTACAAACCACAGGTCGCATCAGTGTCAGCGATCTGGCGCGTCAGATCAATTTATCATCCACACCGTGTGCGCAGAGGTTGCGCAAGCTGGAATTGCAGGGCGTCATTTCCGGTTACAGGGCAGTTGTCGTTCCCGATGCGATCGGGCTGGACCTGCTGGTGTTCATCCAGGTCACCCTGAAGGAAACCGACGAGACCACGCTTCGCGCCTTCAATTCAGCGATCGCACGGGTACCCAATGTGCTGGAATGCCATATGGTTGGCGGTGATTTCGATTATCTGCTGAAAGCCCGCGTTGCAGGCATGACTGACTATCGCAGACTGCTGGGCAGCGAGATCGGCTCACTGCCGATGGTTCAGGGTACGCATTCATACTTTGTCATGGAGGAAGTCAAGGAAGGTGCGCCCCTGCCCCTGAAGTCACTGCGGCCAGGTGGAAAAAAGTGATAGGCTTGACGCCTGACCCCAACAATTCGATTCCCGATTCATGGACTACAAATTCAAAACCGTTCGGACCGTTGAAGCCCTGAGAGCGCAGGTATCTCACTGGCGCAGGCTGGATATGCGAACTGCGCTGGTGCCAACCATGGGCGCGCTTCACGCCGGACATTTGCGACTTGTCGAGATGGGCTTGCGCACGGCAGACCGCGTCGTGGTCACGATTTTCGTCAACCCGCAACAGTTTGCCCCCGGTGAAGATCTCGATGGCTATCCGCGAACCGAGAAATCTGACGTTGAAAAACTGCGTGCGGCAGGCGCGCACCTGGTATATGCCCCGGCGCAACTGGAAATGTATCCGGAAGACTTTTGCACGTCCGTCACGCTGGGCGGACCGGCCAAGGCCGGACTGGAGGACAAGTACCGGCCCCACTTCTTTGACGGCGTGGCAACGGTTGTCGCCAAACTGTTCATCGCGGCGGGATGCGACTATGCCATGTTTGGAGAAAAGGACTTTCAGCAGTTGAAGGTGGTGACCAGGATGGCCCGGGACCTGTCAATTCCAACCACCGTCATCGGCGTTCCGACAGTGCGTGCCGACAATGGCCTGGCGCTATCCTCGCGCAATGAATATCTGTCAGACGCCGAACGCACGATTGCGCCCTTGCTGCACCGCACATTGCAGGATCTGGCCGCCGACATTCGAGCCGGCAAAAACATTTCACGTAGCTGCGCCACTTCGAAAAGGCGTCTCAAGGACGCGGGTTTCAAGCCGGACTATGTCGAGGCCCGCGTCGCGGAAACGCTGGCGCCAGCGACATCCAGCACAGAAACCGAATTACGTATTCTGGCTGCATGCTGGTTGGGAAAAACCCGGTTGATTGACAATATTGCCGTTTAGAGCAAACCGAGTTCAGCCAATTCGTTGCGCATTTTCTCGGGCATGTCGTTGGCAACCGCCCCTTTCGGCAAATCAACTGGCGCGTCTTCGTCCTTCAGATAACGCCAGCCCTGAAACGGCCGGCGTGGCTGAGGGCGCACCGCAACGAGTTCCTTGTCGAGGATGAATTTGCAGCGCGAAATGCCCTCATCGTCCTGAAACGGCACAATTTCCACGATGCGTTGGCGCACCGCTACCATGCCCTTTATGACCCAGTAGAGCGAACCGCCGGCGACGATCTCTTCACCACGCCTGGGCATCATGCGGGTGATGTGCCAGATCTGGCCGACGGTACGCAGACGCAGCACCTGCCATTCCGCAAGTTCCGGGATGTCGTTCACGCCGACACACAATTTCAGGATGTGCAAAGCCATTACGCCCACCATCTGCGGACGCGCGCCAACAGGCAATGTCGAACCGCCATGTGTGCACAGAATTCAACAACGGACCAAGCCCGACGAGCGTCAACTCAGCCAGATTCAGCCAGAGCCTTTACCCGTCACCGCTTCTCGTGCGGAATAATGGGTGCCTCGGCATCGCGCCAGGCACCAAAACCGCCGATCAGATTGTAAACCGGCTTGAGACCCATCCGCTGGGCAACCTGGGTGGCAAGCGCTGATCGCAACCCTCCTGCACACATGAAAATAAACGGCCGGTCTTCGGTGAACATTTCCTTGTGATAGGGACTGTCAGGTGCAATCCAGAACTCGACCATGCCACGCGGCACATGCCTGGAGTCAGGCACCTTGCCATCGCGCCACAGTTCACGAACATCGCGAATGTCGATCAACAAGGCATTGTCATTGTCGATCAGGGCGCGCGCTGCGGCAACATCCACCTCTGATATCTCGTCTCTGGCTTCGGCCAGCAGTTGCTTGATACCGGTGGTTATGTCTTGAGGCATGAGTGATGATTCCGATAACAGTGGATTGAGACAATGCAGTTGATGCCGACACAGTTTCGTCTCGATATGGCGGACCGGTCAAGGGATAGTTCTCTTGCGAACAGGGGACATCAACGTTTCATTAGGCAAACCCCGATAGTCTGTACATTGAGAACCAGATTCGGAATTGACAAGACATGAGGGCACGACATGGGTGAAAGTCTGTTTGGCAAATTGCGCGACCTGTTGTCACGAGAGACAAAATCCGGCATCGGCGGTGACAAAACTGCAACGCCGTCTTCATCCAATCTCGCGCGTATCGGGCTTTCGGCGGCGAACACCGGGGAACCGGTTATGGAGAATGAGAGCGCGTCTGTTGAACAAACAGTCGCTGCTGCCGATCACACATATCCGTCTTCAACCGAAGTTTCACCGGTTGGCATAGAGTTCTTTGCCGAAGTTCCATCACAGCAGTGCGCATATGAGATGGTTACAGTTTCACGCGGAGCGGATAACTGTTTGTCAGCAGACGCCCAACCGGTGGCCAATATCGCCTGGAACGTGTCCGTCACCTTGTCCATGGAACCCGTTCCGCAGCAAATCCATGCCGTTGAAGACCTGCTTCAGGCATGGGCGGAACAGCTTGGCGGCAGTTCAAAAGGTTGGGGGCTCAGCCAGGGCCAGGCCGCCTGAACGATCTACACCTGATCCCAGTCAGGCCGGATACTCTCCATGTCCACAAGTCGCATATGGCGGGATTTCAAAGCACTGATCTCGGCCACCTCATCCTCGCTCAGTGATATGTCCAGAGCCTTCAGGTTGTCCACGAGCCGTTCCGGTCTGGACGAGCGCGGGATGGATATGACATCGCCAAGTCCGGCAAGCCAGGCAAGTGCGATCTGTGCAGGGCTTGCATTGTGCCGCGCGGCAATACCACAGATCACCGGTTCATCGGCCACCTTGTTGCGGGCAATGGGGCAATAGGCAGTGACGGCCAGTCCATGTCGTGCACAAGCTGCGCGAATCCTGTCCTGGTTGATTAACGGATGAAACTCGATCTGATTGCACACCAGGGGTGCCTCTGACAGTGCCACTGCCTCGTCGATCTGCTTTACGGTAAAATTTGAAATGCCGATGTGGCGGACAAGTCCTGCCCGCCTGGCCTTGTTCAGGGCAGTGATGGTCTCAGCAATCGGCACTGTGCGCGAAGGCCAATGCAGCAACAGCAGATCCGGTACCCCGCAGTTCAACAACGCAAGGCTTTCGTCGACCGCCCGGGCAAAATCATCGGTGGCAAAATGATCCGGCCAGATCTTGGTGGTCACAAACACTTTGTCACGATCAATACCGGACGCCCTGATGCCCTCGCCGACTTCGCGCTCGTTCTTGTACATCTGGGCGGTGTCAATATGGGTGTATCCGGCTTGCAGCGCGCTTGAGACCAGTTGGGCGCATTGTTCGCCGCGCAACTCCCATGTGCCGAGACCGATTGCGGGAATCTCTGCTCCATTTGCCGATACGGTTTTCATGCGCCTTAATGCCTCTTTGCAATTTGCCTGTCCAGGAGCGCATCCTGCCTGCGAACCGCAACAGGACGCAACCCGAATGGCGAAACAGACCCCCAACACCCTGCCCTGGCCACCGATGATCTTCGGCGGACTGGTCCTGGCCGGGTTGCTGTTGCAAACCGCATTGCCCATTGAGCTTGCGGAGACGTTGATATGGCCGGGGTATCTTGTGCTGGCGGCGGGTATCCTGCTCGACGTCTGGGCGATGACAACCATGACGAAGGCCCGCACCAACATCCTGCCGCATCGTGCCGCCGACAATCTCGTTACCTCGGGTCCCTTCGCGCGCATGCGCAACCCGATCTATGTCGGCAATACCATTGCCACGCTCGGTCTGGGACTGGCCATGCAAAATGGCTGGCTGCTGATCGCCACGCCGCTTGCCGTGATCGCCGTTCATCATCTGGCGGTGACGCGCGAACAGGTCCATCTCGAAGAAAACTTCGGCAAGGCGTGGTCTGATTATGCCAAACAGGTGAAAGCCTGGTGGATCATCTAGACTTCGCTCGCTACAGCAGCCACCACGCCGCCAGTCCCAGAAAGGCAAAGAACCCGACAACGTCGGTAACCGTGGTTACGAACACGCCGGATGAAATGGCCGGATCAATTTCAAAATGATCCAGTGCCAACGGGATGAGTATGCCTGCCAGTGCGGCTGCACACATGTTGATGATCATCGCCGCCCCGATCACCAGTCCCAGTTGATCTGACCCGAACCACCACCAGGCAAACAGTCCGATGATGAGGGCGAAGGCCACGCCGTTGAGCATGCCCACGGCACTTTCACGCACCACGACGCGAACAGCGTTGACCGGACCGAGATTCCTTTGTGCGATGGCACGAACCGCAACCGTCATGGTCTGCGTGCCCGCATTACCCCCCATGGACGCCACGATCGGCATCAGGATGGCCAATGCCACCATCTGCTCGATGGA
>SWCD01018694.1_pt2 | contig 32609 bp, 30 predicted proteins | sample 4693011 | NCBI WGS metagenome assembly SWCD01 (sample SAMN10267278, study PRJNA491770) | bioreactor metagenome | isolation source: DHS bioreactor inoculated with marine | place: Japan: Omine Ridge, Nankai Trough | reverse complement strand
GTATCTGCCAGCCCATCGTGCAGCACGTTCATGATCGCCAGACAGGTATCCAGCCCGATGAAATCCGCCAGTTCCAGCGGTCCCATCGGATGATTTGCCCCCAGCTTCAGGGACTCGTCGATGGATTTGACGTTTCCGACCCCCTCATACAGCGTATAGACCGCCTCGTTGATCATCGGCATAAGGATGCGGTTGACGATGAAGGCCGGGAAGTCCTCGGCTGAGGCGGCGGTCTTACCCAGCTTTTCGACCACGGCGAGACAGGCGTTATAGGTGTCCTTGTCGGTGGCGATGCCTCGGATCAATTCGACCAGTTGCATCACAGGCACGGGATTCATGAAATGAAACCCCATGAACTTCTCGGGCCGGTCGGTGCGGCTGGCCAGTCGCGTGATCGAGATCGACGAGGTGTTCGAGGTCAGGATCGTATGCGGCTCCAGATGCGGCAAGAGCTCGTCAAAGATTGCCTGTTTGACCGCCTCGCGCTCGGTCGCGGCCTCGATCACCAGGTCGGTCTTGCCCAGTTCGGTGAGGGTCTGCGTGGTGACAATCCGGGCAAGTGCGGCCTCCATCTCGTCTTGCGCGATTTTCCCTCGGCTGACCTGACGTTCCATGTTCTTGCGAATCGCCGCCATGGCACGCTCTAGCGCTTCGGCGCTGATGTCGTTCAGCAGCACGTCATAGCCCGCGATGGCCATGACATGGGCGATCCCATTGCCCATCTGGCCCGCGCCAACCACACCGATTCTCGTGATCTCCATCCGCCCGATCCCTGTCCGATTGCTGCAGCAGCATAGGCCGCGGCGGGCGCAAGCCGCAAGGGCATGAGACAGGTAAAATAATCTGAGAATTGGTCGTTTAGCGATTTAGCAAGAGGAATCGTCCACCCTTTCAATGGGTGAGTAGATCAAGGTGGGTGACATGGGATTTGAACGCGTGGGGCACAGGCCCCTCGATTATCGGCCTGTAACTTATGACGGATCAAAACTGGTGTTTCGCGGGCCGCAGCGTCGGTTGACGGGCGATTTCGTGGCCTGTCTTGGCGGCACGGAAACCTATGGCACCTTCATCGACCGGCCCTATCCCGATCTGATGGAGCGGTCTTTGGCGCTTCCTTGTGTTAATTTCGGCTGGCCCAATGCCGGTGTCGATGCCTTTCTCAAGGATGAGGGGCTGCTGGACATCGTGTCGCGCGCACGTGCGGTCGTGTTGCAGGTGCCCGGGGCGATGAACCTCAGCAATCCGTACTACCGCGTGCATCCGCGCCGCAATGACCGCTTTCTTGAGGCGACACAGCGCTTGCGGCGTCTTTATCCCGAGGTTGATTTTACGGAATTCCACTTCACGCGCCATATGATGCGGCGCTTGGAGGATGTTTCGCCAGACCGATTTGCCGTGCTGCGTGAGGGTCTGCAAGAGGCTTGGGTAACGGCCATGCAGACGCTGCTCGAGCGCATTGCCGCGCCGGTCGTGCTGATGTGGTTCTCGCGGCATCTGCCGGGTCTTGGGCATGAGGCGGCGGGAGTTGCGGATGACCCGGCTTTTGTCAGCCGTGCCATGCTGCGCGCCGTGGGGGCACGTGCCGCGCAGGTGGTCGAGGTGGTGATCAGCCCCGAGGCTTGCGCACAGGGCACGCGCGGCATGCGCTTTGACCCGATGCAAGAGGCGGTCGCCGCCGACTTGCCCGGTCTGCTGGCCCATTCCGAGGCGGCGAGGGCGTTGTCACCGGTGTTGGAAGCGTTGAATGCCGAATAAAAAACCCGCGCCTTTACTGGCGCGGGCTTGGGATTGCTTTGCCGTGGCTCAGAGCTTTTCGGTCAGCTCAGGCAGGGCGGTGAAGAGGTCGGCCACGAGGCCATAATCGGCCACCTGGAAAATCGGCGCTTCTTCGTCTTTGTTGATGGCGACGATGATCTTGCTGTCTTTCATGCCCGCAAGATGCTGGATCGCACCCGAAATGCCCACCGCGACATAAAGGTTGGGGGCCACGACCTTGCCGGTCTGGCCGACCTGCCAGTCGTTCGGCGCATAGCCCGAGTCGACCGCAGCGCGGCTTGCACCCACAGCAGCCCCCAGCTTGTCCGCCAGCCCTTCGATCAGCGCGAAATCGTCCTTGGAGCCGACACCGCGGCCACCCGAGACCACAACACCCGCCGAGGTCAGTTCGGGGCGGTCGCTTGCCGCAACCTTATCCTCGATCCATTCCGACAGGCCAGGATTGGCCACAGCCGAAATAGTTTCGACCGGCGCTGCCGCCTGTTCGCCTGCCGCGTCAAAGGTCGAGGTGCGGAACGAGATAACCTTTTTCGCATCGCGCGATTTTACGGTCTGGATCGCGTTGCCGGCATAGATCGGGCGCTCGAACGTATCGGCGTCCACGACGCCCGAGGCGTCGGAGATCACCATCACATCCAACAGCGCCGCGACGCGCGGCAGCACGTTCTTGGCATCCGTGGTGGCGGGGGCCACGATATGGCTATAGTCGCCCGCGAGGCTGACGATCAGCGCAGCGGTGGGTTCGGCCAAGCGGTGCCCAAGCGAGGCATCCTCGGCGACCAGCACCTTTTTCACCCCGGCGATTTTCGCCGCATCGGCACCCGCTGCCGCCGCAGAGGCACCGCAGCAAAGAACGGTCACATCGCCCAGTTTGGCCGCTGCCGTCACCGCTTTGGCGGTGGCATCCAGCGACAATTCCCCATCGGTGACTTCGGCGAGAAGAAGAACAGACATCATACGGCTCCAACTTCCTTGAGTTTCGCAACCAGCTCGTCAACCGAGCCGAGGATCACACCGGCCGCGCGGCTTGCGGGCTCGGATGTGCCGGTGATTTCCAGCCGGGGCGTGACATCGACGCCGTAATCGGCGGCGGTTTTCTCATCCAGCGGCTTTTTCTTGGCCTTCATGATATTGGGCAGCGACGCATAGCGCGGCTCGTTGAGGCGCAGATCGACGGTGACGATGGTGGGTGTCTTGACCTTGATGGTCTGCAAGCCTCCGTCAACCTCGCGGGTGACAAGCGCCGTGTCGCCGTCGAGATCGAGTTTCGAGGCAAAGGTTGCCTGCGACCAGCCTAGAAGTGCCGAGAGCATCTGGCCCGTCGCATTCATGTCATTGTCGATCGCTTGCTTGCCGCAGAGCACGAGGCCGGGCTGCTCTTCTTCGACGATCTTGGCGAGGATCTTGGCCACGCTCAGCGGCTCGACGTCCTGATGCACGTCATCGGCGGCAATCACGAGGATGGCGCGGTCCGCGCCCATCGCCAATGCCGTGCGCAAGGTCTCCTGCGCCTGTTTCACGCCAATGGAGACCGCGATCACTTCGCTCGCCTTGCCCGCCTCCTTGAGGCGAATCGCCTCTTCGACGGCAATCTCGTCAAACGGGTTCATCGACATCTTCACATTCGCAAGATCGACCCCGCTTCCGTCCGCCTTCACACGAACCTTCACGTTGTAGTCGATCACACGTTTGACAGGTACGAGCACCTTCATTGGCATGGTCTCCCTTAATGGTGGTGGGGGGCGTAGCGCCCCCCGGATAAGCTCTCCAGCGCGTTGATACCGGCTCTGCCGCGCGGGAAACAGGGCAAAATCGTCACGTTAGCGTCTGGCGACGTCGCGTTTTGGGTTTTGAGCGCAAGAATGTTGCCAGAGTATTTCAGCGGTTCGCACCCGGAACCCACAGAACATCCGCCTTGCCGCTGTCATTCGCCATGCGGGACGCCACGAAAAACCAATCGCTCAGGCGGTTGAGATACTTGAGCGCCGCTTCGTTGACATTCTCCAGCGCCGACAACTCCACCGTCAGCCGCTCGGCCCGCCTCGATATGGTGCGACAAAGGTGAAGATGCGCGGCCAAGGGCGATCCGCCGGGCAGGATGAAACTGCGCAATGGCTCCAGATGCTTGTTCATCGCGTCAATCTCTGCCTCCAGCCGGTCCACCTGGCTGGGGGACATGCGCAGCGGCGGGTATTCCGCATCGGCGTCCCGCTCCATATCCGGGCGGCAGAGGTCGGCCCCCAGGTCGAAGAGGTCATTTTGGATGCGCGCCAGCGCATCGTCCGTCTCATCCTTGGCATAAAGGCGGGCGAGGCCCACGGTCGCGTTGACCTCATCCACCGTGCCGTATGCGGTGACGCGGGCCGAATGTTTTGCCACGCGCGTGCCGTTGCCGAGCGCGGTTTCCCCTGCGTCGCCAGTGCGCGTGTAAATTCTGTTGAGAACGACCATGGATTATCCTCCCTGCCTGCGGAAATAGACGAAAACCAGAATGAGAATGATCGCCACGAACTGCGCGATCAACCGCCATTGCATGTATTTGTTCGAGCGTTTTGCATTCTCCACCCCTTCTTTGCCAAAGGTGGAAATGCCCCGGATGAGGATCACCGCAACCGTGATACAGCCCACAGCGACGAGGATGAAAAGCGGATCTTGCAACATGCGGCGTCCTTTCGGAGTTTGTTCTGGGGCACATCTAGGCGGCACGGCGGGAAAAGCGAAAGGGAAAATATGACGCGGGTGTGTGCCCGTCACGCTTTCGAGATCACCCAGTCCAGCAGGCGCGTTGGCAGCAGGCGGCGCAGCGTGCCCATGAGATAGGTGGGCGTGGTCACGTAATAGCGCGCTTGCGGCCGGGGCGATTCGATGGCGTGGATCAGCTTTTTCGTGACCGCCTCGGGGGGCAGTTCGAAATTGTCCTTGGCGTAGGGGCCATAGAGACGCGGACGCAGTTTGTCTCGGTATTCGTCTGCGCGATGCGCGTTTTCCCAGTCGATCCAGCGCTCAAATGGTTCGCGGGCATTCTCGCGGATTTTGGTTGTCACCGGACCGGGTTCGATCAGGCTGACATGGATGCCACTGCCGCGCATTTCGATCCGCAGCGTATCGGTTAGCCCCTCAAGGGCGAATTTCGTGCTCACATACGCACCGCGCCAGCCGAGAGTCACAAGGCCCAGTACCGACGAGCATTGCACGATGCGTCCGTGACCCTGCGCGCGCATGGCTGGAATCACCTGTCGCGTCAGATCATGCCAGCCAAAGACATTGCTCTCGAAAATCTCACGCAGTGCCCCGCGCGGCAGATCCTCGACCAGCCCCGGACAGGCATAGGCCCCGTTGTTGAAAAGCGCATCAAGCCGTCCGCCTGTGGCGGCCAGAACCTCGGCCACGGCCTGCTGGATGCTGGTCTCATCGTTGTAATCAATGCGCGGACTTTCGAACCCTTCGGCGCGCAGGCGCTCGCAATCCGCCTCTTTGCGACAGGCGGCAAAGACCCGCCAGCCGCGCGCGCGCATGCCCTGCGCGGCGTCATAGCCGATGCCCGAGGAACAGCCAGTGATCAGGATAGAGCGCTCTGTCATGCCCGACCTTGTGGCGCGTGGAACGGCGCGATGCAAGCCTTAGTCAGCGGCCAGCGTCAGCAGGGTTTCCGCCATCCAGCCTATGCGCCCCGTTTCGACCACCCGCAGCTTGATCCAGCCTTCGCCGGGGTCGTTGAGCACGATCACGTCGGTACCGCGCTTGAGGCTGGCTATGCGGCCAAAGCCTGTTCCGGGACCAGTGCGCAGATTGACCGAATTGCCGGATACCTGGCGCATGTCCAGGGCAGGGGCCAGTGTTTCGACCTCCAACACAGCCTCTTGAACGGGTTTCGTGACTTCGGGTGTGTCGGGAATTGCGGCGGGCGTGGTGACCCGTGCGGTGGGTAGGCTTACCGCAATGGGGGCCGGTTCGACATCTCCCTCTGCAGAGGCCAGCGTCAACACCACCTTCTCTCCCATATTGAGACCCAGATCATGCAGTGATGTAATGGTGCGCGTTACCTCCGCGTCGTGCCGCGGGGTACCATCCTGCGCCAATTCGATCACATTGACGCGCAAGGGCCGCGCCACAGGCCGCTGATTGTCGAGTAGGGCGCGCGCCTGAATGGAATTGGCCGAAGGGCGATAATCGGCCCCGCCGCTCAATTCATAAAAAGACCATCCCAGAAAAGCAAAACTCACAAGAATAAAGCGCCACATTGCGCGTCCCCCCAGTACCACACGATAAATTGAATGCTTGGCAGCAGATACAGTATATCCGATTCGCCCGTCTCTATGAGGGGGAAATCGGAAAAGATTGAAACCTGTGGCCTCTGAATGCTTTACGCCGCAGGATGGCAGGGCTATCACCACATACATGAGTGATCTGCTGGACGACCCCAATATGCAGCCCGAGGCTGTGTCGGAGCCGCTGCGCCGCGCGATCGGCGAGCGCTATCTCACCTATGCGCTGTCCACGATCATGCACCGGGCGTTGCCGGATGCGCGCGACGGGTTGAAGCCGGTGCATCGTCGCATCCTCTATGCGATGCGCGAACTGCGGCTTTCCAGCACCGGGGGGTTTCGTAAGTCGGCAAAGATTTCCGGTGATGTGATGGGCAACTATCACCCGCATGGCGATGCCGCGATCTATGATGCGATGGCGCGTCTGGCGCAGGATTTCGCGGTGCGGTATCCGCTGGTGGACGGACAGGGCAATTTCGGCAATATCGACGGCGATAACCCCGCGGCCAGCCGCTATACCGAGGCACGGATGACCGCCTTTGCCGAGGCGCTGCTGGACGGTTTGGCCGAGGATGCGGTCGATTTTCGCGACAATTACGACGGCACGCTGCGCGAACCCGTGGTTCTGCCTGCGTCCTTTCCAAATCTGCTGGCCAATGGCTCTTCGGGCATTGCCGTTGGCATGGCCACCAATATCCCGCCGCATAACATCGGTGAATTGATTGATGCCTGCCTGCATCTGATCAAGACACCGGATGCCCGTGACGAGACCCTGCTCAATTATATTCCGGGCCCCGATTTCCCCACCGGCGGCGTCATCGTCGAGCCCGCCGAGAGCATCGCGCAGGCCTATCTCACGGGGCGTGGCGCGTTCCGCCTCCGCTGCAAATGGGAACTGGAGGATCTGGGCCGCGGGCAATGGCAGATCGTCGTGACCGAAATCCCCTATCAGGTGCAGAAATCCAAGCTGATCGAGCGCATCGCCGAACTGATCCAGACCCGCAAGGTGCCGATCCTTGCTGATGTCCGCGACGAGAGCGCCGATGATGTGCGCCTGATCCTCGAGCCGCGCTCCAAGAATGTCGATCCCGAGGTGTTGATGGGTATGATGTATCGCAATTCCGAATTGGAAGTGCGGTTCTCTCTCAACATGAATGTGTTGATCGATGGGGTAACACCCAAGGTCTGTTCGCTGAAAGAGGTGCTGCGCGCCTTCCTCGATTTCCGGCAAGAGGTGCTGTTGCGCCGCTCGGTGCACCGGATGGAAAAGATCGACCACCGGCTGGAGGTTCTGGAAGGCTTGATAATCGCCTTCCTCAATCTAGACCGCGTGATCGACATCATCCGCTATGACGACGATCCCAAAGCAGCCCTGATGCGCGAGGATTGGAGCCGCACGGTGCCGCGTGCCATGTCCGAGGCGGACTACGTGCCGCCGCCCTATTCAGACGAGCCGGGGCTGTCTGAGGTGCAGGCCGAGGCAATTCTTAACATGCGCCTGCGGTCCTTGCGGCGCCTGGAAGAGATGGAGTTGCGCGCTGAGCGGGATGCGCTGATGGCCGAGCGCGCAGGGCTGGAAGATCTGCTGGACGACGTGTCCCTGCAATGGGCGGCGGTGGCCGATCAGTTGAAAGAGGTCAAGAAAACCTTTGGCAAGAGCCATGCCATCGGTGCGCGCCGCACACAGTTTGCCGAGGCGGGAAGCGTCGAGGACGTGCCGCTCGAGGCTATGATCGACCGCGAACCGATTACCGTGGTGTGCAGCCAGATGGGGTGGATCCGGGCCATGACCGGGCATCTCGATCTGAGCCGCGAGCTGAAGTTCAAGGATGGCGACGGTCCTCGCTTCATGTTCCACGCCGAGACGACCGACCGGATTCTGGTCTTTGGCAGCAATGGCCGTTTCTACACGCTGAGTGCTGCGAATCTGCCCGGTGGGCGCGGCATGGGCGAGCCGCTGCGCCTGATGGTCGATCTGCCCAACGAGGCAGGGATCGTCGATCTGCTTATTCACAAGCCGGGGTGCAAATTGCTGGTCGCCTCTGACGCCGGGGACGGTTTCATCGTGCCCGAGGAAGAGGTGATCGCCCAGACCCGCAGCGGCAAGCAGGTGCTCAACCTGCGTGATCCCGCACGCGCGGTGGTTTGCCGCCCGGTGATGGGCGATCACGTCGCCTGCGTGGGCGATAACCGCAAGGTGCTGGTCTTTGCACTGGACGAACTGCCCGAACTGGGGCGCGGCAAGGGCGTCCGGCTGCAGAAATACAAGGATGGCGGGCTGTCTGACGCCACCACCTTTGATCTGGCGGACGGGCTGTCATGGCGCGACCCGGCCGGGCGCACCCGCACCGAAAGTAATCTAGACGAATGGTTGGGTAAGCGCGCGGGCACCGGCCGTATGGCGCCACGGGGATTCCCCCGAGACAACCGCTTTACCTGATCGGGCCTTGTCTGTTGCGGATGCGCGGCGTATAGCCCCGGCCTGACCCAAAAGGAGCCCTTGCAATGGTAGGTAGTGCCAATCTCAACGTCATGCTCAAGGCCGCGCGCAAAGCGGGGCGGGCACTGGCCAAGGATTTCCGCGAGGTCGAGAACCTTCAGGTCAGCATGAAAGGCGCGGGCGATTTCGTCAGCCGCGCCGATATTGCTGCGGAAAAGATACTCAAGTCCGAGTTGATGGGCGCGCGTCCGACCTATGGCTGGCTGGCCGAAGAGGGCGGCGAGGAAGAGGGGCAGGACCCCACCCGCCGCTGGATCGTCGACCCGCTGGACGGGACCACCAATTTCCTGCACGGCCTGCCGCATTGGGCGGTCTCAATCGCGCTGGAACATAAGGGCGAAGTGGTCGCGGGCGTCATTTACGACGCCAGCAAGGACGAGGCGTTCTTTGCCGAAAAAGGCGCGGGTGCCTGGATGAACGAAAGCCGCCTGCGCGTTTCGGGGCGCAATAAAATGATCGAGTCGATCTTTGCCACCGGACTGCCTTTTGGCGGGCGGGCCGACCTGCCCGAAACCTTGCAAGATCTGGCGAAATTGATGCCGACCTGCGCGGGCGTGCGCCGCTGGGGATCGGCGGCGCTCGACATGGCTTATGTGGCGGCGGGCCGGTATGAAGGGTTCTGGGAACGGCGTTTGAACGCTTGGGATCTTGCGGCGGGCGTGATCATCGTGCGCGAGGCGGGCGGGTTCGTTGAACCGCTGCGCCCCGGCGGCAATATTCTGGCCGATGGCGAGGTGATCTGCGCCAACGAGGCGATCTTTGACAAGTTCGCGGGCGTGATCCGGGGGTGAGCGGGCAAGTATCGGCGTCGCGTTTGACGCCGTGAGTCCGCGATTTGGCGGTTAGGGCCGATGTCAACTTTCGGCCAAACTCTTCCTCACAGCCCTTCACGCATCCGACGGATGGTTTACCCCGTCGACCCATCCAATCGGGTCGAGATCACGCGGGTTCACGCCCTCGATCGCCCCGAGATTGACGCCATACTCATTTGGGTTCGATCGGCGCCGATGATGCGTGTATATCCCGCACGTCTTGCAGAAATAGTGTTTGGCCGTGCCAGTGCCCCATTGATAGAGCGTGAGATTATCCGCACCACGGAGCACTTCGACCCCTTTCAGAGGAGCCGAAACTGCCGCCGCGCCGCGCCTGCGGCAAAACGAGCAATCACAGCGGCGCGCGGTCGATAGCCCCTCGGAGAGCGTCACGCGCAGCTCAACCGCGCCGCAATGGCAGGTGACCTTGAGGGGCTGTGTCATCGGCGTTTCCTCACGGTCGGGATATGGCTGCGACGCCAGAGATAGTCGGGCGTTGGGTTCGGTGGCGAGCCATGGGTCTCGCGCCAGAAACGCGGGCCGCCAAGCCGCAGAAAGACCGGCAGCGTCAACGCGAGGCCCGCGACAAACCCACCCGCATGCGCCCAATAGGCGACCCCGCCCATGTCCGGATCGCTGCCGAGCCCTGCCACGACCTGAAGCGCGAACCACAGCACCAGCATGATCGCCGCAGGAATCGGGATGATGCGAAAGAACACGAGAAAAAACAGCAGGATATCGACCCGCGCGCGTGGAAACAGCAAGAGATACCCGCCCATCACCCCCGCAATCGCCCCCGATGCCCCGACGGTCGGCACCATCGACCCCGGACTACCCAGGATATGCGCCAACCCTGCCGCCACGCCGGTTGCAAGATAAAAGGCCAGATAGGGCAGATGCCCCATCCGATCCTCCATGTTATCCCCGAAGATCCAGAGAAACAGCATGTTTCCCGCCAGATGCAGCACGCCCCCATGGAGGAACATCGAGGTCAGCAATCCGGTAAAATCCCCCAGTTGCGTCACTTTGGCGGGGATCATGGCCCAGTCGTAGAAAAAGAGATTGAGTGCCCGCTCATTTGCGAAAAGTGGCCAGTAGGCCGCGAAAATCACGACGTTTAGCGCGATCAGCCCGTAGGTGACATAGGGTGTGCGCCCCGAAGGGTTATGATCGCGGATCGGGAACATGGGCGAAAGCTAGCGCGGATCACGGGGGACGGAAAGCCGATGATTGCACCCGCCGTTTCGATTTGCGCAAGAACCGGGTCGCCCAATATCGCGAACGGTGCGCAAAGTTTTCCCATCCATAGGAGATGACGATGACTCAGCTTGCATTTGCGCTGGTGCTTTTTCTTTTGCCGCTGGCCTATAGTCCCGGTCCCGGCAATCTCTTTTTCGCCGCCAACGGTGCGCGCTTTGGGATTCGAGCGACGTTTCCGGCAAGCTTTGGGTATCACATCGCCACATGGCTGGTGACAGCCGCGACAGGTTTCGGCTTTGTCGGGGCGCTTGAGGCCGCGCCGGGGGTCTTCGTCTTGCTCAAACTCGCTGGTGCGCTTTACGTTTTCTGGATCGCTTGGGGTTTGCTGCGTGCCGGGGCACGCGACAGCGCGATTGAGGCACGCCCGGCCTCGTTTCGGGATGGGGCGGTGCTCTTGCTGCTCAACCCCAAGGCCTATGTGATCATTGCGTTGATGTTCACGCAATTCCTGAGCGTTTCGGACACCAACCGGACACTGTTGGTTCTGGGTATCACGACGCTTTTTACGCTCAACAACCTTGTGGCCTTTACTCTGTGGACCATGATGGGCGCGAGATTGGGTCGGCTTTTTGCCCGCGCTGGAAGCGCGCGGGCACTGAATACGGCTTTCGGCGTGACCCTCGGGGCCGTGGCCTTGTGGATGCTTTTGGCCTGATCGCCCCGAGGTTCAGGACATCCCGCTCAAAAGCGCCGCGTTGCCGCCAGCCGCCGTGGTATCGACACAGACATGCCGCTCGTGGAGCGCGTGACCGGTATCGGGCAACCCGGTAATAAGCGGCAGGATCGGGCCTGCACGCCGCGCCATAGCCCCGGCATAGGCGCGCGCCTCGCTTTCGCAGCCCCACCAGAGCACGCCCGAGAGGCCGCCCATGGTCACGAGCGCCTCTGGGTCGACCCGGCCCGTGGCGGTGACGGCGACGCCGCCCAGCCCCTCGACCGCGCGCGCCTGCGCCGCCGCCAGATCCGCCCCCGGCCCCATGCAGAGGAGTGCCGGACGCACATGGGGGGTCAATCGGTTCGACTCTCCGGTGGGACCCGGCAGAACAAGGGCCGCGCGGGGCGCACGTGCGGCGGCATTGGCGGCATCGAGCGCCTTTTGCGCCGCGTGCGCCGACATGGCCTCGGTCCATTTCTCGCCCTGTTCCGGTGCGGGGCGCGCGGTAAAGCGCGTGAGGTAATGCGGCCCGCCCGCCTTGGGCCCGGTGCCCGACATGCCCTCGCCGCCAAAGGGCTGGCTGCCCACGATGGCCCCGATCTGGTTGCGGTTGACATAGATATTGCCCGCATGCACCGCCTCGGTCACATGCTGCACGCGGTCGTCGATCCGCGTCATCAGGCCAAAGGTCAGGCCATAGCCGGTGGCATTGATGGCACCGATCACCCGGTCGAGATCGCCGGATTTGAACGTGGCGACATGCAGCACGGGCCCAAAGATTTCGCGCTCGATATCGCCGATTCCACCAACTTTGATCAGCGTGGGGGCAATATAGGTGCCCGCGTTCGGGGTTTTCAGCTCGTGCAAGAGCCGTCCTTCGGCGCGCGCGGTCTGGATATGCGCGGCAATGCCGGCGCGCGCCTCTTCGTCGATCACCGGGCCGCAATCGGTGCTCAGGTGCCACGGATTGCCGACGGTCAGCGCATCCATCGCACCGGTCAGCATCTCGAGGAAATGCGGCGCGATGTCGTCCTGCACATAGAGACAGCGCAGCGCCGAACAACGTTGACCAGCCGATTGAAAGGCGGATTCAACAATAGCCTGCACGGCCTGTTCAGGCAACGCGGTCGAATCCACGATCATCGCGTTCATGCCGCCCGTTTCCGCAATGAGCGGTGCGCCGGGGGTGAGGTGCTTGGCCATGGCCGCACGGATCTTGAGCGCTGTTTCGGTCGAGCCGGTAAAGGCCACGCCGCCGACACGGGCATCAGAGGTAAGCGCCGCGCCGACATCCCCCGCACCGGGCAGAAGTTGCAGGGCCGTGACGGGCACGCCAGCCTTGTGCATGAGGCCCACGGCCAGATGCGCGATGAGCGGTGTCTGCTCGGCGGGTTTCGACAGTACCGCGTTGCCGGCGGCCAATGCCGCCGCGATCTGGCCAGTAAAGATGGCCAGGGGGAAGTTCCACGGGGAAATGCAGGTGAAGGTGCCGATCGGCGCGTCCTCGGGGGCATGGGCGGCGTAATAGCGCAGGAAATCCACCGCCTCGCGCAGCTCGGCCACGGCATCGGGTATGGATTTCCCCGCCTCACGGGTCAGCAGCGCGAAAATTTCGCCATAATTCTCCTCATAGAGGTCCGCCACGCGGTTGAGGATCGCGCCACGCTCCTTGGCGGGGGCACCCCATGCTGCGGCGGCGTTCAAGGCCACCTCGATGTCGGCCTTGCTGGCCCAGGCCACGGTGCCGGGGGTATCGGCGGGATCGGCCGGGTTCTCGACGGCCTCCGCTGCTTGTGGCGCGGGCGTGCCCGCAATCAGCGGCGCGGCCTCCCAGCGATGCTGTGCAAAGGGCACGCGCGCCGCCTCGATTTGGTCCAGGGTCGGCTGGTGGCGCAGATCGAAGCCGCGCGAATTGGGACGCTCTGGCTGGAACAGATCCGGGCCTTTTGGCAAATGTGGCTGCGGATCGCTCACGGCGACAAAGGGATCGCGCGCGACCTCTTCTGGGGCCACCTCTTCATCCACGATCTGATTGACGAAGCTGGAGTTTGCCCCATTCTCCAGCAGCCGCCGCACGAGATAGGCCAAAAGATCGCGATGCGCGCCCACAGGCGCGTAGATGCGGCAGCGGGTGCCTTCGGCCTTGAGGATGATGTCATGCAGCGCCTCGCCCATGCCGTGCAGGCGCTGGAACTCGAAGGCAGCCTTGTCACTCGCCATGTCGAGAATGGCGGCGGCGGTATGAGCGTTATGGGTGGCGAATTGCGGATAGATGCGGTCAGTCATCGACAAGAGCTTGCGCGCATTGGCAATATAGCTCACGTCCGTGGCCGCTTTGGAGGTGAAGACCGGAAAACCGTCGATCCCCGCCACCTGCGCGCGCTTGATCTCGGTGTCCCAATAGGCCCCCTTGACCAGTCGTACCATGATCTTGCGGTTCAGGCGTGTGGCCATATCATGAAGGAAATCAATCACATGGCTGGCGCGTTGGCCATAAGCCTGCACCACTACTCCAAACCCGTCCCATCCGGCAAGTGCAGGCTCTGCCAGCACCGTTTCAATCACGTCGAGCGAGAGCGACAGGCGATCTGCCTCTTCAGCGTCGATGTTGAGCCCCATCTTGGCCGATTTCGCCAAAAGGGCGAGGCTGCGCAGGCGGGGCACCAGAACCTCCATCACCTGCGCACGTTGCGCCACCTCATAGCGCGGATGCAGCGCCGAGAGTTTTACCGAAATGCCGGGATTGCTGCGAATATCCGGATTTGTGCAAGCCGTCGCAATCGCCGTAATGGCGCGGGAATAGCTGAGGTGATAGCGGGTCGCGTCCGCATCGGTGCGCGCGGCTTCGCCCAGCATGTCATAGGAATAGCTGTAGCCCTTTTTCTCCATCCCCGCCGCGCGGTCCATGGCGCCCTGAATGGTCTCGCCCAGCACGAACTGGCGGCCCATTTCCTTCATCGCGCGGCCCACGGCGGTGCGGATGACCGGCTCGCCCAGCCGCTTGATCGCACCGCGCAGATGGCCCACGGGCCCCGGCTTTTCATCCTTGAGCACCTTGCCTGTCAGCATCAACGCCCAGGTTGAGGCATTGACCAAAGGCGAGGTGGAATGCCCCATATGCTTGCCCCAGTCCGACGGCGCGATCTTGTCCTCGATCAGCGCGTCAATGGTGTCGGCATCCGGCACCCGCAACAGCGCCTCGGCCAGACACATGAGCGCAATGCCTTCATCGGTCGAGAGGCCATATTCGGCCAGAAACACCTCCATCAGACCGGGGCTCGATTGCCCGCGAATGGCACGCACGAGATCGGCACCGCGCGCGCAGATCCGCGCCCGGTCTGCCTCGGAAAGATTGGCGGCAGCGGTCAGACGCGCCAGCGTTTCCGCCTCGTCCGCATAGGTGGCAAGGTCGATGGCGCGGCGAATGTCGGTGTCGTATGGCATGCGGGTCCCCATGGTTGGATGGCACATCATAGCATCATTGAACCAGTGACTTTTCCTGATTAGAATGAAATTTCAGGCCGGATGGTTTGAATTTGGAGCATACCATGGATCAAAACGAACAGCTCGACCTTGACCGCTTTGACCGGGCGATTCTACGGGTTCTGGCCGGCGACGGGCGGATCAGCGTCACGGAACTGGCGCGCGAGATTGGGTTGTCGAAATCGCCCACCCAAGCCCGCCTGCGGCGGCTGGAGCGGGACGGTGTGATCACCGGCTACCGCGCGCTTTTCGATCCGATCCGCCTTGGCCTTGATCACGTGAGTTTTGTCGAGGTGCGCCTGCACGACACCCGCGAGGCCGCCTTGGCAGAGTTCAACGCCGCCGTGTCAAAGATCCCCGAGATCGAGCAAGTGCATCTGATCGCAGGGAATTTCGACTACCTGATGAAGATCCGCACGCAGAGCATGGCCGACTATCGCCGGGTGCTGGCCGAACACATTTCGACCCTGCCACATCTGGCCAATACCTCGACCTATGTTGCGATGCAGGCAGTCAAGGAAAACGCCCTCTCCGATGTGATCTGATCCGTCCCAAACCCCTGCGTTTGGCTTTACACCCACGTCAAAGCGGATATTGTCCGCCCCGCATACCCCCGTGCCCGCGTGGTGGAATGGTAGACACATGAGACTTAAAATCTCCCGGCCGCAAGGCCGTGCCGGTTCGAGTCCGGCCGCGGGCACCACAAAATTACTATTAAAATAGTGATATATATTAATAAGTTAGAGTGCCGGTAAGAGCTCACCCGGGTGCCGCCGGTGCGATCCTAATCGCGCTGTCGCTGCTTGAGGGCGATGCAATGCCGGATGTGAACTATAGCCCCTAAATCTATGGACCGCGTGCCGGATCAGGCGCGGACAATCGCATGATCGGGATCATAGGGGCCCGGTGCGATCACCTCGGCCGGGGCCAATCTGCCGATTATGTCGATAGAGACCTCTGTGCCGGGGGTCGCAAGCGCGGGGTCGACAAAGGCATATGCCAAGTTCATGCCGAGCCGGTGACCCCAATCACCGGATGTCACTGTTCCCTTTACTGCGCCGTCCACCATCACCGATGCCCCACCATGGGCCGGGGCGTCGCGGCTCTGAATGGCCAGCGTGACAAGCCTGCGCTGCGGGCCGGACGCCTGCCGCGTCAACAGGGCGTCGCGACCGATGAATTCGGCCTTCTCCATCCTGACGAACCGTTCCAATCCCGTCTCGAACGGATCGAATTCGGTCACGATATCCGCTTTCCAGTGCAGATATCCCTTTTCCATGCGCATCGACTCGACGGCGCGGGCACCAAAGACCTGCATGTCATGCGCCGCGCCCGCCGTGCAGAGCGCGAGCCAGGCCGCATAGAGCTGTGCATTGGGGACATGGATTTCATAGGCCAGTTCCCCCGAATAGCTGACTGACATGACCACCGCCGGGGCGATGCCGACAAAGCATTCCCGCACACTGAGCCAAGGGAATGCGTCGCGGGACCAGTCGGCACGGCTGACCGCCTGCATCACGGCGCGCGATTTTGGCCCGGCCACGACAACGATCGTGTGGTCATTGGTGATCGAGCGGATTTGCACATCTTCCCCGGGTCTCAGATGCGCGCGCAACCAGTCCATGTCGTGATATTCTGCCGCTGCGGCAGATCCATACCATACCCGGTCAGGGCCACGGTCCGACGCGGGCAGATTTGCGATCGTGGCCTCGGCCTTGAGCGCGCCAAAGTGATTGAGAAGATAGCAGAGCCCGACCTTGCCGGGCTTGCGCGGAATATGGCTGCAGCTCATCCGGTCAAGAAAGTCGCGCACACCGGCACCGGTCAGTTCGATGCGGTTAAAGCCGTTCACCTCGCAAATACCGACACCGGTCTGAACCGCCGCCACCTCACGGGCCACAACGTCAAAGGTTTCGTTGAACCGAAAACTGTGGGTCTCGTGGAATTCGGGGCCGGGTTTCATATAGTCCACACGCTCCCACCCGTTGACGACCTTGAACGCCGCACCGGCCGCCGCCAGGATCGGCGTCAGCGGCGTGGTCTTCATGGGCCGCCCGGCGGGGCGGTGTTCATGCGGGAAATGAAAGCGAAATTCGTTCTGATAATCCTCGATAGCCTTTAGTGCGGTCAATTCCACATTGGCATGGCTGGTGAACCGGCGCGGGTCCGTGACCCAGGTGTCATATTGGGCCTCGCCATGAACGATCTGTTGCGCAAGCAGCCAGCCATGACCGCCCCCTTCGCCAAGCCCGGCCCGCAGACCGATGATGCAGAACGCGTTGCGCTTGCCCGGAATGCGCCCCACCAAGGGCGCGCCGTCGATGGTATAGGTGATCGGGCCGTTGACAACGGTATGAATACCGACGTCCATCAGCGCCGGCATACGGGCAAACGCCCCCTCCAGCACATCCGTGACCCGGTCAAGATCGTCAGGGCAGAGCGCGTTGACGAAATTCGGGTCGATCCCATCCATGCCCCAGGTCTTGCAGCCTTGCTCATAGAATCCGAGCAAAAGCCCGTTCTTTTCCTGACGGCAGTAGTAATCGCTGATCGGGCAACGCAAGAGTGGCATGCGGTGGCCCGCATCGCGGATTGCGGGAATTTCCTCGGTCAGGAAATATTGATGTTCCATCGACATCACAGGGTGATGCACGCCCATCATCGCGCCCACCTCGTTGACACGATAGCCGCATGCATTGACGACGATCTCGCAGGCGATGTCGCCCTTGTCTGTATGCACGGTCCAGCTGTGTTCCGGATGCTGGGTGAGGCCAATCACGGGAGTATGCCGATAGACTTCGGCCCCTGCTGCGCGCGCACGCCGCGCGAGCGCCTGACAGAGCTGCGCCGGGTCGATATCGCCATCCAGAGGGTCCCATAGGCCGCCCAACAGGTTTTCGGTGGAAATCAGAGGGTGCCGGCGCGCGCATTCGGCGGCGTCGATCACCTCGAAATGCACCCCCATGCCCCGAGCCATTGAGGCAAAATGGCGATAGCCATCCATCTGCGCCTCGGTGTTGGCTAGCCGGATACCGCCGTCGCCATGGTGGTAATTGATCGGATAATCCGGGTCTTCGGACAGTTCCTTGTAGAGCGCAATGGAATGCGATTTGAGACCAACCATGGTCTGGGTCATGCCAAAATTCGTCACCTGCGCCGCAGAATGCCAGGTGGTGCCCGAGGTCAATTCGTTGCGCTCGACCAGAACCACGTCGGTCCATCCCTCGCGTGTCAGGTGATAAAGGGTCGAACATCCAGCGATCCCGCCGCCAATGACCACAACGCGCGTTTGCGATTTCATATCATTCCTCCCAGAATTCCCGGGCACCGTCTCACTTTGGCGGAATGTGTCAACACGAGCGTCCTATATTCGAAATCATCGAATTTATTTTATGATTTTATCGCGCAGCCTTTGTTGATCTTGCAGGCTGCGCCGCCCCACAGGCTAAGTGGTCATGCCATTGCATGTGGAGCGTTTTGACATGACCGAGCCCTCCCCCGGAACCAGACGATCCGGCCGAAAGGACCGCATTTCGAGGCGCGCGGCCAAAACAGGCGCAAATCCGGCTGCGCCCGGTCAACATGGCGGCAGCTATAAACCGCTGAGCGAGAGGGATCTGGTCGCGATCTTCGAGACAGCGCTCCGCTTGTTGGCAGAGCTTGGCTTGGGAGAGGTGCCAGACAGGCTCAGTCGGGATCTAAAGGCGGCAGGGGCCGTGGATAATGGGGCCGGGCGTCTAGTGTTTCCGCCCGAATTGACGCGGGCCGCGATCAAATCGGCGGCCAAGACCTTTGTGCTGCATGGGCGCGACGATGATCGCTCGATAGAGGTCGGTGGCGACCGGGTCTATTTCGGAACCGGTGGGGCTGCGGTGCAAACACTGGATTTGGATACGGGACAATACCGCCCTTCCACCTTGCAGGATCTGCACGATTTCACCCGGCTTCAGGACACTTTAACCAATGTCAGCTGGTTCACACGCTGCTGCATCGCTACGGATGTGCCCGACAATTTCGACCTTGATGTCAACACCTCGTATGCCTTGCTACAACACACGACCAAGCCTGTCGCAACGGCTTTTACCCTGGCCGAGCATGTGGCCCCCATCGTCAAGATGTATGACATCGTTGCCGGGGGTCCGGGAAAGTTCGCGGAAAAACCCTTCGTCAAGGCGCATATCAGCCCGGTGATTTCACCCATGCGTTTTGGTGAGGACGCGGTGGATGTGGTCTATGAATGCATTGCCCATAACATCCCGATGTCCTGTATCACGGCGGCCCAATCCGGGGCCACGGCCCCTGCGACCTTGGCCGGGTTTCTCGCGCAATCGCTGGCCGAGACATTGGCAAGCCTTGTCATGGTCAATGTCATAAGCCCCGGCTTTCCAATGGTCTTTTCTAATTGGCCATTGGTCATTGATTTGCGAACGGGCGCTTTTACGGGCGGTGGAGGCGAAATTGCGGTGCTGAACGCGGCCTCCGCGCAGCTCAGCAATTGGCTCGGGCTGCCCTCCGGGGTCGCTGCATCCATGACTGACGCAAAGGCAATTGATGCCCAATACGGGGTGGAAAAGGGGCTGACTTCGATGGCTGCGGCCCTGGCAGGGGGCAATCTGATCTACGAGTCTTCGGGCATGACGGCATCATTGCTGGGCGCCAGCTTTGAGGCCTTCGTTCTGGACGACGAAATGCATTCTGCAACCTACCGCGCCCTCCGTGGGATCGAAGTGACCGAAGAGAACCTGGGGTTTGACGCCATATGCGAGGCGGTTCTTGGCGACGGTCACTTTCTTGGAGGGCAGCACACCTTCGCGGCGATGGAGCGGGATTACTTCTACCCCGTACTTGCGGACCGGGACCAGCCCATCACTTGGTCGGAAAACGGAGCGCAGGACGCTTGGAGCCGGGCCAGGACCAAGGCCCGCAAGATTCTCGCCCATCATCACCCGGCCTATCTGACACCTGAACAGGATGCCGAAATCCGCGCGCAATTCAGAATTCTTCTATAGCTTTGGCGGCGGGAAAGAGGTGAAAACCCGCCTTGAGCCACGGCATCTTGTCGGTGGTTGGATCAATCACCTTTGACTGAATCTGCAGTCGCAAGGTCGTTACGACAAGATCGACCACCCCGCTGCCATATCCGGGCGATGTATAAACTGAGATATAGCGTGAAAAACCGCGACCGGGAAATGGCAGCAGTTTCAGACGCGACTGAAAGCGCAGGGCGCGGTAATAGTTGGTCGGGGTCGTGATGGCCCATCCCTGACCCTCGGCCACAAGGCCAAGCACCGATTGGTTGCTCTCGAACTCGAACCGATTGGGCGGGCTCAGCTTCATGCGGCGCAATTGGGTCTCGATCCGCGCTCCGATCAGCTGACGCTGGCTATAGCGGATCAGGGGCAGGGTAGTGCGCCCCTCAACGTAATCCTCTGCCACAAGATCGCTATCGGCAGGAACGGCAATAACGAAGGGGTCCCGCAGTAGCGGATATTCGTTGACGCCCTCAACTTCGACGCTTGGTTGCGCCGCGACGCCAATATCCAACTCCCGACGGCGGATCAGGTCGATCACCTCGTGGCTGGGCCGGGTATAGTGGGAAAACTGACATTTGGGCAGGCTTGCTGCCAACTGCCGTGCCAGGAGCGGGGCAACTTCGCTATCAAAATCCTCGATCAATCCGAGGCGCAGGTTGCGCGTTTCGGCGATCTGATCCGAGAACACGGCGATTGTTCCACTGTCCAACATGGCAATCGCCGCATCGACATAGGGCAAAAGCAGTGTCCCTTGAACGGTCAAAGCCATTGGACGCTTCGCATGATCCAGCAGTTGGCACCCCAGAGCGTCCTCGAGGCAGCGCAGATGATGCGAGACAGTGCTGACGGAAAGCCCACTGTGCTGAGCCGCGAGCTTCACTGAGCCATGTCGCGCCGTCAGCTGAAAAACCTCCAGCCATTTCAAACTCATCTGAGAAAGTTTCACGGAAATTCTCCCGCTTCGGACCCGCAGGATGAAATGTCATCCGGCATGATCGGAATGTAAATGCGATTAAGTCGAATATAGGGATGGGGACACCATCGCTGAGTGGTTTCATGTGTCGCTCATGTTCCTGCACCGCCTTTCGCGTATCCGCTCTTGGTGACCTAAGGGTGTCTTTGCGAAAAATGACTGCGGCATCCACTGGATAGGCACCATTGAGCCGCTGTTCTTGATACGACGGATCGAATGCGCAATACGTTGAGCAAGCCCAAGACCGGTCCGGGCATGTCGACAAGACAACCCCAGAGAATGAGCGGGAGTAGCAGCATCAAAGTCCTGTTTCTTGTTTCAAGCGCCTATGGGCACATGGATTTCGGCGGTCTCGGGTTCTTGCGTCTCAGCCAGAAGCTTGAGGCCGAAGGGCACAGTTGCGTATGGATCAGCTGCGGGGATCAGGTCACTCGGCTGCGAGCGCATGGCTGCGAGGTTGAGGAAGAGAGGCTTCTGAACCAGCTAAGTCTGATGCAGATGCGGCAGATCGAAGACTTGGAGAAAAACCATGCGCTGCGCGAAGACATAATTGCAGCGCTGGGCCGTGTTCGGCAGCGCATGGCGCAGCATCGACCTGATGTTGTCTTTATCGACCGCCTGCTCGTCGGCGCCGGACTTGCCGCCGCCCAGCTTGATCTGCCTTATGCGGCGATGGGGACGCCTGGTGGGTACTGGCGTTTTTTCCTGTCTCCCGCCCAAGGGCGCGTCAACATTCATCCTAGTCCCGAGCCGATCCAAGAGTATCGCGATCTTGGCGAACGGCTAAAGGAAGAGCTTGGTTGGCAAAAGGGTGGACTGGACAGCGGCTGGCTGCGGTCTCCTTATTTGAACGCGCAGTTTTTGCCGGCGCGGTTCTACGAGCACATCAACGATCCCGCGAGCATCAGTATCTACAACCATACCCCGCCCGCGCCAGCGCTTGAGGCCCGCCGAATTGGCGTATCCTTTGGAAACCAAGGCCGCAAAGAAAGCCTGATGCGCCAGACAGAGGCGCTGATCTCGGACATACCCCAAGGTCAGGGTGTGAGCCTCTTTCTTGGCAACGATCGCGACCTCTACGCGCACTTTCAGTCGCTCAGTCAGGGCAAGGATGTCGATTTGCATCGGTGGACTGACTTCAACGCAGTCATGCCGGGGCTGTCGTCGTTTCTGTTTCTGGGTGGCGTTGGCACGATCTGGCACTGTCTGCAGAACACCGTTCCAATGATCGTTGCCCCCGGATTTATCGGGGATCAGCTGGAGAACGCCCGACGTGTCGCGGCCCTTGGGCTTGGCGTGCATATGGCCGAAGACCGGCCCGTTGAAGAGATCACGGTCATTGTTCAAAGCGTGGCAACAGACGCAGAGATGCGAGAACGGCTGGCGCAGGCGCGCGATCCATCGTCCTTCTCCCACACTATGGACAGCGTTTTTGAGCAGATTTGTGACTTGGCCGGTTGATAGAATGCGGGACCACTCGTTTCAGGGCCACTGTTTTGCGATTATCGCGCAACGTACGCATATCGACCCGCTTGACGAAATGTTCTACACACCAAACCGGATCATTGCTGGCGATGGCTCTCCGGCACAGCAGGGCGGTATTTGATGGCAGAAATCTATCCGGCAAAGGTTGTTTGCATCCTTGGAATGCATCGGAGCGGAACCAGCTGTTTGGCAGGAAGCCTAGAGGAACGCGGTCTGTTTCTTGGTGATGTGATCAACTTTGCAACATTCAACCGACGGGGCAACAAGGAAAGCCCCCAAGTCCATGCGGATCAACAATGACCTTATGGCGCTGAATGGTGGATCTTGGGACAATCCGCCCGAAGACATGCGGTGGAATGATGACCTGAGAGCGCGTCGGGACGTGCATATTGCATCGCTGGACGGCCATTCTGTCTGGGGATTCAAGGACCCGCGCAGCGTATTCACGTTGCCATTCTGGCAAGAGGCGCTGCCGGACATGCAGTATGTGGCGACCTTTCGGCACCCATTAGCCGTGGTGCGCTCATTGCAGCGGCGCGGCCCGAACCTGCAACCTGCTATCGCTCCGTTGGAGCTTTGGATGAAGTACAACCGTAAATTATTGCAGCACATAACGGCCCACGACATCCCTCTGGTCAACTTTGATTGGCCTGCCGATGTTTATGGCAAGGCGGTGGATTATCTCGCCCGTCACTTTGGCGTATCAGCCGATACCCCGGCGGAGAGCCCCTTTTACGAACAGAGTCTGCGCACAAGCGATGGGCATGCAGGCATGCCGCCGTCACTGGGCCCCAAAGTTAGCACTGTATACGAAGAGCTGTTGGATCGGGCGATGCCTATCTCTGAGATATTGTAAACTGCTGCGGCGCGTTTGTCCGAACGGCCAAGATGACGCGGCCAGCAGATCGCTGACCCGAAGTCCAACCCCCGCAACCTTGCCTGTCGGTACTGCCTCGTTCCCGCGGTATAATTGGATCACGAGGTTTGACGTTGCGGACCCTGTCATGATCCGCCGTGACACCCACCTCAGATGGGTGGTGCGGCGCGTTCGGTCATCAACTGACGGGCTGTGACCCTCTCTCGGTGGATCATGTAGAGACCCGCCCCGATGATGATGGCGATGCCAGTCAGGGTCAGCGCGTTGGGGAAATCGCGGAACACCAGATAGCCCAGCAATGTCGCCACCGGCAGTTCCAGATATTGCAGCGGGGCCAGCGTGGCCGAGGGTGCCAGCGACAGCGCATAGGTCATCATCATGTGGCTGAGCGTGGCGAAGAACCCGACCCCGAGCAACCAGAGCCATGCGATACCCTGAGGTTTGACCGGATCGAGCATTTCCATCCCCGTGCCCTCGGCCAGGATCATCACCGGCAGACAAAGAAGGCTGGCGATCAGGCCGGTGTGAAATTGCAAGGCCACAGGATGCATCCGCCGCGACAGCCCGCGTGTCACGAGGATATAGAAGGCAAAGCCAACCGCCGTCCCAAGCGGAAAGAGTGCCACTACGCCAAAGGCCGCGAAACTGGGCTGGATCACGAAAAGGACCCCGACAAAGCCCACCATGGCCGCGCCCACGCGGCGCGGGCCGACATCCTCACCCAAATAGAACTTGCCCACCAAGAGCACGATGAACGGTGCCACGAAGACAATCGCCAACGCATCGGCCAGCGGCATGACCCGGATCGCGGCGATGAAACAAAAGGTCGAGACAAAGAGCAGGACCGCGCGAGACAGTAGCGCCAGCCACTGCGCGCGTGGCACCCGCAAGGACAACCCCATGAACCAGACAAACGGGGCCATGAGCGCGCATTGCACGAGGAACCGCGCGGCGGTGATCTGGCCGACCGGCACGCTGGTCGACGCCAGCTTGGCTGCTACATCGAGAAGGGGAGCAGTCACGCAAAACCCCAGCATCAGGGCAACACCGGCAAGAATGCGGTCGGTCGAAGGAGAGGCAGAGGCAACGCGTGTCATGCCCCCCGCATAGGATGTCCCCCCGGTGGCGTCTACCCTCTTTGCGACGCCTCGCGGCCCCCAAGGTCTACGCATCTCCCTCGCCAAAGCAGAACCCTAGACTTTGTTCCGGCAGAGATTACCATGCACCCAGTCTCATCCCACGCAATCCTCATTCCAAAAGGAGATCGCCATGGCCGACGGAAGCCCCGACCTGACCACAGCAAAGCGCAGCGTTGTTGTGAGTGGTTTTACAAATAGCGTGCTGGACCCGGAGGCCCCGATGCTCGGGCCTGTTGAAAGTGGCGGCACGATTATCGCCAACACGGCCCCGGGTTGCTGGGGCCCGATGATCACACCTCGGTTGCGTGGCGGTCACGAGGTGACGCAGCCTGTTGCCGTGGCAGGCGCCGAGGTGGGCGACGGCGTGGCGATCCGGATACGGGATGTGACCGTGACCTCGATTGCCACGGCCTCGGGGCATGACAGCTCGCCCGAGGGGTTTTGTGTCGGCGATCCGTATGTCGCGGCGCGCTGCCCGGTCTGTGATACGGTCTGGCCCGAAACCCATGTCGAGGGGATCGGGCAGCAATGCGTCAAATGTGATGCCTGCGGCAACGCGGTGACACCGTTCGAGATTGTCCACGGCTACACCGTTACCTTCGACGACACACGCACCGTCGGCCTGACCTTGCCAGAGGCGGCGGCGGGCCAGATCGCCCGGAACGCCAACCATTATGCGGCCCTGCCGGATGCAAGCCGTCAACATTCGATCCTGAGCTATGCGCCCCATGACATGCCAGGTGCCATGGTCCGGATGCGGCCCTTTCTGGGTCAACTCGGAACCTGCCCGTCGATGGCCATGCCCGACAGCCACAATGCGGGGGATTTCGGCGCGTTTCTTGTCGGTGCGCCCCATGCCTACGCGATCACCGCCGAGCAACTGGCCGAGCACAAGACCGATGGGCATATGGATATCGACGCGGTACGACCGGGGGCGATCCTGATTGCGCCGGTCAAGGTCAAAGGCGCGGGCGTCTACATGGGCGATATGCACGCGGCACAGGGCGACGGTGAAATCGCGGGGCACACGATGGATGTCTCGGGCAGCGTGACACTTCAGGTGGAGGTGGTCAAAGACTATCCGATCGACGGGCCGGTGCTCTTTCCCCTGCTCGAAGACCTGCCGCCGCTGGCCAAACCCTTCAGCGCCGACGAACGCGCAAAGGCGCAGCGCCTGGCCACCCAGTGGTCGGTTGCCGAGATCGAGACCGTTGCGCCCATCTCGGTCATCGGCACCGCCGCCAATCTCAATGACGCGATCACCAACGGGTTGGAGCGGGCGGCGAAACTGCTCGGCATGACCGTCGCCGAAGTGCGCAACCGCGCGACCATCAACGGCGCCATCGAGATCGGGCGCGCGCCGGGGGTCATTCAGGTGACATTCCTTGCCCCCCTGTCCCGGCTCGATGCCGTGGGCTTGGGGCATTACGCGCGCGAACAGTACAACCTCTGAGCCATTGAGGTTGGGGGCAGTGTCCCCCGACCTGACCAGCGCAGCGCGGTCCTTTCGTCTAGAGCTTGCTGTGGGTTCCGTCGCAGAGCGGCGGCTTGCCGCTGTGCTTGCAGCCGCAAAAGAACACCCGCTTGCTAGTCTCTGCAGTATATTTGACCGGGGCAAACTCTGTGTCCTTGTGGCTTCCGTCGCAGAAGGGCTGTTTGCCGCTTTTGCCACAGGCGCACCAGAAATAGGTTCTGCCCTCTTGGACTTCGACGTGGTAGGGGGCCTTTTGTGCGATAACGGGGTCTGACATATGCTCTGCTCCGGTAATGAACCCTTGTCTTCGATGCGTGCTCTTGCGCCGCGATCAGCCCGCTATGGCGGCGCGGTAGAGCGTGGCCGCGTCGTTGCCCGACAGATCGACATCGTCGAGCATCAACACCGCCCCCGCCGCGATGTCGCGCGTCACGCGCACCCCATGGGCCAGACCGATGGGCAGCGCCGCGCCCGCGCGGCTGAGCGGGAGCGCCTTGCCCCAGACGGTATAGCCGCCCTCGCCATCCAGCACCTCTCCCGCCTTCAGTGCGCGCTTGGCGACCGAGGCCACGGTGCCGCGCATCTCGCGCGCTTGGCCGGTGGGCTCGTGGCGCAGCGCGGCGCTCAGGACGGAAATCGACAGTTCCAGCCCGATCAGGTGAAAGGGCTTGTACATCGACGCAAAGCGCCCGGTGGAATCCGTGGGCAGGCCGTATTGCTTGAAACAGGCGGCGGCATAGTCATTGGGGGCCTCAAGCACCACATAGACGCCCCAGCGCAGATCACGGAACACAGGCCGCCCGTCGCGTTCGAGCGAGGATACGGTTTCCACCATGCCGCGCCCGTCCAATTGCCCGCCCACCGCGCGCGGGCGCAGCACATGCGCAAGGTCGTCCACGCCGCACGGGGGGAAGCTGAGACCGTTGTCAGGAACATCGAGACCGCAGGCATTGGCAATCGCCACCATTTCGATCGCGCTCTTGGTGCCGTCGAGAAAAGAGTTGAACATCTGCGGATTCATCCCCGCCGCCGCCGCTTGTTCTGCAGTCAGGCCATAATGCGACCAGACGTCATCAGGCGTGACGGCGTGATAGGCGGGCAGGTATTTGGTGCCCTTGCCCGCCGCCGTGACGTGAAATCCGGTGGCGCGTGCCCAATCCACCATCTCTGACACCAGCGCCGGTTGGTCGCCGTAAGCCATGGAATAGACCACGCCCGCTGCCCGCGCCTCTGCGGCAAGGGTTGGGCCTGCCAGCACATCCGCCTCGACATTCACCATCACGACGTGCTTGCCGCCTGCAATGGCGGCGCGCGCATGGATAATCCCGGCACGCGGGTTGCCGGTGGCTTCGATTACAACATCGACGTCGTCACGGGCGGCAAGTGCCTCGCCATCGTCAACATAGGCCGTGCTGGCGATGCGGCTCTCGTCCCAGCCGACTGCGGTACAGGCGGCCCGGGCGCGGGCAGGATCGAGATCCGCAATCGCCGTCACTTCGAGCCCCGCGATGGTCGGCACCTGGCTCAGGAACATCGAGCCAAACTTGCCCGCCCCGATCAGACCCGCCCGAACAGGCTGCCCTCGATCCGCAGCCTCAGAGGCCAATCGCGCAAGGTTCATGTCACATCTCCACGTCTGCCCCAGAGCATGCGACCCGCAAGCCGCTGCCGGGGGATGATAATCCGCTTTTCACTTGATCATATCAGGCTTGCCCCCGACAAGCGGATTTCAAACCGCCATGGTCGCCGCCTTCTCCAAGCCCCCTTTTCGCACCAAGGCAAAGCGGCTCAGTCCTGCGTTCCCGTCACGCCGGGAATATCGACCGTACCGAACACGCGCCCCGATGGCCGGCCCGTTGGCGACCCACCGGGCGGCTCTTCGGAAATCCCCAAGGTCAGCGTGCCCCGCACTGCTGCAATCTCGGGCGGCAGCGCCAGCGCCACGCTCTCTCCATCGGGCCAGAGCCCTACGGATTGCGCAGGCTCGTCTGGCCCATGCGCCCAGACTTGCAGGATGCGCCCTGCGGGCGCTGCCCCTGCGGTTCGGGTTAAAAATACCTCGTCCCGCGCCTTGTCCACCAGCGCGACGACGCGGAAGTCGCCGGTTTGCGACGCAATCTCTGCCGCATAGAGCGGCCCAGTCTGGGGTGGCGCAATCGGCCCCAGATCCACCACTGCCAGCGCCACCGCAACGGCCACCGCGCCCCCCGCCAGCGCCTGCCACAGCCCAAGACGCCGCCAGAATGGCGTGCGCGCGGGTTCAGGGAACAGCCTGTGCAGGAGCGCCGCCCGCGCTCCCGCAGGCGGGGCGAGTGGCGGCAGGTCGGCCAGAGGCGCAAGCTGCCGCTCCCAACTCACGACGCGTGCGGCAAAGGCGGGGTCAGACGCGATGCGCGCGCGCGCCGCCTCAAACGCCTCGCCCGTGAGCAGACCGATCGCATATTCCGCAGCCAGCATGTCATCGTCATCCAAGGTGTCGGTCATCGGCTCATACACTCCCGCAAGGCTGCAAGCCCGCGCCGGAGCCATGTGCGCATGGTATTGAGCGGGATACCCGCGCGCGTGGCCAATTCGGCATAGCTGAGACCGTCGAGATAGGCACCGGTGATGGCTGTGCGGCGGTCCTGTTCCAGTTCTTCAAGACAGCTTTGAATACGCCCAGCCTCTGACCGCGCCACTGCGATGTGCTCTGGATTGCCGCCCGGCGCAGCGATCCCGCCATGATAATCCTCGACGTCGTCATGTAGCCTCCGCGCCCTGAGCCGGTCAATTGCCGTGTTGCGCGCAATCGTGATGAGCCAGGTCATCGGCGCATGTCCGGTGACGCGGTAGCGCCCGGCATGGGCCCATATCTTGACGTAGGCGTCCTGCATGGCGTCCTCGGCGGCATGATCCTGCCCCAAGACACGGGCGCAGACCGCATAAAGTTTCGCGCTTGTCGCATCATAAAGTGCGGCAAAGGCGACACGATCACCAAGCGCGCAGCGCGAAATGAGATGTTCGAGATCCTCAGCCACGCGCAGACCCCCTGCGTTCTGCGGGGGGATCGGTGTTGTCTGTCGCGGGCCAGAGCGGCGCAGTTTCGGAATTCGTATCGATTGGTCTGGCCTTGTCCAAAAAATGTGCCTCGCCGTGAAACTTTCGCTCCGGTCGAGTCGTGGCTGTTACGAATTGGCCCGCATTGGGCGGTCCAATGCAAGAAGAAAGGACTTTTTCCATGTCGTTCAAGACCACATTTGCCCTGACCACCGTCGCAGTTTCCTTGGGTGCCGCCGCACAGGCCGACGATCACGTCACGCTCAGGGGCTATGCTCTGGCCGCGGATGGCGGCACGCTTGTCACCATGGCCGATCTGTCCCAGGCCGGTGCCGTTGAAACCTATGCCCTCGCCACGCCCCTGCGTGCGATTGCCTATCGCCCGGTGACAGGTCAGCTTCTGGGTTATGCCGATGGCGCGATTTATGCGATCGATCCGGAATCGGGCCAACTCACGGATCTTGGTGCCACCTTTATGGAAGATGCGGTTATCGGCAAAGGGGCCGTGGCCTTCGACTTCAACAATCAGATCGACGCCGTGCGCGCGGTTGGGGCTGACGGAGCTAACCTTGTCTATTTTCCGCAAGGGTTCGGCGACAATGACGAACGCGCCAATTCCGTCCGCCGCTTTACCGATGCCTTCTATGTCGCGGGCGACATGTCGGCGGGGTCCGACCCGGTGATCTTTGCCAATGCCTATACCAACGCCATTCCGGGGGCCAAGGCCGCTTCGACCGCGCAGTATGCCCTGGATGCTGGTGCTGATGCGCTTGTGACACTGGCCAACAACGCGGGTGAACTGGCCAGCGTGGGACACCTGAGCCTTGACGGCGCGACCGTGGATGTCTCCGACTGGGGCGGCTTTGACATCGTCTCGCCTGAGGAAGGCACGGATATGGCCTATGCCATCCTGCAAATCGAAGGAGCGGAGACCGCTGGCCTCTATTCAGTTGACCTTGGCTCAGGTGCACTGACCGAAATGGCCGATCTCGGCATGGGCGGATTTACCGGCTTCGCGGTCGCGCAGGCACAATAGCCCGCGCACGGGCCGCCTGCGGCGCGCTTCTTCACGCACACTGCCGCCCCCGGTCCTCGACCGGGGGTTTGCGCGTGCGGTGGCTTTATCGTGTTGCCAGCGCCCGGTCCCAATTATCGATCGCGGCTGAGGGCATTGTGGGTTTTTAGTGCCGCAGTCTTGGTATGATCTTGCGTCGTGATATGTCGTAAGTACCTATATTTATTTATACATTTCTCATGTATCGGGCGTTCCAAGCTCACGCATGGCGCAGGCTGGCATGCGTCGTCATGGTCCACTGGTCGCGCGGGTTGCAAGGCTGTCGCTGGCCTCTGTTGGAAGCATTATGGACGCTTGGAACCCGGACGCTGCCCCCGGACGCGGCGACTCCAGACAAAGCGGGCTTCCGATCCGCTCCGCGATTGCGGCAACGATGGCGAGGCCCAACCCACTGCCCTCTTCTGTCGCCTGCGCGCGCTCAAACCTGGTCGTCAGGCGGTTGAGGGTGTCGCGCGGCAGAACCGGCCCGTCATTGGCCACCACCAGCCGTCCTGCTGCCGTCAATGCCACATCGACCGGAGCGCTCTGTGCCCCGTGGCGAAGCGCGTTTTCCACGAGGTTCCGGCAGAGGATTGCGAAAGCGTCCGGGTCGATATCCGACATGACAGCCTGATCCGGCAGGGTTAACGTGATGCGCCCGGGTGCGGCCATGCGTTCCAGGTCGTCCACCACCAGACGTGCGACGTCTCGCAGATCGGTTGGATGATCCGTGCGCAGCCGCCCACCTTCAGCGCGCGCAAGCTGCATGAGGCGTTCGGAAAACCGGGTCAGACGCTTGAGCGTCGCCTCGATCTCTGCGGCGCGCGCCTCTGTCGCCGGGTCTGATGTTTCGGATTTGAGCCGTTGAGCTTGCGCGATGGCCCCTGCAAGGGGCGTCCGCAGTTCATGTGCCGCGTTCGCCGCAAAGCTGCGCTCGGCCTCGAAAGCGTCGCGCAATCTTGAGAGCAAGCTATTCAAGGTCGCAGCCAGCGGGGCGATTTCCATTGGCAGCTCGCCTGCGGGAACCTCCGAGAGATCACGCGCACCGCGTGCCTCGAGTCTGGTGCGGAACCGGCGGAGCGGCGCAAGACTGAAACGAACGGCGAAGATGATAGCGGCCAGAGAAATTGGCAGCACGACAAGCAGAGGCAGGCCGAGACCCATCTGGATTTCCCGTGCGACAGAGGCACGATGCGCCAGCGGTTCGGCAACGGTGATGCGGACCGTGCCTTGAAGGGCTGCGTCGCTGTAAAAGCGGTGGCTGGCGGTCTCGTGAAATCCCGGACCGTTCCAAGGTGGAAACATGGCCGCATCCGCGGCATGGGATTGCAAAAGGACACGCCCCTCGGCATCGCGGACGACATAGGTAAAGAACTCGTCATGTGCGCGGATTGCGGCCAGACGCTGTGTGACGCCTTGATCCTCGCGCCCGACGATGTCGATCACGGCCAAAGGCAGGATGCGCTCTGCGGTTTCGCGCAGGGCGCTGTCGAAAACCTCGTCCATCTCGTCCCGGACAATCAAGGCTGTCACCGAGGCGGCCAACAGCCAGAGAACCGAAAGAGCAAGGCCAAGCGTAAGCCCAAGCCGCGCCTGAAGACTGGCGGGCCACCTCATGCTTTGCCCAAGCGGTAGCCCATGCCGCGTTCGGTTTCGATGATGGCGGCACCAAGCTTCTTGCGCAGGCGACTGACATGCACCTCGATTGTGTTGCTCTCCACCTCGGCGTCGAAGCTATAGAGTTTTTCTTCCAGCTGTGCCTTGGACAAGAGCTGACCCGGCCGCGCAAGCAGCGCTTCGAACAGCGCCCATTCCCGCGCGGTCAACTGGACCGGCTTGCCATCACGGTGCACGCTGCGCGCCGCAAGGTCGATGTCCAGCGGGCCGTGGGTGACGATCGGATTCGGATTGCCGCTGTAGCGCCGCGCGACGGACCCGATGCGCGCGGATAATTCGGCCAAGTCGAACGGCTTGACCAGATAATCGTCGGCCCCCGCGTTCAGCCCCTCGATCCGGTCAGAAATCTGGTCGAGCGCGGTCAGGATGATGACCGGCGTCACGTCGCCTCGTGCGCGCAAACTCTTGAGAAACCCGATGCCGCGCCCATCAGGCAGCATGAGGTCAAGAAGGATCAGGTCATAGGCCGTGCTGCGCTGTGCGTCGTGCGCGGCATCAAGGCGCGTGACCCAATCGACAGATTGGCCATCGCCCGCGATCTGGTCGCGCACTGCGGCACCAAGAACTGTGTCGTCCTCGATCAACAGGATGCGCATGCGTGGTTTTCCTTTCTACCGGGTCCCGGTTTCTCGCAGGCCTGTATGACGCAAAGCTGACGCGCGTGGCTCACTGTCTTCAGGCTCCTGTCAGCTTTGTCGCGCATCGTTGCTGTCACGTTAACCGCAAAAAGGAGTTTGGCCCATGAAGAAGACGGTGACAATTCTGGGATTTCTCGCGGTGTTTCCGGCCGGTGGCGCGTTGGCGGACGATGACTGCTTTGTGCCGATGGCCGATTGGAAACCGCGCGATGCCGTAGCCCAAATGGCGCAGGAGAAGGGCTGGACCGTGCGCCGCATCAAGATTGACGATGGTTGTTACGAGATCCACGGCCGCGATGCGACGGGCCGACGGATCGAAGTGGCGATCCATCCGGCGACGCTTGAGGTAATAGAGCTCGAATATGAGGACGAAGACGATGAGTGACGCAAGCTCGCGAACGGCGGCGCAAGCGGAAACCTATAGATCCGCAGAAATCAGGGTCTGGGACCCGGTGGTGCGGATGTTCCATTG
>SWCD01011279.1_pt1 | contig 32715 bp, 31 predicted proteins | sample 4693011 | NCBI WGS metagenome assembly SWCD01 (sample SAMN10267278, study PRJNA491770) | bioreactor metagenome | isolation source: DHS bioreactor inoculated with marine | place: Japan: Omine Ridge, Nankai Trough | reverse complement strand
CCCCCCCGCTTCATTTTTCTTGCAGAGGGTCTTGCCGTCCGGCGTGGTTTTCCAGATAAGCGTGGCATTCGGGTTGTTCTGGAAACGCCAGTGGATCGAGAAACTGCAGAAGGTTTAGGACTTGAGCCCGGTCGAGCAAGTTTCGCTCTGGCTTGAGGCATTCTTTTGATTGGATTTGATCTAGGGCGAACTACCGGTCTAGGACGAGTAGATGTCTTTATGGCTTGTCGCCTAGTATTTTGTCTTTTCACCTTTCGGACTTGAGTTATCCTGGAATTTGTCCCTCTCCTAACTGATGATCTTGAAGCAGGTCGCCTGGTAACCCCTTTTGATCGGCGCGCGGGGCGGCCACCTCTAATTCGAGATCCACCAGATTTAGTCCTCTTGCCACGCATAAATCCTCCTCAAACTTTAGAAATTGTATCAACTTTATGACTTTTTGATTATACCCTAAGCGATCGGGGAAATTATTAAAATAAAATATTATTTTTTAGATCAATTAATAGATAAAAAAAATAGCGTGAAGAAAAAATCCTTCACGCTATTTTTATATATAATTATTATTATGGAACAAAAAGAATCTCATCTTTTTGAATTTCGATATTGCTCTCGAAGATATCTGTCTCCATGCCATTGATAAATCCCCAAAAGGCAGCCTGGGCACCTGATGCAGCGTGGTTTATTTGGCGCCCAAAATAAATATTTTGAACGATTTCCATTCCCCTTACTTTCACTGATTTAACCCTGCCTTCACAAATTTTCTCTATGATCATTTTCGATACGAAGCCGACACCTAATCCCTGCTCAACAGCCAATGCAACAGACTCACTGGTACCCATTTCCATTAATACATCTAATTTTTCCATCTCGATCCCAATATCGCGCAGGGATGACTTTGTATTAATAAAGGTTCCTGAGGATGTGTCTCGCATAATATAACGTTCATCATATAATTCTTCGGGTTCGATCATTTCTCTTTCTGTCCAAGGGTGACCCAATGGCACAATTAATATTAACGGTTCTTGCAAATATAATTTAAAATCAGCAGAACTTTGGTTGAGATCATCCACATTTGTAAAAGCAAAATGAATATTACCCTCTGCAAGTCCTTCTAAGGTTTGATTTTGTGGCAATACTTGGCAGGAAATTCGTACCAAAGGATATTCCTTATGGAATTCTGCTAATAATGTCGGCAAAATATATTTACCCGGGGCTGTATTACAACCAACAATTAGGTGTCCGTGAATTTCTTGCTTTAGCAATTCCATCTGCTCTGAAGCTCGAATGGATCCTTCCACTACCTCTTTTGCCATTGGCACCAACACATTTCCTGCATCTGTTATTTCTAAGGTCCGCCCCTTCCTTACAAAAAGATCCACACCTAACTGGTTTTCTAAGGCTTTAATATGTTGGCTGACACTTGACTGCGTCAAATGAAGCCTTTTTGCAGTTTGCGTAAAATTCAAGGTTTCAGCCGCAGTGACAAAAACATTTAATTGATGCACATTTAACATCGTTCCTCCATCTTCAAATCCAAAGGACTACTATTTTAAAATTGATTTATTTCAATATTTTATGGATCATTAAGTCTACTTATGGTTTACTAAAAAAGCATTAGTAAAACTTAGCCAAACTCCATTATTAATCTCATAAATGATTATACTAAAAATGGGGGAATTGTGCAATTTGTAACAAATAGCATCCATATTATCATATTAAGATAGTCAATTCATCCTCTCTAATTAACTAAGGACGAATAAACACATAAATTAAAACGATATTAATGGATTTCGTAAAACGGTATTATGAAAGATTATATTTGTTTTGGATTAATATAATAAATAAAAATAACTAATCAATCTAATTCCAAGGGAGGATATTTTCAAAATCAGTTAGATCAAAACTCTCAAAGATCTCAATTCGGTTTAGATAAAAGATTGAATTCCTGGTATGCGAAAAACCTTCAGCCACACCCAATGCACCAAAATAGCCATACTTAAAGGCCTTATTCACAACCCTTTCATTTACTGTACCAAATGGGTAAGCCAAGGTAGTGATCTTGATTCCTAATACTTTTTCTAGCGTATTTTTAGAAATTCCCAATTCCCTGCCAAGATCGATCCCATCAACTGTTAGATCAGCATGCGAGGCACTATGACTGCCTACCTCCCAGCCCGCATCGTTCAGCTCTAGCAATTCAGCCTTTCCCATAAAATCTACAACTTCTAAGTAAGAACTTACAATATATACATTCCCAATAAAGTCATATTTTTCCATGATCGGGAATGCATATTCAAATACACTTTGCTGCCCATCATCAAATGTGATCACGATCGGTCGCTCGGGCATTTCAGCACCATTGAGAACTGCTTCAATAAGAAGACTGGTTGTGATGCTGGTGTACCCCAATTCTTTCAATCTCTTCATTTGATTTTCAAAATTTTCAGGATTTACGTTATATCGCCCAGGATTTTCTGGACTCACATGATGATACATCAAGATCGGCGCAGTCAAAGGGCCCGCAGGATGAACTGCCCAGGTAGCCGTTGGTGTGATCGTCGGCGTCTTTGTCGATGCAGGTGTTTCGCTTGCTGTGGGTTCAGGCGTGTTCGTAGGAAGAATCGGTTTTGGCGTTTGGCTTGCTGTTGGGGAGACTTCTATAGTGTTCAGATTATTTTCAGCTTGACCATTACAGCCCGCGATGAGAATCATGCACAGAATGAGAAAGATTTTGGCATTCATAGCCCATCATTATGCCACAAATCAACAAAAAAGAGGATGAGTATAAACCCATCCTCTCGCTATATATTTCGATTCAGATCTAACCCCTACACATCCAAATTGCGCACCTCATGGGCATGTGTTTGAATGAAGCGTTTTCGGGGGGGCACGGCTGCGCCCATCAACATATCAAAAGTTCGGTCTGCTTCCACAGAATCTTCGATCGTCACCAATAATAATGTGCGGTGTTCAGGATCCATTGTTGTTTCCCATAGTTGATCTGGATTCATCTCACCCAAACCCTTATACCTTTGTACGCCAACTTTTTCAGCATCTTTGCCAATATTTTTGAGGTATTTTTCTTTTTCCCCTTCAGTGTACACATAAGTTTTCTTTCGTTTATGGGTTAATAAATAAAGTGGCGGTTGCGCAATATACAAATGTCCTGACTCGATCAGTTCTTGCATATAACGGAAGAAGAAAGTTAATAATAAAGTTCGAATATGGCTTCCATCTACATCCGCATCCGTCATGATGATCACACGCCCATAACGCAAACCTTCCAAGCTAAAACCCTCACCCACACCAGTTCCTAAAGCAGAGATCAAAGCTTTTACTTCATTATTAGAGAGAATCTTATCCAATCTTGCTCGCTCAGTATTTAAGATCTTTCCGCGCAGGGGCAAGATTGCCTGAAAATGGCGGTCCCGACCTTGTTTTGCCGAACCACCTGCCGAGTCACCCTCGACGATGTATAGTTCAGATTGGCTAGGATCACGGCTGGAGCAATCGGCTAATTTTCCCGGAAGAGTCATGCTTTCTAAAGCACTCTTTCGGATAACCAGATCGCGAGCTTTTCGAGCAGCTGCTCTAGCTCGTGAGGATGTGAGACATTTTGAAATGATCACTTTTGCAGCTTGGGGGTTTTCTTCTAAGAATGTGCTGAACGCTTCCGAGACAACCTGCTGAGAAACGGTTTGCACTTCGGTGTTCATCAATTTTACTTTTGTTTGGCTTTCAAATTGTGGGTCGGGCACCTTGACCGAAATGATCGCTGTAAGACCTTCACGCGTATCATCTCCCGAAAAATTTGTGTCCGCATCTTTTAATAAACCACTCTTTCGCGCATAATCATTAATCGTGCGGGTAACTGCCGAGCGCAAACCAGTCAAATGTGTGCCGCCATCAATCGTATTGATCGTATTTGCAAAAGCATATAAAGATTCTGAATAGGAATCTGTAAACTGAATGGCCGCATCTACTACTACACCCTCTACTTCTTTCTCACCATGCACCACGGGATGCAAGCCTTTTTTATTACGGTTCAAATATCGAACAAAAGATGTGATTCCACCTTCAAAATAGAAGGTCATTTCTTTTCCATTACGCAAATCGACCAAGCGAATGGTCACACCGCGTGTCACAAATGCCATTTCACGGAATCGAGTTACCAATGTATTAAAGCTAAAATCAATTTCTTCTTTAAAGATCTCTTTATCATATTTAAATGTAGTCTTTGTCCCCGTATCATTTTTATTAATCTTTCCATGGGATTTTACTGGACCCTGTGGAATACCCAGTTCGTATCTTTGGTGATGATATTCTCCATCAAGTTTTACTTCAACTTCACACCATTCTGAAAGTGCGTTGACCGCAGAAACGCCAACACCATGCAAACCACCGGAGACCTTATATGCACCACCATCAAACTTTCCACCGGCATGCAAAATGGTCATCACAACTTCTAACGCTGATTTTTTTTGTGTGGGATGTTCCCCAACCGGGATCCCGCGCCCATTATCTTCAACCGTAACACTGCTATCTGCATTGATCGTAATCGAAATCTTATCCGCTACCCCTGCCAAGGCTTCATCTATGGAATTGTCTACCACTTCGTAGATCAAATGATGGAGAGCTTTTATATCCGTACCACCCACGTACATACCTGGGCGTCGTCGAACAGCCTCTAAACCTTCAAGAACTTGAATGTCCTCTGCTTGATACCGATTTGCTGTTTTTGCCACGTACAACCTCCAAACAAATAATCAGCATTTTTCAATACGATACGCATAAAAAATACTTTTTGAACTCTATAATTTAATTATAGACGAATTATGGGATGTATGTTCTATTTTACCACAGCAGGCATGTTTGCATGTTGGTGAAGAAGAACATAAATAAAGGATAAAAAAGATAAACAAACCTTGACCTATTGTCTCAATTTATGTAGAATTGCTAGTTAAACACCAACAAAATTTTTAGAAGAAGGTTAGCAAATAATATTAAACGTCTTATTATTTGCCAAAAGGAGGCTTTTCATCTGAGATTATTCCCCAACAAGTACAATAAACTGCAATATTTTTTTTATTAATCCTCTGCGCGAGCGGAGAAAATCAATCATGTTTTAAGGAGGAGTAAGAATGTCTAAGCGCGTTCTCTCTATTTTTGGTCTTATCTTAGTTGCAAGCTTTGCTTTAGTAGCTTGTGGCGGCAGCAGCTTCGAATGTGAAGATGCCATTGGTTGTGTTTCCTACGCCGAAGGCGAACCAGTTCGAATTGCTTCTGCATTAGTAATTACCGGCCCCAACACCCAATTAGGTCTTGACTCCCAATACGGTGTGGAAGTTGCTATGTCCTTCCAAGATACACTTTTCGGCCATGAAATTGAACTTCAGGCTGAAGATGATGGTTGTAACGCTGAAGGCGGCCAGGCCGCTGGACAGAAGATTACTTCTGACCCCACCATTGTTGCGATCGTTGGTACAAGCTGCTCCGGTGCTGGCGTTGCCATGTCATCCGTAGTTTCCGAGGCTGGATACTCAATGGTATCCCCCTCCAATACTTCCCCAGTATTGACAGATCCTGATGTTGCTTGGCACCCAGGTTACTATCGCTCAGCTCATAATGATAAAGTTCAGGGCGCAGCAATTGCTGACTTTGCCTTCAACGAACTTGGTCTACAATCAGCCGCAGCTATTCATGATGGCGATCCCTACACCGAAGGTTTAGCTAACGCTTTCCGCGTAAGCTTTGAAGCTTTGGGTGGCGAAATTACAGCTTTCACAGCCGTAGTTGTTGGTGATACCGACATGCGCCCTGTTTTGACAGAAGTTGCTTCTGGTTCTCCTGAATTTATTTACTTCCCAGTATTCACAGCAGAATGTGCCTTCTTGGCAAAACAAGCTGGTGAAGTTGCTGGTCTTGAAGGCACCGTTTTGGCCGCTGCTGATGGTTGTATCTCAGCTGACGCTGCTGCCGCAATCGGTGAAGCTGGTGCTGGCATGTTTTTCTCCGGTCCAGATATTTCCTTCTCCGGTCAACTTTATGAAGATTTCAAAGTTGAATACACCGCAATTTCCGGTGAAGATCTTCTTTCCGTGTTCCACGCTCACGCATTCGATGCAGCCCGCATGATCTTTGCTTGTATTGAAGAAGTAGGCGTTGAAGATGGTGCTGACCTTCACATTGGTCGACAAGATCTCCGTGATTGTTTATCAGCTACATCTAACTTCACAGGCATCACTGGTTCATTGACCTGTAATGATTATGGTGACTGTGCTGATCCTAAGATCACAGTTTCCGAATTGGTTGGCGGCGAATACTCTACAGTTTGGCCGTAAGACTGATCTGTTGTTAGTTTAGAGTTAGTTAAACAAAGACCCAGGGCCTAGCCCTGGGTCTATCACAAATTCCAATCGGAGTTAAAACAAATGACACGATCGAAAGACTTTGACTTTGTCGGCCTTTTTTTATGGGTTTTTCGTGCCGTAATCATCATCCTGATCGTTTGGGGAACTTATGCAACTATTGCAGAAAACCCTTACGAATCCCGAACTTGGGTTGACTTTATTATTTTCGGTTTAGCTCAAGGAAGTATGTATGCCTTGATTGCGATCGGATATACCTTGGTTTATGGTGTCCTTTTCATGATCAATTTTGCCCATGGCGAATTCTTTATGGCAGGCATCCTAACCACCACCGTAGTAGTCACAACCCCCCTAAGTGAATCAGGGTTTTTGAATGAACACCCCATTCTTTCTCTCATCATTATCGCCATTTCATCAATGGCAGTTTCTATTTTCATCTCAATACTAACCGAAAGAATTGCCTATCGCCCCCTCAGAAAAGCTCCTCGACTCGTGCCGTTGATCACCGCAATTGGTGCCTCTTATTTTTGGCAAAATTATTTTCGAGGTTTATTTGGTTCCGGGATCAAACCCATCCCACAGATCGAAATTCTATCTGGCTCAATTCCCCTAGATTTTCTGGGTACGACCATGTTGAAATCTCATGTATTGGTGATCGTTACCACGGTCGTGATGTTGATCGCCTTAAATTTTTTCATCATGAAAACAAAAATTGGGACAGCAATACGTGCAGTTGCTGAAGACAAAGATGTCGCCAACCTCATGGGCATCAATGTCGATCAGACAATTTCAATTACCTTCGCAACTGGCGCAGCAATGGCTGGAATTGCAGGGGTACTTTATTCTTTGGTCTTTCGACAAGTTCACTTTTTCATGGGTTTCATCCCTGGCATCAAAGCATTTACTGCCGCTGTATTAGGCGGGATTGGAAGTCTCCCCGGCGCAGCAATAGGTGGTTTACTGCTAGGCATGTTTGAATCTGTAGGTCCGAGCCTTTTCTTTAGAGGTCTTGGCATTCCTGCATTTAATCAACTCAAAGACGTGATTGCTTTCACCATGCTTGTGATGGTTTTGATATTCAGACCTCAGGGCATTGTCGGTGAAATTCTCGCCGAGAAAAAGGCATAAGGTAGGTAAATAATGAATACTAATAAAACTTACCGTGATGCATGGAAAACTGGTTGGACAGCTGGAGTTGTGGCATTAAGTATTTCAGCATTAGGTCTAGCAGAACTATTCGCAAAACGAAATATTGTTTCTGGTGTGATCACAATGGGTCAAGTGATGGTTTTTATTACTCCCCTTGTGATGGCGTACATGTTTACAAAAAACTTAGTATCCGAACAAAAGAAAACTGGACCGCTCTTTGGTGCAGTGATTGGGGCAACCACTGCAATTCCCCTCGTATTACTAATAATCGCCAGCACCCTCTTCGATATTCGTAATATCTTTGTAAATGTATCTCCTTCATTAATTGAGCTTTTGACCTTTGGTCAATCAAATGCTTACGTGGGTAGTTTGATTTTATTTATCTTAATGGCATTCCTTAGCTATCTTTCCGCATTTACCCACCAATTACCAGATAAAGTTAAGCGATCTCTATTTACGGCATTCGCAACGATCTTGATCGTCGGGATGTTCTCAGAGATTCTTACTGGAAGAATTCGAGCATTCTTTGGTGGACTATTTGGCACAAGTGTGGGTTCCGCCATTGTGCGTTTCCTCTTTAAATCAAAGGCGATCCAGATTATCCCTGCCATTGTAGTGTTTGCAACTGCAGCATACATTGGCTATCGAAAAGTGCCCAAAACTGAAGAAGAAAAGAAACAGTCAAAACGCAAATTCATTATAGATGGAAAAGTACAGTGGAAAACAGTCATTCCATTGGGCATACTCCTCTTAGTCCTGCCATTTATTCTAGGAACCTACCTATCCGAGGTAACCAACAATGTAGGTATCTACATTGTTAGGGGTCTTGGATTAAATATTGTGGTCGGGTTTGCAGGCCTGCTTGACTTAGGTTATGTGGCCTTCTTTGCGATTGGTGCTTACACCATGGCTGTATTGACTTCAACAGGACCCCTTGGCTTATTTGGAATGAGCTTTTGGTTAGCCTTACCGATCTGTGTGATCGTGGCAGCCCTGGCAGGAGTCATGTTAGGTATCCCCGTTCTAAGAATGCGTGGTGATTATTTAGCAATCGTGACCCTCGGTTTTGGTGAAATTATTTCCCGATTAGCGATCTCAGATATGCTAAAACCATTTGTCGGTGGTGCACAAGGTATATTGCAAATTCCTAAACCAAGTATCGGATCCCTCGTTTTCACGAAACCAGAAGTTCTATATTACGTCGTTTTGGCTGCTGTAGGATTAGCTCTATTTGTTTCTTGGAGACTCCGTGATTCCAGATTGGGCCGACAATGGATGGCAATGCGAGAAGATGAAGACGTTGCTGAGGCAATGGGCATCAATTTGATGAAAACCAAAATCTTAGCCTTCTCCATTGGTGCTGCTTTTTCCGGGTTAGCTGGTGCGATCTTTGCTAGTAAACTTACCTCGATATTCCCCCATAGTTTTAGTGTATTGATCTCGATCAACGTACTTTCACTGATCATTGTGGGTGGTATTGGAAGTTTACCTGGCGTAATGGTGGGTGCAGCCATATTGGTTGGCCTTCCCGAGTTATTACGTGAATTTGCCGAATATCGATTATTGATGTACGGTATTTTATTGATCGCAATGATGCTTGCCAAACCAGAAGGCTTTTTGCCTTCCGAAGTTCATAAACGAGAATTGCATGCTGCCGAAGAAGAATTTGCAGCAGAGGCAGGGGACTAGGAGAAATTATGGTAAATATACTCTCTGCAAATAACGTAACAAAACGCTTTGGTGGTCTGGTCGCAGTCAATAATTTTAGCGTTGACATCAAAGAAAATTCGATCTCTGCGGTGATTGGACCTAATGGCGCTGGGAAAACCACGTTTTTCAACTTGATCACTGGTTTTTACAGCCTCGATGAGGGTTCCATTATTTTCGAGGAGAATACCTCCGTTGCCAATCGGCCGACGGATCAAATCACTCGTCTAGGAATCACCCGAACCTATCAAAATATTCGCCTGTTTGCGAATATGTCAGCTCTTGAAAATATTCTGGTAGGACAAGAACCTTTATTGAATTCTTTTTGGGCTGAAGCCATTTGGCGTTCAAAAGGTTTTGTAAATGAAGAGGCTGAAGCTCTCGAAGAAGCCCAAAGATTACTAAACTTTGTCGGCCTTCAAGGCCTTGGTGATCAATTATCCAGAAACCTACCCTATGGTGCACAAAGAAGATTGGAAATTGCTCGAGCCTTAGCCAGCAAGCCAAAACTTCTACTCTTAGACGAGCCAACCGCAGGAATGAATCCTAATGAAACAGGGGAAATGACCCGTTTCATCCAACATTTAAGAGATGAATTAGGCGTTACGATCCTGATGATCGAACATGATATGAAGGTTGTCATGGATATTAGTGAACAGATCTCAGTAATGGATTATGGTTCAAAGATCGCTGAAGGTAAACCAAAAGAAATCCAGAGCAACCCGCGTGTGATCGAGGCCTATCTTGGTCGAGGTGCAGCAAGTGGATTGGAAACTGTAACAGCATAATTGGAGAACACCTATGCCTATGCTTGAAGTAAATGACATTCATACTTACTACGGTAATATTCATGCACTCAAAGGTATCTCTCTGCATGTAGATGAAGGCGAAATCGTCAGTTTGATCGGAGCCAACGGTGCCGGGAAAACAACTACCTTGCGTACGATTGCCGGGTTGTTAACCCCCCGCCAAGGAGAGATCACCCTGAATGGCGAGGATCTTACTCAATATCCTGCCCATGATCTTGTTTATAAAGGTATCGCCATGGTTCCTGAGGGCCGCGGTGTATTTGCAAGGCTTTCAGTAATGGAAAACCTTGAAATGGGTGCCTTTTCTCGTACAGATAAGGGAGAGATCGAGGCCAATATACAAATGGTCTTTGAGCTCTTCCCTAGAATGGAAGAACGACAGAAACAACCCGCAGGAACACTTTCAGGTGGTGAACAACAAATGTTAGCCACTGGTCGAGCCTTAATGGCTGTACCGAAACTTCTCCTGATGGATGAACCTTCTATGGGTTTGGCACCGATTTTAGTTGAGGGTATCTTTGATACCATTGAAAAGATCAACAAAGAAGGTGTGACCATTCTTTTGGTGGAGCAAAACGCTTTGATGGCGCTCTCGATCGCCGACCGAGGATATGTTTTGCAAACCGGTGAAATCGTTCTACATGATAAGGGTGAAGAACTCAAGAAGAACGAAATGGTGCAGAAAGCCTACCTGGGTATGGAATAAAAAAATATACTCTATAATTAGCGCAGTGTGAGCCAATGGCTTTCACTGCGCTTTTTTTTCGATAATTTCCGAAGGAATTCTTAGATGTTAATCCTTAATGCAACCGAAGTCCGAAAAGCTCTCCCAATGGCTGAAACAATTACAGCGATGAAATCTGCCTATCTTGCCCTGTCAACCGGGCAAGCTGAAATGCCACTGAGAGCACGCCTTCCCATCCCCCCCCAAGACGCTGTCTCCCTTTTTATGCCTGCCTTTGTAAATAATAAAGAAGGTCATGCCCTGGCAGTCAAGATCGTGTCGGTATTTCCAAATAATCCTGAAAAGGGCTTGCCCCTGATCCATGCCTCAGTTGTGGTTATGGATACCGAAACCGGAAAGACTCTGGCAGTGCTCGAAGGTGGTGCGCTGACCGCCATCCGTACCGGAGCAGGTGCAGGTGCGGCTACAGATATATTGGCAAGAAAGGACAGCAAAACCGTAGCCATTTTTGGTGCAGGGGTACAGGCACGAACTCAGTTGGAAGCGGCATGTACTATTCGAAATATTAACAAAGTTTGGGTCTACGACCCTAATGAAAAAAATGCCGCCAAATTTGCCAAAGAGATGGCAGGTATGGGACCCAATCCCAAAAATATAGTTGTCGCTGGTTCCCCCCGCGAAGCTTTGGCAGATGCAGATATCATATCCGCAGCCACAACCTCTCTCACCCCCGTCTTCGACGCCGCTGATCTGAAACCGGGCGTACATATTAATGGGGTTGGCTCCTATACACCTGAAATGCAAGAAATTCCTGCTGAAGCCATTAAAAATTCAAAGGTAATCGTTGACTCCCGGTCAGACTCTTTGGCTGAAACAGGAGACCTGATCCAGGCCATACAGAAGGGTATAATCACAAAAGAACATATCCATGCTGAAATAGGTGAAATACTTGCAGGAAAAAAACCTGGCAGAGATAATGAGATGGAAATGACATATTTCAAATCTGTTGGGGTTGCTGTGCAAGATGCTATGGCAGGTCAGTTGGCCTTAGAAAATGCAATTAAACTTGGTCTTGGCCAAAAGATCGATTTTTAAATACATTATATTAAAAATATTTATTATGTATACAAATTAGTGATTTTTGAGGATTAAATGATAATGAATGCTATTCCCAAAACTGCAGATTTTCTTGTCATCGGCGGAGGTGTCATGGGGGCCAGCACAGCCTATCACCTCGCTCAGCGTGGTTGCAAGAATGTGGTTTTACTTGAGAAAGAAGAATTTCATGGGCAGGGTGCTACAGGTCGATGTGCCGGTGGTGTGCGCTATCAATTTTCAACTGAAATAAATATCCGTTTGTCCCAGATCAGCCTCCCAATGATCGAACGTTTTCCCGAAGAATTAGGGCAAGAAGTAGATTTTCAGAAAGTTGGTTATTTATTTTTACTTAATAATGAAAAAGACATCGCCAAATTTGAAAGAAATATCAAACTCCAACACAAGCTAGGAATCAGGACCGAATGGCTGAGCGGAGATGAGGTTAGAGCCCGCCTCCCTATGATGAAATTAAACGATATTACCAAAGCTGCCTTCAATGACAACGAAGGATTGGTGGATCCTAATGGATTGGTAATGGGCTATATCAATGCGGCCACCAAATTAGGTGTGAGTGCATATAACGAAGTAGAAGTCACCGGAATAAATATTCGCTCCGGCAGGATCATCGGTGTAAAAACCAATAAAGGGGAAATAGATGCACCAGTTGTAATCAATTGCGCCGGCCCATGGGCTGGACAGATCACCAAGTTCGCCGGTTTCGACATCCCAATTAAACCTCTTCGTCGTCAAATGTTAGTCACTACTCCTCTCCAAGGAATCCCAGAGAATTTCCCGATGGTGATCGATTTTGCTCAATCCCTTTATTTTCATCGTGAAGGTGAAGGAATCCTCACTGGCATGTCGAATCAAAATGAGCAATTTGGATTTGATCAATCCGTAGATCCTGATTTCGAATTATTCAATATGGAACGAGCGATCGAACGTATGCCCATGCTTGAATCCGCTGGGCTTACCTCCCATTGGGCTGGCTTATATGAAGTCACCCCCGATGCCCACCCGATCTACGGAAAAACACCGGTAGAAGGGTTTTTCATGGTCGGCGGTTTTTCTGGTCATGGTTTCATGCATGGTCCGGTATCAGGAAAATTAATGTCAGAGATAGTCCTAGATGGAGAATTTAAGACGCTCGATGTGAGCATGTTGGACCTTGCTCGTTTTGAGGAAGACCGCTTGATCCATGAATATAATGTCGTTTAGACTTAAATATTATAAATAAGGAATCTTAAAAGAAATGGAAGAAAATACGATTTGGAAAGTTCGGCAATCTGTATATCAACATTTCACCAACCAACATTGTGCCCCAAACATCGCAGATCTTGTAGCTGATTTAGGTCTGCCAGAAGAATCAATTCGCACAAATTTGCTTGACCTAGCCAATAAGCATCACACGCTTACTTATTCAGCATCAAATGACCAGATAAGCATGGCCTGGCCTTTTTCGGCAACACCTACTGACTACCCCGTGGATACACCCGGTGGCAGAATATGGTCAAACTGTGCATGGGATGCATTGAGCATCCCCCACTTGGTTCAACAAGATGCAGAATCTCAATATGCTTGTCCAGATTGTGAGGAGCCGATCAAGATTGTATTCAAAAATGGCTTATTAGAGAAAACCGATGCAGTCGTTCATTTTTCGGTTGCACCAAAAGTATTCTTCGATGATTTGGGTTGTATTTGACAAACCAATCAACTCTTCCGGTCGGAAGAACACGCAATAAAGTACTCTAATGATAATCAAATAGAATTAGGAGCTATCATCCCTGCCCAGCAAGCACTTGAACTAGGCAAACTTTGGTTTGGGAATATGTTGGACTTAGAATGGCGGCCGATGGACAAAAATAAAATTAAACAAATAATTACCCAGGTTGGACTATTCGGGGAATTTTGGGAAATCTAGGAAATTACATGGATCACGTTGTTTATTTAGATGCAAAAGCAAAAGAATTAACAAAAATTCTTTCTAATGAAAAAACAATGATCATCAGAGGGGCAACTGGAAGAAAACTACCCTATGGCAGGGTAAATTCTGGGGATATTCTTTATTTCATCGAAAATGATGGGAGTGGATTAATTAATGCTATGGCTCATGTAAATCTGGTAATTAATTCGGAAAAATTATCCCCCGATGAATCCATCTCTATGGTCGAGGAATATCAAAATAAGTTGTTGTTGACCGAAAAACAATATAAGAGATGGGGTGGAAAACGTTACCTCGTGCTTATTGAAATTGAATCCGCAAAAGAAATACCACCCTTTTACATAGATAAAAATGATTATGGCAATATGGATGAATGGCTGCCCGTTGAGAATATTGAAAAAGTAAAAGTATAGGAAACCTTATGCCCAATGCTGAGATCATAACTATCGGAACCGAAATATTGTTGGGGGAAATCGTTGACACAAATTCCCGCTTCATCGCTCGTGCCCTGCGTGATGATGGGATCGATCTCTTTTGGACATCCACTGTAGGGGACAATGTCGATAGAATTTCAGATGCGATCCAAGCTGGCCTAAAAAGGTCAGATATTATCATCACCACGGGGGGATTAGGCCCTACCATCGACGACCCCACCCGCGAGGCAGTAGCAAAAGCCCTTGATATCGATAATCATTTTCAAGAAAAACTTTGGCTAGATGTGATCGATCGTTTTGCAAAATACGGAAAAGTTCCAACAGAGAACAATAAACGACAGGCCTTTATCCCTTCTGGCGCAATTCCAATTCCTAATCCGGTAGGCAGTGCACCTGCATTCATCGTTGAATCCGAAAATAGTTTGGTCATTTCCCTCCCCGGCGTGCCAAGTGAAATGGAATATCTGATGGTCAACGACGTGCTTCCTTTTTTAAGGGAAAAATTTGACCTAAATGCAATAATTAAGACCAAGATCTTGCGTACTGCCGGAGTGGGTGAATCGCAGATCGACGAATTGATCGCGGATTTAGAACAATCCAACAACCCCACCCTTGGGCTTTCTGCCCATGCAGGAGCAGTGGATCTGCGTATCACTGCCAAAGCTGAAAATGAATCCCTGGCGGATAAGCTGATCGCCCCGGTGGAGGAAGAACTTCGGAAGCGATTAGGAGACATGATTTTCGGGGTGGATGAGGAAAGTCTTGTGGATGCCGCTATGGCAAACATAAGCAAGATTGGCTGGAAACTCGCCATCGTAGAATCTGGATTGAACGGAAATCTCAGCAATGGCCTCACCAATTCAGGTGATCCTAATTTTGTTGGGAGTCAGATTGTTTCTAATCAACCCAACCTATCTGAGCTTAAACAAATTTGTCGAGATACTTTAGAAAAATTTTCTGCGGATGCTTGTTTAGGTGTGGTTTTGTCTGAAGGAAAGAACCAACAAAACCTTATCATTTCCATGCATTCCCCCGTCACAGAAAGTGATTTAGAAAGGTCTTATGGCGGCCCACCACAAATGGCTCCAAAATGGGCAGAAAGCTTATGCCTAAATTATCTCCGCATGTTATGGGAATAAATCAGGAATCCAAATTTTGCCTAAACAACCCTCTTGTCATCTCCCTTGCAATCTCGTATGATAGGGTCAATTAAATTATAAAAATAAACCAGCTTTAGGCTGGTTTTTAATAAGTAGAATATGAAAGGAAAATTAATGAGCAACCAAGCTGATGTGATTTTGAAAAATGCAATCGTACTTGCCATGGACGAAGACTACAAACATTTTGAACCAGGCGCAGTTGCCGTCAAAGGAGACAGCATCATTGCCGTGGGGGATGAGAAAGAGATCCTTGCGGATTACACCGCAGCAGAAATAATAGATTGTGATGGCAAGGTGTTAATGCCTGGTTTGGTGAATGCACATACGCACGTCCCAATGACCCTGTTACGCGGCATAGCCGATGACCTTCGTCTCGATGTATGGCTTTTGGGTTATATGATGCCCATAGAACGAGAATTCGTTTCCCCTGAATTCGTTAAGCTTGGCACTTTAATCGGCTGTGCAGAGTTTATCCGCACTGGAATTACCAGTTTTGCCGATATGTATTATTTCGAAGATGATGTTGCAAAGGCAACTGCGCAAGCAGGACTGCGTGGCGTCCTCGGACAATCCATCTTGAAATTCCCGACGCCAGATGCAGGCTCTTATGAAGAATCCTTAGAATATACTCGTGATTACATCATCCGCTGGAAAGATCATCCCTTGATCGTCCCCTCCATTGCGCCCCATGCACCTTTCACCTGTACCCCCGAGATATTGAAAGCAAGTGCTGCTTTAGCGGCGGAATTTGATGTCCCCCTTCATACCCATTTGGCGGAAACCGCAGTTGAAGTTGAAAACATGCGTGCAGAGAATGACATGCCCGTGATACCTTATGCTAAGAAACAAAACTTGTTCGATGCCAAAGTCCTTGCGGCTCATTGTGTACATATAGACACTGGTGAGATAAATACTCTTCTTCATCATAATGCTGGTGTAGCCCACAATCCCTCCTCCAACATGAAACTGGCCTCCGGGGCAGCCCCCGTCCAAGAAATGCTTGAAGCTGGTTTAAAAGTTGGCATCGGCACCGATGGGCCAGCCTCCAATAATGACTTAGATATGTTTGAAGAGATCCGGTTGGCAGCTTTTCTAGCCAAATTACGGGGTAATGATCCCACCGCTCTGCCAGCCAGAACGGCCATCACGATGGCTACTCGCATGGGGGCCCGGGCTATGCATATCGGTGATATCACCGGTTCATTAGAAGTGGGCAAAAGAGCCGATTTGATCTTGGTTGACATCAACACCCTCCATAATTCCCCCCGATTCAGGCGAGACCCCAACGGCATTTACTCGCAATTGGTTTATGCTGCAAAATCAACCGATGTCACGGATGTGATGGTAAACGGAAATTGGGTAATGCGAGAAAAAGTTCTTCTAACCATTCAAGAAAAAGAACTGCTCGAAGAAGCCAATCTCTATGCCAAAAAATCAGACGCCTTCCTTATCAAGCGTGAACAATCAGTTCTTTCCAAATTGATCGCCATTGGTGGGGCCGCGGAAGGGGAAAGCTTCGAGATTCAGGTCAAGGTAAAGATTAGCGATCCCGACCCAGTAACAGAATCCATAGAGAGTGATCAGTTAGAAAAAATATACTTTCGGCATTATAAAGAATTCGATACTTATTTTATTTTTGATGATCCCAAACAAGGTCAAGTACGACATCGCGAAGATGAATTTATCAACGAAAAAGGGGAAGTAGAACACACCCGCACCCGATTGACATTAGTAGGCGAGAAAAGTGAGCATAAATTCCCCACAGATGTGATCCTTTCGCGAAGTCGATACATCGCCCCTGCTCCCCAAACACTTAGATTTCTTAGGGAGTACTTCAAACCAGATAGCGAGCTATATATTCAAAAGGACCGCCTACGTTGGTTGGTCAAATATAAGGGTGAAGAATTTTACGTCAATTTAGACAAAGTTAATAAACCCGATCTTGGATATTACCTTGAGGTCAAAAGTCGCACCTGGAGTAGTAAAGATGCCGAGAAAAAGTCAACACTCGTAGTTGAGTTGATTGAGCTATTGGGCGCAAATCCACAAAAAACGGTACCCCAAGATTATTCTGAGATTTTAGAAAATAACTAATAATAAATCGAAAAGAACCGGATATCATTCGGTTCTTTTTTGATACAAGTTTCCCGTTTTACCCTTCATGTTATACTCAATTATGCACTCAACTTTACAATTCACCATTGATATTGCCCAAAAAACAGGGGATTTATTACTAGAATATTTTAATTTAAAAGGCATTAAATCTCAGTTTAAATCAGATCATACGCTCGTCACCGAAGCAGATCTTGCAGCAGATAATCTTATCCGTTCATCGATCATTTCAGAATATCCGAACGATCTGATCATTAGTGAAGAATCTTCCCAAGAAATTGATCAAACAGACCACCCTACCTGGATCATCGACCCCTTAGATGGCACCACCAATTTTAGTTTGGGACTTCCCATTTGGGGCATTTCAATTGCTCGGGTAGTGAACCAAAAACCAGAAACAGCCGTCCTATTTTTCCCCCGATTAAATGAGCTATATTCTGCCCAGTTAGGGGAAGGAGCTCAATTAAACAGTCATAAGATCGAAACCAAAGGGCTCGCGGAAAACAAGTTCCATGGATTTTTTACTTGTTGCACCAGAACCCATCGAAAATATAATGTGGCGGTTCCCCACAAAACAAGAATATTTGGGTCTGCGGCATATGATTTTTGTGCCGTAGCCCGAGGTTCCGCTATTGTTGGTTTTCAGGCAACCCCAAAAATCTGGGATATTGCTGCAGGCTGGTTGCTAATTCAAGAAGCTGGCGGAATTACAGAAACATTTGAAGGCACGGAGCCTTTCCCCCTTGTCCGATCAATTAATTATAATGATCTTTCATTTCCCACAATTATGGCGGCAAATAGTGCCCTCGCCAATAAAATGAGGGGATATATTACTACCAATGATTAAGTATAAATTTGGACGAATTTTATATGAAATTATTAGATTCTTAACTAAGAATTCACTTTATAATAAAGGACAGTTAAGAAAATGGATTGAAATTGGATTCTTAATTAGGAGTAATTCTTCTGAACAAAAATGAAACTAGAAAATTAGAAAAAAAAGAAAATAATCCTCTTCCACAGCAACTGAAATCCGGTGATTTACTAAAAGATCGCTATCAGATTCAGGAAATTATTGGCGCGGGGGGAATGGGAACAGTCTATCGATCCAGGGATACCAATTTTAAGGCGATTAGACTTGTTGCGATCAAAGAAATGATCAGCAATGTGACAGACCCCATGGTCCGCAAAAATATTGAAGATATTTATGAACGTGAATCCAATATTTTAGCGACATTGCGTCATCAATCTATTCCCCGAATTTATGACTATTTTTATATTAAGGATCGCGCCTACCTTGTCATGGAATTTGTAAATGGTCGTGATCTTGATTCAATCCTTGAAGGAACGAAACAATTCTTTTCAGAACAGCAAATCATCACTTGGGCAATTGAACTTTGTGATGTGCTTTCATACCTCCATTCTCAAAAACCAGAACCTATAATTTTTAGAGATATGAAACCTTCAAATATAATGATGAATACACAAAATCATCCTATATTGGTAGATTTTGGCATTGCTAAAATATTTGAGTCGGGGCAAAAAAACACTATGGTTGGTACGGAAGGATATTCGCCCCCAGACCAATACCGAGGGGAAGCTACTCCACAAGTGGATATTTATGCCCTCGGTGCTACATTACATCATCTCCTTACATTAAAGGATCCTCGGTCAGAACCACCATTTTCTTTCAACGAGCGAAATATTGAGGATTTGAACCCAAATATATCCAAAGGGTTTATTGCTGTGGTAGAAAAAGCTTTGCAATATAATGCTGAGGATCGTTATTCCTCTGCTGAAGAAATGAAGGAAGCATTATTTAGTGTCGCTCGAAAAACTGGCACATTATTGGGGGGGATGTACACTACAAGTTCCTTGAATACTCAAACAAAAATTGGAATAAAAGCTCTTTGGTCCTTTGAATGCGAGGATGAACTGAGGGGAACACCTGCACTTCATGATGGCAGGCTCTATGTTGGAAGTTATGATAATAACCTCTATGCCCTTGATGCCGCCAGTGGAAAATTTATTTGGAAATATCCTACAGATGGTGGAATTCCAGGGAAACCCGCAATTCTAAATCAGAACATTTTTCTCGGTTCTGAAGACAATCGACTCCATGTTCTATCTACTCGCACTGGAAAGGTTGTCTGGACCTACTATACTGATGGACCAGTTAGGTCATCACCCCGCTTAGCCCAAGGTCACGTTTTTATTGGCTCTGACGATGCTCATCTTCATGCGGTAAATTCAACAAGCGGCAGATTATCTTGGAAATTCGATGCTGGGGCATCTATTCGCTCACAGCCATTCGTAACCGATGAGTATGTCTATTTTGGCACAGAAATTGGCGAGTTATTTTGTTTAGATTTTCGTGGGAAAACGAAATGGCGCTTTCCAGCCAAGCGAGCGATCTCCTCATCCCCCATCGTTCATCAAGACATTGTTTATTTCACCTCGCTAGATAGCCATCTATATGCCATTGATGCTAAAACCGGCTGGTCCATTTGGCAAGTGCGGTTAGGAAAAGGTTCAGTTTCTTCTCCTGCAATCGTTGACCACATGATTATTACCGGCGCAGCAGATAATGTGATTTATTGCTTCGATTTAAAAACCTCAAAAGAACGTTGGCGCTACACCACTGACCATCAGGTTGCTGGCTCCCCAATTACACATAAAGAAAACGTTTATTGTGGATCGGTTGATGGAAATATTTATTGCTTAGATAAGAATAATGGGCAATTGAAATGGAAATTTGCGAGCAAAGGTCCTATTACAGGAACGCCAGTGGCAAATGAAGATATGATTTACTTTGGCTCTGCTGATAAAAATATATATGCGCTTCTTGCATAATTAAAGGGATTGATCAATGAGCAATTTTATTAAAAACATACTTAACAAAATTTTTCCCTCTTCATCCACCGATTCAGAAGGAACTTTAACAAATTCTGATATAAATTTCGGGGCCGCAACAAAAGATCAATCTAGTACTTATTTTAATGATTCGACAGCCCCATTAACCGAAGAACAACTATCTGAACTACTACTTAAGTCAAACCAGATCGGACCAAAACAATTGATCGTTGGTGTAGCGCGCGATGTCGGGCGCCAACGTCAAAACAACGAGGATTCGATCTTTTCCTTATCAACAATTATTGACTCGAATGAGACCTCCCTCCCGGTTGGCATATTCATCGTTGCCGATGGCATGGGGGGGCATAATAATGGCGAAGTTGCCAGTGAATTAGCAGTTCGAACCATGTCCTATCATCTCGTAAAAACCCTGTACCCTGCAATATTTAGCCCAAAACCTCATGCACCAGAAAACTCATTACAGGAAATATTAATTTCGGGGGTAACTCAAGCCAATGAAATGATCAATAAGCATTCAAATGGGGGGGGAACCACATTAACAGTAGCGCTTACGATTGGCACGCAAATGACCATTGCCCATGTTGGAGATAGCAGAGCATATTCAATCTTTTTAGATGGCAGAATGCAGCCACTCACCCGAGACCACTCCCTGGTCAGCAGATTGGTGGAACTTGGTCAGATCACAGAAGAAGATGCCAAACATCACCCTCAAAAGTCCACACTTTATAACGCAGTTGGACAAAGCAATGTGCCTCGTCCAGACATTGTCAACGCAAATTTTCCCCACCCCGGTTACCTAATGATTTGCTCAGATGGTCTTTGGGGTGTATTAGAAGAAGATGATATGTTTTCCATCATCACAAAGGCCCCTTCTCCTCAACGCGCCTGTCAAGACCTTGTAGATGCCGCCAATGCAGCGGGGGGACCCGACAACATTGCGGTTATCTTGGCAAAATTATCAGAGTAAATCTTGTTCAAGTTGATTGAATATAATTATTGAGAAATAGATGACTACAAATTATCTGGATAATTTTTATGCACGCTTAGGGATTTCCAAATTGGCATCTCAAGAAGAAATTAGAGATGCCTATCATCGCGCGGCGAAAAGATTACATCCAGATACCAATGACACCCCAGCTGCAACAGAATTATTCTTGCAAGTTCAAGAAGCTTACGAAACCCTCTCTAACCAAACAAAACGATCTAACTATGATTCGACACTCCCTGAAGATATTCAGGCACCTCCCGATATTATGGTGAACACAATCTATAGTCGTGATGTATTACCCATCAGTGAATCCCCACAACTTATTTATCTACTATTGAATCTTATAGCTATCGAACAGCCAGAGGATCAAAATAAATCATCCAAACCAGCATTAAATATTTGTCTCGTACTAGATACTTCAACATCCATGGGCGGCAAAAGGCTTGATGCAGTCAAAGCCACTGCTTCAAATATCATCAAGGACTTAACTCCTCAGGATTATTTGTCCGTAATATCCTTCAACGATCATGCAGAAGTCATCATCCCTGCAAACCGAGGGGCCGATTACTCAAAAATAGAATCTCGGATTAGCATGATTAGCGCAAAAGGGGGAACAGAAATTTATCAAGGTCTACATGCTGGCCTTTTTGAAATTTCAAAAAACATGGATTCTTCCCATGTCAATCACCTGATTTTGATCACCGATGGTCGAACATATGGGGATGAAAATGAAAGTTTGCAGTTATCAGATGAAGCTAAAGAACTAGGCGTAACTATCTCTTGCTTGGGAATAGGCCAAAAATGGCATGCCGAATTCTTAGATCAAATTGCGACTAAAACTGGGGGGACAAGTTTTTATGCCTCCGATCCTCAAAACATCAATAAGATAATTAATGACAAATTCGAACAATTAAAACTCACCTACGCAAATAATGTATATTTAGAATTCAATTCTATTGAAAATATCGAACTTCGCTATGTCTTTAGGATGTCTCCCGATTCTTCTGCATTAGATATGGCAAATCCCTTGAAATTAGGGAATATCCCCTTGGGTGGAAATCTATCTGTTTTATTAGAATTCTATTTACCCAATATTGATAAAGAAACAACTGAATTAGTTCTTGCAGAAGGACACTTAAACCTGACCATTCCAAATAGACCAATTCCCCAAATAAAGAATAAGATTAGTTTTTCTCGTCCTGTTGTCTTGAATCCAGAAAAATCACCGCCGCCACAAGTATTGATCAAAGCGATGTCGAAATTATCTCTTTATCGCATGCAAGAACAAGCAAGAAATGAAATGGAGAAGGGAAACATTGCAAAGGCGACCACAAGATTGAATAATTTAGCTGTTCAATTACTCACATCAGGAAATCCAGATCTAGCCCATACCATCCACCTAGAACTTGAAAAAATAAAAGATGGAAATTCACTATCCGAAGAAGCAGAAAAACAGATAAAATACGGTACAAGAGCTTTGGTATTTCCGCAGGAGAAAACTAAATGAATGTGGTTTGCCCAAATTGCCATCATCCCGAGCCTGAAGGGGCATTGTTCTGCCCAGAATGCGGGACAAAAATGATCTATGATGAGGATATCTCAACAACCAAAATTGTTTCAGATAAAATAACACAAGAAAGCAGCTCGATTTCTTCTCAATCCACATCTGCATTTCAATCAGAAGCACCGAATATTGAAACACTGATCAGTTTGCATATCGTTCAAACAGGTCAGATCTTGCCCTTGGTAGGACGAGAAGAATTCACTATTGGTCGAGTTAGTAACGGCCAATCGATTTTGCCTGATATCGACTTAACCCCATACGAAGCCTATGCCCAAGGTGTATCAAGGTTACATGCAACCATCCAAGTAAAAGAAAACCATGTTGTCGTGACAGATCTTGGATCAGCCAACGGCACTCGAGTAAATAAAGAAAAGATTAATCCCCATGAAGAACATATTCTCAATCATGGTGATATTATAAATTTAGGGCATCTTAAAATTCAAGCCCTGATCAGAAAAGATTAAATATAATTAACATTATTCCATACTTAATTTTTTACCGGAGATTTTTATGACCGAGACCGTAGTCGTACACATAACCAATGAGGAACCATTTTTGGCAGAAATTGATGAAATACCCCATCCAAAAGATTCGGTATTGATCCTTTCTAACCCTAGACGAAGAGATGGACGTGAAGTAACCTTTTTAACCGAGATGGTAACAACTGTAATATGGCCTTGGGCAAAAATAAACTTTATTGAAATTTTACCGAATCAACAAGAAGAAGAAATCATTAGTAGTATTAGAGAGTAAGAGAAATTATGACAGATCAAAATACAAGCCGCAGAGTTTTAGTTGTTGATGATGAAGAACGAATGGTCCGCTTTATTCGATTGAATTTAGAACACGATGGATTTCAAGTCGTCGAAGCCTATAATGGGCAGCAGGCAATGGATAAATTACGCGAGACCCTTCCAGACCTCGTCTTATTGGATGTAATGATGCCAGATATAGATGGCTTCGAGGTTCTCCGCCTGATTCGAGAAAACAATGATGTCCCTGTGATCATGCTAACTGCAAAAAATGAAGAAGATGATCGTGTAAAGGGTTTAGAACTTGGGGCGGATGATTATGTCTCAAAACCATTTAGTCCGCGTGAATTGGTCAGCCGGGTGAAAGCCGTTCTTCGTAGAAATGAAGGGGCACGAAGTTCCACAAGTGGTTTGATAGTAGTTGATGATTATCTGAAAATTGACTTTGATAGAAGGGAAGTTTGGGTTGATAATGAATTGGTAAAACTAAGACCCACCGAATATCGCCTCTTATATCACTTGGTTCAAAATGCTGGTTGGGTGATCTCTCATGACCAAATATTAGCCAAAGTTTGGGGATATGAGTATCGTGATGAACCACATTATGTACGCCTATATGTGAACTATCTCCGTCAAAAATTAGAACAAGACCCCGCCAAGCCAAAATATATTCTCACCGAACGCGGCGTGGGCTATCGATTTGTGGATTATAAAAGAGAAAATAAATCCTCAAAAGAAGAATAAAGCAAAAACACCTGCTGATCTAGCAGGTGTTTTTTTATTTAATCGATTTATTAATCTTTCATCCGCTGGGAAAGCACATAAAGGTAATGCCATCCATAGATGCCGGAACCATGTCCATCCCCCCATTGTATGCTGATCGCATAATTTCCTATCGCGCTAATATTTACCAGTTTCGAAGTATTCACATTCGTCAATGGGATCGAAAAAACATCCTCATCTGGTTCGGGCCCCATATTTTCATGCCCCCCCCTGCATTGAGCACATGGGCAAGCGTTTCTTAATAACTCAAACGGAATGGAATAAGATTCCCCTGTATCCCATTTAATGGTTAATCTAGCAGTTTCACGATCAGCGGTAAATCCGGTGGGTGTTGGTTCCGATGTCATTTAAATTCCTCAGTTTAATTTTCGGCTATAACAAATAGCCGTGTTTGGTAAATTATGGGTTTGGGATCACCGACAGAAAATTTGCAGCAGCCCATCCAAATCGATTTTCGTCTACGGGGGTAACCAAATACCACCATGTAAACCCATCAATTTCAACTGGTCCCGCGCGGACTTCAAAGGCTTCAGAGTCATAAGCCAAAAAATTAATATCTGTCGTCAATCCCGCATCATCACGAATATTTAATCCCGTCCCTTCCGTGCCATAGATCTGCACATATGCCCCAACCCCGATCATCCCTGGTAAAGGAGAAGGTGGCAAATTAGATGTCGGGCTGGGCACCAAACTCGGGATTGCTGTAGGTATATTTGGAGTGCCTGTAGGTGCATGAATGATAAGTAGCGCAGCCGTCGGAATTGGGCTGGTTGGAATTTGAATAAGCGAAAGGGCCAAAATACTGACAATGATGAGCAATACCACAACTCCCATTGCGCCCAATACTACAGGCCAAGAGGATAAAGTTTTTAAATATCTTTTAATCCAATCCATCATCATTTCCATCCAAATCCAGGTAATTGAAATAAGCTATCCGAGATTCCATTCGGCACCAATTTATTTAACGCCAAATGATCCACCCCAATTTTAACTTCTTTTTCAGTTTTTACCGAGTCTCCATCCACCTGAAAATAGAGCGGAGAATCAGAAAAAATTTCTAAATTGCGAAAGGGTATGCGTTTAACGTTTTTTGAATAGGGATGTCGATTAGATAAAACCAAGGCCAAAGCACGTAACGATTCTATTGGGCTATTGCCATTGAATAACCATAGATCCATTTGCCCATCATCTAAACATGCCGCTGGAGAGATTTGGCTCAATCCACCTGCATACTTTCGAATATTACTGATCACTGCAAATATATAACGCCCTTCGATTTCTTCGTCATCCACTTTAATCCGCAGGTCAATGCCCTTCCATGTGCGAATATTTTTGAGTACAGTTTGTGCATATTTCAAGATCGTAAAACGTCGAATATTTTTTCGATCAGCTTCCATTTGATGAACCACGTGGGCACCTAAGCCCACCCCAGCCCATAACAAAAAGGCTTGATCATTAATAGTACCCACATCTACTGCTTGTAAACGACCCTCAATTTGTTTTTCAGCCGCATTTTCTAATGCAGTCAAATTATGCCAAGTTAATCCTGCCAGGTGAAATTCCTTAGACCAAACATTTGAGGTCCCTGCGGGCAGTACCCCCAGGGCTGTCTTTGAATGAATTAATCCCTTCGCGGCTAACCCGATCGAACCATCTCCACCCGCCACAAAGAAAGCTGTGTACCCATCGTCACTAGCTTGTTCAGCCAATCTCGTAATATGTTGAGGATTTTCTGATGGGAATACTTCTGCTTCCCAACCAAACATCTCTAAACGCTGGGCTACACGATCAACCATTTTTTCTTTCTGAAAACGTCCAGATATGGGGTTATAAACGATCATCGCATGGGGCATGGCTTTATTTTACTTGAGATTATTCGTATGGATAGAGCAAAAAAAAGAACTGAAAATTAATTTTCAGTTCTTTTCAAGTACAAAAATCATCTCAATGAGAGAGAAACATACCTAATAATTTATGATTAGTTGACCGGTCCATTTACGGCTTCACTAAGTGCCTGCAGGGTTTGTAAACCAGTCCATCTTTTTACAGGATATGAATCAATCGATAGATGGTAAATGTTATTCAATAATTCGGTTTCCAACCCCTGATTATCCAGATCTTGAATCCCCGCCCAGAAATTCCAAAGGGGAATGTCAAAATCATAGGCAACTTCTGCCATGATCTGATTGAGGGGGAAATCTGGATCGGTGGCTTCTCCCTTAGTCACTATGATCGGCAGTACATTATGATCGATCAAATAGGCAACCGCCTTTCGGAGATTCGTATCAAATTCTTCATTTCGGCCGCTTCCCCAATTTGTCCCTAACATGATCAAGGATACCGGCGAATTATTAATTCGCAATTCACAATCGATCGGTGTTTCTGTGGCCCCACAAAGATCCTGATTCGCCCAAGCAGTCGAAAACAACGAGGCCACGGTAAACCCACTATTTACTGTTACCGCATCACGGATCCACTGCCCTTTATACTGATCTAATGTCGGTTGTAGGTATTTGAAATCATCCGGCAAACTAAACGATTGATATTCAAAATGCCCAAACATTCGCCATGTCGGAGCTTGGCAATCCCCCATGATCGAATAATGGCTCGAATCTCTTCCTGCTTCGACTGCCTTCATATAAATTTCAATTGCATTTTTGCTATAAAGAGGAATGATTGGCCAATTTCTCCAATCTTCGGGATCCAAACGAACGTCCACATATTCCCACATACCGATCTCTTGTTCCTTAGCAGTAGTTTCTGCCGCAAGGAAAAATCCTCCACAATCTAAAGCTGATGCCTCCAGAGAAGCATCCGCCAGCCCCCATTCAACCATCTGGAAATTAATAAAATATTCATTCGTAAACACATATCTCAAGTATTCCCCCGCTTCATTCTGATCCGGTCCATCCGCGACCAACAACACATTTTGGCCTGTTAAAGAGCTGTTCGTTTCAAAAGCCTTTTGCCCACCTAATTCTTCAAGTTTAGGGGTCTCAATTCCTAAATATCGAACAGGGATCACTTCCTCACCCGTATCCACAAACAAAGTTTGCGAATCTAAAATTGCGATTACCTCTCCGTACTCAATTTCGGGATCTTCTGCAACACAAAAGGATGCAGGAATATCTGGAATAGATACAATGTCATTTGCAATTTCCGTATCCTCAACAGACCCATCATCATTTTCATTTGTATCACTTTCTTCCGTTGGGGAAAAGCTAAAATTTGTCGTCTGTGTTTCAACGGCAGTGGCAGGCTCATCATTTGACACTAAACCAGAAAATGCGCCATTATTTATTAAAATAACGATCCCCGCCACAGTTGCAATCGGCAATATAATACCGAAAATGATTGTGGCAATCGCCCTAGTTGGCTTAACAGGTTTCTTTAGTCCTGTTTTCTTTCCATTTTGTTTTTTAGACATAAATTGATCTCTTTTACTTTTATAGAATGGTTTGATTATACAAGTCTTTTCCAATAGGTAAAGGGGAAAAACAAAAATTTAATAGTTTCTACATATTCGTTTTTCCACCTAATTAGATGAATTTGGCCAATCATTTTTTACTTTTCCAAACCTTGTTCAGAACCTCTGATATTTCAACTTCCCATCTCCTTCGCTTTCCGGTAAAATCATAGAATACGATGATAGAAAAAGAATTGCTAAACAAACGATATAAATTGGAAGAAATGATTGGTCGGGGCGGTATGGCTATGGTTTACCGCGCCAAAGATCTCATGCTCGAACGCGATGTAGCAATAAAAATCCTGAAAAAAGAATTTTCGGTCGATTCCGCGTTCAGAGAAAGATTTCGACAGGAAGCAAAAGCCGCCGCCAACCTTTCCCACCCCAATATTGTCACCGTCCATGATTTTGGCTTCGATGATGAACGCTTATTCATTGTCATGGAATTTGTGCCAGGTGAAGACCTGAATTCTATTATCCAAAAAAGAGGACGCCTAGGAATACTTGAAGGCACCAATCTGGCCATCAAAGTGAGCAAGGGTATCGGTTATGCCCATCGTGCCGGATTGGTGCATTGCGACGTCAAACCGCATAATTTCTTGGTTACCCCAGACAATCAATTAAAAGTGACCGATTTTGGAATTGCCCGAGCCCTAGCCTCGATCAATCCAAATGAAGAAAGTGATGTCATATGGGGATCTCCACAATATTTTTCTCCAGAACAAGCAGGCGGCAATGCCCCATCACCCTCCTCAGATGTATATTCCTTAGGGGTAGTGATGTACCAAATGTTCACCGGTCAATTACCTTATATCGGGAAAACCTCAACCGAATTAGCAAGGCTTCATCGCCGTGGCATACCCATCCCGCCCAAAGAGATTAACCCCGCCATCCCCAACGAATTACAAGAGGTCATTTTAAAAGTGCTCGCAAAAGAACCCTCCGCCCGTTACCGCACTGCCGATCAATTAGGGCGCGTACTGCAAACCATTTCTAGCAGAATACCGGCTGAGGACTCTTATCATGTGGATGGAAATGCAGAAGACCTCATCCCTACCAAACCAATTTCTCGCCCTTCCATACAAGTATTATTTGACAAGATCACTGGTCTATCCAATCAAAAAGATCAAAAACCTAAGGATCTAAGAACCACAAACCAAACCGATTGGTTCGCAGTGTTTTTGGGGTTAGTAGCCTTTGCAGCCGTGATCGGATTGGTCCCCCTTAGCATATGGGTCTTTAATACTTTTTCATTCTTATAAATTGCTCGAAGTGTATAATAGGAATATATGGCAAATCAAAATTTGATCGCCCCCTCAATTTTAAGTGCCGATTTTACCCAGTTGGGTCATCAATTAAAAGAAATTGAAAAACATGGCGCAGATTGGGTGCATATCGATGTCATTGATGGTCAATTTGCCCCCAATATTACGATGGGTATTGTCGTTGTCGAAGCCTGCAAACGAGCCACGGATCTCCCCCTAAATGTACATTTAATGATTAATCATCCGGAGAATCTGATCGAAGATTTTGCAAAAGCGGGTGCAAGCCACCTCACCATTCATACAGAAGCAAGCTCAAATCTTCATCGCAGTTTGCAAATGATCAAAAAACTTGGCTGCGGTGTCGGGGTTGCGATAAATCCTGGCACACCCGCTGAGGCGGTAAAACCCGTTTTATCGATCGTTGATCTTGTCCTCGTCATGACCGTTAATCCGGGCTATTCGGGTCAGGCATTTATTCCAGAAACTTTACCCAAGATTAAACAAATTAGAACATGGCTTGATGAAATTAATCCCGATGTGAATATCCAAGTGGATGGTGGAGTTAGTGCAGAGACAATTCCCCTCTTGCTTGAAGCTGGTGCAAATATTTTTGTATCAGGAAACAGCATTTTTAAACACCCCCAAGGCATTCAGGCTGGCATAGAAAATTTAAGATCCCAATTAGCCTAAGTTCAGAAATTTATTTACCCATTTAAATCAAAAATCACGGTAAATACCGTGATGATGATATTTAGACAATAAAAATGTATTAGATAGTTGTTTTTACCATGGTGCGGATACATCGAGTGCACATTACTTTTTGCACTTTACGTCCACTTTCCCAAACCGAGATCTTTTGCAAATTTGGTTTGAAGGTTCGATTTGTTGCTTTTTTGGACCAGGGAATACTTCTTCCAAACATTGTTTTCTTGCCGCACTCAGAACACTTTGCCATAAGATTATCCTTCCATTGGATATAATTTCAATTATCGCTTACAATAACCGACGAATAATACCATATAATAAGTTGTTTTTCAACTCTGTTTAGAATATTCGAATTACAAAAAGGGCTAAATCATGAAGAATGAAGAAACCAATTCTTTTGGTAGTGTAAATGTATCTGCTCGGGCGATCTCTTCGATCGCGTACGAAGCAGCAGTCCGATCATATGGCGTTGTAGGACTCGCATCTAAGAACATAGTTAATGGGTTAACACATATGATCGTAAAAGACCCCACGCATGGCATCGAGGTTGAATGCAACGAAAACTATATTAATATTGATCTATATGTGATCGTGCAATATGGCACTCGAATTAAATCGGTTGCCAGCAGTGTAGCAAACACGGTTCGTTATAATGTTGAGAAAATCCTGGGATTCCCAATAAATGAAGTTAACGTACATGTGCAGGGGATTAGAATCAACGAAGCTGAATAGCCAGATATAAATAATTCCCGAAGCATAAAGGGAAGTGTTTTTACAAGTTTTAAAAATCAATGATGTTGGAGCTTAAATGGACGAAAAATCAACTATTCTACATTTTAAAAGACGCATGGCATTGGAGCGCTTCCCCGTAAATGGGCAAGCGGTCAAGAATTTGATCTCTGCTGGATTAACCTGGTTAAAAACAAACCAAGAGATCGTCAATGCCCTCAATGTCTTTCCTGTACCAGACGGGGACACCGGTACAAATATGGTACTCACAATGCAATCCGCTTATGCGGAAATTGAAAATTCTCCTGAAACAAATGCTGGAAGTATGTTCGCTGCAGTCGCCCAAGGTGCCTTAATGGGTGCTCGCGGCAATTCCGGTGTGATCCTCTCTCAGCTTTGGCGAGGAATTTCTTCCGCAATGACAGATGAGACCCACCTGACCGGAAAGAACCTTTCAAAAGGTTTTGTAATTGCCAGTGAAACCGCATACAAAGGCGTCGTCAAACCGGTGGAAGGGACAATATTGACCGTTTCAAAAGATATTGCCATTGCCACCGAAAAGGCTGCAAAAAACAGCGATAACCCCTTTGAGATATTAGAAGTCGCCCTAGAAGCCGCAGCCATTTCTGTCGAACACACCCCCGAACTGTTACCGGTATTAAAAGATGCCGGAGTAGTGGATTCTGGTGGAAAAGGATTATTTTATCTTCTAGAGGGAATGGTTCGTTGGATGAATGGAGAATCTCTCGATATACCCGTAACCGATGTAAAAACCTTAAGTGCTCTTGACTTTGAAACTGCCATGGACGACGTTGAAGAAGGACAGGATTTTGAAGTTGTTGTTGATTTTAAACCCTTTGAACCCCTCGTTCTCGAAAAATTCTATGCCCGATTAGAAGATATGGGCACTTCTATCCAGGTGGGTGAAGGAGACGGGATGTATCGGATGCATATCCATGTGCCCTTAGAAAACCGATATATACCCATTGATTACTGCATGGAATTAGGTACAGTAACCGACGTGGCCATGGAAAACTTAGTTGCCCAGATGGATGAACTTGAATTAGCAGCTGCACAAAATATCGAACTCACTCCCGTAAACCCCGGGGAAATTGCCGTCGTGGCTGTTGCCCCCGGCCCTGGTCTAGCCAAGGTCTTCGCAAGTATGGGCGTTGCCGCCTTGATCGAAGGTGGGCAAACCATGAATCCCAGCACTCAAGATATGTTAGCAGCCTTTGAAGATTTACCAACGGATAATATTGTAATTTTACCCAACAATAAAAATATAGTAATGTGTGCTCGAACAGCTGCAGAATTAACCGTGAAGAACGTGAAGGTAATAAATAGCAAAACGGTTCCACAAGGCTTAGCCGCAATGATGCGCTTACTTCCTCATGGAGATTTTGTTCAAGTTGCTAAGGATATGAGATTAGCCCTTGGGGATGTTGAAACTGGTGAGATTACTACCGCCACCCGTACTGTGGATATAGATGGTGTCGAAGTAAAAGATGGCGAGATCATTGCCCTCCTGAATGGAAAACTTGTCCTATCTGCCTCCACCTTAGAAAAAGGTGTTTTAGGTCTTCTAGAAAAAATTGATATGGACGAACGCGAGATCATGACCCTTTTCTATGGGAATAATGTCTCGAAGGATCAGGTCGACAAAATCGTCGCAAAATTAGAAGAAAAATATCCAGATCATGAGGTTGAAGTCCAAGAAGGTGGTCAACCCCATTACCAATTTATTTTTTCAATTGAGTAACTAAATTTTTATGACCCAAGTCTGCATTCTAACCGATAATACTGCCCAATTTCCAGTGCCTATTTTTCCTGGGAGAAATCTCGTCCAGGTCATTTCTTTACATGTAGAAAATGAGGGAAAACTTTTTGAAAAATCTGAGAGTGTTCGCGCAACAGATTTTCCTGTAAGTTTAGATAATGGACATCAGATAAAAGCCATCGCACCAAGTGTAGAAGAATTTGAGCTAATGTTTGCCTCCCTAGGACAACATTATGAAGAGATTCTCACCATTGTTCATTCCGCACAAATTAGTGCTACTTTTGAAAATGCGCAGTTGGCAGCAAAAAATTCTAAAGGACGAGAAAAAATTCATGTCGTCGATGC